>Ga0068852_100000233_pt1 | contig 37658 bp, 26 predicted proteins | sample KBSCornC22_FD_66594 | JGI IMG/M metagenome (GOLD analysis project Ga0068852, IMG submission 66594) | Corn rhizosphere microbial communities from Kellogg Biological Station, Michigan, USA - KBS Corn C2-2 | ecosystem: Host-associated > Plants > Roots > Rhizosphere > Soil ... | reverse complement strand
GACGCCGAACGCGCGCAGGTCGAGATCCTGCTCGCGGCGTAGCGCGGCGACGGCGAAGCGGCGCAGTGCGTCGAGATCGTCCGGATCTTTCGCGCCGGTCACGTCCTGGCCGTCTGCATGCACGGTCTCGCCGGCCATGTAGGCTCGAGCGACGTCGGCGATGTATTCACCGCGATAGCCGTCGGCGGGCCAGTCCGCGTCGTCGGTACCGATGCCGCGCGCACGCGCCTGCGTGGACAGGGCGAGATTCGCGATCTGCTGGCCGGCGTCGTTGTAATAGAACTCGCGCGTCACGTCCCAGCCGGTTGCCTGCAGCAGCCGCGCGAGGCAGTCGCCGACCGCCGCGCCGCGGCCATGGCCGACATGCAGCGGGCCGGTCGGGTTGGCGGACACGAATTCGATCTGGGCCTTGCGGCCTTCGCCGCTGCTGTTGCGGCCGTAGGCCGCGCCGAGCGCGAGGATGGTGCGCACTTCGGCGCGATAGGCATCCGGACTCAGGAAGAAGTTGATAAATCCCGGACCCGCAATATCCACTTTTGCAACCTGGGACGATGCGGGCAGCGCCGCGACGAGCGCCTGCGCCAGGTCGCGCGGTTTCATGCCGGCGGCCTTGGACATGAGCAGCGCTGCGTTCGCAGCGAAATCGCCGTGGTCCTTGTTGCGCGTGCGTTCGATGACGAAGGCGGTGGGGATGTCGGCAGGCACGCTGCCATTGCGTTGCAGCGCTGCCAGCGCCTGCAGCAACTGGTCGCGGAGGAAGTCTTTCACAGGGGAGCCGGAGCGGGAAAAGGAGCCGATTGTAGTCGGCCCGCGTCTGTGGCCCAAGCCAGATGCGGGATTTCCCGCTGACGCGCTGCAACAAATCGTTAACCGGCGCCAAGTTGCCTGCGCTATCTCGCGCTTTCGGCAGAACCCGGCAGCAAGCGCTTGAGCGGATTCCGGAACTCCGCGCTGTTGACCGGCTTGTGGATAAGTTTGTGAGCAAGCTGCACGCCGGATTCGATTACGTCACTTCAGTCACGCAAAAATCACGGCGCGGGATGGCGGGAAATCCAATCAAAACAACATCTTGAAAAACATACTCGACCGTGTTCACAGTTTTGGCGGACTCTGCCGGCGACCTCGTTCAGCGCTGTGCATAACCTTGCGTCGGGGGGCTTGACGTCGGCTGCAACTGGCGTCGCGCCTGACTTCCGGCTGACGCCTGACGGTCACGCAAGCGCAATCCGTACTGCCTAGTCTGCGTGGCCTATCACCGCCCTTCGGACCGCGCCGCGTCAGAGGGCCTGAACCCGGCAGTCACTGGCGCAGCCCGCCTCGCGACAGCGCCGGCGAACGGCTGCCTGTCCGGTGCCCTCGCCTGGAATACCGATGTCGTCCCCACGCCTGCCTTTGCGCCGCACGTTGTTGTCCGTCCTCCTGGCCGCCGGCCTGTCTGCTCCGGCCGTTGCCGCACCGCCCGCCGCGGCCGAGGCCGCACAGGTGCAGGGATTGCTGCGCGGTCAGGTCGTCAATGCGCAAACCCGGCAACCCGTCGCCGGCGCGCGCGTCATGGCGCAAGGGATGTCCGCCGCGGTGCAGAGCGTGTCGCTGGATCTGCTCAGCGACGCGGAAGGCCGCTTCCAGGCTTCGCTCCCCGCCGGCGAGTTCGGCCTGACCGTGCAAGCCGAGGGTTTCGACCTGCTGATCCAGGACGGACTGGCCGTACGCGGCGGCGCGGCCGTCGAAACCACGCTGACGCTCGGCGCGCCAGCCGCTGCAACCAGTGCCGATGCAGCGATCTCGCCGGACGTCGGCATCACTCCCGATGCCGGTGTGTCGCCCGACGCCGGCGGCACGCAGACGCTCGGCGGCGTCAACGTGCGCGGCAGCTACCAGCGCGGCGGCGAAGCGCTGTATCTCGACGAAAAGCGCGCGTCGCCCGTCGTCGCCGAAACGCTCGGCGCCGAGCAGATCGCGCGTACCGGCGACTCGGACGCGGCCACTACGCTCAAGCGCGTCACCGGCCTGACCCTGGTCGATGGCCGCTTCGTCTACGTGCGCGGACTCGGCGAGCGCTATTCGAGCGTCGCGCTGAACGGCGCGCCGATCCCGAGTCCCGATCCGACCCGCCGCGTCGTGCCGCTCGACCTGTTCCCGACCGACCTGCTCGACGGCGTGGTCGTGCAGAAGGGCTATACGCCCGACATGCCCGGGGAGTTCGGCGGCGGCGCGGTGCTGCTGCGCACGCGTGATATCCCGTCGAAGTTCTTCGTCCGCATCAACGGCACGCTGGGCTACCACGACGGCACGACGTTCGACGATGGCTACTCCTACGAAGGCGGCGGCCACGACTGGACCGGACACGACGACGGCACGCGCGAGCTGCCCGATTCGCTCGCCGCGGCCACGGCCGGCGGCCAGGTGCTGCGTCCGCAGACGCCGCTGAATCCGAACGGCGCGACCGCGGCCGAGCTGGAACGCTACGGCGAAGACGTCGCCGCGAGCGGCTACGGCGTGAAGCGCGAGACGCTGGGGCCGGACGTCGGTGTCTCGGCCGCGATCGGCAACCGCTGGGATCTCGGCGACACGTCGAAATTCGGTTTCACCGCGGCCGTGCGCTACAACCACGCCACGGACCGCAACGAGGAAGTGCGGCGCACGTTCCAGGCCTCGTCGGCCGGACTCGAACCCGCCGACTCGCTCGCGATCGACGACACGCGCCGCATGGTGGATTTTTCCGCTTTTCTCAATCTGGGCTACGAGATCAATCCGCAGCACCGCTTCAACGCGACCAGCGTGCTGCTGCGCCAGAGCGAGGACCGGGTCAAGCTGTCCGAAGGCATCCAGGACGAACAGGAAGCGCGCTTCACCGAACTGCGCTGGACCGAAAACCAGCTGTTCGCGCAGCAGCTCGGCGGCAATCATGTGTTCCCGGGCGCGCACGATCTGTCGCTGGACTGGCAGTACACCTGGGCGCGCGCAACGCGCGACGAGCCCGACACGCGCAAATACCGTTACGACCGCGCCAGCGACGGCTCGCTGTCGTTCTCGCCGCGTTCGGACTCCAACCAGATGACCTGGGCCGAACTCGACGACCACCAGCGCGACCTCACCATCAAGGGCAAGCTGCCATTCGATTTCTCCGCCGCGACGCTCGATCTCGCCTTCGGCGGCGAGCGCCTGGAGCGCGACCGCGACGCAAGCCTGCGCAGCTTCGCCTTCAGTGCGTCGGGCCCGCGCGCGCGCGATCCGGCGATTCTCGCGCTGCCGGTCGACCAGGTGCTGAGCCCGGAGAACATCGGCGAGGACGGCTTCGTTCTGACCGAGTCCACGCTGCCGACCGACAACTACGCGGCGCGCCAGGACCTGACCGCGTTCTTCCTCGGCATCGATGCGAACATTGCGCAAAAGTACCGTATTGCGCTCGGCGCGCGGCGCGAGAAGAACGACCAGGCCGTGACGACGTTCTCGCTGTCCAATCCGGAAGCGCCACCCGTCGTTGCCGGCGAGAATGCGAACGCCACGCTGCCGGCCGCCGCGTTCACCTGGGCCTACAGCGAGGACGCGCAGCTGCGCGCGAGCTATTCGAAGACGCTGTCGCGGCCCGATTTCCGCGAGCTGTCGCCGGCGCCGTATCTCGATCCGCTGCTCGACGTGCAGGTCGTCGGCAATCCGGACCTCATCACCGCGGGCATCCGCAATTATGATCTGCGCTGGGAATACTATTTCTCGCCGGTCGAGAGCTTCTCGATCGGCGCGTTCCTCAAGGAATTCGACAACCCGATCGAGAAGACGCGCCTGCCCGGTTCGGGCGTGCTGCTGAGCCTCGACAACGCGCAGTCGGCGCGCAATTACGGCATCGAACTCGACGTCACCAAGGGACTGGAATTCGTCGCCGACTGGCCGGGCTTCCGGCACGTCCACGGCGACTGGGCCAACTGGAGCGTCGGCTTCAACTACGCGCGCATCAAATCCTCGATCCAGCTCGATCCGCTCGACGCGAGCTTCCAGACTAACCTCAACCGCCCGATGCAAGGCCAGTCGCCGTACGTGGCCAACGTGCAGATCGGCCACCAGGCCGGCGACGGCAGCCGCGAAGCGACGCTGCTCTACAACGTCTCGGGCCGCCGCATCGCTGCGGTCGGCGTCGCCGGCCAGCCCGACATCTACGAGGAAGCCTTCCGCCAGCTCGATTTCCAGTACCGCCGCAATCTCGGCGACGACTGGTCGCTGAAGCTGCGCCTGCGCAACCTGCTCGATCCGGCCGTGCGCTACACGCAAGGTCCCGAGACCACGCGCGAATACAAAAAGGGCCGCGCGCTCATGCTGAGCCTGGAGTGGAAACCGCGCTGATCCGCATTGCCGGACACGATGCGAAAAAAGCGGCGTTTGCCGCTTTTTTCGTTTGAGGCCGCCGCAGCGTCCGCCGCGCCGCGCCTGCCTTCAAAGCGTCATCAGACCGCAGAGAGAACGTCACGGCCAGCGACTACTTTGCTCCGGCTACCAGCGCCGTCCGGCGCTTTCGTTCCGTGCAGACAGAGGGTTGAAACGATGCGATTCACGATTCCGAAGCTGAGCGCGCTTGCAGGCGCCCTGGCCGCCGCGGTACTCGCCGCGCCGGCCGCCAACGCCGCGATCCGTTTTTCCGAAGCGACCGATGGCTTGTACTCCGATGCCACGCATAGCGGCCGCGGCTGGGTGGTCGATTTCATTCCGCGCAAGGACGGCGGCGGCATCCTCTATCTCTACGGCGCCGCGTATGACGAAACCGGCAAGCAGGCCTGGATCACGAGCAACTTCGAGGTCAAGGAATTCGAGTTCAAGAAGACCGACGTGCCGATGGCCATGCCGACCGGCGGCCGTTTCGGCGACACCTGGCCGACGCCCGTCGCGCCGGTCGTCAACGGCAAGCTCGATGTCGAACTGCTGAGCTGCGGCGAACTGAAAATCACGGTAAAGCCCGACGCCGCCACGGGTCTGCCGACTTCGACCCAGACCCTGACCGCCAGCGCCGACTACGTCGGTACGCTCGGCGTCGCCGCGGTCAACGACCAGTGCGTGCAGAAGCGCAAGTTCACCGCGTGCCCGACCGGCACCACGCTCGTCGCCGACCGCACCTGCCAGATCACCGGCACGATCGCGCAGAACCTGACGCTGACCAACGAGACGACCTGGGTGCTCAAGGGTCTCGTCAAGGTCGGTACCGACAACAGCGCCAAGGTCAAGCTCAACATCGAGCCGGGCACGCTGATCACGGGTTCGGGCCAGGCCGCCGACTATCTCTACGTCGAGCCGGGTTCGCAGATCTTCGCCCAGGGCACGCCGTATGCGCCGATCATCTTCACGAGCCCGGCCGACGGCGTCGGCACCACGGCTCCGAAGCCCGGCGACTGGGGCGGCATCGTCATCTCCGGCAATGCGCCGAACAACAAGTGCATCGCCGCGCCGTTCGACTGCCGCAGCGAATTCGATCCGACCCTGCGCTACGGCGGCGACAAGCCGCGCGAAAGCTCGGGCGTGATCCAGTACGTGCAGTCGCGCTACGCCGGCTACATCTTCCAGACCGGCCGCGAAGTGAATTCCTTCACCTTCCAGTCGGTCGGTGACGGCACCGTGGTCGACCACGTGCAGGCCTACCGCGGCAAGGACGACGGCATCGAATTCTTCGGCGGCAACGTCAACGTAAAGCATGCGATCGTCACCGAAGCCGGCGACGACGGCCTGGACTGGGACGAAGGCTACAACGGCAACATCCAGTACGTGCTGCTGCAGCACGGCACCGGCCTCGGCGAAGACAACGGCATCGAAGCGTCGAACCAGAACGCGAACCAGGATGCCCTGCCGCGCGCCATGCCGACCGTGTCGAACCTGACCTTCATCGGCAATGGCCAGGGCGGCTACGGCGTCTACTTCAAGGAAGGCACCGGCGGCCGCATCAAGAACTCGGTGATCACCGGCTTCAAGAACGGCTGCCTGTTCGTGACCAACGGCCCGACGTTCACCTCGGCCGGCACGCCGGCGGCACTCAGCGGCAACCTGACCATGGATCACAACTTGGTCCAGTGCACGACCAACTTCAACCAGGCAGCCGACGCCCCGTGGACCGCGCAGGCGTTCTACACCGCGCAGGCCGGCAACGTGACGGGCGACCCGCAGCTGCAGGGCTTCCTGCCGAAGGCCGGTTCGCCGCTGCTCGACGGCGGTCTGTCGGCGAGCAGCGTGTGGTTCACGCCGGTCGGCTACATCGGCGCATTCCGCGATGCGAACGACGACTGGACGCGCGGCTGGGCCTACAACCTGAATCGCTGATCATTCACACGGAGCAACAGCGCACACGGACGTGCGGCACGGACGCTATAGCGACGAGATAGGAAACCGGCCTGGCGTGCGGGATGCGCACGACGCGCCGCGGTGCAGGGATGCGCCAATCGATTGAAGGCAAAAAGCGCGGACTCCGCGCTTTTTGTTTTTCTGTATCAGTGAACGACCGGCACCGCGTCGCTGATCGCGAGATCCGTGCCCGCGGCATCGAACACGATGCGACCGAGCCGCTGCAGTTGCGGCGAAGCACCGAAACGCGCCGCGAGCTGCACGACGCCATGGTCCAGCGCGGACTGGTCCAGCGGCCAGGCGTGCGCAAGGACGCGCACCGTACCGTTCGGCGCGACCTGCGCGACCGTGATCACGACGACGCCGAGCCCGCGCGCTTCATGCGCATAGAGCTGCGCAGGCGGCAGGGCCGGATCGATGTCCGCGATCGGCTGCACCGGCAGCGAAGCCTCGCCGGCATCGCCGTCGAAACGCAGCGGAACGTGATGCGCGGCGAACAGGCCGGCGCATTGGCGCAGCTCGAACAGCCATCCGGCATAACCGATCGTGCGTTCGGCGACATCCTCGCCGCGGCCGAATTCAGCGGCCCAGTCCGCGTAGACGGGCAGCGCGCAATGCACTTGTCCGCCGCGGAATTCGAGCTTGCGGCCGCGCGAGGTCAGCGCCTCGCCGTCGCGCTGCGGATACAGCAGCGCAAATTCCAGCATCTGCCACAATGCGGAAAATCCCGCATGTTCCAGTTGTGAGCAGGTCAGTGCGCACAGGTCGTGGCGCGTGAGATACCGCGCGTGCTCCAGACGCAGGCCGAGCGTGCGCATGAGGAAATCCGCTGTCTGCGGACCGGCCTCGCCCTTCGCCATGAAGATGCTTTCCATGCGCGTACCGAGGTCACTGGCCAGGGTTTCGTCGGCGCAGAAGGTCCACGGCAGAAGGAGCAGCGCGCCGGGGGACGCCTGCACTTCCGGCTGCAGGCGCTCACCGGGCATGACGCCGTCATGGCTGCCGAATGCGACGATGCGACCGCCGCTGCCGCCCTGCAGCGCGCGGCTGTGCTGAGCGAGGTCGGCGAGATCGGCCAGTACCGGCCAGCCGGGTCGCAGCAGCTGGGCAGGATCGTAAAGCGCGCCAAGTACGAGCAGATCGGCCTGCTCCGCACCCGGCTGTTGCGCGGTCGGCGGCAGCAATCGCGCGAGATCGTCGGCGATCAGGCGTGCCAGTGCGTCGGCCTGATCGCGGCTCAGCGTGTAGGTCGACGGCGCGGTGCCGGCGGAAAGCTCCAGCGCGAGCACGCCGGGGCTGTGCAGGATTTCAGACATGGGATCAGACGCAGACCAGGCGCGAGCGGTGCGCGCGGGGCCGGCGAGTGTAGCATTCGGGTTTCGCCCTCCTTTCGTGCCGCCCGTGATTGCCAAGCTCCGCTCCCAGGTGCCCGATGCCTGGCAATTCTTCATCGCGCCGGCCGTGGCGGCGGTGCTGCCCTGGAAGCTGGCCTATCGCTGGCTGCGCTGGCTGAGCCGTTCGCGCAGCGCCTTCGACGAACCCGCGCGGGCCGCCGCGGCCTCGGCGCCGAACTACCTCCCGATCGCCGACGCGAATGAATTCGCCGCGAACGTGCGCCTCAATTGCCTGTGGGACACCGCCGACCTCTATCTGTCGCTGCTGCGCCGGCGCCGCGGCCGTCTGCCCTGGCATGTGCAGCAGGTCGGCGCCTGGCCGCGCGATTCGCACTTCATCGCCGCCGGCTTTCATCACGGCCACGGCCACTGGGTGTTCAAGACACTGGCCCAGGCCGGCTTCGATGCAAGCCTGGTCTCCGCGCGCTGGGACCGCGCCGACTATCCGGGACTGCCGCTGCGCTACTGGTACGGCCGCCTGCGCGGCGGCGACGTCGAGCGCCTCAGCGGTCGGCCCGTCGTGTTCCGTCCGGGCGCGAAGGCCAAGCTCGCGCGCGCGCTCGACGACGGCGCCGCCGTGGTCAGCGTGCTCGACATGCCGCCGCGCATGGCCCCGCGCGGACAGAAGCCGGTGCGGCTGCTCGACCAGGACGCCAGCTTTCCCGACGGCACGCTGGGCCTCGCGGTCGCCGCCGGCGTGCCGGTCGTGCCGTACTGGATGGAGTTCGACCTGGACTCCGGCGTGCGCCGCTTCGTCATCGGCGAGCCGCTGGATCCGTCCGACCCGGCCACGCTGCAGAAACTCGCCGACATCCTCGACCGCGCGATCCGGCTGACCCCGAGCGCGTGGTTCTTCTGGCCGGAATGGCCGCGCTGGATCACCGACGCGCCCGACGCGACCCGCCAGCCCGCAGCGGACTGATCCACACCGCCCGCCCGCACCCTGCGCCGGCGAACTGCCCGGCGCCGCGCCGCCGCTGCGTCGACGAGGCCAGTTGTCCGGACCTGGGCGCGTCGTGGCACCATGCGCCGGCCGTTAAACTCCGCGGTTCCCCCAGCTCGCCACCGGATCCCTGCCCATGTCCGTGCCAGCCATACAGCCAGCCGTAGAGATCGACCGCGACTACAGCCTGGAGCACAAATACACACGTAGCGAAGGCCGCATTTATCTTTCCGGCGTCCAGGCCCTCGTGCGCCTGCCGCTGATGCAGCAGATGCGCGACCGCGCCGCGGGCCTCAACACCGCCGGCTTCATCTCCGGCTACCGCGGCTCGCCGCTCGGCGGCTTCGACCTGGAATTGTGGAAGGCGAAGAAGCACCTGAAGTCCTCGAGCATCGAGTTCACGCCCGGCCTCAACGAGGACCTCGGCGCGACCATGGTGTGGGGCTCGCAGCAGACCAACCTGTTTCCCGGCGCGAAATACGACGGCGTGTTCGCGATGTGGTACGGCAAGGGTCCCGGCGTGGACCGCTGCGGCGACGTGTTCAAGCACGGCAACGCCGCCGGCACGTCGAAATACGGCGGCGTGCTCGCGCTGGCCGCCGACGACCACGCCTGCCGCTCGTCCACATTGCCGCATGGTTCCGAACTGGAATTTGTCTCTGCGATGATGCCGGTGCTCAATCCGGCCGGCGTGCAGGACATCCTCGACATGGGCATGCTCGGCTGGGCCATGTCGCGTTTCACCGGACGCTGGGTCGGCTTCAAGACCATTGCCGAGACGGTCGAGTCCTCGGCCTCGGTCAACGTCAATCCGCACCAGCTCGACATCATCATTCCGGAAGACTTCATCCTGCCGACCGGCGGCCTGGGCATCCGCTGGCCGGATCCGCCGCTCGACCAGGAAATGCGCCTGCACCAGTACGCCGTGCAGGCCGCCGTCGCGTTCGCGCGCGCCAACCGCATAGACCGCACCGTAATCGATTCGCCGAAGGCGCGCCTGGGTATCGTCACGACGGGCAAGAGCTACCTCGACGTGCTGCAGGCGCTGGAATACCTCGGCATCGGCGAGCGCGAAGCGGCCGACATCGGCCTGCGCGTCTACAAGGTTGGCATGACCTGGCCGCTGGAGCCGATCGGCATCCGCGAATTCGCGCGCGGCCTCGAAGACATCATCGTTGTCGAGGAAAAGCGCTCCTTCATCGAATCGCAGATGAAGGAACACATGTACAACTGGGATCACCACACGCGTCCGAGCATCGTCGGCAAGTACGACGAAGAGGACAACTGGATCCTGCCGTCGACGAACGAACTGACGCCGGCGCGCATCGCGCGCGTGATCGCCAAGCGGCTCGCGCGGTTCTTCACCTCGGAGACGATCGAGAACCGGCTCGCCTTCCTCGCCGCCAAGGAAAAGGAACTCGCCCAGCCGCGCGCGAGCTTCCCGCGCGCCGCGCACTACTGCTCCGGCTGCCCGCACAACACCTCGACCGTCGTGCCGGAAGGCTCGCGCGGCCTGGGCGGCATCGGTTGCCACTACATGGTCACGTGGATGGACCGCCGCACCGAGACCTTCACGCAGATGGGCGGCGAAGGCACGACGTGGTGCGGCCAGGCCCCCTTCACCGAAACCAAGCACGTGTTCCAGAACCTCGGCGACGGCACGTATTTCCACTCTGGCTCGCTCGCGATCCGCCAGTCGATCGCGGCCAAGGTCAACATCACCTACAAGATCCTCTACAACGACGCGGTCGCGATGACCGGCGGCCAGCCCGTCGACGGCACGCTGACCGTGCCGGACATCGCCCACCAGGTGCGCGCCGAAGGCGTGAAGACCATCGTCGTGCTGTCCGACGACATCGCCAAGTGGACGCGGCCGGAGATCTTCCCCGAAGGCGTGGAATTCCTCGACCGCAGCGAACTCGACGCGGTGCAGAAGCGCCTGCGCGAGACGCCCGGCGTCACCATCATCATCTACGACCAGACCTGCGCGACCGAAAAGCGCCGGCGCCGCAAACGCGGCAAAATGGAAGATCCGAAAAAGCGCGTGTTCATCAACACGCAGGTGTGCGAAGGCTGCGGCGACTGCGGCAAGAAGTCGTTCTGCGTGTCGGTGCTGCCGAAGGAAACCGAATTCGGGCGCAAGCGCGAGATCGACCAGTCCAACTGCAACAAGGACTATTCCTGCGTCAAGGGCTTCTGCCCGAGCTTCGTCACCGTGCACGGCGGCGGCCTGAAAAAGCGCAAGGGCGTCGGCAAGGTCGATTTCGACGCGCTGCCGCACCCGGTGTTCGCGACCGATCTCGCGCAGCCCTGGAACATCCTCGTCACCGGCATCGGCGGCACGGGTGTCGTCACGATCGGTGCGCTCGTCGGCATGGCCGCGCATCTCGAAGGCAAGGGCGCGACGGTGCTCGACCAGACCGGCCTCGCGCAGAAGGGCGGCGCGGTCACCTGTCACCTGCGTGTTGCGCGCGATCCGTCCGACATCCACGCGGTGCGCATCGCCGCGGGCGAAGCGGATCTCGTACTCGGCTGCGACATGGTCGTCGTCAACGACTACTGGGCCCTGTCGAAGATCCGCGCCGGCCGCACGCACGCGGTGCTCAACACCTATGAAGCAATGCCCGGCACGTTCACTACGCGGCCCGACATGCAGTTCCCGGCCGCGCAGATCGTCGATGCGGTCCGCATCGCGCTCGGCGACGAAGCACCGGAACTCGTCGACGCCACGACCCTCGCCACGACCCTGCTCGGCGACTCGATCATGGGCAACCTGTTCATGCTCGGCTATGCCTGGCAGAAGGGCTGGGTGCCGCTGAGCCTCGACGCGCTGATCCGCGCGATCGAACTCAACGGTGCGGCGATCGAGCAGAACCGCGCGGCATTCAACTGGGGCCGCATGGGCGCGCACGACATCGCGACCGTGATCGCCGCGACCGGCAAGAACACGCAGCCGGACATGCCCGATGCGCTCGCGCTCGGCGGCGACAGCCTGCTCGACGACCGCAAGATCTCGCCCGACCTCGACACCGTGATCGCGCGTCGCGTCGCGTTCCTGACCGAATACCAGAATGCGGCATATGCACAAAAGTACCGTAGCCTCGTGGACCAGGTCCGCGCCGCGGAAACGGCCCGCGCGCCCGGCGCGAGCACGCTGAGCGAGACCGTCGCGCGCTATGCCTTCAAGCTCATGGCCTACAAGGACGAGTACGAAGTCGCGCGCCTGTACACGCAGCCGCAGTTCCTGCAGCAGATCCGCGACACCTTCGACGGCGACTACAAACTGCACTTCCACCTCGCGCCGCCGTTGCTCGCGCGCCGCGACAGCGAAGGCCACCTCGTCAAGCGCGAATACGGCAGCTGGATGCTGACCGCGTTCAAGCTGCTGGCCCAATTCAAGGGCCTGCGCGGCGGCGCGCTCGACGTCTTCGGCAAGACCGCCGAGCGGCGTATGGAGCGGCAGTGGATCGCCGACTACTTCACCACCGTCGAGGAACTGCTGCGCACGCTCGACGCGGACAACCGCAGCCTGGCCGTCGAGATCGCGAGCGTGCCCGAACACATCCGCGGCTACGGCCACGTCAAGGAAGAGCACGAAGCCAAGGCCAAGACCCGCTGGAACGAACTGCTCGCGACCTGGCGAAATCCGAAAGCGCTGCCGGTCAAGCTGGTGGCCTGAGCGCTTCTCACGTGATCGGGTCCGCACGGCGCGCATGACGCGCCGCGCGGATCGCGCGCACGCCTTCCGATTCTCGGCATAATCGGCGTTTCTCTGTCGCAGCGACCTCGCCCGTCGATGTTGCTGCGAAAGTGCCGGGAGGCCCATGGATCGGTCGCAGTTCATTCAACTGCTAACGGACTTCGACTTCGACAGCGTGTTCAGCCTGCGCGTGCTGGAACGCGGCTCGGACTACGTCGACAGCGGCCGCGTGCTGGAGAAAAAGTACACCACCGAGGGCGCGGCCGGCCTGCTGATCGGACTGGTGCAGGGCAATTCGACGCAACCCTATCGCTGCGGCTTCCGCATGCTGCCGCGCGGGCGTCGCCTCGATGTTGATACGTTCTGCAGCTGCCCCGTGGGCAGCGACTGCAAGCATGTGGCGGCGCTCGTGCTCGAGTCGCTCGGTGAAGACTGGGTCGCCGACGATGATGCGCATCCGTTCGCGCTGAGCCCACCGCCGTCGCCGGCCCAGATCAAACCGGATCTGCGTCCGTGGGAACAATGGCTGTCGAGCCTCAACCTGCCGGCCGCGCCGAGCGGCGCGAGCGAGAAGCGCGTGCTCGGCTTTCTGTTCGAGACTGCCACCGGCTCGCCGGCCGGACTCTGCGCGCAGGCCATGTGGTTCCGCCACGGCAAGCGCGGCGGACTCGTGTCGCCGCGGCCGGTGCAGCCGGTGCCGGGACGCGGCGATCCGTGGGTCGGACTGTCGCCCGAGGAATTCCAGCGCATCGCGGAACTGCGCATGGCGCAGGCGGAATATCTGCGCAATGGCAGCTGGCAGCGGCTTGCCTCGCCGCGCCATGAGGCGTGGCTCAACGACGTGCTGGCGAACACGCCGTGCTACTTCGGCAAGCCCGGCAGCGCCGCGCTTGGACGCGGCCCGCGGCGCGGCGTGGAATGGGCGTGGCAGGCACAGGCCGACGGGACGCAGCGCATGTCCGCCGTCGTGGTCGGCGCGGCGCCAGCGACGCAGCTGCTGCGCATCGCGGGACTCTGGTATTGGGATCCGGCCAGCAACGAAATTGGTCCGGTCGACGGCGACGTCGCCATGGCCGAGCGCCTGCTGCGCGCGCCGTCGGTGCAGCCCGAGCAGGCACCGCTGCTGCGCGAGCGCTGGAAGAACACCGAGTCGCTGGCCGACGTGCCGATGCCGGCCGATCACGGTCAGATCGAAGTCGTACAGGCCGCGCCGACGCCGGTGCTGCGCCTGGGCACGCTCAAGGCGCGCCAGCACGGACGCAGCAACGCGCGCTATACCGCCGGCTGCCTGTTCCTGAGTTTCGACTACGCCGGACAGCGTGTGGACTACGCCGCGACGGCGCAGCGCGAGCGCCGTTTCGTCGACGGCCGCGTGATCGACATCCATCGCGACCGCAGCGCCGAGATCGCCGCGTACGAACGCCTCGACCGGCACAAGCTCGTCGAGGCCGACGACGTCGCCTACGCCCACGACATCGAGCCGTACGGACCGGGCAGCGCGTTCGTGCTCGAGCGCGGCCGCAACGAACTCGCGCCGCCGGATCATCTGCTCGCGCTCGCGATGCGCCTGCAGGCCGACGGCTTCCAGCTCGAGTTCGATGCGGGTTCACCGGTGGAAATTCTGCCGGCGCCGGAAGCCTGGCATGCGGATGTCAGCGACAGCGGCAACGCGTGGTTCGACCTGTCGCTCGGCATCGACATCGCCGGCGAACGCGTGGATCTGCTGCCGATCCTGCAGCGCGCGCTGACCGATCCCTCGTTTCCGCTGACGGCACCGGCGAAGGAACCCGCCGACGCGATCTGGCTCGCGCCGGTCGATGCGCGCCGCCGCGTGCCGCTGCCGGTCGCGCGCGTGCGTGCGCTGATCGCACCGCTCCTGGAATGGCTCGAACAGGGCACCGCGCGCGAAAGCCTGCAGCTGCGCCGCGCCCAGGCTGGGGTCGTGGAAGAACTCTCGCACGGCGCCGCGGCGCTGCCGTGGCGCGGCGCGAGCCGGCTCAAGGACATGCTCGTGCAGCTGCGCGCCGAACGGCCGCCGGTCAGCGAGCCCGAGGGCTTCGGTGCCAGCCTGCGCCCGTATCAGCGCGATGGCCTTGCCTGGCTCGAATTCCTCGGCCAGTCGGGACTCGGCGGCATCCTCGCCGACGACATGGGCCTGGGCAAAACGGTGCAGGTGCTCGCGCACCTCGAGGCCATGCGCCAGCGCGGCGAGCTGGATCGACCCGCGCTCGTGGTCGCGCCGACCAGCCTGGTCTGGAACTGGCGCGCCGAGGCACAGCGCTTCGCGCCGAAGCTGCGGGTGCTGATCCTGCATGGCTCGGCACGCGACGAGAATTTCGCCGCGATGCCCGATCACGATCTGATCATCACGACGTATCCGCTGCTCGCGCGCGACCGCGACATCCTCGTGCAGCAGCCGTTCTCGCTGCTGATCCTCGACGAAGCGCAGGCGATCAAGAACGCGCGCACGCAGGCGGCGAAAGTCGTGCGCGAGCTCGACGCGCGGCGCCGTCTCGCCATGACCGGCACGCCGCTGGAAAACCATCTCGGCGAACTCTGGGCGCAGTTCGACGCGGTCGAACCCGGCCTGCTCGGCGACGAGCGCGGCTTCGTGCGCCACTACCGCACGCCGATCGAGAAGCACGCTGACCCGGACCGCCAGATCAAGCTGCATAAGCGCATCGCGCCGCTGATGCTGCGCCGGCGCAAGGAAGACGTGCTGCTCGACCTGCCGCCCAAGACCGTGATCGAACGCGGCGTGGAACTCGTCGGCAAGCAGCGCGAACTCTACGAGTCGCTGCGCCTGGCGCAGCACGAACGCGTCCGCGAGGCGATTCGCGAACGCGGCCTGGCGCAGTCCGGCATCGTCGTGCTCGACGCGCTGCTCAAGCTGCGCCAGGTCTGCTGCGATCCGCGCCTGGTCAAGCTCGAACGCGCGCGCAAGGCGCCGGAGTCGGCCAAGCTCGACCTGCTGCTGGACCTGCTGCGCGAGCTCGTCGCCGAAGGCCGCCGCGTGCTCGTGTTCTCGCAGTTCGCCGAAATGCTCGAGCTGATCGAGCGCTCGCTCGACGAGGAATCGATCAGCTACCAGACCCTGACCGGCCAGACGCGCAACCGCGCCGAACTCGTCGAGCACTTCCAGTCCGGCCACGTGCCCGTGTTCCTGATCAGCCTCAAGGCCGGCGGCGTGGGGCTCAACCTCACGATGGCCGACACCGTCATCCACTACGACCCGTGGTGGAATCCCGCAGTCGAGGCGCAGGCCACCGATCGCGCGCACCGCATCGGGCAGGACAAGCGCGTGTTCGTCTACAAGCTGATCTGCACCGGCACGGTCGAGGAAAAGATCCAGGACATGCAGCAGCGCAAGGCGGACCTCGCCCAGGCCGTGCTCGAAGGCGGCACGACGCAGGCGCTGCGCTTCGACGAAAGCGATCTCGCGGAGCTGTTCGGGATCGAGTGACGCGGGCCGGCGCACGGCGCCGGACGGGCTCCGATACTTGGAGCTCTAACGGAATGCCAGGGCGCAAGACCGAGCCGGGAGCATTTAGCCCTCCCCTTCAAGGGGAGGGTTGGGTGGGGATGGGGTTGATGTTGCTTCGTAGGAAAAGAAAGTACCTGTGGCACCTCGAATAGAGCGTTTCACGGGCCTTCATCACGCGAACACCATCCCCACCCAAACCCTCCCCTTGAAGGGGAGGGCTTTTGGTCCTCGACAGCGGAGGAAACGCGCTCGTTCTGCGTACAGCGAGACAACGCCCTGCTGCCGAAGCCTCCCGTGAATCCTGACGCCGAACCCGTGCTGCCCTCCGCCGGCCATTTCGCCGCCGCGGTCTGCCGCAACTGCGCCGCGCCGCTGCATGGGCCACATTGCAGCCAGTGCGGGCAGAAGAAGGCCGGCCGCATCGGCGCCGCGTCGCTGCGTACTGAGATCTGGGAAAAGCTGCGCGTGTTCGAACTCGACCAGCTGCAGTCCACGCTGCGGCTGGTGACCGGCCCCGGGCGCGTCGCGCGCGACTACGTGCTCGGCGTGCGCAAGCGGCACACGCATCCGCTCAAGCTGCTGCTGCTTGCGATCGCCGTGCTGCTGATCGTACTGGCGCAGACGCGCTATCTGCATTCTTCCAATGTGCAGGTTTCCAGGATCATGGAAACGGTGCGCAAGTACGCCGAGTGGTCGTTCTCGCTTGGGCTCGCCGCGATCTGGCTCGCTTCGCTCGCCGGTTTCCGGCGATGTGGAGGCTACAACGCGACCGAGCACCTCGTGCTCGCGCTCTACACCCACTTCGTCATCATCCTCGCCAACATTGCCAATCAGCTGCCCTTGCTGCTGCTGCGCTCGCCCGCCTGGCTCGCGTGGCACAAGCACTGGTCGGGCTGGTACATGGACGCCGCAGAACTGGGGCTCGTGCTGCTCGCACTGTCGCAGTTCTTCCTCGTCGACCTGCGCCGCCAGTGGTGGCGCCTGGCCATCGCCGGCGCCGCCTTCGTCGTCACTAAAAAGCTACTTCTCTATTTCTATGCCTGGCTGCTGGTCAAGCTGGTCCTGGCCCGCGCCGCCTCCTGAAGCCCTTCGAACCCAACGGGAAACTGCCATGTCCTCCGCCCGACCGCTGCACCGCAATCTCCTTTGCGCCGCCCTGATCCTGGCGCTGTCCGGCTGCGGCGACGCCGCCGACTCGCGCAGCTCCGGTGATGGCCGCCCCGTCGCCGCGGCACGCATCGCGCAACCGCCGGCGCCACTGAGCGCGGCGAACGAAAAGGCGCTCGTCGATGAAATCGCGCAGTCGCTGCAGGCGTGCTCCTACGACGGCTCGCCGCTGGCGCTGTCGAAGTCCGCACTCGACTTCAGCGCGCGCGGCGCCGGTGCGCAGGTCGTCGCCGAGATCATGAAATACACCGGCCTGCCGCAGAACTTCGACGTGATCGAAGGGCAGGTGCCGAATGCAGCGGCGATCATCGTGCTCGGTCCCGACAAGCTGCCGCGGCGCGTGATCGCCTACAACCGCGGCTTCATGGACCAGGTGCGCCAGGCCACGCGCAACAACGACTGGGCGCCGGTCAGCATCATGGCGCACGAGATCGGCCATCACCTCTCGGGCCACACGATCACGCCCGGCGGCAGTCAGCCACCGACCGAACTCGAAGCGGACAGATTCAGCGGTTTCGTGCTGTACAAGATGGGCTCCTCGCTGAGCGACGCGAAGAAGGCGCTGGAAACCCTGGTGCCGGAACAGGATGGTCGCACGCATCCGGGCCGGCGCAAGCGCGTTGCGGCGATCCAGGACGGCTGGGCACAGGCCTGCGCGCAGCAATCCGCCGATTGCGGCAGTGGCGCAGCAGCCGCCACCAGGCCGACGGTCGCAGCGAATGCGGCGCCGCTCGCGCCAGCGTCCCTGCCCGACACGGGTGACAGCATCGCGGCGAACGTCGGCATGGAATCACCGTCGGTGTCAGCCGATACGTCCGCGAGCGAGCGCACCGGCGCCTCCGCACGCCAGGGCACCGATCGCATCGCGAGCACGCCCGCGGCGCGGCCCGCTGGTGCGCCGGCCGGTGCGGCGCGCGCCGACGTATTGCCGAAACCTGACGCCAATGCCGTCGCCGGCAAGTTCGACCGCTTCGTCTACGACGAGACCGGCCTGCTCGATCCGGCCGCGCGCCGCGCGTTCGAGGCAAAGATGTTCAATCACGCCAAAAAGCATAATGTGGAAATCGTGAGCCTGCTCGTGAAGGATCTGCACGGACTCAGCGCCGACGAGTACGCCTACGCGATGCTGCGCCAGCTACGCGTTGGCAAGCTCGACGTCGGCAATGGCGCGGTACTGGTCGCCGCGCCCGGCGACGGACAGGTCGGCGTGGCCATGGGTCCGGGCGTGCAGCGCCAGATGAAGTCGTATGTGGAGCTGGAAAAGCGCAGGCTCACGACGTTCGTCGACAGCGGTTACCCCAGCTGCACCCGCAATGGCGCCTGCAATGCTGCCTGGACCGAACGCTTCTTCGCCGCCGCCGACCACATCGCCGACGACACCGATTTCCAGCCATGGGTGATTCGCTACCAGAGCCTGGCCGAACTCGCCGCGGCGGACGCCGTCGACCAGGCCGAACGCGAAGCGCAGAACCGCCGCTACGATCCGGCCAAGGATCCGGTGCGCGGCCAGATCCTGCGCCTACAGGGCAACCTCGCCGCGCTCGACGCACGCCAGGGCGATCTTGCGCGCTACGTGCTCGACCATACCGGCAGCGACGACGCTGACCTGCGCACGCTGCACGTCACCGCAGACGGCCGCAACGTGCTGCTCGAGGTCGATCCGCATGCGGAAAAGCTGATGCCGACCAGGCTCGTCGCCGGCGCGCGCTACGATTTCGTCGTGCGCGTGCGCGACGCCACGTTCCACAATCCGAAGGATCCGATCCGCGTCGAGCTGCTGAGCTATTCGACGCTCGACTGAGCGCGACGCTGCGAACGCCCGCCGCACGGTTCCATGAGCGCGCCGCGCGACGGGCCGCTAGCGCCGCGCGCAATCCGCCGCGGCCAGCGGCGCGGGCGCGGCGGCGCGCAGCACGATGCGGTCGGTCAGCGTCGCGAGTCGCCGCACGTAGGCATCGGTGAACACGGTCGCGCACGCGCGCGACAGATGCGAGTTCTCCGGCAGCACCAGGCCCTGCATCGCTGCGTCGTCGTCGGCATGGATGCCGCGCACATCAGCGGCCGCGAGCAGCGCATCCCAGCCACGGGCACGTGGCAGGCGCTTGTCCTCGATGACGCGCAGGACCGGTGCCGAGGGCGGACGGACGAACACGACATCGCCGCCACGCGCGCGAATCTTCGCGACCGCGTCGCGCGTCGCTGACTGCGTGCTCGCGATCACATCGTCAGGAATCGGTGGCAGACGTCCCCACGCATCCCAGACCGACACCGCATGCGCAGCGAGCCGCGCGTCGTGTTCGATGCGCGGCCACAGCCAGGCCTGACGGCCATCGGTGGCGGAAATCATCTTCCACGGTTCGTCGTAGGGTCCGCGCGTAGCCGCGCGCGCACCCTCATCGAGCCGGCGCACCAGCTTGCTCAGGCGATATTCCTCGTCGACGAAGCCAAAGACGCGCGAGAGCGCGCGGTGCAGCACGAAGGAACTGCGGTCCGACGGCGATTCGTGCCGGTAGCGTTTCAGCACGTCGCCCTTGATGCCGATCGCATCGCGGAAATACGAGACTTCGGCGATACCGACGATCGCAAGCCCGGTGAAATCCGCGTCGTCGGCGAGATCCTGCAGGAACGGCCGCCCGTTGGTGCCCTGCAAGGCGAGTTGCACGGGCCGCACGCCGGCGAGGGCCTCAAAGCGGTCGAGGTCGGTGTCGAACAGGATGCGCGAGTCGCCGACGATCGCCATCACGCCGGGTTCCGCGTCGATGCGGCGGCGCTGCTCGGCCCACGCGGAACTGTCGTCGCCGAGATCGCCGGGCAGGACCTCGAGCGTGCGCATTCGCCATTCCCAAGCGCCCATCGCGAGCAGGAAAACCACGGCCGCCGCGGCGAGGATGCCCCGCCACGGATGGGCCGGGATATCGCATTCCGGCACGGGCTGCGCAACGCCGGGCCGGTCCGAGGCCGTCAGCCGCACGAAACCGGGACGCGTGGAGGTTTCAGAACTGGAAGTAGATGAAGGCATTGCCACTCCCCTGTTCGATGACGATCGCGAATGCGAGACACGCCCACAGTGCCGCGAGCAGCGGCGCCGGTGTGCGCGCGATGACGGATTCGAGCGTGCGCTCGCGCATCAGCCAGTGCGTCGCGACGATGCCACTGACGATCACCGCGACAGCGATCACGTCGACGGCCGGCAGGATCGGTGCAGCGCCCGCCTGCTGGCCGGCCATCGCGACGAGCATGCGCCACGCGGTCGTGAAATCCCGCGCGCGGAAGAAAACCCAGGTGATGTTGATCAGCGCATACGTCAGCAGCGCGATGCCGAACAGCGCGAGTGCGCCGAGCCGCACGTTCGCGAATCGCCGCCGCAGCAAACGCTCGACCGACAGGTACAGGCCATGCAGTCCGCCCCAGACGACGAAGGTCCAGCTCGCGCCGTGCCACAGTCCGCCGAGCAGCATGGTTGCCATCAGCGCGAGATAGGTTCGCGCCTCGCCGTGCCGGTTGCCGCCGAGCGGGATATAGACGTAGTCGCGCAGCCAGGCCGACAGCGTGATGTGCCAGCGCCGCCAGAAATCCGAGAACCCGACCGCCGCATACGGGAAGCGGAAGTTGTCCGGCATCGCAAAGCCCAGGCACATCGCCGCGCCGATCGCGGTTGTCGAATAGCCGGCGAAATCGCAGAAAATCTGGCCGCTGAAGGCCAGCGTCGCGATCCAGGCATCGAGCGCGCCCGGAGCCTTCGCGCCGTCGAACACAGCCTCGGCCGGACCGGCAAGAAAGCCATCGGCGAGCACGACTTTCTCGAACAGGCCTATCGTCATCAGCGCGAGCCCGAAACACAGCTGGTTCGCGCTCGCGCGGCGCGGCTGCTCGAACTGCGGCACGAGTTCGGTCGGCCGCATGATGGGGCCGGCGACCAGATGCGGGAAAAACGTCACGAACAGTGCGTAGTCCAGAAAGCTGCGCGCGGGTTCCGCGCGGCGCAGGTAGATGTCCAGCGTATAGGACATTGTTGCAAAGGTATAAAACGAGATACCGACTGGCAGCACGATGTCGAACGCCGGCGGCTGGTAGTCCACGCCGACCGCGAGCATGGCCATGCGGAAATTGTCGAGCAGGAACGTGCCGTACTTGAAGTACGCGAGCATGCCGAGATTGGCCACGACCGACAGCAGCATCCAGGCACGCCGCGCGCCCTGACGGCGCGCCTTGACGAGACCCTGCGCCGCATACCAGTCGACCACGGTGGAAATCCACAGCAGCAGAACGAACGGCGGATTCCACGCGGCGTAGAACAGATAGCTCGCGACCAGCAGGTTGGTCTTGCGTACGGTCCAGGGCAGCGGCAGCGCATGCAGCGCGAGCACGCACGCGAAGAACACGGCAAACGTGAGCGAGTTGAAGACCAAAGCCTTCCCCCGAAAAGCGATTCCGCCAAAGAAACCGATGCGGCGTCGCGCCAGCAGCGCGACAGCCGTGCGAACCAGGACTCAGGCCGCCTTCCCCAAGTGCGGGCGACGCGTGATTGTGCATCACGCCTGCGTGCGATGCACGGGAGGTTGTGGCGGGGATGGGCCGAAGCACGGCGGCGAAGCGCGAGACTGACCCCCATCATTACATCGCTGACGAGGAAGGCGCACGCTGAAGCATGACCCGCGAGGCCGGAATTCTTCCGCTAGAAGGGGCCAGGTTCGCTTGTCAAAAAGTCAACCTGACCCCGTTCTACGAATACCGTTATTTAGGACCTTTGTCTGCTTGATGCCACTCGGCGCCCAAGAGATACCCCATAAAAAGATGCAGTTCCGGCTCGTTTCGGAGGAAGGTGTCACCTAACGGTAGACGGTCGCAATCACCCATCTAGGGACAGCACCAGATGAAACGGCGTCCCTTGATCGGCCCACTGTTGCGCGCAGAATAACCAGGTCTTGATCAGCCGACCGATGGAGATGGGGTCGTTTCGCCAGAACGTGCCGCAACGTCGAACCACCAACACAAAGCCGGTCGTCGGGAGCCACTCGAGATCTGATAAGCATTCGTCGAGCGCGTCCCAGTTTCTTCCGAAGTAACTGGGAAATTTCATCGAGCCGGCTATCTTGTCGAACAGCATGAGTTCGTCTATCACGCCACCGATGTCGCATGCGTAGACGCCGACGCGAGAGGAAAGACCGTTTTCCTCAATCGCTGAGGCAGAAGAAACGATGTGAATGCACTCCCACGAGGGAAGACTGAATTCTGGCTTTTGTTCGGTGCTCATGGATTTATCTCCACAAAATTCTCGTAGTGATCGTCTGTATAAAATGCTCTTACGCTATCTTCGCCAAAGACGACACGCCGGGATCCGCGGTCCGTACTTCCAGGGGTTTCCACCGTGTACTCACGATAACTTCCAGATGGCAGCAGGCCTTCCTTGTTTTTGAATACGGCCCCGTCCTTTTTGTATGGGAAAAGGTCCGCCGTCTCGGATCGGGTCAAGATCTTTGTTGATTTCGTCAAGACGGCCCTTGTCTGGGAACGGAAGTTTTCTACCAATGTTGACCGGCAGGTCACCGACGTCAGACGATTTTTTTTGATTTCCTCGGTTCGTCAATGGAACGGCCGAGAGCTTCGCCAACCCTCTTCAAATCCTTGACTTTTCCTACCGCACCCGCGGCGTTTTCCGGGCCGGGTTCGACTACGTCACCCAACGCATCCATGATTGGGCCAGTCGCCTTAAGCCCTCTTCGCTTTCCGGCCCCTGAATCCTCTTGACCAAGCAATTCTGCAATGTCTTCTTGCGACATCGTGCCATCGCCATTCATCGCCAACGAAGTCATATCGTTGAGATCTGTCAGATCCAGTATCTGGACGTTAGGCACGACTTCCAATTTTGTAGCGACGAATTTTTCATAAGCCTTTGAGTCACGCCTACTTCCTGCTTCAACCGAGATTCGAAAGTTCTCCAACGGGCCGTTGAACGTCTGTCCTATCTCACAACCGGTATCGCCCATGCACGAATCGCCACTCACAAGGAATCGACGCTTGCCGTTGATCGTATAGCCGGTCGGATCCGTCCCCGCCATCGGGTTGTTCATGATGTAGCTGTACGGATTGAGGCTCTGGCGTTGGCCGGGAACTGGATGAACGGATCGACGCTGAGGAAACGGCCAAGGCGATGGTCGTAGACGCGGCCGTTCATGTGGATCAGGCCCAGGCTGTCAAGGTGCTCGTGGCCGGTGAAGCCCAAACGCGTGGACGGCGTCAGATTCAGGCGTCCAGGCATTTCGCCATTCGCCGGACGCGGCTGGAAGTTGGGTTCGCGCGCGCCGCCGAACGGACTGAAGTTGAGCTGCGTGTTGGCGTTGCTCAGCACCCCGCTTTCGGCGCGCTGCCGGTACTGGCCGGTCTTGTCGAGAATACCCAGCGGCGAACCCAGACGATCCATCGTCTCGTAGGCGACGTCGCGCGTGGTGGCCTGTCCTGTGACCGCGCGTAATACGACGCTGACGTCGCCGATCTCATGCCGGTAGGTCGCGTTGGTGAAGCCACTGGCGTCGCTGGCCAGTTCGACCTGGTAGCCGCGCTGGCCTCCCGCGCTGTGAAAAGGCGAGCCATCGCAGCAACGGCCTACGCGGCCCCGGCAAAGCCGGCGCCAGCTCGCACGCTCTATGCTGATGTGCAACCCACCGGCCTTCAGGCGTTCTAGGGGTTCGTTTTCTCTCCCGCAGCGCGCGGAATCAGAAAGCCGGACGTGCCACGCAGCAGATAGGTGACCTCTTTTCCTTCCATCGCGATGGTGAAAGCAAGCAATCCGTAACGGTCGGAGTACCAATAGCGGAATCTCGCGCTCTCGGCTTGCAACTCGACGACGCGAACCTCGGCGTTCACGCCGAGGAACTCGGAACGGAACCGGCTCAGCTCGACGAGCGCCAGCCCACCGGGAACGGTCGCCCGCTTGCCGTAGGGAATCGCCAGGATGAATCCTTCCGACCGGATGCAATACGCCTCGGCGGTTGAACAGTCCTCAGGAGCGGAGGCCACGTCGCCTATAGCCACCGTGGCGCCGCCGCCAAACAGCGAAATCGTCAGCGCGCCGTCGTCGAGCCTGGTGTACGAATGCATACTCGGCTCGCTCGCGAAAACCGGTAGACAGAGCGACGCTGCGAGAAGGATCCAGCGCGCATACCTGGAAATCATTGATAGCTCCTGTTCCGAAGTCCGCACGCGTTGATCGCACTGATCCGCTTCGTGCCGTGAATCGCACCGTGTGTGCATGCAGATCCTACGACCAACGCGGCAGACGCTGCGCAACGTATTCACCTTGAAATGCTACGCATTGACTTGGTGCTGAGTCATATCGTTGTCTAGGTCGCCCTGTTGACGCCAAGTTGCCTTGATCTTCGCCGGCCTTCCGCAAAACGCCTTTAAGGTTTATCAGTCTTCGGCAGCGCGGAGCGGTCCAGCAAGGCCCGCAGCGGTATGTGCTCCGGCCAACCGAAATCCGTTTTCAGCGCATCGACGAGCTCCCGCCGCGTCAGCAATGGTTCCTCGCCTCTCGCTGTAAGATAGAAGCTCCGCTGCTGGTCGAGCATCAGCGTCACGCCGATGCGATTGAGATATTTTGTCCGGCGAACGCAAGCAAGAAAACTGTCGATAGCGGCGTCATTTGTGGAGTCAAATGAACAACCAGCGGCCTCGACGACCGAGATCTGGCGAAGCGTATCCGGCAACAGAATCTTCGGCACCGCACGTGCTGAGGGTTTCGCGTAGTACGCGCGAACTGTGTCGAGCCAGCGATCAACTTTCGGCGCGATAGGTTCCAGCGCGTACGGCCCATCCACGCCGAGCAGCAGCAGATGCGGTACGCCGGGATTTATACGCTGAAAGAAATGGCACGAGCCATTGCGTACGCCGCCGGCCGGCGAGCCCGCCCAGAACATGACGCGATCATGCCAGCCAGGTTCTGCGAATGGCGCTTTAACGCCGAGCATAGTCCTGCCCCGGAAAAGCAACCTGGGATCCGAGATCGTCTCGACACGCTCGAATTGGAAGACAGAGTAACCATCAGCTGCGTCTTGAACTTTCGCGACGCGAACGACGACGGCGCCCTGTGCAGCGGTAAGCATTTCGGACCAGCTTGGATCGCGAGGACCGGCGACACACGAAATTCCGCAGGTGGAGAACATGAGAAGGAACAGGAACCATAACAATTTCATGGCGTGGCCTCCGGCGCATCGAGCTGTTCGCGGGCTACTCAGTCATCCTGTGCGTACGTGGATCCCTGCTATCGGTCACTGCCGGTGGCGACCTGTTTCGCCCCGTGTGCCGAGCAGTTCAGGGCGCTGCGTCGCGACGCCACACGCGACACCGGTTATTCGCCGGCAGCGCGTGATCGGCGACGAGCAAGAGGCCATGCGTCGCGGCCAGTACGTCGACATCAGCCACATCGCGAATGCCTCTATGCGGCACGGCGGCGCGCAAGGCTTCGTCGAATGCCGCGTTGCTCGCGCTGGTGAAGCGTCCATCTATATTGAACGGTCCGTAGATCGCAAGAACACCACCGGGACGCAACACGTGAGCGATGCCGTCGAACATCTGACGCACTTCGGACCAGCTCATGATGTGCAGCGTGTTCGCGCTGAATATTGCGTCGAAGGACTGCGCCGGCGGCCATTCTGCATTGGCGACGTCGAGTTGCAGCGGCGGCGGTGTGTTCGGTAGCGCCGCTTCGTCCAGCCATGCGCGAATGCCGGGAAGGTTTTCGGCACGATCGGAGCTTTGCCAGCGCAGGGTCGGCATCGCTGCGGCGAAATGCACCGCGTGCTGGCCGGTGCCGCTGCCAATCTCAAGTACGTCGCGGCACGCGGCGAAGGCATCGCGCAGCACCGCGAGGATCGGATCTCGATTGCGCTCGCTCGCGGCGGAATAGGGTTTGTCGGCAGTCATCGCCAGAGCTTACGGTGTCGCGGCGCCGGTGACGACCGGCGCCGCTATGTCACGCGGGAAGATCAGTCGATCTCGAACTTCTGCAGCGAGACCGGCACCTGGTTGTTGCCCGACACGGACATCACGATGTGCATGTTGGGGAAGCCGATGGAGGCGAGGTTGGTGATGTCGTTGACGCTGCAGGTTGCCGCGCGGATGAAACTCGCGCCGGACTGGCCACCCGCATTGGAGCCGATGAAGAAGCTGTTGCTCGTGGCCTGGCCCGACGGCGTGAAGATTTCCACGACCAGGATGTCGGTGGCGACGGTAAACACGGGTTGCGAGGCGATGTTCGCGGCGAAGATCGTGCCGCTGGCGCTATCCGGCACCGTGAAGTTGTCGCTGCTGACCGCGGTCAGCGTGGCCACGGTCGGCGGATTTGCACTGCTGCGCCAGAGATTCACCGTGACCGGCTGGCCGACACCCGCGGCATCGTTCGCCGTTTCCACGCCGAAGCTCACGGTATCGACGCGGAACTGCGGCAACGTCAGCACCGGGAACGTCGACAGCGTGAAGGCGCGGTAGTAGCTGTTGTCGGTGTGAAAGAAGGTGGGCGTGCCGGCGTTGCAGGAGATGGACGCGCCTGGCGTGACGGTGGAACTGGTCGACTGCGTGATGGTCTGCGCCGCGAGCGGTGCCGGCCACGGCAGCTGGACCTGGACGCCAGCGGGGCGCCCCGATGTGCTGAGCGAATTGGCGGACGCGGCGCCAGCAACGCCGAACAAAAGGACAAAAGCAGAAGTGGACAATGCGTAGCGAATCATAGGGGAATCCTGGGGCCGGGGCGGGAATTTCACGCATACGGATGCGTGTGGTCGGACACAAATATTTTCGTTGAATCGAGAGACAGTTCACATTTCGCGGCCGAGTTTCCCGTATCTGCCGCACCGAGGCAACGTGCTGTTGCTCTGATCCGCGCCAAAGCAGGCGCAGCAGCGAATCACGCAACCAGGATTGCACTCCCGTATTGACGGAGTGAGCGTCTTGCAAGGTGTTGAGAAAGGAACTTAAACGCCCTTCTCAATCGAACGGCGCAAGCGGAGTTTGCGCACGTTCTTCGAGAATCAATCGCTTACGCGACCGACTCGCGCGCGGTCCGTGCCGGATCGCGCTAGCGGCTGTTTCCTCAACAGCCTGCTAGACGGCCTGACGCGGCACGCCAAGGCACTCACGCGCGCTTCACGACTCCGGCCCCGACAGCACGCTTGAGCACCGACACCGGCTCGGCCCAGGCACTCGCCGGACGCCGCTTGGTCGTCGTGAGGACCAGGTCGGTCGGATGGAATACGTTTAGGTTGTGCGTGATGGGCGTGGTCAGGATGTACTGCGCCTCGGTCGCGCGCAGAAAACTTCCCACTTTCTCAATGTTGAAAACGTCGAGATGCGCGAACGGCTCGTCGATGAAGACGAAGCCGCCCGGATGCGTTTCGTCGCGCAGCAGCGCGACCAGCAGCAGCAGCGATTTCATGACCTGCTGGCCGCCGGAGGCTTCGCCGTCGTCGAGACCGATCCAGCCTTTGCGATCGAAATCGAAGCGCACGCTCAAGCCTGCCTGCGCCAGCGCGATATCGTCGTTGGCCAGTTCCGGCTGATCGACTTCGACGTTGATGCCGGACAGCTCGCCGAGCGCACGCAGGTTCTTCGCGTACTGGCGCACCGTGGCGCGCAGCACGTTGATGTAGGCACCGCGCGCCTCGTCCGTGATGCGACGCGCGCGGTTGAGATGCGCGTCGCGGCGTCCTAGCGTGGTTTCCAGCGCTTCGTGATCCGCCGCGATCTTGTCGCGCAAGGCGACGCACGACGCATCCGTGACGAAGGCGCCGCGCTCGATGCGGTGCGCGATCTTTTCGAGTTCGCGCTGCACTTCGTGCTCGGTCTCGAATTCCGCGAGTGCTGCGGCGAGCGCGTCGGGATGACGCCACGCGGGCGGCATGAGGCGGCGCTGATGGCGGTAGTCGAGCGCGCGCCGCACGTATTCCTGACGATGACGCGCCAGCTTCTGCTGGTTGTCCTCGCGCTCGCGCTCGAGCAGTTCGCGCCGGGTGCGGCGCTGGCCCGCATCGAGCTCCTCGCGCTTCTGGCTTTCACGCGCCGCATCGACCGCATCGCGCGCCGCGCTGAGCGCCTGCGCGCTGTCCTGCGCGGCCTGCTGCAAGGCCGGCAGCGCTTCCGCGGCGGAAGCGAATTCGACCGCGCGCGCGGCGAGTTCCTGTGCCGCATCGAGCTTGAGCAGGCGCGCCTGGTTCGCGTCGAGGCGCTGTTCGAGTTCGGCGCGTTCGCGGCGGCGTAGGTCTTGTGACGCGGTCAGCTCGGCGCGTTCGCGCTGCAGGCTGCGCAGCTGCGATTGGCGCGCGCTGGCGCCGAAGTTGCGTTCGTCGGTACCGATGTGGCGGCCGCCGCGGTGTTCGCGCAGATAGCCCTTCGGCGTGATCCAGTCCTGCCCGGGCGGCAACTGCATGCCCTTGGGCACGTCGGCGACGCGGCGCAGACGATCAAGCTGGCGCGGCAGCCAGGCCGGCGGATCCGCGCTGAAGCGCAGCACTTCGAGCAGCGAGCCCGGTGTCGCGGCGGGTGCGGGTGCGCGCTCGGCGACGACGAAGTGGCGGTACTGCGCCTGCTCGCCGAGTCCGAACGCGACTTTCGCATCCGACGGCGACGCGAGCAGCACGAGATGGCGGTATGGCTGCAGCACCGCTTCGACCGCAGCTTCCCAGGCGGGATCGGTGACCTCGACCGCATCGGCGAGCATGCGATGCGATACACCGGCACGATCCAGTGCGCCACGGAATTCGCGTTCGAAGCCCGGCATGAAGCGCTCGCCGCTCGCGAGCGCGGCGATCTGCGCATCGAGTTCGCCAGCGCGATCCACCGCCTGTTCATCGGCAAGCCGGATCTGCGCCTGGCGGCGCCGGTCGGCTTCGACCGCGCGCAGCAGTTGCGCCACATCGCCGGCGCCCTGGCTCGCGGCGAGTTTTTCCAGTTGTTCACGACGCCGGTCGATCTGCTCCGCGTCGCGCGCTACGTCGCGTGCGGCGAGGAACGCGGCTTCCGCGGCGAGCGACTGCGACTGTGTCTCGCGCAAGGTCTCCGCGACCGCGACGAGCCGCGCGCCGGCCGCAGACTGCTCGGCGTCGAGTGTCTCACTGCGGCGCAGGCAGTCGCGCAACGCGCGGCGCAGCCCGGTCAGCTGCGGCCGGCTGCCGTCGAGACTCGCCTTGCGTTCGGCCAGTGCCACTTTCGGCGCGACCTCGGCCTGCAGGCGCTGGCGGTCGCGCTGCAGCTCGCCGTATTCCTCGAACGAACGCACGTCGGCCTTCGCCGCTTCGAGGCGCGTGTGCAGCGCGGCGAGATCCTGGCCCAGCGACTTGAGCTCCTGCTCGGTCGAGAACTGTTCGGAACGCGCGCGTTGATAGTCGTCGAGCACGGGCTTTTCGCCGAACACATCCCAGACCAGCTGCAGCAGCTCGCGCGGCGGGTACTGGCAGAGCTTGTCCGTCGCGCCCTGCTCGAGCGTCAGCACGCGGCGTATCGCGCGCGTCAGGCCCGCGCCTTCGAGGCGCACGCGATAGTCGCGCAGACCGAGCCATTCGCCGCCCTGCGTTTCGATGGTTTCGACGCCGACGTCGCCGCCGAGGATCTGGTAGTCGCGCGTCCAGTCGCCACCTTTCTTGCGGATGCGGCAGGCCAGCGTGACTTCGGATTCCATCAGCGGGAAGAACGGCCGGCGTCCGTTGCGGTCGGGCCGGTTGCTGACCACGCCGCGCAGCCAGGCGAATGGCTTGCCGTTGTGGCGCAGATAGGTCTTGTAGTCGCGCGCGGTCTCGCGGTCCTCGATCGCGAGCAGCGTGCGCAGCGCGTCGAGCAGCGTGGTCTTGCCCGAGCCGTTCGGACCGACCACGGTGACGATGGCCGAATCCAGCGGCAGCGTGAAGCGCTGCCAGTAGTCCCAGTGCACGACTTCGAGCGCGCGGAATTCAAACATGTTCGGCCTCCGTCGTGCCGTCGTCGCTGTCGCCGTCGTCGGCTGCATCCGCCGCCGCGTCGTGCCGCGCCTGTTCGACGACGAAGGCCAGCGCGCCATCGAGCACGCGACGCGCCGTGCGTTCGTAGTCGAACGCGAGATCGAGCAGCGGTCCTTCCTGGATGCGGTCCTTGCGCCGCACGATGAAGCCATGCCGCGCGAGCACGCCGAGATTCATGTTGAGGCGCATCTTGCCGCCGAGCTTGTCGCCGAAATCGGCCAGCAGCGTCCGTTCGGCCAGCGGCTCTGCGACCTCGGCGCCGACCGGCACGGGTTTCATCTCGGCGAAGATCTGGCCCTGTTCCTGGTCGCGGTCGATCTCGACGCGGCGGATCTGGCGCTGGCGTTTGGGAAGAATCAGCAAACTCCACAAAACCACGAGTAGCGCGATCGCGTCGCGGTCCAGATCAAGGTTGCTCGCCGACCAAGCCTTGGGCCCGGCGAACACGGCGGCTTCCTGCGCTTTCGCCACGGCGAGCGCGACGTGCCCGGCATATGGATGGTCGAGCAGGCGCAGGCCGACCGCGGCGAGGCGGCGGTCGAGTTCCTCGCGAAAACCGGCGTCGGTCAACGCCTGGCGCGCGAGTTCGTCCTCGCGCGGCAGCCAGCGTTCGGACAGCAGGCGCGCGATCAGCGCGGCCACGGGATCATTCATCGGTGACGTCCTCGCCGCGCACGCCGAGAGGCGCCGCAGTTTCTTGCGCATGAAGCGGGAGCGCTGACAGGTCGGGCGAATCGTGCGAAGGCACCGCCGATTCGGGAGCGCGGCCGGGCTGCACGCGGCGCAAGCGACCTACGCTGATGCGCGCAATGCCGGCACTGCCGATGTCCTCGAGCGCGCCAGTGAGTTCGAGCCGCAGCGGCAGACGTGCGAGTTCAGCGAGTGCGCCGTCGCGCGCATGCGCGCCCGGATCGCCGAGCAGGCCGAGCAGCGACAGGCGATACGCCGACGTCGCGAAATCCTCGCTCGGTACGATGCCGGCCAGCGGCGCGTCGTCGACGAGTTCGGCGAGCTGCGCCTGCCAGCGCTGCGCGAGCACGTAGTCGTTGCTCGCGATCGGCGCGTCGGCCTGTTCGGGCGCGGCGCGGGCGTCGGGCAAGGTTTCGATCACGCTGACTTCGCGCTCCCGTTCGACGAGTTCGAAATCCGCGACGTCGAGTGCGATGTCGCCGAGCACGAAGGCCGGCGCGAGACGCGCGGCGAGCACATCCCCGGCAATGGCCGCGAGCGCGCTCTGATCGAGGCTGCGCAGCCATTGGTTCACATCGGAGGACGACAGGCCGCTGCCACCGAGGTGCACGCGATGGCGGTCGAGCTGGTTCAGCGCACGCTGGAACACCGAGGCCTGGCGCAGCATCGCGCTCTGCGCGCGGCCGATCTGCTGCGCGACGCGATGCGTGGCCGGATCGAGCTCGCCGTCCTGCGCGATCAGCCGGACGATGGCGGTGCCTTTCTCGACCCAGCGCCAGACTGATTTCAGCGTCGCCGCTGCGGCGCGGATGCGATGCTCGGAACCGCTGAGCACCGCACGGTCGAAATCGTCACGCAGTTCGTTGAGGCGCGACAGCAGATGTTGCAGGTCGTCGCTGCCGACGCGGCCGGTCGCTTCGCCGGCGGCAATCTGCGCCGTGACGTACGCGAGCTCGTCACCTTCGCCCTGGAATTGCAGCAGCAGGCTCAGCGCGGACAGCGCCTGGCGGCCGACCGGGCTGACGCGATAGCGCTGCGTTTCGGTGTCCCAGGTCAGCAGCGCGTTTTCACGCAGGCGCGCGAGCACGGTATCGAGCTTGGTGCCGTCGACGTAGGCGAAATGCTCACGGAGTTCCTGCGGACTCCAGTCCGGCGCCGCGCCGCGCTCGCCGATCGTGCGCAGGACGAGCAGACGCACCATCACGACGTCTTCGCCGCCGTGGAACAGCGTCGAAAACGCACGCAGCAGTTCGCGCGCCTTGCGCAGCGGGAACAGGGCAGGAATATCGTTGACGAGCAGGCCGGGTCGCAGGAAATCCTGCAGGCCGTCATCGGACGCGGATGCGGTCACTCGGTATCGCACACGGGAAACAGCCGGGAATGGTCGGGCATGTGCGCCGGCAAGGCAAGGCGCGGCGGCCGGTGTGCTCCAATCCCGCCACGGCTTGCGGCACGAGGGTGCGCGTGCCCCCGGATGCCACGGTATGCATCCGTTCGCGTGGTTGTGAAAGGTAAGGCCCGATTTTCAATCGGGCGAAAGTGCGCTCAGCGATTCGAACGGCAACGGCGCGCGAACGTCAGGTGCTCCACTCACCCGCCACATAGAACCAGCGCCCGCCCTCGCGTCGGAACCGGCTCAGTTCGCGCAGCCGCTGCATGCTGCCGCCGCCGACCTTGTACTTGGCCACGAACTCGACGAACGCGTTGTCGGCGTCGACAGGCTGGTAGCGCAGGATCTTGAGCCCGTGCCAGCGCGGCGCGGGTTTCTCGCGCGCGAGATTCAGAGCCGCGGGGCGCGTCGACGGATGCCAGGTGTCGAGCAGGTACGGTTCCAGTCCCAGCGCGTACGCGCTGTAGCGCGAGCGCATGAGCGCTTCGGCGGTCGGCGCGGGTTCGCCGGCGTGCAGCGCGCCGCAGCACGCGGCGTAGGCGAGATCGGAGCCGCAGGGACAGTCGACGGTTTCGGTCATGAATGCACGCAGCCGGGAACGGCGCGCATTCTCGCCGCAATCGCGGCAGCGTCACAGGGGTTGCCGCGGCGACGAGGCCTCAGGCCGGACGTGCACCGAGCAGACGCGCCGGCAGGAACAGCAGCGCGCGCAGGAACTCGAACACCGCCGACAGCGTGATGCCGACGAGCCGGAACGGCAGGCTCAGCAGCCAGACCAGCGGATACAGCACGACCGCGAGCAGGGCCAGCGGCCAGCACACGGCCAGGAGCAGCAGCCAGAGCAGAAACTTCACCATGATGCGCGCGGCCTCCACGAGACGACGCCTGCAGCTTCGCAAAACCCGCGGCCGCGCAAGCGTGCCGGAAGTGACTGCCCGGTCACACTCGAGCGGGATGACTCGTTCAGACAACGCATCGCCGATGCTGGCCGCAGGCGCGTCGCAGGGATCGAGACCGCGGACTGCGAGGCTGCGCACCCCTGCGGAGGTTTCCCTTTATGCACAAGCGAATTCCTTATACGGATCCACTCGTGGAACTGCTCGACTGCATCGAGGATGCGGTGCAGCTGCTCGCGTTCGACTACTTCGCCGCGGCGGGCGACGAGCTGCGCCGGGCCGAGGCGCTGCTGCAGGGTGCGCTGTCCGACTGGCGCGGCGAAGATGCCGAGTTGACGCGGCGCTGGCTGCGCCAGGCCGTGCTGCCGGGCTGCGGCAGCGCGACACAGGTGCGCCGCGGGCATTGCGCCGGCGCGTTGTGGCGTGCGCGTCGTGCGGTGCGGCGACATTGGCTCGCGCGGCTCGGCGTTGCGTGGGATCCCTATGACACGGCACTCGCCGCGCCGGGCTCGCGGTCCGCGCTGAATGGCGACGGTGGGAATGGCGCGGCGGCCTGAGCGCCACGTGTTGCCGGCGTCAGGGTCGCGGCGCGCTGCCTCAGCGCGGCGGCGCGCCGAGTTCGCGCGTGTCGAGGTAGCCGTTGTGGTTCACGTCCTGGCGGCGGAAGACTTCCGCGAGCCGCGCGCGGTGCCGCGCGAGCGAGATCGGCCGGGTGTTCGGCCCCACCACGGCCGGATCGAACTCGTCGAGGTCGACGATGCCGTTGCCGTTGAGGTCCATGCGGCGGAATACCTCGCTGAGCTTGTCCTGGTATTCGGTCAGGCTCACGCGGCCGTCGTGGTCGCGGTCGTATTCGCTGAGGTAGTCGCGCGGCGAACTCGCGAACTGCGCCGCGGCCGGGACCGCGGCGACGGCCGCGAGCAGCAGCGTCATCCGCCGCAGCGCAGCGACGGCGCTCATGGCCGTGCGGTGTCCGCCGCAGCGGCATCCAGCGGATCGGTCGCGTGCGTCGCCTTCCACGCAATCGCGAGCGCGACGAGCAGCAGCACCGCGGCGACCAGGAACGCGGCGCCCGGCACATGCCACGGTGCGTCCTTCGCAATGCTCCAGGCGAACACCTGCGTGTAGAGGGCTGGGCCGATGATGCCGGCGAGGCTCGCGAGGCCCGCGAGCGCGCCTTGGAGGCGGCCCTGCTCGCTGGGATCGACCTGCCGCGTGACCAGCGCCTGCGTCGCCGGACCGGCGCAGCCCCACAGGGCGAGCAGCGGGATCGCGATCAGCGACAGCGGTCCGGTCGGCGCGATGCCCTGCCAGGCGAAGCCGAGCGCGCCGAAGGCGAGACCGGCATAGATCGCACGGCGCTCGCCGAAGCGCCTGACGATGCGGCCGACCAGCAATGCCTGCACGATGCCGTTGCAGACGCCGACGAAACCCAGCGTGAAGCCGACGGCCTGCGGGCCCCAGCCGTAGCGGTAGTCCGCGTACAGCACGAACGTGGTGTTGAGCACGTAGTGGGCGAGCTGCGACAGGAACACGACGACCGCGAACGAGTAAACCTGTGGATAACGCCGCAATAGCAGCAGCGCACCGACCGGGTTCGCACGGCGCCAGTCGAACGTCGCGGTACGCCGCTCGACCGGCAGCGATTCGGGCAATACGAAATAGCCGTAGCAGAAGTTGGCCAGCGCGAGTCCGGCCGCAAGCCAGAACGGCAGGCGCAGGTCGATGTCGCCGAGCGTGCCGCCGAGCGCCGGGCCGAGCACGAAGCCGATGCCGAACGCCGCGCCGAGCGCACCGAATGCGGCGGCGCGTTTTTCCGGCGCGGTGACGTCGGCCAGATACGCGTTCGCGGTGCTGAAGCTGGCCGAGGTCATGCCCGACAGCACGCGCGCGATCACGAGCCAGGGCAGGGTCTGCACGACGGCCATGAGGATGAAGTCGAGCCCCAGGCCGAGGTTCGACAGCAGGATCACGGGACGCCGGCCATAGCGGTCGGACAGGGCACCCTGGATCGGATTGCAGAAGAACTGCACCACGGCGAAGACCGTCGCGATGACGCCGACCCAGTGCGCCGCGGAAACCATGTCGCCGCCGGCCATTTCCTTGATCAGCCGCGGCAGCACCGGAATGATGATGCCGAAGGCGAGGATGTCGAGCAGGACCGTGACGAAGATGAAGGCCAGCGCGGCCTTGCGCGCGGGCGGGACGGAAGCGGGGGCGTGCACGGCGTTTCCTGCGGTTTGCGGCGGCGCGCAGTCTAGCAGGCGCTGCGCGCGGCCCGGCCGGCTCGTTTCGGCGCGGGGCCGCCTCGCTTCGTCGCGGCCTTGACGTCCGGCTAAGTAACACTCGCGTTAGCTTGCGGTCCTGTCTTGCGCCCCGCCCATGCGTGCCGTCCCCCGGAGTAGCGATGCCGTCGTGCCTGCGAAACCTGTTGCTGCCGCTGCTGGGCCTGATGCTGATATCCGGTGCACAGGCGGCCGTGGTCGCGACTGAACACCTGAAGGTCGAGCTCGTCGCGGAGAAGACGGCCCTGGTCGCGGGCCGCACGAACTGGCTGGGCCTGCGCCTCGACCACGAGGAACACTGGCATACCTATTGGGCCAACGCCGGCGACACCGGACTGCCCACCCGCTTCGAATGGACCGTGCCGGCCGGCTGGAAAGCCGGGGCGATCGACTGGCCGGCACCGGAACGCCTGCAGATCGGCGAACTGTTCAATTTCGGCTACTCCGGCGAGAACCTGCTGCCGGTCGCGATCGACGTACCCGCCGACGCGACCGTAGGCACTGCAGTCACGCTGCGTCTGCGCGCGAGCTGGCTGGTCTGCAAGGAAGAATGCATTCCGGGCAAGGCCGAACTGGAGATCACGCTGCCCGTGGTGGCCGCCGGCAGCGAACCCGCGGATTCGTCCGCCGCGACCGTGCTGCGCGCGTCGCTGGCACAGCGGCCGGTCGCCACCGACTGGACCGCGGCGATCACCGCGTCCGGCGACCGCATCGGAATCCGCGTGCATGGTGCGGGGCTGCCCGGCGTCGCCAACCTCGACGCCTTTGCGCTGCAGCCGCAGGTGCTCGCGAATGCACCGCCGCGGATCAGCGCCGACGGAGACGGCCTGCAGATCGATGCGGTGCGCAGCGAATACTTCACGAAAGCACCTGCGCAGCTCGACCTCGTCCTCGTGCAGCGCGATGCGGGCCGCGTCCGTGCGTGGCGCGTCGCGGCGCCCTGGCCGTCGGATGCGGCCGCGGCGCCGTCGGCGAGCACGCCGGGCACCGGCGCTGCGGCAAGTTCGAGCACCACCGGCAAGGCCGCCGGCAGCGGCGCGGTCGGCAGCATCGGCCTTGCGCTGCTGCTGGCGCTATTCGGCGGCGTGGTCCTGAACCTCATGCCCTGCGTGTTCCCGGTGCTGTCGCTCAAGGCGCTGAGCCTGGCCGAGACCGCCCACGCGCCGGCCGCTGCGCGCCGCGATGGACTCGCCTATCTGGCCGGCGCGGTCGCCGGTTTCGTCGCGCTGGCCGCGATCCTGCTCGCGCTGCGCGACGCCGGACAAAGCCTCGGCTGGGGCTTCCAGCTGCAATCGCCGCTGCTCGTCGCGCTGCTGGCCTATCTGATGGTGGCGATGGGGCTGAGCCTGTCCGGCGGCTTCCTCATCGGCGCGCGTCTCGGCGGCGTCGGCCAGTCGCTCGCTGACGGCCACGGCGCTCGCGCGGCGTTCTTTACCGGTCTGCTCGCGTGCATCGTCGCGAGCCCGTGCACCGCGCCGTTCATGGGTCCGGCGCTGGGCTTCGCGCTGACCCAGTCCACGCCGGTCGCGCTCGCGGTGTTCGCGGCGCTCGGTGTTGGGCTGGCCCTGCCGATCGTCGTGCTGAGCTTCGTGCCGGTGCTCGCGCGCTGGCTGCCGCGGCCCGGCGCGTGGATGGATACGTTCAAGCAGGTCATGGCGTGGCCGCTGTACCTGACCGCGGTCTGGCTGATCTGGGTGCTCATGCGGCAGGTCGGCGCGGATGCAACGGCGATAGTGCTGCTGGGCCTCGTCGCGCTCGTCGCGGCACTGTTGTTTCATGGCCGCAGCCAGTTGCGCACGACGCCGACCGCGCGGCGCCGCATCGCTTTCGTGCTGTTGCTGCTGCTTGCGCTGGCGCCACTGCCGATGGTGCGGACGCTCGCCGCGCAACCCGGCAAAAGCGAAGGCGACACCTGGCAGGCGTGGACCCCGCAGCGCCTCGATGAGCTGCGCCGCGCCGGCGAGCCGGTCTTCGTCAACATGACCGCGGCCTGGTGCATCACCTGCCTCGCGAACGAGCGCGTCGCGCTGTCGTCGGACGCCTTCACCGAACGCCTGCGCCGCGGCGGCGTCCGCTATCTCAAGGGCGACTGGACCAGCCAGGACGCCGCGATCACGGCGTATCTCGCCGGCTTCGAACGCAGCGGCGTGCCGCTGTACGTGGTTTACCCGCGCGGCGGCGGCACGCCGGAAGTGCTGCCGCAGCTGCTTACCCCTGGGCTGGTCGACGATGCGCTCGCGCGCGCGGCGGCCGGCGCTTCGTCCCCACCCGCAAACCGGAGTTCCCCATGAAACTGTTGTCCTCCCTGTTCGCCGCCGCAGTGCTTTCGGTCGCGGCCACGCCGCTGATGGCCAAGGTCGAGATCGGCCAGCCGGCACCGTCCTTCAGCCTGACCGACAGCAACGGCAAGACGC
>Ga0068852_100000230_pt1 | contig 37770 bp, 27 predicted proteins | sample KBSCornC22_FD_66594 | JGI IMG/M metagenome (GOLD analysis project Ga0068852, IMG submission 66594) | Corn rhizosphere microbial communities from Kellogg Biological Station, Michigan, USA - KBS Corn C2-2 | ecosystem: Host-associated > Plants > Roots > Rhizosphere > Soil ... | reverse complement strand
TGCGGCACATAGAGTGCCTTGAGCTTGGATAGATCGTCCTCTGGATGGATGAAGCCGCAGGCGATGCCGTGGCGGTAGCAATAGCGATGCAGGAGGGTCGCATCCTCCTGCGGGCTCGGCAAGCCGATGGGGTACGACCGATGCATTTCCTGATTGTCGAAATCTGACCCAGCGATGCCCAAATCCATACGCACGTACGTGCCGAGAAGCTTGTCCTTGAGAGCTGTGACTTCACCGGCAAATTGCTTGGCCTCGTCGTAGCGGCGGCGCGGGATGTCATCGTGATCGATGATGCCCATCCAGTAGATCTCGGCGCCAAAATGCGCCGGCCGCCAACGGAAGAACATCACGCCATCGGCGCCACGCGCCACTGAGGTATAGGCCATGCGGCGCATCTCGCCGGGTTCGGGCGTCAGCATCGACCAGTTCGGTTGTGCCCCCAAGCCTGATTGCTGCTCCGGCACAATGAAATTGCCGGCGAAGCTGCGGCTGATATCGAGGCGAAGCGCCTGCGCCTCGCCCACCCCGCCGATGCGCTGCTTCTCATCGTCGAGATAGGGATAGATGTCGAAGCCAAGGAAATCGAGATCAGTCGAGAACTCGCCCCGCAGGTCGATGTCGTCGAGGCTCCCCAGATTGTGGAAGACGAACCAGTCCGGATTGGTGGCGCGCAGAATCAGCACTTGATCGTGTTGGAACCGAGCCGTGACGAACGCGAGGAAGCGATGATAGTCGAGCAAATGGGTCGGCCCGGCCGGGGCTGGGCCGTAGTCGAGCGGCAGCACCACCTGATCGAAATCGTCGTAGGCTGTAGCCCAGAAATGGCCGCCCCACGCGTCGTTGAGCGCGGCGATAGTCTTGTACTTGTCCTTGAGGAAAGCCTGGAACTCGGCCAGCGTCACCGGACCGTAGGACAGCGATCCAGAGGTATTTAGCTCGTTGTCGGTCTGCCAGCCGATGACATACGAATTGCCGCGATAGTGCTCGGCCATCGCTTTGGTGATGCGCTTCGAATGCTCGCGGAACACACCGCTCGCAAGATTCGCGTGCTGGCGCGAGCCATGGCTCATGGCGCGGCCGTTGGCATCGACGCGCAACACTTCGGGATATCGCGCCGTCAACCATCGCGGTGGCGTCGCCGTCGGCGTGCACATGATGATCTTGATGCCGACCTTGCCCAGCACGTCAATGGCGCGATCGAATAGATCGAAATCGAACGTTCCTTCATGGGGCTCCAAAATGTGCCAGGCGAATTCCGCAAGCCGGACGGTGTTGAAGCCGGCCGCGGCCATGCGCTCGGCGTCGCGTTGCCAATAGCTTTCATCGACATGCTCCGGATAGTGCGGGGCGCCGACGAGGAACGTGTCAGTCGCGATCGGCCGCCAGACAGAAAGCGGCGCGGATTTCGAGGTCGTCATAGTCGGAACTCTCCAGGCGAGAAGTCTACTTTATGGAGCCTGCAGTGAGGCCGCCCTGCCAGAATCTTTGCAGAAGCAAGAACGCCGCGATGACCGGGATAATGCTGACCAACGCGCCCGTGATGATGATTGAGAACAGCACCTGTCCGCCGCCACCGCCTTGCTGCGCGAGCTGATACCAGGTCGCAAGGCCCACGGTGATCGGCTGATAGTCCTGCGACCGCAGCACGATGAGCGGTAGGAAGTAATTGTTCCAGGTCCCGACGAAAGAGAGCAGCGCGACGGTCACCATGCCGGGGGCGACGAGCCGCAGCACAATGGCGCGGAAGATCACCAACTCGCCGGCCCCATCGATCCGCGCGGCGTCGAGAAGTTCGTCGTCGACGGCCTGTTCGATATAGACGCGCATCAAATAAACGCCGATCGGCGAGATCATCGAGGGCAGGATCACGCCCAGCGGGTTGTCGCTGAGACCCGAAAGCGCCAGCAGCAGGAAGATCGGCACGACGAGCGCTGTCTGCGGGATCATCACAGCGCCCAAAACCAGAGCAAACAGCGGCTTGCGGCCGACGAATTTGAACTTGGCAAAGGCATAGCCTGCTGCGGTAGCAAAGATGGCAGCACCAAGCCCGGCGGCGGTCGAATAGACCACGCTGTTGAACATCCAGCGCATGAAGATGCCGTTGTCGCGCGTCAGCAGATCGCTCAGGTTCTGCCAGAGGTTGAACTCGGTACCGAGGCCGAAGCCGAACGTGGCGAATAGGTCACCGTTGGTCTTCGTTGACGATAGGACCAGATAGATCAGCGGTACGAAGCTGTAGATGAGGAACAGTGACAGCAGCAGCGTCAGGATGATCCGCGAGCGCCGCCGTTCGCCGGGCCGGCGCGTGGCAGCGTCGAAAGTGGCGATGTCGGGGGTCGCACTCATCATTGCCCCGGCCGACGGCGGTTGGTGATCAGGGTGAAGATGTAGGAAGCGCCTGCGATCACGATGCCAAGCACGAACGAAACAGCGGCGGCATAGCCGTACTGCTGGCCCTGAGTGGCCAGCGAATAGGCATAGAGGTTCGGCGTGTAGCTCGAATTGATCGTGTTACTGGCGAGCGAGCGCATCAAGTACGGCTCATTGAACAGCTGCAATGTGCCGTTGATCGAAAAGATGATGGTAAGCAGGATCGCTGGCCACAGCAGCGGCAGCTGGATCAGCCGCGCAAATTGCCAGGATGAAGCGCCATCGATCCGCGACGCTTCGGCGAGGTCCGACGGGATCGCCTTCAGCGCAGCGTAATAGATCACCATATTGTAGCCGGCATATTCCCACGTCACCATATTGGCCAATGAGAAGATCATCGCACCCGGCGATAGGAAATCCGGCGGCGGTATGCTCAGCACCTTCGCAATCTGCGTGAACGGGCCGAAGTTGGGGCCGTAAAGATAGCCCCAGATTATCGTCGCGATCACGCTCGGCACGGCGTAGGGGAGGAAGAAGCCGAGCCGGAAGAGGCCCTTGGCATATACCTGGCCACGATCCAGCACGATGGCGAACAACAGCGCCAGGCCCAGCATGATCGGCACCTGCACGACGCCGAACAGAACGAGGTTCCACACACCGCCCCAGAATTTGGCGTCGCCCGTGACCTTGATGTAGCTGGCCGCGCCCGCAAAATGCCGGCCGCCCACCAGCGTGTCGCGGTAAAGGCTCATGTAGAACGCGTAGACCAGGGGCGCGACGATGAAGGCGATAAACAGCAGCACGAAGGGCGTCAGGAACAGATAAGGCGCCAGCTTTCGTGACGCAAAACCGCCCGATCGCCCTGGACGCTTCGTAGCGGCTGGCGAATTCGACATTGCCAAGATCCCCCGTCCGGCAAGATGAAGAGATCGGGCGCGCCGATCAAGCGCGCCCGGCCGTTGCCCGGGAGGACTAGGCGACGGTGAAGCCTTGATCCTTCGCGTAGGTGACCACGGCGTCCTGGATGCGATCGAACGCATCCGACAACGTGCCCTTGCCGCCGATCGAGGCCCCAAACTCATCGGCCATCGACTGGTAGAGGAAGTCCTGGAAGGGACTCCACTCGAAGGTGCTGACTGCGGCCGCCGATTTGGCGAACACTTTGTTCACCTCCTGGCCGCCGAAGAACTCCGGCTTGGCACCCGCCCATTCCGGACTCGACAGCAACGCGTTGGTACAGGGGAAGAAGTTTTGCTTAGTGGTGTAGAGCTTGGTAGGCGCGGGATCCGTATTGAGCCAGATCGCGACTTCGGCGGCCTCGGGCAGATGCTGGGTCGTTTTCATCACGGCGAGCGCCGAGCCACCCCAAGCACCAGTCGCGAATTTACTCTTGTCCCACTGCGGCAGATCGGCGGCACGCCACTTGCCCACGCTGGTCTTGGCGACCGAGGTCAGGAAGAGCGGCCCCCAACCCGCGGCGAGCCAGGTGGCATAGCGACCCGAGTCGAGGCCGGTGTACCACTCATTGTTGAAGCCCGGCTTTGTCTCGACGACACCCGCGTTGATAAGGTCCTGCCAATAAGCGGCGAAGCCCTTGGCAATCTTGTCGTTGATGTTGATCACGAGCTTATCACCATCGCGGCTGACCGGCTTCCAGCCCATCGGCCACAAAAGACCCAGAACCCAGTCGGCATTGGCTCCGAACGGCGCGTCGGTGATGAACACATTCGGATCGGCCGCGTGAATCTTCTTGCCCGCCTCGGCATACTCGGCCCAGGTGGTAGGCGGCGTGATCCCGTACTTGTCGAAGATGTCCTTGTGATAGAGCATCGCCATCGGGCCGAAATCCTGCGGCATGCCATTGACCACATCGCCCTTGGAGACCTGCGCCCACAGGCCTGGGGGGAACTCGCCCTTATGGGCATTGGCGTACTGGCCGATGTCGGCGAAGGCGTCGACCTGGCGGAACGTCTCCATCAGCTGGTATTCGATCTGGACGACGTCCGGCAGGCCGCTGCCGGCCTTCAAGCCCGCCCGGACGGCCTGATACTCTGGGTTCCCTTGCCCGGCATTCACGAGTTCGACCTTGATACCCGGGTGTGCGGCGTTGAACTGGTCTACCTCAAGCTGGAGGTCCGGCACCCATGACCACAGAAGCACCTTGACGGGCTCGGCAGCGCGAACTGCCGCCGGCAAGGCCGCTACTGCAACGGTCGCGCCGGCAGCTTTCAAGAAGTCACGACGCTGCATCGTCCGCCCCGGCGGATTGAAACTCTTCGTCATTGAAGTCCTCCCACGAAAGATACGCTCCCACACGATGCAGGCGCATTGTTTCTTTCAGTTAGAAACTTAATGCCGAGATTTGGCAGCTGTCAATGCAGATCAGTGATTTTAGTCGGCCGTCACGACCTTATGGGCGGGGTTGAGTGTCGTTGCGTCTAGGACCAGACGCACGGCACCTAGGACGACATCGCGGTGGCCCAGAGCGCCCATCATCAGCCGTGGTGGGTCATAAACATTACCCTTGAGACGGTGCCGCAATACGTCGAGTACCAGATCACCGCCGCCAACGACGCGCCCAGCCAATACGATGATTTCGGGGTTCATGAAGGCAGCCACACTGCCTACTGCCATCGTCGCATAGTCGAGTAACTCGGTGACAACTGGCGGGATCTTACCCGCGTGCCGATCGGCGACGGCATCCAGGGCGAGCTTTCCGGCAGCATACTCGGCGTTGGCTTCTTCAAGCATCTTGGTCGCCTGTTCGGGGATGCCGAAAAAGCGCAGCGATTGCTTGTCGCCCAGATGCTCAAACGGCCGCCCGGTGAGGACAGGGTCGTCGAGATACCAACTAAGTTCACCCGCCGCGTGCGAATGCCCACCATAAAGCTTGCCGTCGATCACGACGCCGGCGCCAGCCCCGGGCCCGATTGAGAGGCTCACGACGCTGTCGGCGCCGCGCCCGGCCCCGAATCCCCATTCGCCCACCGCGGCGAGGTTGCGCCCGTTCTCTACGACGATGGGAATCTGAAAATGTTCGCTGAGCCGCGCTCGCAAAGGCATGTCGCGCCAGCCGAGCCCGAGCGTTAGCACCACTTCGCCCTCGGGCTGCCTCACGATTGAGGGCAGGCCAACGCCGATGCCGCGAATGGTCTGGCCGCGCGGACGGGGGGCGGCCATCAGCCGGCGGATCAGGCCCACCAGCTTTTCGTAATTGCGCTCGCCATCATTGTCAGCAGTTTCGTACAACTCTGTCTGCACGACGCCTTCGAGATTGGCCACCGCGCCATAGAACTCGCCCTTGCCGGCCTCGATGCCGATGATTGCATGCGCCGCACCACGGAACTTGATGCGCGCCCTGGGTCGGCCCCGTGACGTCTCGTCGAAGCCGTCATTGGCGACCAGTTCCTCGGCGATTAGATCATCGATCACGCGCATGACCGTAGGGAGGCTGATGTTCAACCGCTCAGCGAGGCTCGATGGCGAAATCACCCCTTCGGTTCGGATTAGATCCACCGCCGCCGACCGATTCAGACGGCGCAAGAGGCTTGATGTCGTTGATTGTCGCTTCATCGGAAAGGCCAGTTTCTAGAACACCGCACCGGCAAAAAGCGTCGGCATAACCAGGTGCCGTCCGCGAGGTCGGCGTCGATCTCGCTCATCGAATCTGCCCCTCTTGTGCCAGTCTTTGCTCGGCAATGCGGCTAGCAATTGACGCGGGGGGCGCCAAGCCGCTTGACCCCCCATATTGGCGTGGTTTCTAACCATGTGCAAATGAGGAGCCGACTGGCGCCCCGCTCCCGAAGCTTGGTCCCCAATCGCGCATCCTGTGAGAACTCAGATAAATAAGGGTCGGGTCCTGCGCCCGATTCATGGGCCTACGGTCCTTTGCTCGCACCGCGCCTTCCACTCGATTTCAACCGATTGTCGCCCTTGCTTTCGGTGCCGCCACGCCTCTATGCCCTTGGCATTTCCTGAATGGGGCTCTCATGCGTTCAATAGCGTCCTTTAACCGCGACTGGTCTTTCGAGGACGGCCAGACGGTCACCCTGCCTCATACCGCGGTCGAACTCCCTTGGGGCTATTTCGACGAGGGAGCCTATCAGCGGCCCTTCACCTACACTAAAAGCTTCACCGCCGAGGCCAGCTGGGTGGGCAAAGAGGTCAGCCTTGTCTTCGACGGAGCCATGGCCAACGCGCAGGTGCTGCTCAACGGCGTCGAGATCGCCGCGCATAAGGATGGCTACGCGCCTTTTTCAGCGCGCCTGGCGGGTCGGCTCAAGGCAGGCGAGAACGAGATCACTGTCAAGATCGACGGCAGCGAAAGGCGCGATACCCCACCCTTCGGCGGGCGCATCGACTATCTGACTTATGCGGGCATCTATCGTGACGTCTGGCTGAAGCTGACTGATCCGGTGTCAATCGGGCGCGTGAAAGTCGAGACGCCAGATGTCCTCGCCGCGCGGAAGAGCGTCCGCGCGAGGGTTGAGATCGACAATCCGCAACAGCTGGCAATTGCAGGCGAGCTGACGGCGCGCTTGCTCGACGGCGCCGGCAAGCTTGTCGCGCAGACCAAGGTCAAAGCCGCCGCCAGCTGTGAAGTGAGTTTTGCAGATCTTGCTGACATCGCGCTTTGGGATATCACCAGCCCGACACTGTACGCGCTCGAGCTGAGTTACGGCAGCGATACACTGTCGACCAACTTCGGATTTCGTTCGGCGGAGTTCACTGCAGAGGGTTTCGTGCTCAATGGCCGTAAGCTCAAGCTGCGCGGACTCAACCGCCACCAGTCCTTCCCATATGCGGGCTACGCGCTGGGACGCGCCGCGCAGGAGCAGGATGCCGAAATCCTAAAGCATCAACTCCACGTCAATATCGTGCGCACTTCGCACTACCCGCAGTCGCCCTGGTTCCTTGATCATTGCGACCGCATCGGCCTGTTGGTCTTCGAGGAGATTCCCGGCTGGCAGCATATTGGTGACGCGGCCTGGAAGGCCGAGGCCGTCGAGAACGTGCGCCGAATGATCCGGCGCGACTGGAACCATCCGTCGATCGTCATCTGGGGTGTGCGCATCAACGAGTCGCAGGATGACCACGACTTCTATGTCGAGACCAACCGCGTCGCACACGAACTCGATTCCACTCGGCAGACCGGCGGGGTACGCTACCTGGCCGAGAGCGAGCTGCTCGAGGACGTCTATACGATGAACGATTTCATCCTAGGTATGGAGGAGCTAGGCGGTAACCGGCCGAGCACGGCACTGCGGCCGATGTTGGAGACGACCGGGCTAACAACTCCGGTACCCTACATGGTCACCGAGTTTGGTGGCCACATGTTTCCAACCAAGATCTACGATCAGGAGCAGCGTCAAGCCGAACACGTGCGGCGCCATCTGCAGGTGCTCGATGCGGCTTATGGCAATCCTGGCATATCAGGAGCTATCGGCTGGTGCGCATTCGATTACAACACGCACAAGGACTTCGGCTCGGGCGACCGCATCTGCCATCACGGCGTCATGGACATGTTCCGCGAACCCAAATTCGCCGCCTTCGCCTATGCCAGCCAGTGCGAGCCGTCCGAGGAAGTCATCATGAAGCCGGTGACCTTCTGGGCCAGGGGTGAACGAAATATCGGTGGCGTGCTGCCGCTGATGGTGTTGACCAATTGCGAGGAGGTCGAGCTCCGCTACGCCGACCGCCTAGTCAAGCGACTCGGCCCGGACCGCAAGAACTTCCCCAGCTTGCCGCATCCGCCGGTGGTGTTCGAGCGCAGCGATTTTACCGAGGATGAACTGGGCCAGTGGGGCTCCGCGTGGGGCGATGCGAGGATCATCGGCTTTGTCAGGGGCAAGCCGGCGATAGCGGTCAGCTTCGCCGCCAATCCGGTGCTCACCAAGCTCGAGGTCGTGGCCGACAGGGACACGCTCGACGCCAGCGAGCGCGACTGCATCCGTGTCATGGTGCGCGCCCTCGACCAGGCGGGACAGAAGCTGCCCTTCCTGTTCGAACCTGTTGAAGTCGAGATCGACGGTCCGGCCGATCTGGTGGGCCCGAAATTGATTTCGCTCCGGGGTGGCGCCACGGGCTTCTGGATTGCCGCGAAACCTGGCTTGACGGGCACGATAGGTCTGACGGTCCGCAGTGGCCGTCTGGGCGAACAGCGCCTTACACTAACCGCCCGCTGAGGAAGCCGGAGTTCTTCTCGACCTGACGACAAGCGGATGGCAGATGCCGAACAGGGGCGGAAACGGTAGCGGCGAGGCCTTCTCCGCATCAATCAAAGTCCGCTATGGGCCAAAAGCCGTCACCTGGGCTTAGGACAGGGGCGTTCGCGACGCCCTATTTGACGGCACCTGCGATGAGGCCTCGCACGAAATGCTTCTGCAGCGCGAGAAACACAAACAGCGGGACGATCATCAGGATGACGGCCGAAGCACTCAGCAGATTGAACTGCTGGGCGTACGTCCCGATCAGTTGCGCCGTCGTCTGTGTCAACGGCTCGAGCTCGTCCTTCTGGATGAATACCAGCGCCATAAGAAGGTCGTTCCAGACCCACAGGAACTGCAGCACAGCTAGCGAGGCGAGAGCAGGACGCGCAAGCGGCAGGATGATCGACCAATAGGTCCGAAATCTCGAGGCGCCATCGACGCTGGCCGCGTCGAGAATGTCGCGGGGTATTTGGGCGAAGAAGCTGCGAAGGAGGAAGATCGCAAAGGGCAGGGCGTAGGCCGTGTGCGCGATCCAGATGGCGCCGTAACCCGATCCGATCGACAGCGTCCGGAAAAAGTGCAGCGCCGGAACGAACCCCATCTGGATCGGCACAACCATCAAGGCGATGACGACCATGAACAGCGCATTGCGTCCGGGAAAATTGGTGCAGGCGAAGCCGAAGGCTGCGAGCGAGGCGATCAGGATTGGGGCGATCACCGCGGGGATAGTGATGATGAAGCTGTTGAACAATGTGCGCCAGAACCCGGGCGCGTTGATTACGGTCTGATAATTGTCGAGCGTGAAATTAGGATGTTCGAGAACCGTCCACCAACCGGAGGAGGAAATGTCGGTTGGCGGACGGAACGAGGTGATGAGGACGCCGACTGACGGCAGCAACCAGAGCACCACGACCACAATGATCACTGCATGGAGCGCCAGTCGTGCGACGGAGGGGAGTTCCGGGTTCCTCGTCGCCCCCAGCGGGGCACGGGTGGCTGAGGCCGGTGCGTCGATGGTGGTCACCGTCGCGACTCCTCGAGCCGAAACTGACGAATGCTAAAGACCATGATCGGGAGGACGAGCACGAGCATGAGCACAGCCGCAGATGCGCCATAGCCGCCGCGCCCGCGTTGGAAGACCTGATCGTAAAAGACATAGCCGATGACCGAGCTCGCCCCGTTCGGCCCACCGCGGGTCATCACGAAGACAATGTCGAAGGTCTTGATCGCCGCAACGAGCAGCGTGACGGTCACGACCGTGAGCGGCCCGATCATCATAGGCAAAACGATCAGGCGAAATTCCTGGAACGGCGTTGCTCCGTCGATACGCGCCGCTTCCAGGATATCGCGCGGGATCGATTTGACGCCCGCCGACAAGACCACCACTGCAAGGCCGCATCCGCTCCAGATCGCGGCGATGATGATGGCGAAGTTAACGAGGCCGGGCGAACCCAGAAAGCCAATGGGCCCGATGCCGAACTGGGAGAGCAGTCCGTTGATGACGCCGATGTTTGGATTGGGCGCGTACATGAGCAGCCAGATTAGGCCCGTCGCCGTGGCGGCGATGGACAGCGGCGCGAACAGTACGATCTTGACGAAGGGCTCGTAGAGCACCTTGTCGGCGAGAACCGCGATGAGAAGGCCCATGCCCACGCATCCGCCGACATAGAGTGTCAGCCAGAGGGCATTGTTGACCAGAGCGCCGGATGGGACCCCGACTAGGGAAAGGAAGTAGGGATCGCTGAACAGCCGCTTGTAGTTATCGAGCCCGACAAATTTCTGCAGCTGCAGGAAGATGCCCGTATCGAGACTAAGCCGGATGGTCTCGAACACCGGGTACACGAGAAAGATCGTGAGGAGGACGAGAGCCGGCACGGTGAACAAGAAGCCACCGGCTGCAGAGCGCATGCTCCGCAGCCGGCGATCGGACGTCAGTTCAGACACGTCACGGGCCAAAGCCATTCGACTTGGCATTGTCGGCGAAGGTCTTGAGCAGCTGCTCGGTCTTGCTCGGGTCCTGATAGATGCCCTGGAGCGTCGAGCCCCAGTCATCGCCGATTCCTCCCGGCATCTGGTCGCTGCCGTCGAAGGCGGCGAGCTTGGCGGTGGTCAATTGCTGCGACTCCTGCTGCATGAGCACGTTGGGCAAGGCGGAGGCGTCAGCGTTCTTGTTGGGATCGATCACACCGACCGCAGCCCACAGCTTGGCAGTTTCCGGTCGTGCCAGCCACTGCATAAACTTCTTGGTGAGGTCGTTGTTGGCAAAGGCCACCGCGAAGTCACCGCCGAGCTCAACGGCATCACTGTTGGCCGCCTCAATGTTTGGAAAGTGGAAGAACTGGATGTCAGTTCCGGGCTGCAGCTTCGGATTGGTCGAGGTAGTGATGACGCCAGTGGTGAACCCGCCTTCCATGACAAGGTAGCCGTCTGGCTTAGCGCCGAAGACCTTGGCGAGGGAGTCGTCATAGCTGATGCTACTTGCAACGGTCGTTCCGCCCGAGACATATTTGTCGTTGTGGATGACGTCCATCATTGCATCCACAGCCGCCTTCACGGACGGATCCGTAAAGCTCAGCTTGCCGGCAAAGAGGTCGCGGTATTTGTCGGGGCCGGCCTGGCGCAGATAGACGTTCTCGAACCAATCGGTCAGCGTCCAGCCGTCCTTGGCGCTGATCGCGAGCGGCGCCTTGCCCGCCGCGACGTATTGATCGAGGACAGCCTTGAACGCGGCCCAGTCTGCAGGCGCGAGGGCCTTACCGTCGGGCGTGCTCTTGGGGTCGTAGTAAATGACGCTCTTCGAATTCGCCTTCACCACGAGACCGTAGGCGACGTCGCCGACGCTGCCGAGCGAAGTGATCGACGGGCTGTAATTGCCGGCGATATCGACGCCGAGGTCCTTGAGCGGGATCAGGAGGTTCTGGCCCACGAAATCGGAGATAACGCCGGGACGCGGCACGATCGAAATCATCGGCGAATTGCCGGCGGCGATGCGGGTCTGCAGCACGGGCAGGAAGTCAGTGGTACCCGACAGCTCGTACTTGATCCCAGTGTCCTGAGTGAACTGATTGAGGATCGATTCAAAGCCCTGCTGATCGCCGGCGGTCCAGTCAGAGAATACGGTCAGGACCGTCGGGTCCGCCGCGTGAGCGCTTGCAGCAAAGCCCAGCGCGAGGCCGGCGGTAAGAGCGATCGATAGAGGGGCTCTCAGGCCCGTTCGAGATGTTTTCCGGTTCAACTTAGTCCTCCCATTTTGTGGCCCGCGGGGTCCAGGACGCCGCGTCGATCCGACACTGTTGAAGCTCCACGCGGGTAGCATCGCTACAGCGCAGGGTCGAACATTGACAGCATCGCTACATAAACGCAAGGGCACATGTAGGCGCGCTACCGGGCGTGAGTCGGCCGCGTCGGATGAGGGCGCGGGAATATGGCGACGAGTGACGCGCGATGCTCGCGACGCGCGTGTCTTGAGGATCAGTTGCGCTGCGAGCGGAGCTTGCGCTTGCTGATGGCGGACTCTGTTTCCCGCTGCAGTCCGGCGACGTCCCTGCGCGGTGCGATCAGAAGCGCCAGTACGTCGAGGATCATCAGGAAGGGGAGCACCGCATCCACCAGTCCGACGCGGTAGGGATGCGGGTTCACCACCGGAACGAGCAGTACGGAATCGGCGATCTCGGCAATGGGAGAGGCGGCAAACGCGGTGACCGCCACGGTGAAGGCGCCCCGCTCGTGGCCCTTGCGGAAGGCCTCAACCGTCTCGCGGGTCTCGCCCGAATAGCTGAAAGCAAGGACCACGTGCCCCTCGAGGCGCGTCGTCATCGAAAGCAATTGCTGGTGAGAATCGAGACTCAGCCGGCAGGGCAGGCCGAGCCGGCCCAGCACGTTCTCGGCGATGGTTGCCACCGAGAGCGATGCGCCCATACCCAAGAGACTCACCAGCTTGGCGCCCGCCAGCGCGTCGGCCACCACTGCCAGGCTCTGGTTGGAAAGCAGCGTCGCGGTCTGCTGGATATTGCCGGCATAGGCTTCGACGACCGATTGGATCTGCACCGGAAGCGGCGCGTTCGGATGCAATGGCACGTTGAAGAGGCCGGCCTCGTCGCGAGCCTGTTGAAAGACGCCATCTTTGAGCAGCGCGACCTTCAGCTCGCGGAAGCCACTCAGGCCGAGCTTGCCGGTAAGCTTGAACAGGACCGTCTCGCTGGTCTCCCCCCTACGGGCCAACTCTCGTCCGGACCAGTCGACAACCTCATTGGGCCGCTGGAGGATGGTGCGGGCGATGCGCCGCTCGCCCTCGGTGAGCGACGGCTCAAGACTGCGCAGGGCCGCAAGTACGCCCGTTGCTGAGTCCTGGCTGCGCCGTGCCAAGTCGACCTCCGAAAATCATGCAGCTCGCGTTACCCGCGACCTCTACCACGCTCCGCCGATACGGGCCACGTGGCCCGTCGCGCGCAACCTGGCTTATACAGAGGTGCGTCTGACGATCCGTCTCGGCAGGCCATTGGCGAAATATGTAGCAATGCACTACGGGTTGCCATTAAGAAGGTAGCAATGCTACTTGACCAGTGCTGGTCGCTGCACGGGCCAGCGCAAAAGCCTACGGAGCCGTGTCTTCCATGCTGCATATGATCGGCAACGCCCATATCGATCCGGTCTGGCTGTGGCGGTGGACCGATGGCTGCGCCGAGGCGATGAGCACCTGCTGGGCTGCCATCGACCGGCTTGATGAAGGCACCGAATTTATCTTCACCCGCGGCGAGGCGCAGATCTACGCCTGGATCGAAGAGCTCGATCCGCCGCTGTTTGCACGCATCAAGGACTACATCGCCGAAGGGCGCTGGGTCGTGGTCAATGGCTGGTGGATCCAGCCCGACTGCAACATACCGTCGGGTGAAGCGATCATCCGCCAGGCGCTCTACGGCAAGCGCTACTTTGCCGAACGCTTCGGGGTCGACGTGCCGGTGGGTTACAATGTCGACTCCTTCGGCCATGCGGCGACGTTTCCGATGCTGCTCACCCACACGGAAACGTCGGCCTATGTCTTCATGCGACCAGGCCCGCACGAGATAAGGCTCCCGGCAAACCTCTTCGACTGGCGATCGTCCGACGGGTCCATGGTCACGGCGTTCCGCATCCAGGATGCATACAGCACCACATCCGGGACAACGCCGATCGACAAGAAGATCGTGCTACAGCTCGCCATGAGCGCCGCGGAAGGCCAGCCCTACATGTGCTTTTACGGCGTGGGCAACCATGGCGGCGGTCCCACCAAGAAGCACATCGCGGCGATTATCGAGGCCAAAGCAAAAGGCCTCGACGTAACCTTCAGCGACCCTAACCGCTACTTCCGCGAATTGCCCGTCGGTGAGCGGCCGATCGTCGACCAGGAACTGCAGTTCCACGCCATCGGGTGCTACGCGGCGGCAGGTGAGCTCAAGGCGCTGAACCGACGAGCCGAGGCGAGGCTGGTTCAGGCCGAAGCGGCGGCAACGCTGGCTTCCAGGGTCACTGGCGCATCTTATCCGCACGCAGAATTGGAGCGGCTGTGGCGCAGCGTGCTGTTCAACCAGTTCCATGACACTTTGGGCGGGACGAGCATCCAGAGTGCCTGCGACGACGCGTTGAACGATTTCCGCGCCGTGCTTTCGGGGGCAATGACGATCGTCAATGCCAGTGTTCGTCATCTCGACCGCACGATTGCGCCGGTCAGCGACCCGACCGATGCCACCATCCTTCTAGCGAACTTCAACCCCCACGATTTCGACGGCGTGTGCGAAGTCGAGCCATGGACCGATTTCGACACCAACTCGCCGCGGCTGCTGATCGACACGGATGGAACTGAAGTGCCGTTCCAGTACGTTAATCCCGAACCCAAAACCGAAGGGCTGCAGCGGCTGGCTTTCCGCACAACCGTTCCGGGCTATGGCTATCGGCTGTTGCGTTTCACCAAACACAAGCATGGTATCGTCGCGCCTAGCGTGAATTTTGGCGGGAGGGCGGCACCCGGACAGCGGGTGTTCGAGACCGCCGGCTGGCGCCTTGAGATCGACGGCGGAACCGGCGCGATCGGAGCTCTGGTCAACAAGCGTACCGGATTGCCGGTGTTTACCGGCGGTGCGCACACCGGAACCATCGTCGATGATCCGAGTGACACCTGGAGTCATGGACTCGATCGTTTCGGCTTCGAGGGCGAAGGGACGGTCCTCGAGGCGATCAATATTCTCGAAGAGGGGCCCATACGAACTTCGATCGAGGTGATCGCGACAGCCGGGTCGAGCCGCTTCCGCACGATCGTTGTTCTGCCTGCCGATCCGGACCTGCCGGTGGATCTTCGCGTCACCCTGGACTGGCACGAAAAGCAGAAACTCCTTCGCCTCGCCTTCCCGCTCGCCGGCTCCCGCTTCGAATATGAGATCGCCGCCGGCTGGGTGGAACGCCCAGACGACGGACGCGAGGTCGTGGGCCAGCGCTGGGTCCGCGCGGTACGCCCCGACGTCACCGTGGCTCTCATAAACGACGCTAAATACAGCTACGCGGCCAAGCATGGCACGCTGTTCATCACGGCCCTCCGCTCGCCGGTCTATGCACATCACGACCCCGTCAAGTTGCAGTCCGGTGCGCTCTATCGCTATCTCGATCAAGGGGAACAGAGTTTTACAATTCGCATCGCCGCAGGCTCGGATGTGGCGCGCAAGGATACGATGCGGCTCGCTAACGATCTCCTCTGTCCGCCGGTTGCAACCCCACATGTGGCACGAGGTGGAACAGCGCCGCATCATGGCCAATGGCTGAAAATCGATAGCGCCGGCTCCGCGGTGATCGCGATGAAACAGGCCGAAGACGGTGATGCCACGATCGTGCGGGCCATTGAGCTCGACGGCAGGCAGGATGAGCTCATCCTCGATGGAGCTCGCCTGCCGATCAAGCCGCGCGGCATCCTAACGGCGCGACTGGCCGGCGGCACGATCACGGAGTGCAACGGCCTTGAACGCTGATCCGGTCAAGCTACTCGGCATCGATATCGGCGGCACCAAGACGGCACTCGCTGTGGGCACGCCCGACGGGCGCATCATTGAGCGACGGGAATTCGCATCGAGGGCCGATCGTGGGCCTGATGCCATGCTCGAGCGTATCCTCGCGGAAGCCAGAACCCTTGCTCGCTCCCATCGGGGGGTTGCCGCGGTTGGTGCGTCGGTCGGCGGACCCGTCGATGCCGAACGCGGGCTCGTCCTTGGTCCGCCGAACCTGCCAGGCTGGACCGAAGTGCATCTCGCCCGCGAGCTCGAGCGGGGTCTAGAACTTCCGGCCCGCATCGAGCACGACGCAAAGGCCTGTGCGCTTGCCGAGTGGCGCTATGGGGCCGGCCGCGGCACACGAAACATGGTGTTCCTCACGCTGGGCACGGGCCTGGGGGCCGGTCTCATTGTCAATGGCCAGCTGGTTCGCGGTGTCGACAACCTCGCCGGCGAGGTCGGCCACTGGCGGATTAGCCCCGACGGCCCGCTGATCTATGGCAAGCGTGGCTCGCTCGAGGGTTGGGTCAGCGGCACAGGGCTGCTCGCACTGGCCAAGCACCTTTATCCTCTACGTTTTGCTGGTACCGCCAGCGCCGCTGAGGTTGGAGAGGCTTGGCGGGCGGGCGATGCCGAGGCCACCGATGTAGTGACGCGCTCGGCTCATGCACTGGGGACAGCGCTGGCTCTGTTGGTCGATCTCCTCGCGCCGGAAGCGGTCGTACTTGGCAATCTCGCCAACCGCCTCGGCCCGAGCTTTGTCGAAATGGTCGTCAACGCGATGGCAATCGAAGCGCTGCCCGCGCTCGCTGCCCGGACACGCATCCTCTGTTGCGAGCTCGGGGAAGCGATCGGAGACATGGCGGCGCTCAGCGTCGCGCTTGAAGCGTATGAAGGAGCCAGGACGTGACGCTGCAACACCATATCGACGACGCGCGCCGGACGCTGGAGAGTCTCGCGAGCCTCGAAGCGCAAGCTAGCGACGTAGCGCGCCTCATCGGACAGGCGCTGAAAGATGGACACACCATTCTCGTGTGCGGGAACGGGGGCAGCGCGGCCGAAGGGCAGCACTTCGTCACAGAACTCGTCGGCCGCTATCGCTTCGATCGCCGGCCGCTTCCAGCCATCTTCCTTGGCGGAGATGTGGGGCAGATGAGCTGCATTGCCAATGATTTCGATTGGGACGAGGTCTTTTCGAGGCCACTCCGCGCGCTCGGCCGCAAGGGGGACGTGCTTCTCTGTTTCTCGAGCAGCGGCGCCTCGTCAAATATTGTCAGCGCCCTGAAAGCAGCCGAAGAACTGGGGCTCACGCGCGTGGCACTTCTCGGCAAGGGTGGTGGGACCGCCGCAGATTTGGCGACGCATCCACTGATCGTCGACTCCGCCAGCACCGCGCGTATCCAGGAAGCTCACCTCTTCTTTGTTCACTGGATCTGCGACTACCTTGAAGGGCTGTTCCCTGCGTGAGCTGATCTAGCTGGTCGCGACTTCGCCGGGATATCTCAGCCCGATCTGTGCGCGAATCTCGTCCATGCACCGCATGATGGAAAGCGTCTCAGACGGGGGCAGTACCGTGTCCCGTGTTATGCCTTCACGGACACGGCGCTCGAGCTCGGCGGCCTCGTACTGCATCCCGGCTCCCGTGACATCCGAGCGATAGGTTTCGACGACCACTTCGGCTTCATTGTAGCGCCTGAAGGTGGTCGGCCGGTACCAGACCGCATCGATCTCGATATGGCCCGCGGTGCCGTGGATCGTTGCGATGTTGCGGCCGGCCGAGTCGCTTCCCGCCATCGCGACCGCGATGGCCTGATTGTCGTAGCGGAAGATTGCCGCAACCTGCGCGTCGGCGCCCGTGGGCTTGAACACAGCGCTGGCCGTGACGCTGTCCGGTGCGCCGAGAATGTCCCAGATAAACGACACCGGGTAGATTCCAAGATCCAGCAACGCGCCCCCGCCCAGCGCGAGCGAATTGAGTCGATGCGCCGGGTCGTCCGTGATGTCCTGGGTGTGGTCGACGATTATCGAGCGGATGGTGCCGAGTACGCCGGATGCGACAATCCCGCGGATGCGTTGCATGTGCGGCAGGAACCGCGCCCACATCGCTTCCATGACCACCAGATTGCGCTTTGCTGCGAGCTCGATGAGATCGGCCGCTTCGCTCGCATTGATGGTAAAGGGCTTTTCGATCAGGACGTGTTTGCCATGCTGCAGCGCGAGCTTGGCGTTGGACGCATGCAAGGGGTGTGGCGTCGCCACATAAATCGCGTCCACATCAGGATCGGCAACGAGGGCTTCGTAGCTGCCATGCGCACGGTCAATGCCGAACCTTGCCGCAAACTGCTCGGCATTCTGAAAGCGCCGAGAGCCCACGGCGACGACCTTGTGTCCGTGGAGCTGCAAGTCCTCCACGAAGCTCCCAGCGATCGACCCCGTCGCGAGTATTCCCCAGTTTACGCTCATTTTGTTCCTCGGATCGAATGCAAGAACGCCGGTCCAGCCGGCATCAGCGCCGGCTGGCAATCTGCTCGTCGATCGGGCCGTCGCCGAGCATTCGCCGATAGAGCTGGACGAGCCGGTTGGGATCGAATGGTCGTGGCCCGGCGAGGTAGTGGTTCTTGCCGGACGCGGATGGTCCATGCCAGGCCAGTTCGAAGACGCTGAATGATCGTGAGGCTTCGAGCGCGCCCACCTCTGATCGCCCATTGGCGGGGATCACCAGACCGTTGTGCGTTTCGACGATCACCCCGTCCCGGCGAATTTCGAGATCGAGCAAGGCGGGTACGGCGGTGTCGTTGACGGCGATCAGCGCATGCCGCCCGTCCTTCGCCTCTCCCACCATGATCATGACATCGCTCTGAAGCCGCCGGACAATGTGATAGGCGAGCTTTCGCGTTCCATAGTAGTCGACGATCGCATCGGAGATCTGCGGCCAGCCGTCTTTGATGTTCCACCACAGGATGCCTGACCGGTCGCCCTTCTCAAGCCGGAACATCTCGATAAAGAACTTCAGGGCCTCCGCTTGCGAGAGCTGTGAGGCGAGGATGTAGTCGTTGAGTTCCGTGGGGACGCTGCCGAACAGCACCTCGATCTGCGTCGCCATCAGTGGGATGCGATAATTGAAGATCTCGGTTTCCGGCGCGGGACGTACGGCATGGGTCAGCCAGTCCTCGCTGCCTTGCCAAGGCCAAAGCTGGTCTGGCCGCATCATGCGCTCGAGCGAGGATCGCGCGGGACAGCCGTGATAACCGATCTCGCTGGCAAATTTGGCCTTGGCATCGAGGTAGAACGGCCCTTTAAAATTGTCGCGCGGGCCCCAGAGATGATCCTCGGCTGCAGCATTCGGATCGCCCAGTGCCCACAATTTCGCGCTGTAATAAGGTGAACTCGGAAGATAGAGGCGCTGTGGATCGAGGCGGCGGCAGACGCTGGGGAGAACCTGCCGCGAAATTTCGTCATCGACATTCGGTCCCCAGACCGGCTTGGCCCAGGGATAGAACTGATCGATCTCGTTGTTGCCGGCCCAGAGCACAAGCGAGGGATGATTGCGCAGGAGCGGGACGATCGCCTCCGCTTCCTGCCTAATTTGCGCATGAAACTCCGGCGTCTGCGGATAGAGCGCGCAGGCGAGCGCGAAATCCTGCCAGACCATCACACCTTCGCGGTCGCAGAAGTCGAAGAAGGATTGCCCTTCATAGACATTGCCGCCCCAGCAGCGGATCATGTTGCAGTTGAGGTCGGCCATCAGCGCGAGCGTCGCATCGAGCCGCTCCGCGTCGCGGCTGTGGAGCGCATCGAGCGGCACCCAGTTCGAGCCCTTGATGAAGATATCTACGCCATTGACGACGAACTGGAACTCGCCGGCGCCCTTCGCGTCGACGATTTCTGAATTGCGTAGCGCGACCGTGCGGAAGCCGAAGGCACTTCGCCAGGCCGCGACTTCGGTTCCATCCTCCATCAGCGCCAGCTGCACTTCGTAAAGGGCGGCCGGCCCATAACCCCGCGGATACCAAAGCTCGATATCGGAGATCGTCTCACGGAATTCTCCGCGCGGCCCAAGCGATGCCAGGTGCTTTTCGTGAACGATCCGGCCGCTGGAGGGCTCGACCACCCGAAGCCGCACATTTCGCACGGCGACAAATGTTCCGGGTGGCTCCGAGATAGTCCAGAAGGCCAGCAGTTGCGCGCTCGACTCTGCCGCGTTTACGCCGAGTGTCGCGAGATAAACGTCGGCAAATCGCGTCTCGGGCCGGAACTCGATTGTAACGCTCTTCCACAACCCGGCGGAGACGACCCTGGGCATGATGTCCCAACCATAGCCGTGCGCGGCCTTGCGCACATGCAACGAGTCCCAGTTGCTCTCGTGGGCATAGCTGCCGGGCTCGACGCGATGCTTACGGGACTCGAGGACGGCGGAATCGACCGCGATGACGATTTCATTGCGGCCCTGCTTGAGAATGCCGGTGAGCACGAACTCATGGGACACAAGCATATTGGCAGCGCTGCCGACGCGTATGCCGTTGATCCAGATGGTTGCGATCGTGTCGACGCCGTTGAGGACCAGCACGGGCAGCGTAGGGATGTCCCCGTCGATGACAAAGCTGCGCGAGAACCACCATTGGTAGGGCTCGAACTCGCGCAGCAGATAGATGTTGTCCCCATAGTCGAGGTCCGATGGCAGACGCTGCGCGCGAATAAGGTCGAGTTCGACATTGCCGGGAACCGTCGCCGGGATTGTTTCAAAGCCTGCGGGTATGGCGGGTGCAGACAGCGTGCCGGCAGGTGCCGTCTGCCGACCGAAACTCAGTCGCCACTCCCCGTCGAGGCTGATGCCGTCCGCTGACGAATTCCTCAACCCTCGCTCCCCAACCCGGCCCAATAATAAATGTTACGCGTGTAATATTTGCCTATGCGCGCGATATGCGTCAAGGCTATAAAAGTTGCGCTGACGCTCAGGCGTGCCTAGCTTGCGCGTCCCCCGCTACGGGAGCAGATCGACCGCAGATGGCGCGGAATTCCGAACAGACGATGGAGGAGTTTTCCAAGGCCATCGGTCTCTCGCGGCCGACGGTCTCGCGCTATTTCTCCGACCCCAGTTCGGTGCGGGCACGAACAAGGCTCCTGATTGAAGAGGGGATCAGGACCTATGGCTACAGCCCGAATTTCTTCGCTTCCAACTTGACACGGCGCTCCGCGCGGGCGATCGGCATCATCGTTCCCTCAATCATCGACGCGTTCTTCGGCGAGCTCGTCAGCACCATCGAACTCCTCGTCGAAGAGCGCGGATATCTCACCGTTCTCCAGAGTTCGCACAACGACGCCACGATGGAACGGCGTGCGCTCGGCCGGCTGCTCTCTATGGATGTCGCCGGGATCGCCATGGCCCCGCTCGGATTTTCATCCGACATCGAGGCGATCGAAAAGGCTATGCGGCAGGTGCCGATCGTCTTCATGGATTCCCGCCTCCGCGAGGGCCTGCCCTATGTCGGGACTGACAACCGCCAAAGCATCTCCATCATGGTCGACTATCTCTGCCGGTCGGGAAGCCCGCCGGCCCTGTTCACCATGCCTGCCGTCAATGCGAATGTGATGGAGCGGCGGGAGGCCTACCGCCTTCGTATGACCGCGCTGGGGCACGAGCCGCGGATCCTCAATCCGGAGGACGAGCGCCTTGGCGACGACTACGAGCGCTACGGCTATGAACGCTTTCTCACGCTGCCGCCCGAAAGGCTCGCCGGCGTGCGCAGCATCCTCTGCCCAAACGATCGCGTGGCGCTGGGTCTGTTAGCCGCCGCCAAGCGGCTCGGGCTCAGCGTCGGATCTGGACCGGATCACGACCTGCGCGTTGCCTCGCATGACGGCCAGCGCTTCGGTGCCTTCGCTTCCCCATCGCTGACCACCTCTGCCCAAGACACCAAAGCCATCGCCGAGATCGTCGCCAGGATCCTTGTTGGGCTGGAGACTGGCGACCAGGTTCCAGAAACCGATGTGCTCCTCAGCGGAACGATCGTGTTTCGGGATTCCGCCTGAGAGAAAGATGAGGGCTGTGCGAGCGGGCATCTCGGCTCGGAGCGGTGGCTGCTGCCAAATGCTAAGCCTTGGTTCGGCCGACGCCGCAGGCGAATGGCCGCTTTGGGCCAATAGCAGCCGCTTGCTTTGTCGGAGACATGAGGCTGAACCATGTGGGCCTCAGCATCACTCTACGGACCGATGGGGCTCGGTCCATCGGCACCGGATACCCAGCGGGCAACCCGAATACGCAGCTCTCAACGCTCAACCAACGGCTTTTGATGTGGGACAAATTGTGGGACACGCACAATTCGCCAATCTTTATCTGAACGGTTTCAATGAATTAATGTAGCAAGTGGCGGAGAGGGAGCAGCGTTGGCATATGTTCTCTTTTCCCTCCGAAGCTACAGCACGCTGGAGCTGTATCTGAGCTTTTTGAATAGCTTAGCGAGACATTAGACGCATTTTCTCCGGGTGGCGACAAAACAGGGGCTGGTATAGGGCGCCAGTAATCCCTGGGGCAGAGGTAGTTAGGCTTCGTCCATCTCCGCCATAAATGTCCCGCTCGACGACTCGCACTCGCATCTCCATCCCGAGGATGCTGGGCTTCCAACATTCACTCGCTACGTCCGCTTCGCGCCAGAAGCAGTCATTCAGCGAACCGATACCCGACCCCTGGCTCCGTGCGGATGATCCGTGGTTGCGCCGGCAACTGTTCTACCTTGGCGCGCAGCTGGCCGATGAAGACGCGAAGGTAATGGACGTCTTCAATATGGGCCGGCCCCCAGACGGCTTGAAGAAGCTGGCGGTGGGTCAACACTCGCCCGCCGTGGCGTGCCATGTGGATTAAGAGATCGTATTCCTTGCGGGTGAGGTGGATGGGCACCTCGTTGCGCGAGATGAGTCGTTTGACCGTGTCGATTATTAGTCCATCGGCTTCGATCACAGCGGAAACGACTGGATCGTCGCGACGATGACGCAAGGCAGTGCGGGTTCGGGCTATGAGCTCGCCGACACCGAAGGGCTTCTCGACATAGTCGTCGGCGCCCAGGTTCAGGGCTTCGATCTTCTCGGCTTCGTGGTCGCGCGCGGAGAGCACAATGATGGGGAGGCTCGACCAGGCGCGAAGGTCGCGGATAACGTCTTTGCCGTCTTTGTCGGGCAGACCAAGGTCGAGGATCATGAGATCGGGCGCGGCGATTGCGACTAGCCGCTCTGCCTCAGCGGCAGTAGCTGCCTGCAGCGGCTCATATCCCGCGGCGATGAGGGCGGGCCTCAAAAACCGCTGGATCTGAGGCTCATCGTCAACGACCAGGATGCGGCCCTCGCTCACCTGGCGGCCTCATAGATCGGCAGGCGCACCGTGAAGCGGGCGCCACGCTTTCGCACCGCCGGGCTCTCGGCCTTGATTGTCCCGCCCATCGCCTGGACGAAGCCGCGAGCGATTGAAAGACCAAGGCCGGTGCCTGCAGCTCTGCCGTCGCCCTTGGTGCGGCGCACGAACTTGTCAAAGATGCGTTCCAAATCACCTTCCGGAATGCCCTTGCCCTGGTCTGTCACGGCTATTGCCACGTTTTCTGCATCGCGACGGGCGAAGACCGATATGGTTCCACCGTCGCCGCCATACTTTGCGGCGTTGTCGAGCAAATTGAACAGCACCTGGCCCAGCAGCGTTCCGTCCCCGCGAGCTAAGGGCAAATCGGGGGCAATACTGACGTCGAAGGTGCGTTCAGGATAGAGCTTGCACGCGCGTTCGAGGGCGCCGCCTATCACATCCCCAACATCGACACTGTCGCGCTTAGCTTTGAGCGTGCCGGCTTCTATGCGGGTCATATCGAGCAGGTTGGTGACGAAACGGCCCAGCCGGGAAGTTTCCTCACCTATCGAGACAAGGAGGTCGTCCTGAGTGGCGCGGTCCATCTTGGAGCCGTATTGCTGCAACGAGCTGACGGCGCCTGCAATGCTTGCCAGCGGCGTCTTGAGGTCGTGGGAGAGTGACGAAAAGAGCGCGCTGTTAAGCCGTTCGCTTTGCTCCAGTGCCGCGGTGCGAAGATTCTCGCGCACGAGGCGCGCACGGTCGATCGCAATTGCCGCTTGCTCCAGCACGCCGCGAACAACCTGTTCCTCATGCGGAAGCAGTGGCCCGTCACCTTCGCTGCGAAGCAGGCCGATCACACCGGCGACGCCGCGCGAAGTAACGATTGGCCGGAACTGCCAGTGCACCTGCGGGAGTGTGGAGGTGAAGCGGCCTGCGGGCTCGCGTTTGTCGAGCGCCCATCGGGCAGCGGTTTCGTCCGTTGAATCGAGACCAAGGTCGGGGGGCCATGCGGCCTGCAGTTCGAGTCTGTCCTCCTCGGCGAGCAACACGGCGGCGCCGAGACCCGTGCTGGCGTAAATATGGGCGACCGTTGCGTCGAACACGTCACCCAGGCGCGCGGAGCCCGACAGCTTCCGCGAAAAATCATAGAGCGCCTGAGTAGCCTTCTCTTGCCGGCGGGCCCGTTCCGCCTGTTCGCGCATCCGGCCGGCGAGATCGCCCGTGAAGATGGCCGCACCGAGGAACACGACGAGTGCAAAGAGCTCATGCGGCCGCGCAACAGTGAAGGTGTAGACGGGATCGATGAAGAAGAAATTGTAGGCCAGGAAGGAAATGCCCGAGGCGATGATGGCCGCGATGCGGCCGTTCACAGTGCCGCAGACGATGACGGCCACGAGATAGAGCATCGAAATGTTCTGGAGCGGCATCAGCGCGGTAAGCACGAGGCCGGCGAGCGTCGCGAGGGTTGTCGCGACAACGGGGAATGCGATCGTCTCCAGCCACCGGCGGCCTGGTCTGCCGCGTAGGGTGAATCCTCCGAAAAGAGCGACTGGCTCGTCGTCTCCTTCCTCGGCGGAAACGACATGGATCGAGAGATCGCGCGATTGGCGTAGCAGAGCGTCGGGTAGCGAGCGGCGCGTAAGACGCGACAACCATGGCCTCGGCGACCGTCCGACGACGATCTGCGTAATGTTCTCACGCCGGGCGATCTTGAAGACTTCGGTGGCAAAGTCCCCGGCGGTCACTCGGCGGGTTTCGGCACCCAGGCGCTCAGCGAGCCGCAACCTGTCCTCGAGTTGCTGGGCTGTCGCCGTGTCGATATTGGCCGATGGACGGACCAAAGAAACTGCAAGCCAGGGCGCGTTGAGGCCGGAAGCAAGGCGGCTAGCTGTGCGCACCACTTTCTCCGACAGCGCGTCGGGACCAACCAGAACCAGCAGCCTCTCGGCCGTCGCCCATGGCCCCTCAATCGCGCTCTGGCGGAGGAAGTCCACCATTTGGTCATCGACGCGATCGGCAGTTCGCCGCAGGGCGAGCTCGCGTAGCGCGGTGAGGTTGGCGGGCTTGAAGAAGCTCTCGATCGCGCGCCGGGCGTTGTCTGGCAGGTAGATGCGACCTTCCTTAAGTCGGTCGATCAGCTCAGCGGGAGGCAGGTCGACGAGGATCACTTCGTCGGCACGCTTCAGAGCGATGTCGGGCACGATCTCGCGCACGGTGACGCCGGTGATGCGTCCAACAAGATCTGACAAGCTTTCGAGATGTTGGATGTTGAGGGCCGTCCAGACATTGATACCGGCTTGGATCAGCTCCTCGATGTCCTGGTACCGCTTGGGGTGGCGGCTTCCTGCTGCATTCGAATGCGCCATCTCGTCGACGACGATCGTCGCAGGACGACGCGCCAGGGCCGCGTCCAGATCGAACTCTTCAAGCTCCTGGCCGCGATACGCGACTTTGCGGCGGGGCAGGACGTCAAGGCCATCGAGAAGCTCTGCCGTCTCGGCGCGGCCATGCGTTTCGACGAGCCCAATGACAATATCGATGCCCGAAGCCACGAGTCGGCGCGCCCGGCTGAGCATCGAAAAGGTCTTGCCGACCCCCGGCGCCGCCCCAAGAAAGACCGTCAACTTTCCTTTGCCCGACGCTCTTGCCTGGGCGAGCAGGACATCAGGATCGGGCCGACGCGCGACGTTTTCGGTCGCCATCAGCTTGCTGGTTTGGCGGCAAGCGCGTCGAGAGCCAGATTGAGTTTCAAAACATTCACGTGACTCTCTCCCATGAAGCCGAGGATTGGCCCCTCAGTCTGGGCGGCCACCAGCGCGTCCACCTGGTCCGGGGGAAGTTTGCGAGCCTCAGCGACGCGGGCAACTTGGGCGTGAGCATACGCCAGCGAAATGTCCGGATCGAGCCCTGACGCAGACGTGGTAACTGCATCGGCGGGGATCGACTTGGTAATCCCGGTCGCTTCGAGGGTGGCGATCGACTGCGTCACACGCTCCACCAGCTTCTTGCTCGTCGGGCCGAGGTTGGAGCCGGAGGAGTTGGCCGCATCATAGCCGTTGCCGGCGGCCGAGGGCCTTGGCCAGAAATACCCAGGCTGGGTGAAGTTCTGCCCGATCAGAGCCGAGCCGACAACGACATTGTCGCGAAAAATCAGGCTCCCGTCAGCGGCCGCCCCGAAGACTGCCTGGCCGATGCCCGTGATTGCAAACGGATAGAGAAGCCCCGTGAGGATCGTGAATAGCACGACCATAACGATGGCGGGACGAATGGTTTCGGTCATGACGGGTTCCTCACGCGAGACCGAGCGCGGCGACGATCAGATCGACGAGCTTGATGCCGATGAAGGGCGCGACGAGGCCGCCGAGCCCATATACGAGCAGGTTCCGGCGAAGCAGGGCCGCCGCACCCACGGGACGATAGGCAACACCGCGCAACGCCAGCGGGATCAGAGCGACGATGATCAACGCGTTGAAGATGATCGCTGACAGGATTGCCGAATGCGGTGAGCTTAGACCCATGACGTTGAGCGCGTTAAGCTGCGGATAGGTTGCAACAAACAGCGCCGGGATGATCGCGAAGTATTTGGCCACGTCATTGGCGATCGAGAAGGTGGTGAGCGAACCCCGCGTCATGAGGATTTGCTTGCCGATCTCAACGATCTCGATGAGCTTGGTGGGGCTCGAATCGAGGTCCACCATGTTACCGGCCTCGTGCGCGGCTTGTGTGCCTGTCTGCATGGCGACACCGACGTCGGCCTGAGCAAGCGCAGGAGCGTCGTTTGTTCCGTCGCCGCACATAGCAATCAAGCGACCGCCCTTCTGCTCATTGCGGATGTAGTCGAGCTTCTGTTCAGGCGTCGCCTGCGCGAGGAAGGTGTCGACGCCGGCTTCCGAAGCGATCGCGGCGGCCGTGATGGGATTGTCGCCAGTCACCATCACAGTCTTGATTCCCATGGCGCGCAATGCTGCGAAGCGCTCCTTGATGCCCGGCTTCACGACATCCTTGAGGTGCACAACGCCCAACAGCTTGCTGCCATCGGCGACGGCAAGCGGTGTCCCCCCCGTGCGGGCGATCGACTCAACGGCGTCTGTGAAGGCCTGAGGCGCCTGGAGTTCGGTCTGCCCAGCGAAGCGAAGGATCGAGTCAACGGCGCCTTTGCGTAGGCTGCGGCCGTCGACATCAATGCCCGAGATGCGCGACTGAGCGCTGAAGGCGATGGGCATCGTTGTTCGGCCGCTGAGATCGGGCTCACGCAGCCCAAACTCAGACTTTGCAAGGGCCGCGATAGAACGGCCTTCCGGAGTTTCGTCCGCGAGGCTCGCGAGCAATACCGCCTCGGCCAGTGCCTGCTCGCTGACACCGGGAACCGGCAGGAGTTCGGTCGCCATCCGATTGCCGAAGGTTATGGTGCCAGTCTTGTCGAGCAGAAGCGTGTCGACGTCCCCTGCGGCTTCCACGGCGCGCCCGGAGGTGGCTACGACATTGAACCGGATCAACCGGTCCATGCCGGCGATGCCGATGGACGACAGGAGCCCGCCGATGGTGGTGGGGATAAGCGTCACGAGCAGTGCTGCAAGGACCGTGACAGTCATTACAGTGCCCGAGTAGGCAGCGAGTCCGGCGAGGGTGACCACCGCGATCAGGAACACGAGGGTCAGCCCCGAAAGGAGGATCGATAGCGCAATCTCATTCGGGGTCTTCTGCCGCTTAGCGCCCTCGATCAGTGCGATCATGCGATCAACGAAAGTCTCGCCGGGCATGGTGCCGATCCGGACCTTGATCCAGTCGGAGAGCACAGTCGTTCCGCCCGTCACCGCCGAGCGGTCGCCGCCGCTCTCGCGGATCACCGGGGCGGACTCGCCCGTGATGGCGCTTTCATTTACCGAAGCGACACCCTCGATCACCTCCCCGTCACCCGGGATCATCTCACCAGCCTCGACCAGGACGACGTTGCCGACGCGCAACTCTGTGGCCGGCACCACGTCATATTTGTCACCCTCACCCGACTTGAGGCGCTTCGCCGCAAGGTTTGACTTTGTCTTGCGAAGACTGTCCGCCTGCGCCTTGCCGCGACCCTCGGCGACAGCCTCGGCGAAAGTCGCGAACAGCACCGTGAACCACAGCCATGCCGCGATCTGGCCGGAGAACAGTGCGCCGCTGCTGGTGAACAGGTCGCGGACGAACATGATCGTCACAACCAGCGCCCCAGTCTCGGTGACGAAGATCACCGGGTTGCGCACGAGTCGGCGCGGATCGAGCTTGATGAATGCACTGCCGAGCGCCGGCGTCAGCAGAGCGGGATCGAAGATAGACAGAGCTGGAGCTTTGGATGCCATGGTTGTGTCTCAGAAGGTCCGGCCTGCGAGCATCAGGAAGTGCTCGACGATCGGTCCAAGGGCCAGGGCAGGAAAGAACTGCAGTCCGCCGAGGATAAGGATGACGCCCACCAGCAGGCCGACGAACAGCGGCCGGTCGGTGGGAAAAGTGCCGGTCGAGGCCGGCACTCGCGTCTTGGCAGCGATCGAGCCTGCAATCGCCATAACTGGCACCACATAGGCGAAGCGCCCAAGCAGCATCGCGATCGCGAGAGTCGTATTGTACCAGGGCGTGTTCGCAGATAGTCCCGCGAAGGCCGAGCCGTTGTTTCCCGCAGCCGACGAGTACGCATAGAGAATCTCGGTGAGACCGTGCGGGCCGGGGTTGAGGATCGACGACAAGGCAAATGGCAGCAACGCCGAGATTGCCGTGAAGCCTAGAATTGCGAACGGCAGGATGAGCACGGCGAGCATCGCGAACTTCATCTCGCGTGCCTCGACCTTCTTGCAGAGGAACTCCGGTGTGCGGCCGACCATCAGACCGGCCACGAACACCGAGAGCACGCAGAAGACGATCATGCCGTAGAGCCCCGATCCGACGCCACCGGGCAGGATCTCGCCGAGCTGGATCAGAAACAGCGGCACGAGCCCGCCCAGCGCGGTCAGCGAGGAGTGCACGCCGTTGACGCCGCCATCCGAAATGCCGGTCGTGACCGTCGCGTAAAGTGCTGTTAACGCCTGACCAAAGCGGACCTCTTTGCCTTCCATGTTGCCGAAGGAAGGATCGACGCCGAGGCTCGAAAGAATTGGGTTGCCGGAGGTTTCGGCCCAGTAGACGACGCCGACGCCGACCACCAGAAACACACCGATCGCTGCGATGATCGCCCAGCCCTGCCGGCGGTTCCCGACGATCTCGCCGAACGTATAGACAAGCGCCGCAGTAACCGACAGCATCGCCGAAATGTTGAAGAAGTTCGAGATCGCGTTCGGGTTTTCGAACGGGTGCGCTGCGTTGGCGTTGAAGAACCCCCCGCCATTGGTGCCAAGCTGCTTGATGGCCTCCTGGCTCGCGATCGGGCCAAGCGCGATCTTCTGTTGAGCCCCCTCTAGCGTCGTCGCAACGACCGACCCATCGAGGGTTTGCGGCAGACCGAGCCCAACAAAGACCACTGCGAGCACGATCGAGATTGGCAACAGCACGTAGAGTGTGGCGCGGGTCATATCGACCCAGAAATTGCCAAGCGTCCCTGCGCTTGAACGAGCAAAGGCGCGGGTTACCGCGAGTGCAAGGGCGATGCCGGTCGCTGCTGAGAGGAAATTGTGCACGGCAAGCCCAGCCATCTGGCTGAAGTTGCTCATGGTCGTTTCGCCCGAATAGGACTGCCAGTTAGTGTTGGTCAGGAAACTAACGGCCGTATTGAACGCCAGGTCCGGCGCGACGCCTGGGAACTCCTGTGGGTTGAACGGCAACAGGTTCTGGAACCGCAGGATCAAGTAGAGCGACACAAAACCCGCGATTGAAAACATCAGCATGGAGGTTGTGTAGGCCAGCCAGCCCTGCTCACGCTTCGGGTCGATGCCGGAGCTTGCGTAGAACAGCCTTTCAACCGACGCGAGCACTGGCGACAGGAACGTGGGCTTCCCCTCAAACACACGCGCCATGTAGATGCCGAGCGGCTTGACGATCAGCAGCACGGTCACAAACATCAAAACGATCTGCAGCCATCCGATAAGTGTCATGATTGGCTCCCGAGTGCCTAAAATCGCTCGGGTGCGAGCAACGTCAGGACGAGATAGATGGCGAGCCCCACCGAGACGCCAAGCCCTAGGATCAGTTCGAACATGGCGTACTCACAAACGCGCCAGAACGCGGGCGTAGAGGATCAGCGCAAGTAAGGCCCCGACACCGAGCGGTAAGAAAGCAAAGTCCATCACAGTTGCTCCGGTCATTTGTCCAAAGCATCGTGCGAACCGACGTCAGCTTTCCATAGGGAACGGCGAGGTTGTGTATAAGGAAACCATAAGCGCCTTCGAACGTCCGCTAATGGGATGGACCAGCTACTTCCCCCGCGGCGCGGTCCTTGGCAATGGTAGCGGTGTGTAAGGTGCGGGAGCTGTGCTCCTCCGGCCCAAGAGGTCCATGATCTCCGCAAGTGACGCGCTGTCCTTGCGGCGCAACATGCCGATGAGCGGTCGGTCTTGGTCTTGAACGGCGGCGCCGGCGCGAGATTGCTGCGGTTGGACTGGCGGCTTGCGCCTTGCCGGAGCGCGAGTTTGGATGTGGCTTCTTGGTCGTGGTGGCCATGTGGTCCTCCTTGGTTTCAACCGCGCCGGGATCGGGCTGTTTACGACCTGAAGCCCCGACCGTTCTGCCGGGTGGAGGAGGGCGTGGCTGCTGCACGCGGGGGCACATGGCTTCCGAGTGGCCGCTAGTCCAGCCATGTGGGGAGAAAAAAGACGCAAACCCGCAATCATCGCCAACGCGCCCGGCAGTCCAGTCGACGTTCGTCGCACGGGTGAGCGGGAGCCACTCAAGCGCGCGGAGCACAACCACCAGATCGGTCATCGAGAGACGGGTCGGGATCGATCGAACCAGGCGGTTGCCGCACCCGCAGCACCATCCATGGCTCCGCGACCAAAGAGACCACGCCATTATCGTCGGCTGCAATGACGAGGAAATTAGCCGCGTCTCCGATGGCGGGAGACTGTGATGGTACCATGGCCGCGCGAGACCGGCTTTTCCGGCGACATGAACGCGACATTCGACAACGACCGACTGGTCGCGAAAGTTCAACCCGGACTGGAGTAGACGCGCCCGGCTAGCCGCAGGTCGGTGATCGAGCCGCGTCACTTTCGGTGCGAACGGCGCCGCAGGTCAACTTCATTGAACACTCGACCAAGAGCCCGCCGGGAAGATTAGCCCCTCGGGGACAAGAAGTAGATTCTACGATTTTTTGTCCATCATGTCGCGGATCTTTGCTTCGAGTTCTTCAAGGGAGGCAGGCTTCTGAAGCAGGTTCGTCGCGGCGTCGAGTAAGGGGCTATCCTCGTCGCCTGACGCGTATCCGGTAGTGAAGAGGACCTTTAGGTCGGGTCGGATCTGCAGCGCCTGCTCTGCAAGTCGAAGGCCGCTCATTTCCGGCATCACGACATCGGTGAAAAGGAGGCAGACCTTCGACTGCGTCCTAAGAGCTGTCAGCGCCTCCCTGCCGCTCTGAGCCTCGATCACCTCATAACCCAACTCACGCAGCGCCCGCCCGGTAGAAGACAGAACTCCCTGATCATCCTCCACGAGAAGGATCAGTTCCCCGGCCCCGGACGCGGCCAGCCGCGCAGGCGCTACCGACCTGGGTAGGCCGGACGCCTGAATCGCGCGAGGCAGATAGAGTTCCATGGTGGTACCCCGGCCGACCGCAGAAAGGACCTTGATCGTTCCGGCCGATTGCTTGACGTAGCCGAACACTTGACTCAGACCCAGGCCCGTTCCCTTGCCGACGCCCTTGGTGGTGAAAAATGGCTCAAACGCCTTGGCCATGACCTCAGGCGTCATCCCTGTGCCGGTGTCGCGCACGGCAATCATGACGTATTCGCCAGGCATAACGCCCTGGCCCGCGACGTCGGCTCGGTCTAGATGTGTGTTCGCGGTCTCGATAGTGAGATCACCACCGTCGGGCATCGCGTCGCGCGCATTGATCGAAAGATTGAGTATGGCACTCTCCAGCAGGCTCCGGTCAGCGTGGATGTACCAGAGACCCTCCGCGAGGACTGTTTCGAAGTGAACGGTCTCGCCCAGCGTGCGTCGCAGAAGCTCAGACATATCCGCCACTAACTGGTTGGCGTTGATCGTCTCCGGCGCCAGCGTCTGGCGGCGGGAGAAGGTGAGCAGGCGCTTCGTAAGATCGGCGGCGCGAATGGCGCCTTCACGCGCGGCGGCAATGTAGCGCCCCACGTCCTCACCTTTCGCCAGCCGCTTTTCCAGTAGGTTCAGCGAAGGTAGAATTATCGCCAGCATGTTGTTGAAGTCATGCGCGATGCCGCCAGTAAGCTGGCCGACGGTTTCCATCTTCTGAGATTGGTACAGCGCCCACTCGCTTCTTAGGCGCGCGTCCACTGCCTGCGCAATCCGTTGCTCTAGGGTCCGGTTGAGCTCCATTAGATCGGCATTCGCTTTTTCCGCGGCGCGACGTGCGTCCAGCAACTCTCGCTCATAGTGGCGGCGATCCGAAGCGTTGAAAACGGTGATGCGGATGAAGCGAAGCTCTCCAGATTCGTCGCGGCGTTCGACAGCGTTGACCAGGACCGGAAGCGTCGAACCGTCGGACCGCACCAGGTCCAAAGCGACTTCATTAAAGAAGCCTTGCATCCGCATTAGCGGCGCAAAATGAGTTTCGTAATAGATCTTGCCGGCGATGTTCAGGAAATCCTGGAACCGGTGTCCGACGAGCTCACTCTTGTCCCGGCCCAGCCAGGTGGAGAATGTCTGGTTGACCTTTACGATGCGCCCATCGGACCCGGCGGCGAGATACCCACAGGGGGCATTGTCGAAAAGGTCCTCGAGATCCTCCAAGGTATCAGCCATGGTCTCCAAGCATCGGCTTTTCCGCTTGGTCCTGGAGGAAATCCTGCATAGCCGCGACCGTTTCCTGCGGAGCGCTCAGGTTAGGGCAATGGCCGGTGGCGGAAAGCAGGACGAAGCTGCTGTTGGACAGCATTCTGGCCACATACTCGCCGACGGTCTGCGGAGCGATGACATCTTCCGAGCATTGCAATACGAGGCAGCGTGCCTTGACCAATGGCAAATCGGCGCGGTTGTCCGAAAGAAACGTCGCGCGCGCGAATTTTCGGGCGATATCCGGATCGGTCATGCAAAAGGAGTTGGTAAGCTCCTCGTTGAGTTCGGGGCGGTCTGGATTGCCCATGATCACGGGGGCCATAGTCCGGGACCAGCCCATATGGTTGGCGTCGAGGAAATCGAGCAACTCATGAATCTGCTGTTCGCTGAAGCCGCCCGTGTAGTCCCCGTCGTTTATGTAGCGTGGCGACGGACCAATCATGACGAGCTCGTCGAAAATCCCGGGTGCCTTGAGAGACGCAAGCGCTCCGATCATCGAACTGACCGAATGGCCGACGAAGACGCCGTGAGCGATCTCGAGTTCACGGCAAATCTCCACAATGTCCTCGGCATAACCGTCGAGAGAGGAATATTTCTCCGGATCGTAGGCTGCCAGGTCCGACCCGCCGGCCCCGACGTGATCGAATAGAACGATCCGAAACCGGTCGGCGAACGCCGGCCAGACGAAGCGCCACATATTCTGGTCGCAACCGAAGCCATGCGAGAAGACCATGGCCTTCGCCCCTGAACCAATCACCTTCACGTTGTTTCTGCGCAGCACGCTCAAAACGGATCTCCGTACGCCTGCGCGCGTGCCTGGGGGCCACGACATTCGTTCGCGAGGACTGCTTTTCCATAGCCCATGCTGCTGGAAACGCCTACGTACGTTCGCAGGTGCCGCAGGCTGAGGCCGCCCTAGCTGTAAACGACCAGTTTGCGGTATCGGCGGCTATCCCCCTCGGCGCCGAAAAAATCGCCGGACGTCTAGGAACTGTTGCAACATCAGTCGTTTAGGGGCACTGGCGGGGGAGTTGGGGCCTTCCATCTCGAAACTCTCCCTGGCGAAATGCAATCGTGGGGGCGGCATTTGTCTAATGTCGAGGAATTTCCGGCTGTCGCCCGCAGGTTGACAGAATTTGAGGCGCTGGTGGCTGCGGCGCCGACGGCGCTCGAAGCCATCCCTGGAGCGGTTTACATTTGCGATAAGGATGGCTCGCTCATCCGGTACAATTCGGAGGCGGCCACCTTGTGGGGACGCACCCCCAATCTTGGGGGTGAAAGAGAACGCTTCTGTGGTTCACATCGGCTGTTCCTTGTCGACGGCACACCGCTGCCCCACGAGGACTGTCCCATGGCGAATGCGATCCGCAGTGGTGTTGCCACCCGCAATGCCGAGGTGGTCATGGAGCGGCCCGACGGGTCGCGGCTTACCGCGCTGGTAAACATTCGTGCCCTAACGGATCACAGTGGCAACATCCAGGGTGCGATAAATTGCTTTCAGGACGTCTCTGCACATAAGGCGATGGAGGAAGAGGTCCTTCGAAAAGGCCGAGACCTTGAGGACTTCTTCGAAAATGGGGCCGTTGGCCTCCACATCGTCAGTAGTGAAGGCATCATACTGCGGGCAAATCGGGCGGAACTCGAGCTGCTGGGATATGCCCCCGAGGAGTATGTCGGTCGCCACATCGCGGAGTTTCACGCCGACGCTCCAGTGATCGGGGAGATCCTTCATAAGCTCGCTTCAGGAGAAAGGCTCGACCGGTGCCATGCTCGCTTGCGGGCCAAGGATGGAAGCATCAAGCACGTTCTGGTTACGTCAAACAGCCGGTTTGACGACGGCAAGTTCATGAACACGCGCTGTTTTACAATCGACGTGACGCATCTTCACGAGGCGGAGCAAGCCCGCAATAATAGCGGGTGAGCACCCCGGTCCGCCGATAAAGCCACCCCGCGGGCTTGCCGATCCGCTCGTCGAGCTCCGCCGATGGCGTAGCCCTCGCCGGCGCCGCGGCACCTGTTCCATCGAGGCGAATGGGAAGCTTCATATCTCTGACGGGCCGCCTGCGGTCGCAAAGCATACGCTCCAAGCGTTCGGCTTTGAAAGAGAGAGCCGCAGCTCAGTGGCCGGACGGCGATCAGGGCGTGCCCCTTTTGCCTTGGGGTGGACTAAATGGTCTTCAGCCAGCCGCCATCAACGAAGTAGGTCGATCCGGTGGAATAACTGGCCTTGTCCGAACACAGGAAGACGAAGAAATTCGCGAGCTCCTCGGGCGTCGCGAAGCGCTTCATGCCGCCCGCTTCGTCGGCGACCGATTGCAGATGCGCCTGGTATCCGTTCTCGCCGGCGATCTGCTTGGCGGTCTTGACCCAGTCGGGGGTCAGGACAAGACCCGGATTGATGGTATTGACCCGGATGTTGTCGCCGACGACCTCATTTGCGAGGGTTTTGGAGAACATCATCAGCGCGGCTTTGGTCGTGTTGTAGATCGGTTCGTACCAGAGCGGCTGCACCGCGCAGATCGACGCGTTGTGGATGATCGCGCCGCCGCCATGCGCCTTCATTTGCGGCACCAGCCCGCGGCCGAGGCGCACCGCGGCCATCACGTGCAGATCCCAATAGTATTGCCACTTGTCGTCGGGCGCGTCGACAATCTTCTCGTTCGAACCCGTGCCGGCATTGTTGATGAGGATATCGGCACCACCCATGCCGGCCGCGGCGGCAATCACGCCGTCACAGCCCTTGGCGGTTGCGACGTCGGCAGTAACGCCGATGGCGTCCACGCCAAAATTCGTTTTGATCCGCGCCGCCTCGTCGACGACCCGCTTCTCGTTGCGCGCGGTGATCAGGACGCGCGCGCCCTCCGCAGCGAATGCTTCAGCCACCGCGAGCCCGATGCCTACGCTGCCGCCGCTGATGACCGCAAGCTTACCCCTGAGGCCAAGATCCATCGCTCGATACTCCCGGCTTCCCCGCCCTCAGGCGATCAGCCCATACTGCTTTGCCTTGTTCCGCAGGAACGGCAAGCCATTGCCCATGACCACCGCCTCACTTTCGGCGACCGGTCGCCAGACGCTGAGGCCGTACGCGAGTAGCGGGTCCATGTTGATGAAGCTCTCCATCGCGAGGCCGCCCTTGAAGCCGATCGCGGCCAGGGTCGCGAAGGTTTCGTCCCAATGGCAATTGCCCTCGCCGGGCGTGCCCCGGTCCGACTCTGACAAATGGATGTATTTGAGGTGCTCGCGCGCTTCGATGATTCCGTTGCCGAAGCCCTTTTCCTCAATGTTCATGTGATAGGTGTCGAGATGGACGAAGACATTGTCCATCCCGATGCGCTCGACCAGCGCCACCGCCTGTGCAGCGGTGTTGATGAGGTGGTTCTCGTAGCGGTTCACGGCTTCGATCCCGAGCTCGAGTCCGCGTGACTTGGCGTGCTTGGCGGCCGCCGTCATGACCTTCGCAACATTGTCGAGCTCAGCCTGGGTGGGGGGCACCCCGGTGCGCTGGCCGATCCCGCCGAAGGTGACACCCGTGAGGCATTCGGCGCCGATGTCTGCTGTCTTGTCGAGCGCCACCGTGAGGAATTCGAGACCGGCTTCGGGCCGTACGGACGGCCAGGCACGCTCCGGCAGACCCAGCGAACACACGGCCTCTAGCTTGTTCGCGGCGAGCAGCTTTCGCGTGTGACTGGCGTCCACGGAGTGCGGATCGGCGAGCGATATCTCGATGAAATCGAGATCGTATTTCTTGACCGCAGCAACCGTGTGCTCGGCTCCCGCAACGGTCCAGCCGCTGGTCCACATGCTGGTATGAACGCCAAATCCATTCATCGCTTGATCCTCAGGAATGTGAGTTGTCCGGCCGCCCATCGCGCGATCATCACAGCGACCAGCATGATGCCCCAGATGGCGGTTGCCAGGTGCTGGCTGGCGCCCATCAGATTGAGTCCCGACGAAAGCACCTGCAGCACAATCAGCGCCAGGAAGACCGAGACCACTTTGCCGAAGCCGCCGAACGGATTGACGCCGCCGAGGAAGCACGCGAGCACGGTGATCAGCAGATAGGACTCGCCGTGGCCGACGCGCACCGAGTTGAAGCGCGCCATCATGATGATCCCCGCGACTGCGCACATCGCACCCGACAGCGCGTAGATCAGCGTGACGGCGCGGTGCGTGGCGATGCCCGAATAGCGCGCGGCCTCGATGTTCGAGCCGATCATGTAGTTGGTAAAGCCGAGCCTGGTGCGGCCCATCAGCACGTGCCAGGCCGCGACAGCGATGAGCAGGATCAGTAGCGGGATCGGAAAGCCCCAGAGGCTGCCATGCCCCAGCGGCTGGATGAAATCGGGAAAGCCGGAGATATCGGCGCCGCGCGTCAGGAATTCGCCGAGCCCGCGGACGAAGATCATCATCGAGAGCGAGACGAGAATCGGGTGCGCGCCCGTGTAGGCAATGACGGGTCCCATGATGAGCCCCGTCGCCGTGCCGACGCCGATCGCAAGGATCGATCCCAGCAGGAACGCCATTACACTCGCGTCGGGACCGCCGTTGACGTGCAGCACCCAGGCGAGGGTCAGTCCGCAGAGATTAGCCGTGTAGGTGACCGACAGATTGATGCCGCCCGCGATGATTGGCATCAACATCGCGAGGGTCAGCAGACCCAGCTCCGGCAGCTGGAACGCCACCGAATTGAAGGTATCGAGTGACAGAAATTGCGGCGACATCAGTCCGAAAAAGATCAGCACGGCGAGAAGCGCGAGGAGGAGCCCGATATTTTCTGCCCCGAGACGCCGGCTCATGCGCTTGACCCAGCTCACATTCGGCGCGCTGCCGTTGAGGAGATGATCGCTCATGGCGCGCGCCTCGGCCGGAGGGCGGCCAGCATGCGGCCGAGCGGGGCATTGGAGAGCGTGATGGCGATGAGGATCAC
>Ga0068852_100000227_pt1 | contig 38156 bp, 27 predicted proteins | sample KBSCornC22_FD_66594 | JGI IMG/M metagenome (GOLD analysis project Ga0068852, IMG submission 66594) | Corn rhizosphere microbial communities from Kellogg Biological Station, Michigan, USA - KBS Corn C2-2 | ecosystem: Host-associated > Plants > Roots > Rhizosphere > Soil ... | reverse complement strand
CCGCCCCCTTGACTCAAGGGGGCTCCAAAAGCCGCGTTTGGCGGCATTTCGCTCTTGTTGAGCTTTTGGATCGCTTGACCGATCCGTGAACCTCATTCTTATCAGGCTTTGCTAACCGCCGTGTCGTGTGTTGCCCGCTCAACCCGTGCGCTGCAGGAAGGCGCGGATCGCGGGGACGAGTTGTTCGTGAGCGTCTTCGAGGACGTAGTGGCCGGCCTGGGCGTATTCGTGGGCTTCGGCGCCGGGGAAGCGGCGGCGCCATTCGTCGAGGAAGGCTTTGTCGAAGACGAAGTCATGCAGGCCCCAGCCGATGAACATGGGCCGGTCGCCGAATTGCGCGAGTTCGCGTCCGCTGCGTTCGACGAGGTCCCAGGCGCGGTCGCCTGGGCCGAGCGGGATATCCTGCACAAAGCGCAAAGTGGATAAGCGGTTATCCGGTGTGTCGTACGGGGCGAGGAAGGCGCCTCGCACCTCCGTTGCCATCGGTCGCTTGACGCCCCAGTGCGCGGCGCCGCGGACGAAAGCGTTGTGCTTGAGGATCAGCCATTCGCCGAGTTTCGAATCGCGCCCGAGGCGCAGTGTCGCGGGCAGGCGCTGGCCCTTCGGATTCGGGAATGCCGCGGTATTCGTGACGACGATGCGCGCGACGCGCTCGGGACGGCGGCAGGCCCAGGCCAGACCGATCATGCCGCCCCAGTCGTGCACGGCCAGCGTCCAGCCGCGTTCGGGCGCGCCTTCGCGGATGAGGTGTTCGACCAGCGCGTCGAGATCATCGACGCGCGATTGCAGCGTGTAGGTGTAGCGATCGTCGCCGGGCTTGTCGGACAGGCCCATGCCGATGTGGTCCGGGACGATGCAGCGGTAGTTGTCGCGCAGGCCCAGGACGAGGCGGCGCCAGTAGTACGACCAGGACGGATTGCCGTGCAGCATCAGCACCGGCGGCGCGTCGCGCGCGCCTTCGTCGAGGTAGTGCTGGCTCAGACCGTTGGCGTGGCTGAAACGAAGCCCGCGGAACGGGTAGTCGGGGAGGACAGGCATGCGCGGCGTCGGCACTCGTCAGGCGCCGCGGGCCGCGGCGGCGAGATGATAGCCGAGCCCGCGGCGGTTTCCCGTGCGGGCCGTGGACGTGCTACCAGACGACTTCGGCCATCGAGCAGTTCAGCCCCGAACCGATGCCGAGCAGCGCGATGCGCTTGCCTTTCTGCAGGCGGCCCATTTCCTTGAGCTTGGACAGCACGATCGGCACCGAGGCCGGACCGATGTTGCCGTGCTCCGGGAAGATCGCATGCACCTTCTTCGGATCGATGCCGAGCAGTCGGCAGAATTCCTCGGTGTGCACGCGGCTGATCTGGTGAATGACGAATTCGTCGAGTTCGTCGATGACCCAGCCCAGTGCAGCGCGCGCGGCCTGGAAGGTCTTGCCGGCAAGCTTGAGGCCTTCGATCAGCAGGCTGCGCGTGTCGGTGATCATGCGGTCCAGGTTGCCGCGGCACAGATGCGAGAACTCGGTCGCCGCACGCGTGACCGAACCGAGGAACTGGTGGCCTTCCGGCAGCAACTCCGAACGGCCCATGACCATCGCGGCCGCGCCGGAACCCAGCGTCAGCGAGGCGAATTCGCTGCGGAATTCCTTTTCCTCGATATCCGGCGACAGCATGCGCTCGATGGTGCGCTCGGTGATGAGATTTGAGGTTTCGCCGTCGACGATCAGCGCGTATTCGATGTCCCCGCGCTCGATCATGCGGGCTGCGATATCCATGCCGCTGAGGAACGCGAGGCAGGCGTTGCCGACGTCGAAATTCTGGCAGGTGTCGGCGAGACCGAGGTTGCCGTGGACGATGCTGGCGGTCGACGGTTCGAGATAGTCGCGGCAGACCGAGGTGTTGATGAGGATGCCGATCTTCTCGTGCGGAACGCCGGATTCGGCGAGCGCTTTCTGCGCGGCGGCGGTAGCCGCTTCCGAGGGCATGGTGTCTTTCGCCCAGATGCGCCGCGCGTAGATGCCGGCGATGTCTTCAAGCACGTTGTCGCGGATTCCGAGCCGGTCGATGGTTGGCTTGAGGCGCTCGTTGAGTTCGGCCGAGGTCAGGCGGACGGGCGCGTCGATATGAGCAACGCTGGCGATGGCGACGTGCTTGAAGAGCATCGGAGGGATGTGCCGCAATAGGATGACCGCGAAGGCTATAGCCTTGGTGCTGAAGCCGCAACCGATGGCGGGCGCGACGAAGGTCGCCTGGCCTGCATGCAAAAAGCCGCAGGCTGCAGTGCCATTTGTCGACGGATCGTGCGCGACGCCCGGCGATTGGAAAGCGCCATCCACACCGGACCGAACTGAGCCGCGGAAATCCAAGCGGACACAAGGGTTTGCGGCGGCGTGACCGCAACCGGCCGGCGCGCGTCGGCTGGCACGTCTGCTGCGACGGTGCGGCAAGGTGCCGGCGCAACGATGACGTTCAGATTGCGCGGGCTATGGTTCGCCGTCGTACGTTCGTCGCAATGAGGGAAGTCATGAAACTGGGGATCGGACTCGTCTTCGCGGGGCTGCTGGCACTGGGCCTCGCCGCACCCGCCGCCGCTGTACGCGAACTGCAGGGCCAGGCGCCATCAGGGGCTCATTACCGCATCGCCGTTCCTGACGGCTGGAAAACCGGCGATGCCCTCGTGCTGTATCAGCACGGACTCAACTTCTCTCCCGACAACGACCCCGGCCTCGGCCCGCTGCGCGATATCGCGCTGGAACAGGGCTACGCCATCGCCGGATCCGGCTTCAGCTCGCGCGGCTGGGCACTGCTGCGCGCCGTCGATGAAAACAAGGAATTGCTGGAGATCTTCCGGCGCGACGTCGGCGATCCCGGCGAACTCGTGCCGTTCGGCGGCTCGATGGGCGGACTGATCGCGCTCAAGCTCGCCGAGGACCGCGAACTCAATCCGCTGATCAAGGGCGTGCTCGCGCTGTGTCCGCCAGTCGCCGCTTCACGCGCCTGGGACAGCGGCCTGGATGTGCGCCTCGCCTACGACGTCGTCTGCGGCGACGTGAACAACGGTGATCTCAAGACCGGCGCCGAGCCCTACCCCTGGGCCTACAACCTCAACGACATTCCCGACGATCTCGACGACCTGCAGTTCGATCCGGACGTACGCAGCGCATTGCTCAGCGTGACGGTCTGCACCGGCATCACGCTGCCGCAGATCATCCGCACCAACGGCATGCGCGACCGCCTCGCACGTCTGCAACGCATCACCGGCATCCAGGACGAGCGCTTCCTGCTGACCAACATCGCCTATTCCACATTTGTGATGAGCGATGTGCTGCGCGCGCCGGACAAGATGGACGGACGCAACCCGTTCGGCAACATTGGGGCGATGTATACCGACACCGATCTCGACCGCCGCATCCGCCGCGTGACGCCACAACCTGCGGCGGCCGTGGAATTCAACTGGTACTCGGACTTCCGCGGCGATGTCGGCACCACGCGCGTGATGTCGCTGCATACGAGTGGCGACGAACTCGTGATCCCGGAGCACCAGTACGTACTGCGCGAGCGCGTTCCCGCCGCGCAGCTGCTCAGCGGCGTCGTGCGCGAGACCGAACCGAGCCACTGCGGCTTCAGCGAAGCCGAAGGTCTGGTCGCGTGGGAAGCGCTGCGGCGCTGGAAGGACGGCGGCGCGAAGCCGACAGTGGCGCAGCTTCAGCAGGGCTGCCTCGGCATTGCCGCCGCCACCGACTGCCGCTTCGACGAAAACTACGTACCGGGCTCGTTCGATGCGCTCGTGCCGCCGCGCGCAGCGCCCGTGACGGTCGACGCACGCTTCAATGGCAGCTGGTTCGATCCTTCGCGCAGCGGCGAAGGCCTCGCTCTCGAGGTGCTCGACGGCGGACGCGCCATCGTCTATTTCTTCACTTTTTCACCGGCCGGCATGCAGCCGGCGCAGGCGTGGCTGGTCGGCGACGGCAAGGTCGTGCCCGGCGGCATCGCGTTCGACACGGTCTACCACCGCCCGAGCCGTCCCGATGGCGGCGCGGTATCGGCCGATCCGACCGACTGGGGCCGCCTGTTCATCGGCTTCTCCGACTGCAACAGCGGCGAGCTGCGCTGGGAAGGTCCGCAAGGCTGGGGCCGCAAGACGGTGCCGCTGACGCGGCTGACGGCGCTGAAGGGCCTGGGCTGCGGCAACACGCTGCCCGCCCCGGCGCAGGCCAGCGGCTCATGGTTCGATCCCAGTCGCGGAGGTTCGGGCTTCCATGTGGAGCAGTTCGACGGCAACCGCTTCCTGGTCATGTACTACGGCGCGCCGGGCAGCAGTGATTTCGTCGGCTGGGCCAGCGGCGTAGCGACCGGCGACCTGGCCGCAGGCGCAACGGTGGAACTCGCGACCGTAACGGGTCCAGTGTTCGGCGATGCCTACGATCCCGCGGCCGTCGTCAACCATCCCGCTGCGATCACGCTGCAGATGCGGCTCGGCTGCAACAGCGGCACGGCTACTTTGACCCAGGCCGGCGGCACGCCGGTCGCGCTGAATCTGCAACGCCTGACCTCACCCGACGATGTCGCCCCCTGCACCGGCAACTGACCGAGAATCCTGACGATGAAAACTCCGCTGTTGTTTACCGCCACGCTCGCACTACTCGCCGGCTGCACCTGGGTCAAGCTCGACGATGCCGGCGCGCGCGTGCGCGTAGCCTATGACGGTCGCGTCGACGGCTGCGACAAGGCCGGCGAGGTCAGTGTCTCGGTCAAGGACCGCGTCGGCTTCTACGACCGCAACGATCTGAAGGTCAAGGACGAACTCGAGACGCTCGCGCGCAACCAGGCGATCAGCCTTCCGGCCGACACCATCGTCGCGCTAGGCCCGCCGCGCAACGGCGAGCAGTCATTCACGGCCTACCGCTGCGGCGCGAGCCGACGAGCCGCAACTGACCGCGATGCATCGCCGCCGCCAGCCCGCGACACGGGCGGCGCGGAGACATATCCGGTTCGCTGAGTAGTAGCGTCAGCGCTGGTGACCACAACGCGGGCCGCTTGGCCCGCGTTTCCGTATCTGTGGCGAGGTATACCTTTCACTCGAGGTTTCCGCGTGCTGCGCGCTCGAGTGATAAGCCTTCGTGTCGGAAGATCGGCCCGAACCCCTTGCGGAGCGGGCTTTCCGCTTAGCTCTTACGATTCCCGATTCCCGATTCCCGATTCCCGATTCCCCGAACGCCCCCACTCACCGCACCGGCTTGCCATCCGCATCGACGACCTTGACTTCGCCGACGTTCAAGGCGCGCACGCCGGCTTCGATCTTCGCGAGATCACCAACGATGACCCACGTCAGTGCGTCAGGCTTGATGACTTCGCGCGCGGCGGCGCGGATGTCCTCTTCCTTCTGTCCTTCGACGCGCTCCTTGAAGGTCTGCACGTAATCGTCGGGACGTCCGTTGCGCACGATGTCGACGACGGCGCCCAGCACTGAGCCGGTGGTCTCGAAGCGTCCCGGCAGTTCGCGTATGTCGTTGTTGCGCACCTTGTCGATTTCTTCGCGCGTGATCGGACGTGCGCCGTTGATGTCGCGCGCTTCCTTGATGAGTTCCTGGATCGACTCGGCGGTCTTGTCGGTCTGCACGGGCGCGTACAGCAGGAACAGGCCGGGTCCTTCGGCCGACGGCATCAGGCTGCGCACGCCGTAGGCCCAGTGCTTGTCTTCGCGCAGGTTCATGTTGAGGCGTGAGGTGAAGCTGCCGCCGAGGATCGTGTTCATGGTGCCGATCTCAAGGTAGTTCTTCGCACGCGAAGACGGTGCGGTTTCGCCCGCGAGGATCAGCGACTGCTGCGCGCCGGGGCGATCCATGAGGAACACGCGCGGTTTGGACGGCTGCGCGACCTGATCGACGGCCGGCTTCTTCAACGGCAACGACGGCGCCTTCCAGTCGCCGAACACCGCATCGAGCTCGCGCGTGATTTCCGCGAGCGTGGTATCACCGGCGACCATGATGCGTGCGTTGTCGGGGCGTATGAAATCGCGATGGTAGTCAGCGAGATCCTGCGTGGTCAGCGCACGGATCGACTGCGCCGTGCCCGATCCGGTCAGCGGAATCGCATAGGGATGGCCTTCGCCATAGACCAGCGGCGGCAGCAGGCGCAGCGCGATCGATACGGGCTGCGTGCGTTCCTGCGCGATGCTCGACAGCCACAGGCCGCGCACGCGCTCCATGTCGGTCGAAGCGAACGCCGGATTGCGCACGATCTCGGCGAACAACGCGAGCGACGGCTTTAGCTGCGCCTTCAGCGCGTCCATCGAAACCGCTGCCGCATCGAGCCCGGCACCGGCGCTGATGCCCACGCCGAGTTCTTCCTGGCGCTTGGCGATCTGCAGCGCATCGAGCGAGCGCGTGCCTTCATCGAGCATCGCCATCGCGAACGACGCCGTACCGAGCTTTCGGCCCTGGTCGGACGCATAGCCGCCGTCGAATTGCAGGCTCAGCTGCACGACCGGCAGCGACGTGCGCCGCGCGAGCACGACCTCGATGCCGTTGCGCAACTTGCCGCGCTCGATCGCCGGAAAGGTCAGGTCGGGGAAGCGGTCGACGGTCGGCAAGCCCTTGTTGCGGTCCACGCCTTCGGGCGCGGCACTGTAGTCGCCGAACGGCTCCACGACGAGCGTGTAGTCGCCGCGCGCAATCCAGGCTTTTGCCGCATTGTGGACATCGGTCACTGTGGCTGCGTCCAGGCGCGCGAGGCTCGCCTTGTACGACGCCGGATCGTCATTGAACACCTGGCCTTCGGCCAGCGTGCGCGCCTTGCCGGAGCCGCCGACTTTCTCGACGCTGCGCACGACGCCGGCGAGGATCGACGTCTTCACACGTTTGAGCTCTTCCTCGGTCGGGCCCTTGTCGAGGAACCGCTGCCACTCCTCGGCGATGACCTGCTCCACGCGCGCCGGATCGACGCCCTGCTTCACGTCGACGTCGAGGCCAAACAGGCTCGCGAGTTCCATCGGTTCAATGCTGACGCCGACGGAATCGGCGAGCTGCTCGCGATAGATCAGGCGTTCGTAGAGGCGTGAGGTCTTGCCGCCACCGAGGATCGCCGCGGCGATCTGCAGCCGGCTCAGGTCTGCGGTATTGCGCTGCGGCACGTTCCAGCTGCGGTAGATGCGTACCTGCGCGACGCGGTCCTGCGCGACGTCGCGCGACGAGTCGGTGCGCGGCGCGACCCAGGCCTCGCGTCGTGCGAGCGGTGGGCCGGCACCGATCGCGCCGAAATACTTCTGCATTTTTTCCTTGGCCGTGGCGACGTCGATGTCGCCGGCCAGCACGACCGTGGTGTTGGCCGCACCGTAGTAGTCGCGGAACCATTGCTTGACGTCGTCGAGGCTGGCCGCGTTGAGATCGTCCATCGAACCGATGGTGTCCCACCGATACGGATGGCCTTCGGGAAAGCTCGCGCGCAGGATGCGTTCGTAGGCCAGGCCATACGGTTCGTTGTCGCCCTGGCGCTTTTCGTTCTGCACCACGCCCCGTTGCTCATCGAGCACCTTCTGGTCGATCGCGCCGAGCAGATGGCCCATGCGGTCGGACTCCAGCCACAGCGTCATGTCCAGCGCGGTCGTCGGCACGGTTTCGAAATAATTCGTGCGATCGGCATTCGTGGTGCCGTTGCGGTCGGTCGCGCCGACTTGTTCCAGCGGACGGAAGAATTCGTCGCGAAAATTTTCCGAACCCTGGAACATCAGATGTTCGAACAGGTGAGCGAAGCCGGTCTTGCCGGGACGCTCGTCCTTGGAGCCGACGTGATACCAGACGCCGACCGCGACCACGGGCGCCTTGCGGTCTTCGTGCACGACCACGGTGAGTCCGTTGGACAGCTGGAATTTCTCGAACGGGATATCGATGGCGTCGGCCGCGCCGGCGAAGGTGCGGCCGGCCATGACCAGCAGGCCGATGGCGAGGACTAGCGTCTTGCGCATTAAGTGCTCCATAGGAAATCGCCGGGGCGAACCGCCGGAGGCTAACGAGGCCGGCCGCGGCACGCAATTGCGGCCTGACTGCGCGCGACGGACGAAAGTTCAGCCGCGCAAGCACCACGGCTGAGGTTGCGTGGGTCGCAACGCTGCTCCAGCATGCGCTGACATCTCTGCACGGAGTCGCGTATGCCCATCGCCATCGTCAGTGGTGCCAATCGCGGTATCGGCCTGGAACTGGTGCATCAGCTGCTGAGCCGCGGCTGGCGCGTGATTGCCGGCTGCCGAAAAACGCAGGTCCTGCGCCTGACCGAACTCGCCGGCGCGCATCCGGGCCGCCTGCATGTGATGCCGCTCGATGTGGCCAGCGAACGCTCCATCGCCGCGTTTGTCGGCGAGGCGCGCATCGTCACCGATCAGGTCGATCTGCTGATCAACAACGCGGGCCTGCTCGTGTCGGGCGAGCGCTTTGGAGCGATCGACGCGAAATCGATGGCCGACAGTTTCGCGGTCAACGCCTGCGGACCCATGCTCTTGACCCAAGCCTGCGCCGAGCTGCTGCGGACCGCGTCTGGCGCGCGCGTGGCGAATATCTCGTCGGTCATGGGCTCGATCGAATCGACCGACGTCTTCCGCACGCCAAGCTACGCGGCGTCCAAGGCGGCGCTGAACATGGTTACGCGCCTGCTCGCCGCCGAGCTGTCTCCACACGGCATCACCGTGGCCAGCCTGCATCCGGGCTGGGTACAGACCGACATGGGCGGCGCGAATGCGACCTTCGGCGTGGAGCAGGCGGCGACGGCGCTGATCGATCGCATCCTCGCGCTGGACGCCGGCGACTCGGGCCGATTCATCGCCAGCGAAGACGGCCGCGAACTGCCGTGGTAGGCGCAACGCTGCGCATCGCGTGAACCTGTCGAGGCGTTGCCTGGCCACGCCGGCGGCGCATCAATGGCCGACGTTGGCGACTGCCGGTGGCGGTGACGGAAAACGCACGGCGGGACCGGAAGGCTCCACACCCGGCGGCAACGCGGCCGGCGCGGGTGCGCCCGCCTTGCCGAGCGACTGCACGACGAGCCAGATCGCATCAAGATCCGCGTCGCTCATGCGATTGAGCACCCAATATGGCATCGGCGGCCGCGCCTTCATGACGCGTGCATACGCGCGCCACTCCTCGCGGCTCAGGGTGTTCAGGCGCAGGCGCAGATTGGTCGCATAGCTCGTTCCCCACGGACCGTTCCAGCCGAGCTGATCGCCGATGAGCCAGGCGGATTCGGGTGCCTGACCGCCATTCATGGCGAACCCGGGCGTGTGGCAGTCGTGGCAGCCGGACTGGAACAGCAATTCCCGTCCGCGCTGCTGGATCTCGGTGGTATCCGCGTGAGCGAGAGACAACGAGGAGGAGGAGGCCAGCACGAACAGCGCCGACAGGACAGAGGTAATTCGCATCGAGGTTCCCGGATCGACCGCAACGGCGGCCACTTGGCACCGAGGACGCAACGCCGCGTGCAAGACTGTCACGCGCCTGCGTCTGGCCACGCCTTGCGAGCGCGGCGATAATCCGCCGATGCTGCATGTCGTCCTGCACCAGCCCGAGATTCCGCCCAACACCGGCAATGTGATCAGGCTATGCGCCAATAGCGGCGCACGCCTGCATCTCATCCGTCCGCTGGGCTTCGATATCGACGATGCACGCCTGCGCCGCGCCGGTCTCGACTATCGCGAATTCGTCGACCTGCGCGTGCATGAGGATTTCGCGGCGTTCCTCGGCGACGTTTCACCTGCGCGCGTGTTCGCGCTTTCCACTCGCGGTACCGCAAGACCGCATGATGTCCAGTTCGGCCGCGACGATGCGGTGATGTTCGGTTCCGAGACGCGGGGACTGCCGCAAGCCCTGCTCGACTCGCTGCCGACCGAGCGTTGCCTGCGCCTGCCGATGCGGCCGGACAACCGCAGCCTGAACCTTTCCAACGCGGTCGCTGTCGTCGTGTACGAGGCCTGGCGACAGATGGGCTTTGAAGGATCGCTCTAGTTTTCAACGGCTGATTCAGAGTCATGAATCCCGCGTAAATCTGGCCGAACGTCATGGGTTGGTTTGGCCGCACCGCACCATAGTTTGTTTTTCACGGCGATAAAGCCGTCTGTTAAAGCAAACTAGGAAGACCATAATGAAACGTACTGCCCTCGTGCTTGCTTCGCTGCTGGCCTTGCCGTTCGCCTCGCAGGCTGCGGACCTGAGCTACTCCTGGCTCGAAGCGGATTACGTGCACGTCAATCCCGACAACTTCGACAATTCCAACGGCGTCGCGATCCGCGGTTCGGGCGAACTCGGCGCGAACTTCAACGTGATCGCCGGCTGGAACAAGGTCAATATCGATACCCCGCTCGTCGATGACCTGAAGTCCTGGTACCTCGGCGTCGGCTACCACACGCCGGTTGGCGACCAGACCGACCTGTTCACCGACGTGGCCTACATCAAGAACACCACATTCGATAACGACGGCTACGGCGCACGCGTCGGCGTCCGCTCCGCCCTGACACCGAAGTTCGAAGGCGCTGCGTGGGTCGGCTACGAAAAGCTCGACAACACCGACGGCAACGGTTCGCTCGGCGTCTCCGGCCAGTACAAGTTCACGCAGAACTTCGGCCTGGTCGCTGAAGCCCGCGTCGCCGAGAACGACAAGTCGTTCCTGGTCGGTCCGCGCCTGAGCTTCTGATCGGTTACTACCCGCGACCTGCGTCGCGACACTCCGAGCCCGGCCTAGTGCCGGGCTTTTTTTTGTTCATCACGCATCGCGCTGGCGGGATGCGCGGTGCATGGGGCGCAGCAGTACGCATCCGACCTGCGACGGCGCGCGGAACCAACGATGGACTAACGGAGAGCGAAGCGGCGGCCCGGATGAGCATCGACGGGCTCTGAAAACACATCGGGCCAGGTAAGGTGCCTGGCCCGGTACCGGTGATCGGGGGGGGGAGGAGGGAGTCAGCCGGTACCGGGCAGGCGGGGAACCCGGGTGTCGCGAAAACTGGGGACGCGTCGTACGTCTTCAAGTCTGTTACGAACAATTTCCTGTACGAACGTGCGCGGTGCAAACGTACATCTGTTGCCAGTTTCCCTGACCCTTCCACCAGGCAACGGAGGGCAGGGAGGAGCGCGGACGGTCGGGCCAGGGAGTCCTGTGGCGGCCGTCCATTGCCGCATCATCTCAAGTGATCAGTGCGGCGCTTCGATTCCGTGCAGCAGCAGATCCAACCATTGCCGCTGCAGTTCGGGTCGCGTCGCCAGCGAACCAGCCACCATCAGTTTTTCGTTGACACGCTCGGTCTGGAAACCGAACAGGTTGAGCGAAAGCACCACTTTGGCTACCAGAGCCGGGCTGATGCCCTCGCGCAACTCGTCCGACACTTCGGTCAGCAACCCCACGACGCGATCGAAATTGCGCTGAATCAGCGGAAACACCGGGCTGCGTTCCAGCACCGTCGGCGAACCCGTCAACTCGCGCAAGATCAGTCGCGTGCCATGCGGACGCTGGTGCAGGAAGGCGTTATGCCACTCCACCAGCCGGCGCAGACGGGCCGCCAGACCTTGCTCCTTGAGTTCCAGCGCATCGAGCGACCTGCCAAAAATATCGCAGGCCTGGGTGAGCACACGCTCATACAGTTCCTGCTTGGTCGCGAAATGATGGAACACATTGGCCTTACAAACCCCGGCGGCCAGCGCTACCTCGTTGATCGACACCCCATCGAAACCGCGTTCTGCAAACAGGACTTCGGCTTCGACCAAGATCCGCGTCAATGCCGATTTCTCGGATGCCTCGTACGCAGATGCCAGAAGGGTTGGGACCACAGGCGCTTACTAACTGACCGATCGGTTGGTAGGCATTATCCCGGCGCCATCAGGCCGGTTGAATAGGACAAAAGTCGTATGACTTTGGACATGGCATAAGCGTTTTTTGCGCGGAATCGCCGCAGAAATGGCCGGATCGGTCAAATCATTTCTACGCCGTTCGGAGAAGCCCAAGGACCGTGATGCGGAACCATCGAGCGGCCGCTTTTTGCGTGTTGCGAAAACGCGCGTGAAGTCCGCTCAGACGTAGTCGCCCGCGGGCAAGTCGCCCGGCACGTCGATGTCGCGGGCCAGGGCTTCATTGATGACGACGCGTGTTTCTGCGGCGCGCGCCTGCAGCAATCCGCGCGCACCGCGGTCGCCAGCGAAGTCTGCGCCGTGAAGCCAATCGCGCGGCAGTAGCGCCGGCACGCCGACGGTCTGCGCGTAGCCGCTTGCGACAGCGCCGCGAGGCGCTTCGCGCCAGCGAGCAACCAGTTGCTGCAGGTGCAACGCATCCAGCGCTGGCTGATCGCAGAGCACGATGAGCACGCCGGCACAATCCGGATACAGCGCGTCGGTGCCGCTGCGCAAGGAATGACCCATGCCGCGCTGCCACGACATGGCGGCTATGCAGCGCACGTCCAGATCCGAAACTTCCGCCGCCAGCAGCGTGGCCTCATGGCCGAGCACGACGACGAGATCCGCGGGCTGCGTCGCCAGCGCCGCGCGTGTTGCGCGATGCAGCAACGTCTCGCCGTCGATCTCGACCAGTTGCTTGGGCCGGCCCAGCCGCCGCGACGCGCCGGCGGCGAGCACGACCACACCATGGCGCGGCGTCACGCCGCTACGCCCTGCATTTGCAGGGCGGCAACGATGGCCAGCGCGATCGCTTCGGGACCTTCGCCGCCGAGACGCAGCCCGACAGGTGCCTGCAAGCGCGGCAACAGGACTTCGCGTGTTGCGGAGTCGAGTTCCGCGAGCAGCGCGTCGCGTCGCGCGACCGGGCCGAGCAGGCCGATCCAGGCGATGGCGCTATGCGCGCAGTGCTGCAGGTATTCGAGATCACGCGAATAGTGATGGCTCATGACGACCGCAGCGGCAAAACGGTGCGTCGCGAGCAATGCGGGCAATGCACCGGGATCCGCGTGATGCGCGTCCGCGCCGGCCAGCAGACCGAACCAGCGAGCACGCGATTCGATCACGTCGACGCACCAGCCGAGCAAATGCGCGAGGCGCAGCAGCGGTGCGGATTCCGGCCCGGCACCGAGCAGCAGCAGACGCGGCGGAGCGCGCAGAGTGAGTTGCCAGCGCGAGGCAGCTTCGGTCGCGACGGATGCAGGCCAGCGCCATTGCTGTGTCTCGGTCCGTGCTGCGCCGTTGCCATCGGCGGCGAGAGCCAGCTGCACCTTCGGCTCGCGGTCCAGCGCACGCAAAGCGGCGAGCAGCGGCGCATCTTCGTCGAGCGGCAGCAGCAGTAACTCCACGACTCCGCGGCATCCCGACGACGAGCCGAACAGCAGGTCATCATCGCCGCGCGTATCGAGCCGCAGGTGCTCCGCGCTGCCCTGCGCCAGCGCTCGCGCCGCCGCCTGTTCCAGTTCCGCCTCGAGGCACCCGCCCGAAAGCCAACCCACACGCGAGCCGTGCTGCGGCAGCAGGATCAACGCACCGGCCTTGCGGTAGGTAGAACCTTCCGTCGCAACGACGACGGCAAGTACGGCCGGCGGCAGCGGCGAACGCCGCAAGGAACGCAGGATCGCGCGCAGGCCACCGTCGCTATCGTCCTGAGCGGGCATCCGCGCATCGTCTGCCGCCATCGTCATCCACCCGTGTTTCGATGCGGCGATTCTACGCGCGCGGTCACTATGTGCTTCACTGCGAGCGCGACACGCCCATCGCTTCGATGCGCCGCTCGGCTCAACCGCCGCGCACCGCGACGATGACCGGCCGCGCATGGCCGAACAGCGGCTGGGCTGGCCGCTCGATGCGTGCGTCAGTAAAGCCCGCTTGGCGCAGCCGGTCGACGATGTCGCGTCCGTAGTCGCGTTGCACGAGGACAGTTGCGCCGCGGTAGCGGTCGGCGTGATACATCCGCGGCAACACCGCGACGCGCTGGCCATTGCGTACAGCCATGCGCTCGACGGTTTCCGCACTGTCGTGCAGCGGCACCGTGAAGATGAAACGTCCGCCGGGTCGCAGCACGCGGTGCACTTCGCGAAAACCGGCCGCGTCGTCCTCGACATGCTCGAAGACTTCGCTCGACGTGCACAAATCGAAGCTCGCACCGGCGAAGGTCAGACGTTCGACGTTCTGGCACAGCACGCCGTCGCGCGATCCGCCGGGTTCGACACCGTCGAGCAGTTCGCTCGTGGTCAGCCGCGCGGCATGCCGGCGCAGGAAGGCGATCAGCGGACCCTGGGCCGACATTTCGTAGACAGAAGCATTCGCGAGCCCAGGCAACTCGGCGCGGATCACACCGGCCAGCGACTGCGTCACCGCGCTCGCGCCACAGCGCGGACAGCGCACCCCGAGCTCGCTGCGCGCGAGACGTAGCAGCCAGCCGCTTCCGCAAAGGGCGCAGCGTTCGCGCGCGACGCCGAGTTCGGCCGGACGCAGGGTTTGCAGCAGGCGTAGCAGACGCGAATAACCCATGGACCGCCGTTCGAACCGAAGCGATGACGCAGTGTAATCGCCGTCATGCGCCCTGTCCCAGGTGCCGCGAAGTCACGGGGAGCTACCACGCGTAGCGCGCGACGAACTGATAGACCGGTCCGGACTTCTCGCTTTCGATCTCGTACTCGTCGTAGTCGCGCTCGATCTGCTCGGCCAGCGTATTGAACTTGTGGAACGTTTCATCCTTGGACGCATTGAGCAGATTGGTGCCGGTGATGCGCAGCGACCATTGCGTGCCGAAGCGCTTCTCGATGAAGGCTTCGAGGTCGGCGCCATAGCGCGTCTGAACTTCCTCGGCGAGCAGGCGCGCGTACGCGGCGCCCTGTCGCCGGTAGCTCAGACCGAAGTTGGCCTCCAGCGATGGCAGATCCTGGATGAACCCTACGTTGAGCACCGAACGCGCCTGGTCGTTGAAGCGGCGGCCGCCGAGCGCGTCGTTCACATTGCTGTCGAGCCAGGAATAGTTGAGGAATACGCCGGTATCCGGCAGGCCCAGCGCCGTCAGTGGCGTGGACAGATCGAACTCGACGCCATACACCTCGCCATCGCCCACATTGGCGGCCGTGTACAGGAAGCTGTCCGGATCAAGCACCGGATAGCCCGGCGTCTGCGGCGTCGCGCCCGGGTTGGCTCCGAGGAACTCGGCGATCTCGTCCTCGAAGTCCTCGAGCGAGGTCTCGCTGGGATTGCCGGTGTTAGTCAGCTCGATCAGATCCTTGACGTCGCGGTAGAACAGATTCACGCCGACGACGCCGCGCTTGCCGAGGCGGTGTTCGAAGCCGAGATCGACGCCCCAGGCTTTTTCCAGCTCGAGCTCGGGATTGCCGACGAAATCGTTGTCGCCGTATTCGCCTTCGCGCTGGATCGGCAGCAGGAAATTGAAGTTCGGCCGGCGCACGCTGCGCGCGACGGAGAAATTCAGCCGATCCGCGTCGCCGAGATCCCAGCGCAGGTGCGCCGACGGCAGCGGCAGGTTGTAGTCCTTGTCCCAGTTGCCTTCGGCCGATTCGATGCGGCTGCGCGTGGTTTCGTAGCGCAGGCCCGCTTCCCAGGCCAGCGCGCCGCCCTTGCCGGTGAACATCAGATAGGGATCGACGCGGCGCTCGTCGATGGTGCTGCGCTCGAGGTCGAATTCCGCGTACGGCGGCAGCGGTTCGTCCTCCTCATCGGTATCGACTTCGCTGACGCGCAAGTCGAAATCGCGCTGCTTGCGCAGATAGTCGATGCCGAATTCCATCTTCGCCGCGCCGAGCGCGAGCGAGTGCGACAGCGTCAACCCGTTCTCGCGGTCACGCAGATCGGAGATTTCCAGCGTGCCTTCGTATTCGTCGAACGATGGCGGCGTGTCGTCATCGTCGTAGCCGATCTCTTCCTCGACATTGCGGGTGTCGTCGCTCATGCGCGCAAGGTTGAACGACAACTCGGTCTTGCCGCCGTCGGCGTGCTCGACGCCGTACTCGCCCTTGAGCGCGTAGTTCTGCTGGCGAATATCGGCGACCTGGTCGTTGACCGAGAGCAGGTTGTCGCGCGAGTTGCTGGTGCGGTCGTTGTATTCCAGCGAATGCTCGGTCTCGGTGCGGTCGGTACGCACGATCAGCCCGGACAGCGCGAGCTTGCCGGCGCCGACCTCGCGCACGTACGAGAGATTGAGCGAATCGTCGGTACCGTCGCGCGTATCGTCCTGGTCTTCGCGGTTGTCGAAGTCGCCGCCCGGCTCGTCGTAGCGCAGGCTGATCTTCTTCTTCGGGTTGTAGCGGCCCTGATGGCTGACGCCGGCGAGGACACGGCCGCCCGCGAGCTCGCCACTCGCGACGACCGCGGCCGTGGGCTTGATCTCGCCGTCGTCGAAATGCGAGATGCCGGCGCGCACGTAGCCGCCGTCGAATTCATAGGCGTCGCGCAGCACGATGTTGATCGCGCCGGCGATCGCGTCGCCGGAACGGTTCGCGCTGGCGTTGCGCACGATCTCGATGCGCTCCACGACTTCGGCCGGAATGCGGTCGACGAAGAACGAACGGTCGTCGCCACCACCCGGTACCTTCTTGCCGTTGATGAGGATCTGCGTATAGCCCGGATCGAGACCGCGCAGGCGCGCGCCGTCGTACTCGAGCACGTCGGAGATGAAGCTCACGCTCGGCACGCGCTTGAGCATGTCGCCGACCGTGCGCGGCTCGAAGCGCTGGAAATACTCGAGATCGTAGACCAGCACCGGCGCGGTATCGTCCGTGCGGTCGCGGTAGGCGATCTCGCCGGTGACGATGACCTTGTCGAGTTCCGTCGCGGTGGCGGGATCGGGCGCGGCGGCGGCGTCGACAACCGTTTCCGCGAAGGCCGCCGTGGCCAGCGCGTTGAGCAGCGCCAGCGCCAAGAGTCGCTTGGTCATGATCCGGATCCCCTGAAAAAGATCAGGAGTTGTAGTTTCGGCAGATGGCGTCCGCGTGACAGATCGCTTACGCCGCCGCTTTCATGTCACTGCCAAGAATTCGTCATCTGCGGCTGCTAAAAGCGCCGTCTCTTTGATTCGGGGGAAGCCCATGTACCTGCGCAACTTGCGCCTGCTGCTGGCCGCGGCGCTGATCGGCATCACGCTCAACGCGTGTTCAACCGCGCCGGCGACGACCGCAGCGACGGCAGCGACGGCAGCGAAAGAACCGGATGAGCAGGCCGTCGTCGATCCGCTGCTTTCCTCGTCGGGTGTTGCACATGCGACCGTGCGCGAAAGTTTCGTCACGCCGCTGACGCCAGAAGACAACGTCGATTCGCCGGCCGTGTGGATCGATCCGAACGGCAGCGCCGTGCTGCTCGCAACGGCCAAGAAGACCGGCCGGCTCATGCGCTACGACGGCGACAGCGGCGCGGCAGCCGGTGTCGTCGGCACAACCGGCGCGGCATCGGGACAGTTCGATCGGCCCAACGGCATCTTCGTGGTCGACGATCTGCTGTTCGTCGTCGAACGCGATAACCACCGCGTGCAGGTCCTGCGCCTGCCGGGCTTCGAATCACTCGGCAGCTTCGGCCAGACCGAACTGCAGCAGCCTTATGGCATCTGGCTGCGCGCTGACGGCGCTGGCAGCTACGACGTCCTCGTCAGCGATGCCTACATGGCCGGCAAGGACGCCAGGGGCGACGACATCGTCCCGCCACTGGCGCAGCTCGATCGACGCGTGCGGCGCTATTCCGTGCGCATCGCCGACGCAAAAGTCGACGCCACGCTGCGCGGCTCCATCGGCGATACCACGGCGGCCGGTGCGATCCGCATTCCGGAATCGCTCTGGGGCGACAGCCGGCACGACCGGCTGCTGATCGCCGAGGAAGACACCGGCACCGGCACCGCGGTGCGCGAGTACGATCTCGCCGGCCGTTACCGCGGGCGCACGCTGGGGCTCGGCCTGTTCAAGGCACAGGCCGAAGGCATCGCGCTGTGGGAATGCAAGGACGGCAGCGGCTACTGGATCGCGACGGACCAGTTCAAGGACCGCTCGCTTTTCCACATTTTCGATCGCGGCACACTGCAACATCTCGGCGCGTTCGCCGGCGAAACGGTCGCCAACACCGACGGCATCTGGCTGCACCAGAAAGGCACGAAGCGCTTCCCGGACGGTGTGTTTTATGCGGTGCATGACGACCAGGGCGTCGGTGCATTCGACTGGCGCGAGATTGCGAAAGCGCTGAAGCTGCGCTCGAGCTGTCGCGCCGCGAAATCCTGACCGGCGCTTCACGCACATCAGAGCTTGGCGAGTAGGCCCCGGGCTACGGCGCATGAGTGAACTGCAGTGCGCCGCACAGGAAGGCCGGGGACTGGTTCCCGGCCTTCGTCACTCGCTGGGGTCGTCGATTCGCTTGCGCTGCAGCCAGTCGTCGAGCAGCGCCGCCGCATCGGGCGGCAGATGCAATCCGAGCTTGCTGCGGCGCCACAGGATGTCCTGTGCGGTCTGCGCCCATTCCTCGCGGCGCAGGTAGTCGATCTCGGCCGCATACAACTGCGGCAGCACCGGCTCGCCGAGATCCTCGAGATGTTTTGCGCTGCCGAGCACGCGCAGCACGCGCGAACCATAGGCACGCGCATAGCGCGCACGCAGCGGCGGCGGCAGCCACGGGCAGCGGTGGGCGAGGTCGTGTTCGAAGCGCGCGAAGTCGGCGCCGGGCAGATCGCCACCGGGCAGATGGGCGTGCCGCGTCCACGCGGGCGCCGACAGACGCAGCGACGGGGCGAGCGCGTCGACGGCTTCTTCGGCGAGGCGGCGGAACGTCGTGATCTTGCCGCCGAAAACCGACAGCAGCGGCGGGCCGTCGGCGTCGATATCGAGTACGTAATCGCGTGTGACAGCGGAGGGGTTGGTCTCGTCGTCGCGCAGCAGCGGGCGCACGCCGCTGTAGCTCGCGACGACGTGGGCCGCAGTCAGCGGCGTGCGGAAATAGCGATTGGCCAGCGCGCAGAGATAGTCGATCTCGGCGGGCGCGATCTGCGCCGCGCCCGGATCGCCGGCGACGTCGACTTCGGTCGTGCCGATCAGCGTGAACGCGTCTTCGTACGGCAGCGCAAATACGATGCGGCGGTCTTCGCCCTGGAATACGTAGGCGTTGGCGTGATCGAACTGGCGCGGCACGATGATGTGGCTGCCGCGAACCAGGCGGATGTCATGGCGCGCCGGCACGTTCGCGATCTCACGCAGGAATTGCACGACCCAGGGCCCGGTCGCGTTGACGACGGCGCGCGCGCGCAGCGCGAGGCCACTTCCGTCGGCGCGCAGCAGTTGCGCGTGCCAGTAGCCCGCAACGCGGCTCAGCGCAGCACAGCGGGTGCGCGTCAGCACGGTGGCGCCGTGTTCGGCCGCGTCCTTCGCTGCAGCGACGACGAGGCGCGCGTCGTCGACCCAGCCGTCGGAGTAGACGAAGCCGCGCGTGAAATCCGGCAGCAGCGCGGCACCCGCTTCGTGGCTGCGCAGATCCACGAGACCCGACGCGGGAAGGCGGCGGCGTCGCGCGAGATGGTCGTAGAGCAGCAGGCCCAGACGGATCATCCATACCGGCCGAAGATGCGGTGCGTGCGGCATCACGAAGCGCAGTGCATGGATCAGGTGCGGCGCCGCCTCGATCAGCACCTCGCGTTCCTGCAGCGATTTGCGCACGAGGCCGAACTGATAGAACTCGAGGTAACGCAAGCCGCCGTGAATCAGCTTGGTGCTCGCCGACGACGTATGCGAGGCCAGGTCGTGCTGCTCGCACAGCACCACGCGCAGGCCGCGCCCGGCCGCATCGCGCGCGATACCCGCGCCATTGATGCCGCCACCGACGACCAGCAGATCGCAGTCCAGGGCATCGGATGGCACGGCTGCGGAAGGAACCTCGGTTGCGATCACGGGGAAAGCCAGCGAACGAATGCGGCGCCTATCCTAGCTCGCCGGTCCGCATCGCTGCATATCCTTGTGGACGCACACGAACCACCTCATCCGCGTTGCGGCGACTTGATCGCAATTTTCGCGAAATCGGCCGCCTCGTGATGGCCGGACGCACTGAAGCGCGCTTGCGCTTTGACGCCAGTTGAACCGCTCGCGCGCTAGCGCTAAGTGCGGGCGTGTTCGGGTAGTCCCCTCGCGTATTTGTCGTCGGGTTTCTTGACGAAACGACGAGGCAGACCACGCCACGACGGGCGATATCGGATGTTGTGCGAATTCACCGCAAAGGGACTTGTCCAGAACTTGCTTACGATGCGAAGTTGCCATTTCGGGTGTAGGCTGCCGGCGGTCGGCGGCGCGCAAGGGGAAGAACGATGGTCTCCACAGAAACGCAGGCCGCGGCGACGGCCGCGGCGCAGATCGATATGCCACCGGCGCCCGTCGTCAGTATCGATGCCGAAACGCTGCGCCGTGCGGAACTGGACCTGATCCTCGGTCTGCAGCCGGGCCAGACACGCACCGACGATGCCTCGGCCTGGGGCCTGGCCCTGTCCGGCGGCGGCATCCGCAGCGCGACATTCTCGCTTGGCGTGCTGCAGGCCCTGGCGCGCGACAACCTGCTGCGCTGCTTTCATTATCAGTCGACGATTTCCGGCGGCGGCTATATCGGCGGGTTCCTGCAGGGACTGATCCGGCGCCGCGGCTTCGCCGGTGCGTTCGAGGTCCTGCGTTCGACGCTGCGCGAGCGCGCCGCATCGCCCGGGCGTCCCGCGGCGGACGATCCGCAGCAGCCAATCCAGCACCTGCGCGAGTACAGCAACTATCTGAGCCCTCGCAAATCGCCGCTGTCCGGCGACACACTCGGCATGATCGGCACGTTCGTACGCAACGTGCTGCTGGTGCAGGTGCAGCTGTGCGCCTTGCTACTTTCACTGAGCCTGCTGCCTATTCTGTTATTCCACTTTGTTGCACGCTGGGCCGGCACGGCACCGGGCGTATCGCTTTCGGTCGCAGGCCTGCTCTGCGTGTTCGCTGCGGTGCTGCTCGGATGGATCGGCGGACAGACCAACCGGCCCGTGCGTCCCGATGCGGACGATCAGCGTCCCCGGACGCGCGTCGCGCTGGCCGCTCTGGGCGTCATCAGTTCGCTGGCGGCCGGTTCGTTCCTCGGCGCCACAGGCCTGAGCAAGCTCGCTCACCTGCCCGAACCGTGGGAAACGCTATCGCTCGCCGTGATGCCGCAGGCCACGCTCGAAACGCGGCTCGGCGTCCTGACCGGCGCCTTGTACCTGACGGTCTGGCTGATCTGGCTCGTGTTCGATCGCGTACTCACGCGGCTGCGCCGCAACGACGATGAATGGCGTTCACCGCTGCAGCAGCATCCCTGGCGCTTCCTGCTGGCCGCGGTCGGCTCCGCGGTGTTCAGTGGTTTCGCGATCATCGCGACGCTGCGCCTGCTCGCGCCCTGGGGCGCCAGCGACGCCACGCTGTGGCACAGCATGATCATCGGCCCGGCGTTCACACTCGCCGCGGTCACGCTGACCGGCATCGTTCATGTCGGCCTCGCGGGCGACGCGCTCAGTGATCTGCAGCGCGAAGTATGGGCACGCGTCGGCGGCAAGACCGCCGGCCTCGTGCTGGTCGCGATGGTGCTGACACTGGCACTGACGATCTACGGCCCGTGGCTACTGCTGAGTCTTTCCGCCTTCGTCGGCGAGAAATGGCGCGCGGTGTCGGGCTGGGCCGGCGTCGTCGCATGGCTGTTCACTTCGGGCTCGGGCGTGATGCTCGCCTACAGCCAGCGCAGCGGCGGTCCGAAACCGCGCTCGGCCATGCTCGATCGCCTCGTGCGCATCGCGCCGGCGGTGTTCGTGCTCGGTTTGCTCGTCGGCATCAGCCTCGGCGCGCAGGCGCTGCTGACCGTCGGCGGCTGGGACCGGCGTCCGCCCGGTGCGGACCAGAATCTGACGACGTACCTGGGCTATCTCGCGCTGAGCGCCGACGCGCAGATCGGTGTCGTCGCTGTCGTGGCGCTGATCGCGGTCGGGATCTGGCTGCTGTTCGGCCTCGCGGTCAACGTGAACGAATTCAGCATGAACGCGTTCTATCGCAACCGGCTCGTGCGCTGTTATCTCGGCGCGAGCAATGCGAACCGACAGCCCGAACCGATCACGAACTTCGATCCGCATGACGACATCGTGCTCGCCGACGTCGTGGAAGTGGAACGCGACGATGGCTGCCGCCCGCTGTATCCGCTGATCGGCACGGCGTTGAACCTCGTCGCGGCCAAGCAGCTCGACTGGCAGGACCGAAAGGCCGCGTCGTTCTGCCTGACTCCGGGCTACTGCGGCTACATCCCGCCGCCCTCGCGCGCCGGCGCAACCGCGGTCGGCGATCCGTCGCCGTGGGCTGCGGCGACGGCCGCTCCCGGCGTCGCGCCCGGCGCGCCCGATCCGCTCGCGGCGGCGCTGACCCTCGGCAGCGCGGTGTCAATCTCGGGTGCTGCAGTCAGTCCGAACATGGGCTATCACAGCTCCCCCGCGGTCACGTTCCTGCTGACGCTGTTCGACGCGCGCCTCGGATGGTGGCTGGCCAATCCCAGCCATCCGACGAAACCCAGCGCCGACAGCGCACCCTTTTCCGCGGGCTGGCTGCTGGCCGAGATGCTCGGCCTCACGCGCGACGGCGGTCGCTATGTATACCTTTCCGACGGCGGCCACTTCGAGAACCTGGGACTTTACGAGCTCGTGTGGCGGCGCTGCCGCTTCGTGCTCTGCGTCGATGCGGGTGCCGATGCGGCGCGCTGCTTCGCCGACCTGGGCAACGCCGTGCACAAATGCCGCGTCGACTTCGGCGCCGACATCCGCATCGACGTCAACGCGCTCAAGCCCGGCGCCGACGGCTACAGCGCACGCAGCTGCGCCGTCGGCAGCATCGTCTACGCCGACGGCAGCACCGGCACGCTGCTCTACCTCAAGCCGACGCTGACCGGCACCGAACCCACCGACGTCGCGCACTACGCGAGCGCGCATCCGAGCTTCCCGCACGAATCCACCGCCGATCAGTTTTTCGACGAGGCGCAGTTCGAAAGCTATCGCCGCCTCGGCGATTTCGTCGCGACCACCGCCATCATCCCGGCGCTCGAACGCGCCGGTGCCGATGCGGCGACCGCGCCGCGCGCCGGACTCAGCGTGCACGACTCAGGCCTCAAGGAACGCATCCTCGTCGAGCTGCGCCACCAGTGGGTCGCGCCGATCGGCGGACTGCAGCAGCGTTTCGCCGCGCACGGCAAGGCGATGTCGCTGCTGTTCGAAAAGCTGCGCAGCACACCGGCGCTGGCGATCCTCGATGCGCAGATCTATCCGGCCTGGACCGACCTCGTCGCGGCCGATTCCTCGGCATCCGCCGACGCGGCAAAACCCTACGCGCGCCGCACGCGCCTACCGGTCGGCGCGGATTTCCGCTGCTGCTTCTATTTCTGCCAGGAGCTCATGCAGCTCATGGAGTCGGTCTATCACGACCTCGATCTGGAACGCACCTGGCAGCACCCCGACAACCGCGGCTGGATGAACGTGTTCCGCCACTGGAGCTGGGCGCCGATGTTCCGCATCGCCTGGGCCGCGAGCGCACCGACCTACGGCGCGCGCTTCGTCGCATTCTGCGAAATCCGCCTCGACCTGCCGCGGATCAATGACGCGGTGAAAGTCGACGAATTGCTGCCGGACGCCGGGCACGGCTGGCGCGAACAGATCGACGCGCTCGCCGACAGCGGCGTGATCAACCATGTGGAGCGCGGCATCCTGCTGTCCGACGCACTCGGCGTGCTGCAGAACCCCGATGCGACACCGCGCCTGTTCGTCCTGCGCCTCAAATGGAAACAAGTGCTTTCGCGCAGCAGTGAACCTATCCACGACAGTACGCTCGGCGTCGCCGTCGTCGACGGCAACAACCTGCGCACGCTGCGCATCCAGGACCATCTGCGCAAACTCGGCCTCGGCGCCGAATTCATGCGTCTGCTGCTCGCACGCGTGCACCTGCAGCGCGTGGATCTGCGCAGCGGCCACTACGGCGCGGTAGGCATCGTCACGGCACGCGAGGCCGCGACATTGCAGCACGATATCGAAGCGCTGTGGCAGCAGGCGCTGAAGCATCGCCGCGCGGAAGGGTGATCGCGGGCCGATCGACCAGGCTGATCGACCATGCGGACCGTGCATGCGCGGCGTTGCAACGCCAATCGCCGTTTCGGGTCGGGCATCGCGTGCGCTGCGTGGCGACTCTGCATACCGTTGCCAGCGGGCGGTAAATACAATCCTCACTCGCGTCGACAACCGTGGGCGCAATCGCGAGACGAGCGCACTGTCACAGCGCAAGCCGCACTCTGTGGCGAACGGAAATCACGGCGCGTCCATCGCTTCAGTCGCGACTGTCAGCGCAGTTGCGTCTGCCGCCGAACCCACCACTCAATTCGTTCGGCCATCTCGTCGTTCGTGGCTCAGCGCCTCCTTTCCATGTGTCGATACTGGATTGCTTCGGTCAGGTGCGCCGTGCCGATCCGCTCCTCGCCATCGAGGTCCGCGATCGTGCGCGACACGCGCAGCAGGCGATGGTAGGCACGCGCCGAGAGACCCAGCGCATCGACCGCACGTTCGAGCAGCGCGCGGTCGGGCGGACGCAGCGGACAGTCGCGCTCCGCTTCGCCGGTGTTCAAGGCCGCGTTGGTCTTGCCGGCGCGCTCGAGCTGGCGTCGCCGCGCCGCCGCGACTCGCTGCGCGACACACGCGCTGGTTTCGCCGTTCGCGCTCATGGCGTTGAGCTCCGACAAGGGCACGCGCGGCACTTCGAGCTGCAGGTCCAGGCGATCGAGCAGCGGGCCGGAAATGCGTCCGCGATAGCGTTGCACCTGATCCGGCGTGCAGCCGCAATTGCCGCGCGGATCGCCGGCGTAGCCGCAGGGACACGGGTTCATCGCCGCCACAAGCTGGAAGGCCGCCGGGAACTCCGCCTGGCGCGCCGCACGCGAGATCAGGATGCGTCCCGTCTCGAGCGGCTCGCGCAGCACGTCGAGCACATGCCGGTCGAACTCGGTGAGCTCGTCGAGAAACAGCACGCCGTGATGAGCGAGGCTGATCTCGCCGGGACGCGGAATCGAGCCACCGCCGACAAGTGCCGCCGCCGACGCCGTGTGATGCGGCGCGCGGAACGGACGCTGGCGCCAGCGCGCAATGTCGACGCCCTGCCCGGCTACCGAACGCACAGCGCAGGACTCCAATGCCTCGCCGTCCGACAGCGGCGGAAGGATTCCCGGCAGCCGGCTCGCGAGCATGGTCTTGCCCGTGCCCGGCGGCCCGACAAACAGCAGGTGATGAGCACCGGCGGCGGCAATCTCCAGCGCGCGACGTGCCTGCAGCTGGCCGCGGACATCGGCGAGATCGGCGAGCAGCGGCAGGCGCGCCGCGGGACTTCCGCCAGCGGTGGCTGACCCAGCGCGTGCCGTGCCCGCAACCGGGGCGCGCGCGGGTCGGTTCGGCTCCGCATCAGGCGCCGACCCAGGCCGCCTCGCGCCGGCCGTCGCGGTTGAAGCATCACGCGGATTTTCAATCGATGCCGCCCTCGCATCACCGTCCGTCGCTTCGGCGCGTGCAAGCGCTTCGGCCGCCGCCATCTGCGCGAGCGCGACCGCCGCCCGCGGAAGCTCCGCAAGGCCACGCAGATGCGCACAGACATCGAGCAGGCTTGCCGCCACGCGCACATCGGCGCTGTCGATCAGCGACGCCTCCGCGACATTCGCCAGCGGCACGACGGCCTGGCGTCCGGCGGCCTGCGCGCGCAGCAATGCGGGCAGCACACCGTTGACGGCGCGCAGTTCGCCTGACAGCGCGAGTTCACCGACGAATTCCCGCGACTGCAACGCATCGCGCGGCAGATGTCCCGATGCCGCCAGTATCCCGAGCGCGATCGGGAGATCGAATCGCCCGCCGTCTTTGGGCAGATCCGCGGGCGCGAGATTCACCGTCACGCGCCGGCCCGGATATTCGAGCCGCGCATTGAGTATCGCCACACGCACGCGATCACGCGCCTCTTTCACGGCGGTCTCCGGCAACCCCACGATCGACGTGCCCGGTAGCCCGCCGGACAAATGCACTTCGACGGTGACCGGCGGCGCGGAAACGCCTTCCTGCGCGCGGGAGTGGACGATGGCGAGGCTCATGTCTGTGCCACCGCACTATGCGTGACGTGCGGATCGAGGCAGGCGACAGGATGGGGCGACGAATGGTCCATGCCGCGATCGTGAAGCGATCACGCCGGAATCGCTTCGTTCGATTTCGGAGCGGCGGGTCGGAAAATTCTGGTGTGTGAAGCCGGGTGGTGCTTCGCGGCGCGGAGCTTCGCTTCCGGCACGTGTTCGAACTGAAGCTCGCACTCGACTACGCGGCGGTATCCGCCACTATGTGTGCGTTTGCGCCGTCGGAGATTCGGTGCGAGTAAAGCGCCTGTCCGATCGGCACAAACCTTCCACGTGGTGCCTCGAGGTGAATTGGTCGGAAGGCCTGATCGAGTTCGAAGGCTTCGGCTTCATGCAACGACTCGTAAGCGAGCCGAGGCGACCGCGCGAGCAGCGGCCGTCAGCCGAGCATCGCGCGCGGAAGACTGGTGCCTGACCTAGCGCAAAGCCCGAACCACGTCGGCGCGCCGGCCATCTCGAACATTGCGTGCGAGGAAACCTTCCGCCGACACTCGCGACTCCGTGTCAACGATGAGAACACCATGGCCAAGTATCTGATCTCCTTCCCCAGCGCAGCGATGGTCGTTCCCGACGGCGAGTGGGATGCGGTGGTCCGCGATTCGCACGCGGTGATCGCCGAGACCAAGGCCGCCGGCGTCTACGTCTTTGGCGGAGGCATCGACGAGGCCGTGCCGCCGGTCGTTGTCTCGGCCGACGGCGCGGTTGCAGAGGGTGGCTATCCCTGGGCACCGCCGCTCAATGGCGGCTTTACCGTGCTCGAGCTTCCGTCGCGCGAAGAGGCTGTCTCGTGGGCCGCACGCATCGCAAAGGCCTGCCGCTGCAGTCAGGAGCTGCGCGTGTTCGGGTTCGATCCGGAGTCATGACTCCATAGCGGCGCACTGCATGGCGCCGCCGGGACGTAGCGCCTCATCGGTGCCATGCCTCGCAATGTTGCGATATCGGCGATCCTACGACAGGGAACCGCTGGGGAAGACCAGCACGTGCGCGTGTCGAACGCGGTGAAAGCCCGCAGATGACGCGATGAACGTCACGCACCTCACATTGGCCTCGATATGCAGGCGAGTTCTTCCGCTCCGCCCGAACCGCCGCTTCGCGACCGCATACGTCCCGCCGCACGCGACATCCGCCGCCGCGCTCACTACACTCCCGCGCCCCGCGCAACACCGGAACCGCGATGCAGATCGGTATCGATTTTGGAACCAGCTATTCGGCCGCGGCCGCCTATGTGCAGGGGCGGCTCGAGGGCATCCGCTTCGGTGAGCAGAGCCAGTTCCGCACAGCGGTGTTCTTTCCCGCGGCGGTGCCGGATCCAGCGGATTTCTACCTCGATGCCGAACGCGAACGCGAGGTCGAGGAATACGTGCGCTCGGCCCGTGCGGCGCAGCGCGGCGTATCAGCCGCGCGGCAGCAGCGCCGCGACGAAAGCGAAGATCGTTCCGGTCGGAGCGGCAGTGATGCAGACGGGTACGAGCCAGCGCCGCGCAGCGATGCGGACCTGCGTGCGGCGGGCATTCGTCATGTGCGGCGCAACTGGATGGAGCGCGTCGTGCGTGAATCGCAGGGTGCCGTGGTAAAGGTCAACGACGCGCTGTTCGGCGACGAGGCCATTGATGCCTACATCAACGACGGCATGGGTCATCTCGTCGAGTCGCCCAAGTCGATGCTCGGCTACAAACTACTGCCGAATGCGCGCCGCGTCATCCTGCATATCGCGAGCCATGTGCTCGAGCACATCCGCCTGAGCGCGACGCGCCAGCTCGGCGCGCCGGTGCGTACGGCGATCCTCGGCCGCCCGGTGGAATTCAAGAGCGCGATGGGTGCGCAAGGCACGGCGCAGGCACTCGAGATGCTGACCGAAGCCGCGCAGTCGGCCGGCTTCGAGCAGATCGCATTCCTCGAAGAGCCGGCCGCAGCGGCCATGCACTATCACACGCAGCTCAGCACGGCCGAGTGCAGCCTGATCGTCGATGTCGGCGGCGGCACGACCGACGTGGCCTTTGCCGAAGTGGGCGGCGGTGCGGCAGCGGCGCGAATATTGGGTAGCTGGGGCCTGCCACGCGGGGGAACCGACATCGATATCGAGCTGAGCCTCGCCGCGTTCATGCCGCTGTTCGGACGGGGCCATCCGCTGATCCCGGTGCATCACTTCCGCGAAGCGGCCAGCGTGCATAGCCCGCCGCAGCAGAAGGAATTTCGTGGACACAATTACCGCGACTCGCCGCCGCCGTTCGGCGCGCGCCTGCAGGCGCTGCAGCGCACGGGTTCGACCTCGCTGCTGAATCGTGAAGCCGAACGCATGAAGATCGCGCTGGGACAGGTGTCGTCGGATCGTGTCGATCTGGATTTCATCGAAGACGGTCTCATGGCCGATATCGACCGGCGCCATCGTGATCAGGCGTATGCGGATTTCCTCGATCGCCTGTCCGCGCTGCTGCGGCGCGTGCACACCGAGATCGATGCGGTGCCCGATTCGATTTTCCTGACCGGTGGCTCGTCGCGCGCGCCGTTGATTCGCGAAGCCGTGGCGCGCGAGTTTCCGGGCATTCGCCTGGTCATCGGCGATGCGTCGCTCGGCGTGGTTTCCGGGCTCGCCGTCGCTGCGAAACAATGGCAGTTGTAGCTTTGTCATTTTCTGCCATTTGGTCCGCACGCGTTTCGCCGGCAGAGAATCGGCCACTGCCCCGAGGGAGCGGTCAGACGCGGACTACCGTGAGCAGCGTTACGGTGTCGCTGGCGGCGTCGAGCGCACGAAGGTCAGCACGTCAGCCAGCGTCGGCGCGAGCGACGTGAAACGGAGCGCGGCCAGTACGCGGAAGTGGCCGGCGTTCGGATAGCGCCGGAAGGTCACGGGTACGTTGGCGTGTTCCAGCGCGTTGACCAGCGACACCGCATTGCGCGGCTGCACGACGCGGTCGCGGTCGCCCTGCACGATGAGGAACGGCGGTTCGTCGCCGTCCACGAAGCGCACGGGTTGCGAGGCCGGCCATTCGTCGCGACTGCCGAAGACTTCGATCAACGCAGGATCGGTCAGCGGCAGAAAATCGTAAGGGCCGGCCAGGCCGATGGCGCCCGCGAAATCGGTCGGCTTGAGGCGCTGGCTCGCCAGGTATTTCGCGTCAGTGGCGAGCAGCGCCGCGATGTGCGCGCCGGCCGAGTGACCCATGAGGAAAATGCGTCGCGCGTCGCCGCCGAAATCGGCGGCGTGGTCGACGGTCCAGCGTGCCGCCGCCGCCGCGTCGAACTCGAAATTCGGGAACTTGCCGGCGGGATATTTGCGGTAGTCGGCGATGACGGTCAGCACGCCGTTCGCTGCGAGCTGGCGCCCGACGAACGCATAGTCGCCGCGCTCGCCGTTGCGCCAGCTGCCGCCGTAGAAGAACAGCGCCACGGGCAGCGGACGGTCCGCTTGCCGCGGCCGGTACACGTCGAGTGCCAGACGGTGCTCGGCCGAGTAGGTATGCGTGCTGGCCTCAATGCCATGCTGTCCGGTGTTGACCGTGCGGAAAAACGCGGCCTGGCAGGCGGCGAGCAGCGGCAGCACGAGGATGGCCATGCAGGATCGAAACAGCGTTCGCATTCACGCACTCCGGGCAAGGCGGAAATTGGGGGGCAGCCAGCGTAGGGCTGGATATTTGCAGGTGGCGTGACGACGGCAGCTCGTGTTTGGCGGCCGGAGGTATACGTAGTCGAGCGCAATCACGGATGCAGCCGGTTCGATGGATGCGCGTGTAACTGGCCCCTGGCGTTCGCGGCGAAGCGGACCACGGGATGCAAGCCGCGCTCTGATTCAATCGCCTGGCGGCACCGACGCCGCGCAACCGGGATCCGCCATGACCGCCACGATACGCCGCCTGACCGAGCAGGATCGCGCGGGCTGGGATCCGCTCTGGGCTGCCTACTGCGCGTTCTATCGCGCGGACGTCGACGCCGCGATCACCGCGCATACGTTCGCGCGGCTGTGCGAGGGCGCAAATCTGTGCGGCTTCGTCGCCATCGACGAGCGCGGCGCGCTGGTCGGATTCGCGAATGTACTATTCCACGAATCCACCTGGTCGCTGCACGGCTATTGCTACCTCGAAGACCTCTACGTGGCCCCGGAACAGCGGGGCACCGGCGTGGCGCGGTCGCTGATCGAACAGGTCTACGCGTATGCCGATACGCGCGGCGCCGAGCGCGTCTACTGGCATACGCAGGAGTTCAACGCCGCAGCGCGCTCGCTGTACGACACGCTTGCGCGGCGCACGTCCTTCATCGTCTATCGGCGCTGAGGCTTCAGGCGCCGGCGTATGCGCCGACGCCGGGCTTCGGCAACTATCAGTACGCCTGCTTGACGTAGGTGATCTGCACATTGCCGCCGGTGACGTAGCCGTCGCGCTGGTTGTTGCAGGTGCCGGCGTCGCTGCGTTCGTCGCAGTAGAACGTCTTGCCGTCGGGCGATGCGATCGGCGCGTAGGTCACGCCCTTGGGCGTGGCGCACGAGGCCGGCGTTCCAGTAGCCACCGGCGCTTTCACCGGTGCGCCGCAAGCGGCCGACGGATTCGGATAGCCGGCATTCGCCTGCGCGCCGTTGCAGTTGGTCGCGGCCCAGCCGAACACGCCGGGCTTGTTCGCATTGGTGCCGAGCAGGCCGTTCTGCGCGGTGCTCGTCGCGGCCGGCCAGCCGCTCCCGTTCGTGACGACCTTGAGGATCGCGTTGACGCCGTTGACCGCGCTGATGTCGGTGTCGTCGGCGTTCGCGCAACTGGCGCCGACCGAGCCGTTGACGCCGAAATTGATCGACGCTTCGGCGAGGTTGGTCGCGTTCGGGAACGTCGCGTTGTTGCAGCCGTTGTTGTCGGCGAAACCGACGTTGGTCGGCGTGAAGAAGAAATTGAACGTGACGGCCGGACTGCACTGGCCGGTGCCGCAGGCCGTGGTCTTCGGCGTGTAGGTGATGGTCTCGCCGGCGGCCATCTGGTACGAGCCCTTGTCGGTCACGCCGGTCACCGGCGTGAAGCTCACCGTCTTGCCGGCGACGCTCGAGGTGAAGGCGAGGTTCGCGTCGCTCAGGCTCGTGATTTGCGCGCCGAGGCTGCTGCAGCCCGGTGGCGGCGAGGCCGGCGGCTGGCCGAGCACGAGGTTGGCGTAGACGGTTTCGCTGGAGCTGTTGGTGACCGCGACGCCGGTCGGCGTGGCGCCGCTCTTCAAGGAATTCATCGCGCTCGACTGCGCCAGTGCATAGCCCACCGGCAACAGCGCTGCGACGATGATCGATACGCGAAATTGAAGCTCGCTCTGCTGCATGCCATTCCCCTGGATGGTTGCAAGAAACCCGCCGATGGCGGGCATGTCGCAGCCGGCATGCGCCCGGCGATCCGCTGGATCGCCGTCTTCCCATACGCACCGCTGCCCGCACAGAAGCTACCTGTGTACTTCGCGTCTTACAAGCATTGTGCGCTTTTCAGCTTCGTGAACTATACGGAGCTGTACGGGGATGCGGATGGCATGGCGTCGTACGGATGCCCGTCGATCGACGTTGTGGCCGGGCTGGAAGCAGCCTCGGCAGCAGCGCTGTGATGCGCCTGGGCGAGCACGACATTCGCGCGGCGCGCCTGACCTGGGCATGCGTTGCTCCGCAGATCGAGCGGGCACGGCCGATAAGAGTGGCCATCCATGGCCGTTTTCCGCGATCCCGCTCAGGGGGAACGGATTCCAAACTGGGGCACGAACTCTCGCCACGTCGCGGCGACGGCTTCGCCCGGCAGTGCCGGCTAGCGCGCGCTGTGGGATGACGGTCGGTGGATATCTGACGGGACTACGTGCCTGATTTCTGAGCGAGGCGGAGCGCGCCTTGCTTCTTCAACGCGGTACCGCCGACTGGCTCAGTGCTTCGGCGCCTGCAGCAGCTGTTCTAGCTGCGCGACGCGGGCTTCCAGCGCTTCGACTTTTTCCCGCGTGCGCAGCAGCACGCTGCGCTGTACATCGAATTCGTCGCGGGTGACCAGGTCGAGCTTGCGCAGGCCGGCGCGCAGCGCGTCCTTGATGTTCTCGGCGACATCGGCCCCGGCGCCGCTGATACCGGCGGGAATGAGTTCGGTCAGGCGGCGGGCCAGTTCGTCTACGGTGCGGGCATCGATCATTGCGGTCTCCGAGGCGGTGACTGCTTTTCGGCCTGGCGACGACGCACGCTGTGGCGACGTTGTGCGCAGGACGTGAGCAGGGCCGGCGTGGTGGCCGGCGATGGGCCTAGTCTAGCCGAGGCGGTCACTTGCGGCCGTCGGAATCGCCTGGGAAACGTCTCGGAAAAATCCGGGCGCGCTTGCGCCGGCTGCAAGCAGCGGCCCGGAATGGCGTGGCGCCGACGCGTGAGCCCTCGCGAAGCCTTGGGCTATAGTCGCGCCGACGCGCAGTCTCGCGCGCAATCGGGCCGGGGCCGCAACCATGAAAATGATCACCGCCATCATCAAGCCGTTCAAACTCGATGATGTGCGCGAAGCGCTGTCCGAGGTCGGCGTGCAGGGCATCACCGTGACCGAGGTCAAGGGCTTCGGTCGGCAGAAGGGTCATACCGAGCTGTATCGCGGCGCCGAATACGTCGTCGACTTCCTGCCCAAGATCAAGCTCGAGGTCGCCGTCAGCGCCGACCTCTGCGACCGCGTCGTCGAGGCGATCATGCAGTCGGCCAATACCGGCAAGATCGGCGACGGCAAGATCTTCGTCTACCAGCTCGACCAGGTGCTGCGCATCCGCACTGGGGAGATGGACGCCGAGGCGTTGTAGTGGAACGCCCCAACGAACCGGTCGGCGCGCAGGCGCAGGGGATACTACGTTTGTCCTGTCTGCGCCGACTTCTGTGGTTTCCGGGGCTCGTGCCCAAGCAGCATCCGAACTGAGCGCCCGCTGCAGCAAGTGGATCCGCCCGCGGCCTAGGGTGCGGGCCCAGAATTTCTTAGCTCGGCAATTGCCACGTGCAACGGCTCAAGATCCAGCGCCTGCGCCGACGTCGCCAGCTCTGCCGCCGCGGTCCCCGTCTCACGCAGCATGTGCTCGATCACTCCCGCCTGTTGCGCCAGCGCACCCGCGCCAACCAGCCGCGCGGCACCTTTGATGCGATGCGCTTCGCGCGTCGCGCCAGCGCGGTCGCCGCGGGCGAGCGCGTGTTCGAGCGCGAGCAGGTCGCTTTCCGCGCTGGCGATGAACTCGTCGATGAGATGGCGCGCCTGGCGCGCGTCGCCGCCGGTGATTTCGTCGAGCACGCCGCGGTCGATCGCGACGGGCAGCGCAAGATCTGCGGCATCGTCGGCCGGCGTCTCGGGAAACGGCACATGCGGCAGCCAGATGCGCAGCTTGGCCGCGAGCTGCGCGATGCTGACGGGCTTGCCGAGGAAATCGTCCATGCCGGCCGCGATGCAGCGTTCGGCCTCGCCCTTGGTCACGTTCGCGGTCAGCGCGACGACGGGCGTGTGCCCGCGCGTCTCGCGCTGTTCGGCCGCACGGATCGCCGCGGTCATGGCGTAGCCGTCCATGCGCGGCATGTGGATGTCGGCCAGTACCAGCGCGAAGCGGCCGCTGCGCCAGAGCTGCAGGCCTTCCTCGCCGTCGCCGGCGCTGAGGCAGGCGTAGCCGGCCTTGGCGAGCTGGCGCGCGATGACGTCACGGTTGGTCGGGTGGTCGTCAACGAGCAGGATCAGGCTGCGCTCGCGTTCGGCCTGCTCGATGCCCGGCGCCGCCCGCTGCGGAATTCGCGTTTCGCGGCGCGTCGGTGCGGCGTCGGCCGCGACGGCTTCTCGGCTCGCCGTGGGCAGCGCGAGCACGAGGCTGACCGAAGTGCCTTCGCCGAGCCGGCTGCGCAGACCGAGTTCGCCGCCCATGGCACGCGCCAATCGCTGGCTGATGGCCAGGCCCAGGCCCGTGCCGCCGTAGCTGCGCGCGGTGCCGGCCTCGGCCTGGGCGAACGGCGTGAACAGTTTGTCCTGCTGTTCCTGGCCGATGCCGATTCCGCTGTCGTGCACGCGCAGCGCCAGCGTCTGGCTGGTCGCGTCGTCCATCAATCGTTCGAGTTCCACGCGCACGCCGCCCTTGTGGGTGAACTTGAGCGCGTTGGACAGCAGGTTCGAGAGGATCTGGCGCAGGCGCAGCGGATCGACGAGATGCGCGTCCGCGACGCCGGCGTCGATCTGCAGCGTCAGGTACAGGCCACGCGAGGACGCCACGCCGAGAAAATTGTTGATCGTCTGTTCCAGCAACCGGCGCAGATCGGTCGCCACGGGTGCGATCTCGAGCCGTCCGGCCTCGATCTTCGAAAAATCCAGAATGTCGCCGATGATCTGCAGCAGCGCCTGCGCCGAGGTATCGATGACGTCGACGCAGCGGCGCTGCTCGGCGTCGAGATCGGTATGCGTGAGCAGTTCGAGCATGCCGACCACGCCGATCATCGGCGTGCGGATCTCATGGCTCATGGCCGCGAGAAACGCGGTCTTCGCGCGGTTTGCCTCGGTCGCCAGCGCTTCGGAATGACGCAGCTCCACCTCGTGGCGCGCGAGCGTCTCGCGCATCTCGACGAAAGCGGTGGCGACCTGGCCGAGCTCGCCGCGCGGCCATTCGCCGACCGGCGCGGCGTAGTCGCCGGCACGCGCCGCACGCGCGAGCCGCACGAGCTCTTCGACGCCACGATAGATATGCCGCAGGATGCGCCGGCCCGTCACGACGACGATCGCGAAGGCGAGCAGGCTCAGGCCGAGGCGCCACAGGCTGATGCGCACGGTGCGCCGCGCATCGGCGTCGAGGTTGCCGTTCGCGGTGATCATCTTGAGTTCGGACAGGAACTTCAGCCGCGTCGTGACCGGATCTATCGCCGGATACAGCTCGGTGTCGGCGAAACGACCGAGATCATCGAGATTCTGTGACTTGAGGATGGCGCGCAGCTTGGCTGCAGCGCGGTCGGCGCTCTCGCGCTGGCGGCGGATGTCGTCGACGAGGTTCAGCTGTACTTCGGTCAGGTGCGTGTTGAGCAGCTTGTCCCACTGGTCCTGGATACGATCCGAGGCGCGATCGAGCACCTCCACGCCCTGCTCCCAGCCCATGAGGTGGTTGCGCACGCGGAATGTCGTATCGACCACGTCGAGGCCGTAGGCATCGGAAATCGTCTTGACGTAGCGCAGCCCGGCGAGTGAATCCTCGCGCAGTTGCGTCATCGTTGTGACCGTGGCGCGCTCGTTGAGCGTATCGAGCACGAGCACCGTGGCGCCGGTCGCGAGCAGCAGGCCGAACAGCCCCAGCAACTGCTGGCGGATGCTCAGCGTGAAGCGGCCCGTCGGTGTCAGGCCCGCCGTCATGACGGCATCTGCGGCGATCTCCACTGGCGCACCTGTTCGACCAGGGCCGTACCGGAAACTGCCGGACTGATCAGATATCCCTGGGCGTAGTCGCAGCCGAGTTCGGCCAGCATCTGCCAGTCTTCGATCGTTTCCACGCCCTCGGCGACGGTGCCGAGGTCGAGCTTGCGCGCGAGCGCCAGACTGGTCTCGACGACTGCGCGCTTGCGCGGCTGGCGCACCGCGCCGGTGACGAAGCCCTGGTCGATCTTGAGTTCGGTGAACGGAATCTGCGACAGCTGCGACAGCGAGGAATAGCCCGTGCCGAAATCGTCGATGGCCAGGCCGAAGCCCTTGAGACGCAGCCGCGCGAGCACGTTCAGTGCGCTGGCCGCTTCGCCCATGACCGAGCCTTCGGTGACTTCGAGCACGACATCGCGCGTGCGCACGCCGGCCTGCTGCACGATCTGCTGGTAGCGGTCGGCGGTGTCGACGCGCGCAAGGTTGAGCATCGACACGTTGACAGACAGGCGAAGGTCCAGCCCCGCGGCGGCCCAGCGCATGCGCCAGCGGCAGGACTTGCGCAGCATGCTTTCGGTCAGCGCATCGATGAGGCCTTCGCGTTCGATCTGGTGGAGAAACTGCGCCGGCAGCAGCACCTGGTCGCCGCGTACCCAGCGCGCGAGCGCTTCGACGCTGACGGCATGGCCGCTCGCGATCGATACCTGCGGCTGGAACCACGGTTCGATCTCTTCGGCCTCGATCGCCTCGACGAGGGTCTGCCGATCAAACTCGACAGGCGCGAGATAGCCGTTCTCCTCGGCCTCGTGATGAAAGGCCATCAGCACTTCCTGCAGCTTGGCCGCGGTCAGCGGCTTTTCCACCGCACCGAGCACGCGCAGGCCCGAGGCACGTGCCATGGTCTGCACGGTGTTGAGCAGCGCCGGATCGAGCGCCGACAGCACGACTACCGCGCGCGCCAGACGACGGCTCGCGACATGACCGATCAGTTCGATGCCGTCCATCTCCGGCAAGTCGAGATCGACCAGCAGCACATCGGGTTTTTCCGGCAGCGCGATCAGGCGATCCAGCGCGGCGCGGCCATTCGCGGCTTCGTTGACGCGCTCGACGCCGAGACCGGCCAGCAGTCGCAGCGCGATGTTGCGCTGGAAGCTGTGGTCCTCGACCACCATCACCGACAGCTCAGCGATCCGTGTAGTCATCTGGCCCCCGTCCCGTGGCGTGGCCGACTGTACCGCGAACCACGCGTACGGAGGAGGTACGCCATCGGCAACTCGGCGCGATCCCGCAACCGGTGTGTAACGTCGTGCGAAAGCGATATCGCTTCGACGAATCACGGGGTTGCAGCAATGTGGATTTTGCCGCACGGAATCGCATGACCGGACAATTGGATGGATTGCTCGGACGGCTTCTGCGAATGCTCGGCGGCGGTGTCGAGTTTGATCATTTGACGCATCGCAACATCTATGTTTGATTCAAAGCCGTGGCCTGTAGCGGGCTTCGTCATCGGGCGCGAGGGAACACGCGCCGCCCAAGCTTCCGTCGCGTCTGGCCGCACTGGATCGGTCCGCGCGGCTCCGCCAGGATTGCAGCATGACGCGACGCAACACGGCGCGCCTGTACGACCCCGCCTACGAGCACGACAGCTGCGGGTTCGGACTGATCGCGCAGATCGGCAACCGGCCCAGCCGCTGGCTCGTCGACCAGGCTTTCACCGCGCTCGCGCGCATGGCCCATCGCGGCGGCGTCAATGCGGACGGCGTGACCGGCGATGGCAGCGGCATCCTGCTCTACCGCGCCCAGCCGTGGCTGCGCGCGCTGGCGGCCGAGGCCGGCATCGCGCTCGGCGAACGTTTCGCTGCCGGGCTCGTGTTCCTCGATCGCGACGAGGCGCGCGCGCAAGCCGCGATGACCGTCGTCGAACGCGTGCTCGCTGAGGAAAACCTCGTGCCCGCCGGCTGGCGTGACGTACCGATCAACGCGGCGGCCTGCGGTCCGATGGGCCAGGCGCATGCGCCGCGCGTGCGGCAGTTGTTCGTCGAACCGGCCACTAGCACCGATGAAGCGGCGTTCGAGCGCGACCTGTTCCGCGCGCGCCGCCGCGCCGGGCATGCGCTCGCGGACGATGCGAGTTTCTACATCGTGAGCCTCTCGGCTGCGACGATCACCTACAAGGCCATGACTGCACCGGGTGCCTTGCGCGACGCGTTCCCCGATCTCGCCCATGCCGCGCTCAGTGCGAGTGCGGCGGTGTTCCACCAGCGTTTTTCCACCAACACAATGCCGAACTGGCGGCTCGCGCAGCCGTTCCGTCTGCTCGCGCACAATGGCGAGATCAACACGATCCGCGCGAACCGCACCTGGGCCGCGGCGCGCTCGGTGAAGATGGTCTCGCCGCTGCTCGACCTGTCCGACATCGGTCCGCTGGTCAGCACGCGAGGCTCGGATTCGCAGAGTCTCGACGAGATGCTCGACGTGCTGCTCGCCGGCGGCATCGATCTGCTGACCGCGATGCGCATCCTCGTGCCGCCCGCGTGGAATGCGCGCGAATCCATCGACGAGGACCTGCAGGCGTTCTACGAGTACTACGCGCTGCACAGCGAACCGTGGGACGGTCCGGCCGGACTGGTCATGTGCGACGCGCGCTATGCGGCGTGCACGCTCGACCGCAACGGCCTGCGCCCGACGCGCTGGCTGCGCACCGACGACGAACATCTCGCGATCGGCTCCGAAGCCGGCATCTGGGACATCGCCGACGA
>Ga0068852_100000223_pt1 | contig 38460 bp, 27 predicted proteins | sample KBSCornC22_FD_66594 | JGI IMG/M metagenome (GOLD analysis project Ga0068852, IMG submission 66594) | Corn rhizosphere microbial communities from Kellogg Biological Station, Michigan, USA - KBS Corn C2-2 | ecosystem: Host-associated > Plants > Roots > Rhizosphere > Soil ... | reverse complement strand
TTTGCGCGGATGACAATAAGGCAGGTAAAGCCCATCTCTCCCGGCAGAAGCCGGATCATGGTAGCTGTTTTTTTCTTCGTATCCGGATTTGGGTTCTCCACATGGGCGTCCCGGATCCCCACTATTCAGCAGCAATTGCATTTGAATGAGGCACAGCTGGGTGCTGTATTGTTTGCCCTGCCGATAGGGCTTATGCTGACATTGCCTGTCACCGGCGTATTGCTCAGCCGGTGGGACAGCCGGATCATTATGATGGGAGGGGCTGTTCTTTTTAATCTTATGCTGAGCATGATAGGATTTGTCACCCGGAGCTGGGAGCTGGTGCTGGGGTTATTTTGCTTTGGGGCCTCGCGCAACCTGCTGAATATTTCTGCCAATGCGCAGTCCATCGGCGTACAGGCCTTGTACGACAAGAGCATTATTGCCAGGTTTCATGGCATCTGGAGCCTGGCGATGTTTGGAGGGGCCGCCCTGGGGAGTGTGATGGTTTCTTTTAAAGTGACGCCGGGCTGGCATTTTTTGCTGGTGGGATTGTCATTGATCCTGATATCCTGCTATGCTTTCCCGGGTAGCCTTCCTCAGCAGCCGGTGGCCCGGGAGAAACGGCCCTGGTTTGCATTGCCTGAAAAGGCGCTGGTGAAGTTCGGTCTTATCTCTTTTGCGTCGATGGCCTGTGAGGGCACGATGATCGACTGGAGCGGCATTTATTTCCGCAAGGCGGTGAATACATCTTCAAAGGTGGCGACACTGGGCTTTGTCGTATATATGACCACCATGACCCTGGGCCGGCTGACGGGGGACAGGCTGACCAGCCGGTATGGCATTAAGCGCATGCTGACGTATAGCGGGATACTCATCGGCTCGGGTCTGCTGCTGGCGGCATTGTTACCTTTCCCTCTTACTGCCGGGTTTGGATTTATGCTTACGGGTTTTGGCGTCAGCTGTGTGATACCGATGGTGTTCAGCATGGCCGGACGTTCGGCGGGTATGAGCAGCGGTTCGGCGATAGCGGCTGTTTCTACCGTAGGATATTTTGGATTTCTCCTGGTGCCCCCGATGGTGGGTTCGGTGGCCGAGCTGGCGGGTTTGCGATGGTCCTTTGGATTGATGGCCTTGTTTGGAATGGCTATTACAGTGCTGGTGCAGCGCCTGCTGACGGGAGAGGAGACCATGGGAGCCGCCCCACGGGACACAACAGCCGCCGTTACCGAGATATAGATTATATCTATTAGTTTATAGATAATTATGATCATATTCTATCAGCCCGCCGCAGTACATTTGCACCATCTAAAATTTTTGACCGGCTGTCAAGACGAATGCCGGTGAATACTGTAACGATTTGCCCGCCTGAGAAACAATAGTTCGTCTCATACTTATTGAAAAAAAATCAAATTAAATATGTCCAACAGAATCTTATCAATTGGCGAGAAGTTCCCTTCTTTTAAGAAGAAGGCAGTTGTATCTATCGAGAAAGGAAAAGAGTTTGCAGAATTGACGGAAAATTATGCGGGCGCAGAAGGAAAGTGGACGGTGATGTTCTGGTGGCCGAAGGATTTCACCTTTGTATGCCCCACGGAAATAGCCGAATTCAACAAGAAGCACAGTGAGTTTTCGGACAGGGATACGGTGGTGATCGGCGCCTCTACCGACAGTGAGTTCGTACATGCTGCCTGGAGAAGGGATCACAGTGATCTGCGGGACCTGAAGTTCCCCATGCTGGCCGATACGTCCAAATCACTGGCGGAAGAGCTGGGTATCCTGGACAAAGAGGAGAAGATCGCTTATCGGGCAACTTTTATCATTGACCCCCAGGGTATCGTTCGCTGGGTCAGCGTATATGATCTGAACGTAGGTCGCAGCGTGCAGGAGGTGATCCGTGTGCTGGATGCGCTGCAGACGGATGAATTGTGTCCCTGCAACTGGAAGAAAGGCGAGGAGACGCTGACTACGCAGCTGAACCTGAATTGATACTTCCCGGGCCGCCTACTGAGGCGGCCTTTTAAAATAATTATATATGAGCACTACAGTAACCCTGCAAAACGAAACGTTCCAGAACCTGCTTTTGGAATTGAATATTCCGGACTATGAGCCATCTGCCAATGTCAAGGCCCTTGTTGCGGTGGAGGCGAGGTTTATAAAAGACCTGAAGATCAATGTCGGTAATGTACTTAACAATAATCAGCACCTGAACAGGAAGGAGTCTTTGCTGCTGGCGCTGGCGGTGGCAGTGAATGAAAAATTTACCTTGCTGCAGGAGTCCCTTACGGGGCTGGCAAAGGATGCGGATGCCACGGATGCGGAGATCGCCGGGATCGTCGCCTGCACTTCGCTGATGAATACGAATAATATATTCTATCGTTTCAGACACTTCATGCAAAAGGATTTTTATACCAATCAGCCGGCCGGTATCAAGATGAGCATTATGGCGAACCCTGTATTGGGTAAAGAGTTTTTTGAGCTGGTGAGCCTGGTGGTTTCATCCATCAATGGATGCGAGATGTGTGTAAGCTCACATGAACGGTCCGTTCTTCAGCATGGCAGCTCGGAGTCCAGGGTTTTGGAGGCCGTAAAGCTGGGAGCCGTCATCAAGGGATTGATCGCGGTGCTGGCGTAAACCCAGGCTCTCCTGCCGAGGCAGCCTAATCAGGGGTTAAAGACCTTATCTTCTTTTTCATATTCCCGTCGGATGCCTTCCAGAAGATCTTGTTTTGCAATAATAGAGCTGTTGCGGCAGATGGTTTGCAAAGAGGCATAATGTATGGAATTGACGATGGCCGAACCGCTGAGCTCATACTTGGCGGAAATCGAGCTCAGGTCCACATCGGGCGCCAATTGGGCGCTCCCGGGAATGCAGGTCTTCCAGATCTCGTACCGTTCCGCGAAGGAAGGCATGGCAAAATGGATCACCGCATTGAACCGTCTTATAAATGCCTGGTCAATATTGTTCTTGTAGTTGGAAGCGAGGATGACGAACCCCGGAAAGTCCTCTACCCGTTGCAGCAGATAAGATACCTCCTGGTTAGCGTATTTGTCATTGGAGCTTTGCACGCTGCTCCGCTTGCCAAACAGGGCGTCTGCCTCATCGAAAAAAAGTATCCAGTTTCTGTGTTCGGCCTTATTAAAGACCTTTTCCAGGTTCTTTTCCGTCTCACCGATGTATTTGGATACGATGAGGGAAAGGTCTATCCGATAGACGTCTTTTTTAAAATGCTTGCCCAGAAGGGTGGCCGTTAGTGTCTTTCCCGTGCCTGGCGGTCCGTAGAATAAAGCCCTGAACCCGGGCTTGATCCTTTTCTCCATGCCCCAGTCCTTCAGGAAGGTCGTATTGTGATCCAGCCATATTTTGAGATCGTTGATCTGCCGCGCTGTTTTTGTATTGATGATCAGGTCCTCCCAATCCATTTTAGTCTGAATGAGCCTGGCTGGAAAGTCCGGACCGAATGAGGGGCTGGCGATAACGCCGGTAGTAAACAGGTCCACATACTCCTGTTGCAAAATGATCTTCCCGCTCATCCGGGGTTCGCCTTCTTTGACCTGTTCCAGCTGCAGGATATTTTCCCTGGCAAAAAAATGATCAGTAGAAAAATAAGCCGATACTTTCATTCTTTTCAAAATGTCATTGCCGCCAAGGAGGAATAATGCCGTCTCACCTGTGGGCAGCATGCCCCGGTAACTGGCTCCTTTTACCCCTCCCATCTCGGGGAAATCGCCTCCATTGGGCAGGTGCTGCTGGACGATAGAATCCAGGAAATTGGGCTGAATATGGGGGACCAGAGCAAGCAGGAGAATAATATATTCTTCTATGTTGAGCCGATGGCTGAGGAGGAAATGATGCAAGGGGGTATCCTCTGACTCGATCCGCAATTCAGGATATGCAAAAGCATCAGGAGCGTCCTTATTGATATGTATTTGCAGACGCTTTTCCAGGACCTCCCGCAGGCATTGGAGGGAGCGAATGATATTTTGATAATTCATTTTTGCCGGTTTTGCACTTTATGCCAGTCAAAATTGCACTTTATCGCAGGCGGAGGAGCAAAGGACTTTTCGGTGCCGTCGGCAAAGAAAGCAAATATTCCTTCCTCGGTAACGATATAGCTCTGTGAGCCGCAAGTGCCTTCTTTGAGCCTGTTTTTATCATCCGGGCTGGGGTCGGTATCGAAATTAGGAGGATGGGAATGTACCGTTCCGATGGCATGTCCCTCACCGGCCGATGCACCGGGTACGACGGCCTCCGTATTGTTCGGATCACACAGGAGATTGGTCTTGCACCCTTCATCCGTACACTTGTTGCCGACGATGAAACCTTCCGTTGGCACCCGATGCCGTTGTTTGTCCCGGTCTCTCCAATACGATACACCGAACTCACGCGGCTCTTTCAATTTCGAAGCCAGGACGGTGCAGGCAAACAGTTCAGCCATATCCCTGAATACATCCGGCTCCTCAATCAACGGCTTATCCTTTTCCAAAGGCGCAAGGACGACGAGGACTTCCGCTTTGTCCCCCACTTCCCGCATGGCGGAAGGATGCAATATTAGCGTATGACCTTTGGACTCCGCTCTTTTGATGTTATTGTCCAGCACTATATTCAATGTGTTGATCGCTATGACGCCTAATCCCGGGCTCTCTATATGAACGGAGATCCTTCCGGGCTCAGGAGTCTCTATCCGGCGTGTAAGCTTGTTGACGGCTATATGGATTTTCAGCTCGCTATTGACAAACCCCAGCCTTGGAACCAGCTTACCGTTCTTGCCCTGTTTGGCATCCTCTATTCCTGGAAATACTTCCAGGTTATCAAGAATCTTCCGTACCTCTTCGGTAAATTCTGCTGCCCTCATTCCTTCCCCAGAGGCTGGTACAGGCGGAGCAGTGATGCTTCTGGTTTGATTATTCAGGCTGATGTCACTTGCCACCGGCCCGGCAAAGCGCGCCTGGGAGGGGTCGGACATATCCGTTGCAATCTCCGATCCCTGGAACTCGCCAAACAGCTCGAAGACGTCGGTATCGCTGTTCAGACCCAGGTCCCCGCGTATATGTTTGCTCCTGGTGTGGATGGTTTGTGACAGGTCATAGACGGATCCATCCAGGAATATGACCGAAAACCGGTCGAGGGGCGCGCCGATGCGCCTGGCAGCCAACCATAGGGCGATCCGGGAATGTCTTTGCAATCTGAATAGGACGGATGGCGGTAAGGTAGGCTTGAAAAAAGAAAGGACGGCATTTCCTTCAGAGCTCAGGCGGAATCCGGTGTCCAGGCTGACCTTGCCGCTGCTGTCCGCCTGTTTTTTTGCCGTCAGTCCTGTCCAGGGGGCCGGCGCGGGGATATCGCCCTTCATAGCCCCGACCCGGATCGGCAGCGGTAGTTGTTGAACGACCACATGCCCGCTCTCATACTCGGCCAGCGTCTGATCGTCGATGATAGCCTGGATAAACCCGACCTCGTAGTCGGAGAAATCATCGGGCTTTCCGAATAATTGCACTACAGCACTGAAATTAGCCATGTCCTGTCCTGGCTTGCTGATAAAGCCGGCGCCTGGTTTTATCAGATTTGCGGTCAGTGTTCCACCGGCCGCCGGTTTGAAATCTTTTTCAAGTATCGCAAAGCTGGACTTATCCCTTTTCTGTTCCGCCCGGCTGGGGGTCAGCAGATGAGTAGGCTGTGGCGTCTCGGCACAAGACAGCGGCGGCAGGTCCTTCCTGGGATCATCGGGTATGGGTTTGTCAATGCCAAAAAAGTCTGTCCTTCCCCCTCTTTCTACTTTTTTAGGGACAGTGCCTGCCCCGGTACAGGCCGAAAGACCGGCAACAGCTATCAGGTGCAGTCCCGCCAGATGACGTTGAAACCGGAGCTGATTTTCGGCCAGGAGTCCCGTGGGATTGGGATTGAGGTCAGGATCGCCTACCACCGCCTGGTGGAAGGCCATATCGATGATCCGGCCCATGGCGCATTCAATGGGATTGTCGGCATTGAGCGTGGCGTTCGACACAAGGATGGTATTGACGCCAATCCCTTCCTCCGTACCATTGGCGATGGCCCTGAACGAGGGCTCGTCATTTTTCTCATTCACCAGGATAGTCAGTCTTTCGACCGCCTGCCGCAATGTCGCCGTCCGGCCACAGGTCCACAAAGCTATATAGGCATCCGCGGCCAGCTGGTACTGCCCGCTGATCAATTTATCCCTTGCCTCTTTGACAATTGCCTGCTTCTCTGCAGGGGTCGTCGCCTTTCTCTTACCATCCTTTAACGGATCGATCTTTCCGTTGTCTACCGATACGACCGCCACCCGGTTCAGCGTTCTGAGATCTTTGTCCTTGTCTCCGTTCGAGAAGCTGCTGGTAGCGCCCAGGCCACTGACCTCATGTATTTGCCCGGCTTTTACTCCTGCATTGATCATTTCCCGGAAGATGCGTAATGCCCGATTGCAAGACAATTGTTTATTATAGGCTGCTTTTCCCTCCACACTGGCAAAGCCGTGGACAATAAAGCCGGCGCTGGCGGCCTGGCCCAAAACGAAATTCCGAATGCTTTCAGGTCCTTCATTAGGCACCAGGGTATCCGAATCGAGACAAAAATGAAAACGCTTCAGCTGGCTCCCCTCGGGCTTGGATGCAATATCGACGGTTGGCGCATCACAATTGATCTCCGGTTTGGCGTCCCCGATATGATTTGGCGCATCTTTGCAGTCCGGTTCCGCAATGGGATCGGCTTTGGGGTTTTGTCCGTAGATGATCACGATCCTGTTGCCGGCCGCGCCTCCCTCGAATTCGGTGGTAGGCCCCTGGGAAGCAGTTTCGATCCTCCTTTCGACCTCCGCATCCACTCTTTGTCTGTTTTCCGCATCGCTCAATCCATTTGGCAGCAGTGCCTCCAGTAAGCGCTTGCCCAATATCCGGCCCAGATCTTCCGCAATGGTATGCGCCCGGTGGCAGGCGAGCCGGAAGTTATATGCCGGATCGCCTTCGATGCTGGAATACCCATGCACCAGGAAGCGGGTGGCGTTGAGGTTTTCCGTGACGATGTGCTCCAGCTCCTGCTCTTCCGTAGCCTGATCGTCAGGTATCAATTGATTCGAGTCCTGGCAGAAATTGAAGCTTGTGAGCTCGGTAGTTCCCGCATGGGAAGCCTTGGGACAGGGCGGATCAGGATCTATATCTCCAATTCCCGTTGGTGCAGGCGGGCATTTCTGCCTGGTATCGGGCTTCTTTCCGCCATTTGCTGCTCCCTGGACATCGGGGCTCACTCCTCCGCCCCCGCCGGCAGACGCCTTTCGCTGTATATTCATTTCGCCGCCGGCGTTCTGCTGCACCACATGCGTCAGCTCATGGGCCAGCAATTGTTTACCGGCTGCCGTCTCCGGCCGGTATTTCCCTGCACCAAAGACAATATGGTTGCCATGTGTATAGGCAAGGGCATTGATCTCGGATGAAGACCGGTGGGCGAGGGGATCATCATGGATCTGCACCCGGCTGAAGTCATAGCCGAATCTCGACTCCATGAAAGACCGGGTATGCCCATCCAAAGGCTGACCACCTGATTGTAAGGCTTGTTTGACGGAAGTATGGGAGGGGGCAGCGGACCCATCCGAAGCCTCTTTGCGTTGAATCTTTTTATCTTCCTCTTCGCAATGCGCGCACTTACGTTGTACTTTTTCTTCTTCTTCACAGGCTGCGCATTTCCGTTGAATAGGACCGATGGAGCCGCTCATTACGGCCCCGGCAACTTTGTCCGCCTCCTGCTCATAGACATCATTGGGTGGGTTGATGGCCAGCTTGGGTTGCACTGCTGGGCAGCTTGGATCAAAGGGCGTTACCTTATTTACATCGGCGACAAAGCTGGCATAGCATTCAGGCTCACTGAGGCGTTCGGCAGCGCTTTGTGCAAAAGGCGCCGTATCATGGTCTCCATACCAATACTTGATATGGAATAGTTCGTGTATAATGCCAATTTCCCGCTGACCAGTCAACGTAGTCCAGAAGTCCGGGCAAATGGCGATGGAATTTTCAGCGTCATGGCTTTTCAGAACATCACCGGGTTTACACTTGCTGAAACCGTGGCCTCCTGCCTTGGCACCTAAACAATAATAGTTAATGTCTTTAGCTAACACAGATGATGCCTTTTCCAGCCTTTTGGCCAGGGAATTCATCTCCGATGCCTGAGCCGATGCCAGCGTGTCATGGGATGTCCCGTCAAAGCGGTCTTTGAATTTGCCTCTGCTTGCCACCGGATCGCCAAACCGCTTGCGATAGGCATTGAAACCGTCTCCGGATATATTCCCGGTGGGGGTCATCTGGTCCAATTTCAGACTTAAGATGGCCTGCGACAGCAACATGCCGGCAAGCGTATCGGAAAGTATGATTGAAATGAGAGGCTCCGGGGGAGCTCCGGGATCTTTCGTGCGGCTGCATTCGCTGGTGTCGGCGACCGACCGGCTGATGACCGGGACCGGGTTTTGCTGAATGGGCAGGGGCGCCGGCTGGAAAAAGGCAGCCGGTCCTTGATTTCCTCCAAAGCCTTCCTCTCTCTTCCGGAGAGATTTTGTAGCAGCCTGTTGTTGTACCATGTGTTCCATGATCAGTATACTTTAAGTCCATTCCACATACAGCACTTCTTGCATCCACTCCAGCTTTACGATGCCGGTGCCCCAGGGAAGGCTGTTCAATAATATATCCACACCCTTTTGTTCCACCTGCAGGAGCCAGCCATTCGTGGTCCGGGTCAGCCTGCCGCTGCGCTGCAGAAAGCTCTCCCGAAGGGAGCCGATGCCGGTGTTTTTCAAAATGCTCCAGTGCGTAATGACCTCGCCAAGCAATTTCTCACATTCGACAGCTGCCTCTTCGGATAATTTTTCCGGTGGAGGGATGACCGCAGAAGGGTCCATGCCGCATAGGATCTTATTCAGGGACAAATTGAATTCGGGCATATTGTCAAGGGCGCCCTCTCTGCCCGTTACAAGGAATTCGAGAATGTACAAGACGGAATAAGGCGCATGGGCAGCGGCCCAGCGGCCATTATCCAGCAGCCGGACCTCTTTCAACAAGGCGGGTAGAAAAGGATGCAGCAGTACCAGTCCCGCATTGTCAATGTAAATAGCCTCTTCCGGTGGTCCACCTGTTTGGATATTCTTTTTCACAACCCCTTTGGCAGCTATCTCTCTTTCAAGCAGCTTTCTGATGGCCTTCGTATTCCCGTGACCTAAACGCAATGTATGCAGGAGACGGCTGTTTTGTTCAGGCGCCCCCATTGCCAATGCCCGGATCAGCAGGGCCCGGACTTCCCGCGCGGCAGAACCCTCCATAGGCAGCTCAGCCAGGACATCCTGACCCGAAGCCATTTGCCCGATAAGCCTGTTACAGAATCCGGAGGAGAATTGGTGGGTTAGCCTTTCGGCCACCGCCCATTCCTTCTGTACCAATTCCCGCAATGACGCCATAAAAGCTGCATCCAGGACCAGGGTTTCCTCCATCTCCCGAAGTGTCCGGATGCGATTGTTCCAGGGTAGGGCGCCATGCCGGAGAAAATAGAAAAAGGTCGCGGCAGGCGGGTCGCTCGTCTTTTCCCTTTCGGTGAGGGCCGACCTGGCTAGGGTCAGCTCCTGCCTTAACTGCCGTAGTACGCTCTCCACCCACTCTTCCTCCCAGTTCTTTGCCGCCAGAATACCGCAATCTATCTCGAGGACATCGATACGATATAAATAATCACTCCCGGCCAGCTCATCGAACAAGGCTTCCATTTTTGGCTGCAGCTTCTCATAGAAGATCTCCGCCACCCGGTGCTGTACTCCCATGGCTGTATCGAGATTGTCAAAGGTGATCCCGATGCGCTGGCATTGAATAATATGATTGGATGACATGATCATGAGGGCGTCGTATTGGTAAATACATCTTTTAAATCGAAATGATGTCTGAATATGGGCGGCGTCAGCACATAGTTCTTTTTATCCCCGCAAGGAATAGTCTCCCCGGCATTGCCTGTGGGGATGTTATAGGTAACGGTCAAATTGATGTCAAGATTCGATTCCACGATCAGTCCGTTGTTGGGATAGGAAAGATGTACCTCCTTGTCGGTGAAATGGAGGTTTACAGACCTTTCCTGGTTTTGCTGGGATATGTCCCAGGAATAGACATCGGCGTCCGGCTGCACGGCTTTTAGTATGAGCACGGGAGAGGCCGCTGCCGGATTGGCTGGATCTTTTCCTATCTGCATGGTGAAATTTGCATTGGCCACTACCAGGGTTAAGCTAAGATCGATCTGCCTGTTATTCACCGTATAGGAAATTTGATACACCGTCGTTTGGGTCGCCTTGGTTGCCGATGGCGACACGACAAGCTTCGCGGCATCAAGCTTTATATTCCCATCATTGGTCAATACCTTTACGACATCCGTGGCGCTGAGATTGGGCTCCAGCTTCAATGCCTTGACATTGGAGCATACCGTCATGGTCTTGCGCTCCACCGGCTGCTGGAGATCGACTGTCCTGCGAATGATGTCCGAACAGACATCATTTTTTGCCGTCAGGGAAACGGTCACTGTACTGGCGGCGGAAGCCGGATTGTTGGCATAGATATGTTTCGGGTTGGCGTCCGTCGAGGTCTGACCGTCGCCAAAGTCCCACGACCAGGAGGTGGCGTCCTGCGAAGTATTCGTGAATGAAACTTCCGGATTCCCATTGGCATCGAAGCTGACATTCGATGTATCGAACCCCGCTACCGGCGCCGCCAATACTTCTACCTGCAGACTGGCCTGTTTATCATTCAGCGTAGCTGTGATCGTATGCAAACCTGCGGCCAGCCCTGATGGGATAAAGACAAGGCTTCCATCGGGAGCAATGTGCACCCCGTCGCCGGTGACCTCGGCCTCGGCCGGCTGGACATGGATCTTATTATTGGCCGGGTTGGCGTCGTTGTTACAGAACCTCTTGCCGTCAATGGTTATCTCGGGCGCCGGCGTCTGTGATTCAGCAGGCATCGGCAGGATGTATGCCACCGGGGCGCAATCGGTGCAGCAACAATAAGGAATATAAAAATCCGCGATCACGGTCCCATTCGGTAGCCTGTAACGGGTGACGGCGGGGGGCTGGTCAATGATGGTTTGGATCGTTTTTTTCTTGTCCGGCGGCAGATTGGTACATGCATCGAGGTACTCTTTCATGAGGTCCTTGTACTGTAAATACAGGGCGGGGTCCTGGTATAACAAGGCGGTTTGCAGCGTTTGCGTCTTCAGCTCCATCTCATCCAGCGTAACGGCCTGCTGCAGGAGATCCCTGAAGCGGGACAGTAGCAGGGAGCCCAGCTCCTTGTTGACAAAGGCTGCATTCATATCGATGAACCGGCCACCTTTTTCTTCGTGATAGACCAGGATAAAAGTGCCTCCCCGGGGAACGCCGGCCTTATGTTCGATGCCCCCGTGATGTGAAAAGTAATAATAGAAATTCATTGCCAGCCGGTATTGCGCTGTTCTCCGGAGGTATTCCGTTTTTAAAGCCTCCAGCTTTTCGAGGATACAGGTGTGCAGCAGGATTTGAATATTCGCTGCTTCCGGCGATTTCAGGACAGCGATAAGCACGCCGTTCACTGCATTCACTTCTTTGATCAGTCGGTTATAGGCCATCTGTACATCGGCGATATTCAGGGACGACAGGTCGTTCGGCATCAGGCTGACAAATATACTTTCCACACTGTCGATGTATTCGAAAAGATGATGATACAGGAGTGAAAGAGGGGCCGATGAATTGATAGGCGCCGGATTTACGAACGCCTGCCCATTGCTTACCAGGGTGCCATAATAGTCGCCGATGGTATTTTTTGCCGGGGCGCAAAGGCGGCTCAGGGTAGCCGCTTTCTGATAGGATTTGGTGGACTGGAACTCATTCACCAGGCTGGCGGTAAAAGGATGATCTACCGTCCCTACCCCCACCGTGATACCGTGGAACAGGAAAGCAGCTTCCTCCGCCTGGGGCGTGGAGGCGCCGGAGAAGGCTTTTTCATCAAAGGTTATTTTGGCTGCAAAACAAAAGGCATCATGAAGCTCGCATACGAATTCTGCCAGCAGCACCCGGTAGTCCGACTCCAGATCCTGGACCACGCACTGTGGCTGTGTCCCCTTCAGCAGGGCGCCAATATAGTCAGCGCTGAGGGCGATGATGTCGAATGGCAGATTGTACTTTTGCTGGATGGCCTTGACATTGCTGATGGCGGTGGTCACGGGTTTGCCGATATGTCCTTCGATGCGGAAGAAATCGAAAGCCTCGATGTCATAGACCAGCGGATGAACGACGGGGTCGGCAGCGGAATAAAGAGCGGCGTTATAACCCAGGTTCCAGCTGGCATTGCCTCTTTTTGTCTTTTCATAGTTCCAATAGGTATATAAAGCATCGGGCGTATCCACCACCTTATAATAATAAGGGATACAACGCTCCGAAAGAAAGGCATGCCCATACCGGCTTGGCGTGACCCTTATCTGTCCGGGGAGTCCTTTTTCCAGGGCTTTTTCGGTGAGCAGGAATTCCTTCACCATTAGTACCATTCGGACGAAAAGACTTCGTACTTCGGACAGGCCTTCGTTCTCCCCGCTGAATAAAGGCGAATAGATAAAATATTGCCGGTACGGCGATTGCCCGTCCCCCGCGGTGTTTGCGTCCGCCTGGCCAAGAACGAGATGGAACGGGAACTTCATTTCGTTGCCGCAGCATTCGCTGGTCAGTTGCCTGGCCTTATACCTGAGCTCGTAAAACGCTTTGATCAGGTCGTAGATGAAATCATAAAAGTATTGAATGAGGATGGGATCTTTTTTTATGATGAGATCCCGCCAGTTCCGGAGGTCCGCCGCGAGGGTATTGAAAGGACTGTTTACCAATCCCTGTAACAGATACCCGTATTCCTCAAAGCAATACTGCATGTCGTTTGCCAGCCTGTCGAGCGTCGCATTATCGACAAGGCTTACGAAGGCATTCAGCACGTCGTCCGAAGAACGTAGAGGTTTCACCGGAACGTTATATCTCCTCAATTCCGCGTGATGCAATAAAGTCGCATCGGGTTTTCCTCCTTTACCGGTGTCATCGATGCCCCTGAATCGTCTTTTATCCACCAGCAGGGCCCTTACCTCAAGATCCATCCTGCTGCCCTTGTCATTGCAATCATTCGTGTCGCAATTCTTTAGCTTTATCTCTTCCGCATCCAGGAAAAGTACGACGAGATAGCGGCTGAGATTTATCTGTGTCAACGCAATGGCAGCGTTCCTGTCCGCATCGCTCAGCGATTGGAAGGCGGCATCTGTAATCAGCTCCAATATGCCATTGTCCGTTTTTGAATGGACGGTCTGGCCGGTGGCCTGGTAAAAAAGGATATTGTTGCGGTCGATGTTCTGATCGCACTGGGTAATAAAGGTGATGTCGTCGGGGAGCGCCGGCGGCACAAAGGGGATGCAGTAGGTATAGACAGACTGACATAGCAAAAGGATATATCCCTGCGATGTCAGGCCGCATCCTTTGGAGATCGTGATGGCCCCCGGGCTGCTGCTGATATCCAGCCCGCAAACGATACCGCTTCCAATGAGCTTGCAGCGCGACAGCCGATCCTGCTGGTCTAAATAATTGAACAGGTCATTCAGATGCTTGTTGGTTAGCACCTGGTCCGCGTCAAAAACAGGAAAAGTATTTACGATACTCATCGGGCTTAATTTTTAAAGGTTCCTAAAACTGTTTTCCCCAGCACCACCACATTGCTTCCTTCCTTACTTTCATTACAATCATGCAGGGTGGCCAGCGGATATTCGCTATGCAATCGTGCCAGCATTTCGATCATTTCATCATTGGCATCCCTGAAAGGGACGGCATTGGCCTGACTGTCCAGGGACCAGGCAGCCAGCATTTCGATCCACTTTTTATAGGCGACCTCGAATTCCCGCATCAGCTCATTGCTCAGCCAGCAGACCTTCAGCATTACATGGGCCGGGGCTTCCTCCCGGATCTTGTTTTCGAAATATTGCCGGAAGGCCATATCGTCAAAATGCCCGGGCCAATAAGGCAGGACCACGGAGGCGCGGAAAGAATAGGGATCCTGTTCGCAGGGACATTTGCAATCCTGCGGGGAGACCTGCATCCGCTCGAAGCTGCTGTCCCTTGGGCGTAACAGGATATGCTCGATGAGGTGAAGCCCTACAGGGTCATTGCAGGTCCCTGCAATTTCTCCCGCCATTTCACCTGCGTCCGTCATGGCCGCATTCTCATCGGCATAGGTGGCTTCGCTGACCAAAAGGGTCTCGCTGGCATATCCGATAAGCTTCAGGTGATCGTCGGTGGCGTCAAACCGGTAGTTCGCCTTGTCCGTCCCCAGGGCAAGGACATCTGCCACTGCCTGCTCCGCCTGTGCAGCCGTATCGTATTTCACACCCGATTGCATGGTGATCCCTGACAAACTCGTCAAAGAAAAGACATGGTAACATTTGAATACTTCCTCCCCATTCTGGATCACTTTTTCCTCTTCACAGCGGACCTCGATATTTTTGATGCAATACAGGAACCTTCGGGTATAGTCTGCAATGCCGGTGAGAAAGCTGATCCTTTTCTCCAGCCCGGAGACATTACCCGTATCCCAAAGCTGGGCCGTGTCGATGGTGAGATCGTTCTTTTGTGGAAAATAGTTGAATGCCTTGCCGCGGTTGCTGCTGATGTCGTCATAGGCTTTCAAGGTCCTGATTTTAGCTGCCGTGATCTCCGTAAACCCGATCCTGTCCTCGGTCCTGTCATTGTAATTGATCCTGTACATGAGCAAAGCATAGTCGTTAAAGGATTCGGCAAACCGGGCCAGCAGGTGGTCGAGGAACCGGCCGCGCCTGTCCTCGAATATGTCTTTCGGTTCGTATAACTGCTGCCATTTATTTTTCGGCTGTGCGGTGCTGTCCGGATTGCTGATGGCCGTATCGAGAATAGCCGTGGAGAGGTCGGGGTAATAGACCTGATCCATGTCCTTGATATCTTTCAGAAACCGGGCGTAATAGGTTTGCATGATCGTGTCGACGGAGAACAGCTTATGGGCATTTGTCAATTGGGATAGAAAGTCGGCGAGCAGCTGTTCATAGAACATCAGATAGCCTTTCAGCTGTCTCTGCTGAACGATACGCAAGGCACTGGCTTCTGGCCCCAGGCCGAACTCGCCGATGCCATAGGTCTGGGGAAGATCGTACTGAACAGGCCAGTAGCTTTCCGTATCCCGCCGGCTTCCGGTTGGCCGGGGGAGATCATCCTGCAGGCCATTCAGTTTGGCCCTGGACCTTTCTGCATGCAGCAGCCTCACCGTATCCAGCACTTCCGTATAATTCGCCAAAAACGGGAACTGATCCTTGAATAAGATTATTTTGGACTTGTCGGCGGTGAGAACAGGCTTGTGCCAGGGAGTAATATCCATGCACCACTTCAACCCTGAATAACCCGGGACGGGTTTTCCATCGGCGCCATATTTGGTCATTACAAAGTTCCGGATAGCGATGACCCCGTCGATGTCCATCAGCAGGTTGATGATGTCCGAGGTATGGATCACCGTGCGAAGCTGCGTTTGTTCCAATTGCAGGGTGTCGATAAAACCATGCTGCAGGACAACGCCTTCGAAGATCTGATCCACCGGGATCTTTTTCGCCAGCAGCTCCTTAAGACTATAAAAATCCACCGAAGGATTAAGATAGTTCTCTATGGCGTAGAATATTTCCGCCTGTACTTTTTCTATATCGGTGGCCGGAGTCACATCCACATCAAAACAAAACGCCACCTTCTCATCGTCCACCGTGGTGACGGAGAGGAAGTCTTCGCAGAGGTTGCGATGCTCTTCCAGCGTTTTGACGGCCATCTGTACGATACCCTTTGACCTGGTGATCTTGCCCAGGTATTCGGTGAACAGGAGAGAGACAAAGGTCTTGTCATTGAACATCGTCTGGACATCGGCGATCGTCACCGTTCCCGAAGCAGGCTTTTTCGATAGTGTCACGTTGAACTGGCCGGTCCTGGCGTCGGTGAGGGTCACCGTACACAGCCAATTGCCGGAAGCTTCCGTAATGACGGCCGAATCCAGCTTTGTCGCGTCTGCTGCCGATGCGGCGAAGGAATAATCAGCCGCCTTCCAGGGAGGTAGTCCGACGGAAAACCAAAATTCACCCTTCGGGAAGGCCGGAGTGACGGGATTTTCTATCACGATCTCCCCATTGTTGAGATCTCCGTACCGGTCGTCCTCATCCAGGTCCAGCAGAACTCTGTACAGACCTGAAAGGATCAGGCTGTCGGGCGCATCCGTTTGAAAGTCGTCCGCCAATAACCAGGCATTATGCACTCCTTCTATATCGATGAGTAACTTCCGGTAATCGTCGATGGTCAGGGGGTTATTGATGAGTATCTGTTTTGCGGTGAAAAACACCTGGTTATCCACGATCTGGCCTTTGTCGTCGGTGAGCAGGTCCTTCATGTCGAACCCGCAGCGATAGCCCAGCTCGGTAATGGCATAGCAAAGCGCTTCGAGGATGGTGATGCCCGGATCGTGCGCGTTGTAATCGGTCCAAACGTCATGGGACAGGCTTTCGATATGTTTCAGGCCTTCCGCGCGGAGGAATTCATAATCCTGCGCGTGAACGAGTGTCCTGTCCTTTGGTATCGGAGTAAGCTCATCCATTAGCAATCACAGGTTGCGGGTGAAACAATATGGTGCCTGACGTTATTCTTTACGTCGAAATAAGATACGAGGACGGATCTTGCCGTGGACCCCTTTGCCACTTCGATGTCCGGAAGCCAGTCGAGGATGACATTGTCCTTTCTTCGGATGATCTGATCCATTTTAAAGCAGGTCACGAAGTCCACGTAAGGTCTTTTTTCCACGAAATTCAACAGCTCGCTCCTGACGATGGTCTCATCGAAAGATATCTCCGAATTATCATCATAGGCCCATGGGCAGAGGAACCGCTCGATCTCGATATTGAGAAGGTTCAGGTAAAAAGGTTCATTCAAATGGTCGTAGAACTTCACTTTGAAGTCGAGCCGGATCTCTTCGAATTGCGGGTTTTTGACATGTAATTTCACAAAGGGAGAGGTGATCGTTCCCAGATAGCTGCTGATATTATTGATCACGCCGATAGGCGTATTGGGCTGTAGCGGGTTTACGTTCAGCCTGTGGCGCAGGTCGGGGATGGTGATCACGGTCACATGTCCGGGATAGTTTTCACAAAAAACTTCGCTGTTTTGTTCGGTATAAAAGCCGGAGTGGTTGATGCATTTGACCTTGAACACCTGCTGGAATTTTTCGAGGATGATGTGCTCGTAATCCCAGATGGTGATAGCCCGCTGTTTGTGCCGGAGACGTTCGCTGACCCGTACGTAGAAATGATCATCGGTCTCCCTCGTCCTGCCATCGAAGGAGTCGAAAGGCTGCGTGATGGCCTTTATCCCGGCATTGCTGATGACTAATTTGGAAATGGACCCGGCGGGGAGGGTTTGCCTGAACTCCACCTGTTTGTCAAAGTCCTGCTGCAGCCGGACAAGTGCCGCCTGGGCCTGTACCAGGATCATTTTACAGACTGCATCGGTATTTTGGCTGACGGTGGCTTTTATCCAGTGCAATCCGGTGGCCAGCAGGGTGTTTGTATTATCGATGTCGCCGGGAAAGGTGAATGTAAGGATCCCGGACTGCGTAAAGTTATTTGTCCCGTCGACGACGCTCCGGTCGTCGAATGGCTTCCAGCTATTGTTGGCGGCAAGATAGTACCAGCCGAGTGTTTCCATGTCCTTCAGGGGATTGGAGCTGCCGTCGGCCACCTGGAAAAGGACATTCACCACGGTGCCAGCCTGCCCGCCTGAGAACCCGATGAACAATTCACCGTCATGAGCTATGTCCGGGAGCATGGTAGGGTCTCCCCATGCTTCGTTGACACGATAGTACCCAAATGGAGCGAGGAGGAAAAACAGGTGGTTGACATCGTTGACCCGTGATGGATCGAAGGAGATTGTCGTCTGCGCCGTATAGTCGACAGAAAAAGTGTTGAGGATGATCTCCGGGGCCACTGGTGTTGCGGCTATGGCGATATTATATTTTATGGGTGAGGAGCTCGTATCCAGAGTCAGAGAAGTGCCGGCGCTCAGTTTTGCGCTGATGTCCTTCAAATGGGCATCGAGGGAATAATCGTTGCTGTTCAGATTGATCTGCAAAAAGCCTTCCAGGGTCGTGCTGGCCAGCTTTTCATTCCTGCTGAAATCGATGGCGGCCCTGGTGAACGGCTCACCGGCCAGGAAGCTGATCGTTCCCGATGTGGCGGTGGTCGTGATGTCGAAGCTGTCCTCCCATGCGCCCTCTCTTAAATAGGATGCGGTAGGATAAATATTGAAAGCGATGGGCGGATCTTTGTATTCAAGATGGAGTTCCATTTGTGTCAGGTCCTTTTGAAAGATCTCTTTGCTGCCTATGTAGAATGCCGACCCATCCACAGGAAAATTGCCGAATGGCGAGAAAGGTTTCGAGGCGTCGATGGCTCCCGAATTATTGCTCAGCACCAGGTCTTTTACCCCCTTTACATCCACCGAGACAACCACGGTATCGATCAGCCTGCTGCATAGCAGGGTATAGGGGATGGAGGAAGGGGTGTCCTGGTCCAAATATATTTCCAGCACCGGTAAGGTTATCGGCCGCTGCTCTTTGTGGATACTTTCCGTGTAGGGAATAATGGCCGGATGGTTCGGGGTCAGGGAAATCATGAACTGCAGCGTGTTCGGGGCGGAGGAGACGGGTATCCTTGTGAGATCCAGCCAGTCTTTTTTCCCCGTGAGCCTTGCATTGAAGCAGTTGAGGGCATAAGAGGAAAGGTCGGGCAAGTCATCGGCGAAGCTGACCGTGACGGTGATCGTACGTCTGCCTTCATTCAGGAATAACAGATTCGATGCGATGGCAAATCCTGCCTTTGCGGCGGCAACCTTGCCGGGATCGCCGAAGGTAAACCAGCTTTTATCGGTGGAAGTAAGCTTAGGGTTGAGCCCATCATCCGAGCCCGGAAGCACGGCAGCCTGTACGATGTCCTTGCTCCCATGTACGATTTGCATGGAATGCATCCCGGCAATAACGGTTTTGTTAAGAACGATGTCATCCGGTAAGAAATAGTTGATATCCTTCCCGGCGATGTCCTTGCCTCCTTTGAATAAAGTGTTTTTCGTAAGCAGGCATTCATCCGTCTGCTTCTGTAATTCAAAAAGAAGGTGTACGGAATCTCCTTCAGGAAGGCTGTTGCTAAGCTGGAGCACTTCTTTATAATAGTAGTCAAGATGATGTTTTGTATATTGGTTCAGCTCGTCCTGGGCATAGCGAAATAGATTAATAAAGGCAAGGAAAAGCGCATAATGCGGGGTATGTGTTGGAAAATCCGCCAGGGTTTGGTTGAACAGATCTTCCGCCCGGCTGATCACCGATGAGACCCCATTTAGTAATGATTCTATCTGGGCATTGAAGAGATTGTGATTGATGATATACAGGATGTTCGATCTTGCTCCCGCCAGTCCGGGCAGCGTAAGTACCAGGTCAGGGGCAGGCGGTGGCTGCCAGCCGGCGGTCAGCCCGGCGATGCTGAAATCCTTGTCGGAGGTGACAGGCAGGGGCGCATCATTATCCAATTCGGTAAGGGTATAATCCAGGAGATTCGCCGCTTTGAAGTCGCCGAAACATTTTACCAGATTGCCTGCAGGCAGCTTGAGTTTTTTTGTGATCACGTCCTTTAAGATGCTTTTAAACTCCAGGTCGTCATTCAGCAGGTCATATTGCCGGTCGATAAGCGTGATCAGGGAGAAAAGACAGTCGAACAGGAACTTGAAATCCCGTTCTGCATCAGCGTCTCCGCCAGCAAGCCGGATCCTTTTATACAATAGTTTTTTGTAATCGGATATTTCCCCTACATTGATCTTCATCAGCGTTGCCAGGACCACGCTCATATCCATGCGCATAAGCGCCTCCCAGTCACTCTCAGGAATATCACTATTGTTGTTGAAATAGTTAAGGCAGGTTCCATATCCTTTTGCAAACAGGAGAAGACTGGCCGTGTCCCGTTCGTCGACTTTTGCATACGTTGTCGACAAGGCCGCCAGTACCCTGTTTATAAGGCTGGTGCCTTCCCTGGTCAAAGGATTTTTATCATTGCAAGACATACATTCTGCGGTTGATGCGTTTAAGCTCCGTTGGTCTCCGTATTTTCATTTTTATAGAAAGGGTAGACGAAATTGTATCTTGAATTGGTCGACCTCACCGTATAGTCGATGGAGATCAGGATCCTTCCTTCCACTTCCCCCGTGTCATCCAGCTCGATCTTATTCACATCGATGCGAGGTTCATAAAAAAGGATAGCCGTCGTTATAAGATCTTTTATGTAAGTCTTAAACGTGGTGGTCAGCGGTTCAAAGACGAGCTCGTCCAGGTTGCAGCCATAGTCGGGACGCATGACCCGTTCGCCAGGTCTTGTCGACAGCAGGATCTCCAGGCTGCTCCGGATGTCATCCTCATCGCTGAGCATGACTACCTGGCCGGGGGTGCTGCTGAACTGAGGAGGGAATCCCCATCCGGTGCCTAAAAAAGAAGTCGAAATACTCATAGTTTATCCTCCTATAATTACAGTGGGGCATCCTGCGACAATGACTCCTCCGTGCGCGGTGGCGTCGCCCATTCGCGCCGCGGGCATTCCTCCGATGAGCACGGTCGTCGACCCCAGAATGATCGGGTCCGGTGGACCCACACAGGTGCATAGATCGCCGACCCTTGCCGCCGGCAGGCTGCCGATAAGCACGGTAACACACCCAGGCGGGATGACGGGACCCCCTACATGGGGTACTACTCCCGTGACCATGGGGCAGACATGCATATCGGAAATTCGTGCTGCAAATGCCATTTTAGTTTATTTTTACCAGTGAACCCTTGAGCTCTGCTATCCCGCTGCTGCTGACGCTTACGCTGCCGCTGCCTTCGACGCTCATCGTGCCGTCTGCTTTGATGGAGATCTGCGGAGCAGAAATGGAAACCGAGCTGCCGCCTTTGATGGTAAGGTCCTGCGCTGCCTCGAGGGTAACTCCGCCCGAATCAATTACGATTTTGTTCCCATCGCTATCTTGTACAGTAATGCTGCCGGCATTGTCGTTCAGCTCGAATACCCTGCTGCCGGGAGTTTCTATCCGCACGCTGCTTTCGTCGTCATTGAAGATCAATTTTATGCCTGAGCGGGAGACATATCCTTTTTTGGGATTAGCCGACTCCGGCTCGAGGGGGGCGGACTTCGCGCTGCTATGCAGCATGCCAAGGATCACGGGGTGACGCGGATCGTTATTCATAAACCCCACCACTACTTCATCGTTCACCTCCGGTCTGAAAAAGCTGCCACGCTTGTCCCCCGCATCCAGTGTAGCCACGCGGGCATAAATGCCATCATCCTGGTCGTTGACGAGCGGCAGTCTTATTTTCACCCGGTACTCACCGCCGCTGTCTGTAATGCCCGTGACAACGGCTGTCTGCAGTCCCTGAACGGAGGAGGATTGCCCTGTGGCGGAGGCGGCCTGGTTAGGGCTGGTCTGCTCTGCAAAGAACTGCTCATTCCAGCCAAGGGTCGCCTCGGTGACCCAATCTCCGTCTGCGAACTCATGCTGCAGGGCGGATACAAAGGCCTTCCCGTTAAAATTTTTTCCGACCCCATTGATCGTGATAAAATCTCCCGGCAGGACGGTAGTGACGCCCTGGTATTTTACCTTTGCCTTTATTTTAGAAAATGCCTGTCTTAGCTTTCTTGCATTGGTGACCGCCTGCTGTTCATCCTGGGTCATGGGGGCCGGCGTTCGCATTTCAAATGGCTGGTCATTCACGGCAGCCAGGTTCGAAGTAGTGAAGTTTCCTTCCTCCTTGACGCCCGGGTCCTCGCTTTCCGCGGTTTGTACCTGCTGTTTTTTAAAATCCCAGGTCATTGTCCTGACGCTGGAGGTCTGCAGCCTTGCGTCCATGTCGGCATGAAATTCCAGCATATCCGCTCCGTAGGTCAGACCTAATTTGGCGTCGTCATCTGGAGACGGTTTCCGGATGGTGAGCTGACTGTTGTCGATGACGCAGATCATCCCGTTGACATCTATACGGCTGATCATAAAATCCCAATCGGTGATATTGGATTGCACCAGCTGCTCATGCTTTACAGAGGACCTGGATACGGATACGCCGCTGATCTTATTGTCGTCTAATAATTTTTCAGCGACCTCACTGTCCAGAATATCATTGAAATGACGATTGCTTCTGTTCACCGTCATCTTGATGGTCTCGTCTTTGCATTCGATGTTGAATTCCGCGCAATTATTATTCACCTTATGGGTATTGGTGATGACTATCCCTTTAAATACGGTTTTATTCTCGTTGTGATAGCCGAATTTTATTTCTATTTTTTTCCCGGGGATGAAATCATCGCTGTCGCTGATCCTGAAATCCTGCGCATCGGGCGATCCATCCACGATCATGATCTGGGCGGCGGGGATCTTATTTATCTCCTGCTGGATGAGGATGCTGACGATGTGGTATTTCCTGGATACTTCCGAGCCTTCGATGAGGACGTTATAGCTCGCAAGATCCGGGTTTTGATCAGTAGGCACTATCCTGTTTGCGACTGCCATAATTATTTTTGTAAAGGTGGAAAAAATAGGTGAAGACCATTCTTTATCTTTCTGAACCCATCCAGCCTGTTGACGCCGGCCACATCGATGTAATATTGCTGATCCTTATAGATATCCCGGGTAAGAAGGGGCAGCCGGTCGCTGGAAGTAACGGTCCTTTGATGCGTGATGTCCGGGCTCATGGCGTTTTCCTGGGCCACCCGCAGGTTTTCTTCTACCGTCCCTTTGAAGACGCATTTGGCGACGGCCCGGACAGGGGACCCATCCGGCGAGAATAACCTGAATTCGATGTCCATAGAGGTCAGCACTCCTTTAAATAACAAGGTTCCCCAATGTATCTTGAGATAATAAGGGCGGTGAATATCTCCCTTATATTCCAGTATCCCCTGCCGGAAGATATCCAGCTGATCCGCCACGGGCAGGGGAGGAGACAGGGGACTGAGGATTACGCCTGTGCCATCGAAGAGGAAGTCGAAATTGAATTCCTGCGGTGGCATTTTATTGAACTTCAACGCGACCCCGGAAGTTCCCGGCGCCTGTGTTTCGCAGAACTCTATCCTGTATCGATAGGTATAGGTCTCGGGGTTGATAAGGGCAAAGAAGGGTGGGCCGGCTTTCTTCTCGTAAGCCTGATCGCTATAAGGCTGTATATACAGCTTTTCCAATTGTGCGGGAGCGCCTGGCATTATCTTTCATTTTTTTGATGAAGGATGCGAAGGACCTTTTCGGTGACTTCTTTGGTGATCTCTTTTTTCAGCCTGCTGACCTCCTCTCTTTTCAGGGAGGTGGCGGGGGGCGGGCTGTCTTTTTCGCCAACGACGGCTTTTATATGGAGCTCTTTGATCTCTATCGGCATAGCCTGGTCATTTTTTAAAGTATATTGAAAAATTGGTAGCTAAGGGTTATGGATTCCACGGCTATTGAATTCTCTTCCGCATTGAAGGAAGTGACGGACCATCTCTTGGGTATCGCGTTCACCACGTACCAGGATTGCAATGGCGCATGCTGCTCGTTCAGAAGCGATATGTTGATATTGATGGGCAGGAATATAAAATTCTCCAGCCCGTTCCGGCACCATGCCACAATGCCCGATCCCACAAGCAGGCCGCGCTTCAGGATGAGGTCCGAATAGCGGGACCGTTTGGGCAGTTGCCAGGTGTATCTGTTCTGACCGCCTTCGATGAAAGATTCCATCTCCATTTCAGTCTCCAGACCGCTGACCTCCTGGAATCGGAAGTCATCCGGCGTTGAGGGCAGCAGGAACGATACCGAAAAATGAAAGCCTACCGGAGGATAGCGTGACATCACCCTTCGTTTTGAATGGTTAAGCCTTCGTGTGCGATCTCCAGGCTTTCGATGGCCACTTCATTCCCATCTGCCTTGAGGTCGGTGGACTGGATCTTGACCGGCCATGCATTCTTGATCTTCCAGGTCACGACGGGCTGATGTGTCTCATTGAGCAGGTTAATGATGAGGTCCCTCCGTTCGATGGTATTGAGGGCTATCGTATTCCACCATTTATAGAAATCGTTATCTCCCTTGAAGATCCCTCTCTTCAGGGTGATATTGCTGAACTTCTGTAAGCCGGGCATTTTGATCTTGTGAAATTCCGGGCTCGAGCCTTCCCGGTATTCGATGGCATCTGTGGAGATGTCCAGGCCTGTGACTTCCGTGAAGCCTATCTGAGCGCCTCCCCATTGCACCTGGAAATGAAATTTCGGAAGTGGGTAATTCGCCATAAAAACAGTTTTTAGTAGAAGAAATAAAGATTTTTGTCCCGATAAGTACGACTAAGCCTGTTGCTGTATCTGGGTGAATCGGAGGATGATGAACTCCGCGGGTCGTACGGGCGCCATCCCTATTTCCACGATCATGCGTCCTTCCAGGATATCATCGGAGGTCATCGTCTGACCCAGTCCGACCTTTACATAAAAGGCCTGCTCCGGCTTGGATCCCGTCAATGCTCCTTCCCGCCATAGGTTGGTCAGGTAATTCTCGATCATGGCCCTGACTTTGACCCAGGTATTCGCATCGTTGGGCTCGAAAACGAATTGCATGCACGCTTTTTTGACAGACTCTTCGACCATGATATAGAAACGGCGGACGGAGATATAGCGCCAGTCATTACTGTTGCCGTCCAGGGTCCGTGCACCCCAGACAAGGACGCCCTTACCGGTGAACGTACGTATGGCGTTCACGGATTTACCCCCGTTGGTATCTATGTTCAGATCCTCTTGTATATTGTCGTCGATGTCCACCATGGGCTCGATCACCGTATTGAGCGATACATTGGCAGGAGCCTTCCAGACGCCACGGGTGCCATCCACGGCTGCATACACGCCTGCCATGGCGCCGGCGGGCGGGACTACGACCCCTTCATTCCTGATGGCCGTCTTGATATTGGCATAGATGGAGCTGGATGAGGCCAGCTGAAGATCCAGTCCGTTGATACGGTTGGTGATATCACCCGCAAAACTGTTTATCAGATTGATGATATTCGAATACAATCCGCTGAGGAAGGGGGTCACATTCGTGACGGCGTCGGCGTCGTTGGCGGCCGGCGGAACGCCGTAAATGGCGCCGGGATTGATACCGGGCGGCGGGATGGTATAACCCGCAAAGTCCCCGGCAGCCACTGCGCCCAATGCGCCGCCAACCGGGTAGTTGTCGTTTATCTGTATCAGCTGACCCATGTAGTTTTCGAGGGGCGTAAAATTGGGGGCGGCCGCCTTTTGCGTATAATTGGCAAAAATTTCCGCTGTGGTGGAGCCCACCGGCGTCGAATATTTACCGGGCTGCACCACCGGCTGATTGATGGGTATGTCGGTGAATCCCGTCAAAGCGGCAAATCCATTGATATATCCTTTCAGGAGGTTGAGCGCGCCTATCAGATCCGCCTTGGTCACCGGCGGGACTATCGTGGTCACCAGCGGGGTCAGGAAAGGAGCAATGATTATTTTCTGGTCATGGATGACGGCATCCAGCTGGGTTAAAAAGGGATTGTTGGAAACAATATTGTTCAGGACGATGGGGTTGCCTTTCGGTTTTTGCAGTAGGATATTTTTGTAGGTCAGAGAATAATTGAGGCTTGTGCGAAGCCACGGGTAATACGCCGCTCCATAGTTGAGATTGGAACCGCCTACTCCGCTCCTGAAAACAGTAATGACATCGGTGCTGCTGAAATCGCGCTCTTTATCCCCGTTGAGCACGTCCATGATGGTGAACCGGTCCTGCATGGCTGCGCACAGCGTTAAAGAAGATGTCATCAAATTGTTGAAATCGGCTATTCCAAACAGGACGGCGTCCGGTATTACGATCAGGGTCGGCTCATCCTCTTTTTGCAGGACATCGAAACAGGACTTTCCCGCCGGAGGAATAAAGTCTTTGATATCTACGGTGCCGGCGGGATTGTAAAGGCCTACCGACAGGATATAACAATTTGTTCCACCATGGTTGAAGAACAGGCGGATGGAATTGAACAGCTGGTATTTGGGAGAGATGGCTACCGAATCCACGCTGTTGTCGTTCTTCAATACAATGGTAGCCGTCAGGTCCGGGAAATCCTCCCCGAAATATTGAATGTATTGCACCAGGGAAGAAATGCGGATGGCCTGCATTCTTACATCTTTCCCTTGTCTGCTGGCGATTTGCGTGTACCCGATGAAGACGGGGATCGCGGTCGCAACCTGCGCGATGGAGGGTGGAAAGGAATCCAGTTCATACACATAGACGCCGGGTGTTTTGAGTGAGGTGATGGGAGCTGGCATCTGAAAGGGATTTTATTTGATTAAATAATTAAAGTTGACTATTCCGTATTTTTTTGTCAGACAGGATTGAACACGATCGAGAATTCCGGGCTCAGCAGCCGCTGATTGGCGCCAAAAAGATCGTAGCTGGAATTGACGGCTCCGAAGTTGGACACATCGATGACGGCAAAGCAGGTCCTTTCCGGTCGGACCACAGTGACAGCCTTTAGATCCGCATTGCTCACACCCGTTGTCTGCTGCATGAGGAAGCCGCTGGTTCCGGCATTCGACTGGTTGCTGAACTGATAGACCTGCTTGCTTCCCGCGGCTGCGACCTTGGATCTTTTTAGAAAATCCGCGCTGACATAAACCAGGAAGCGGATCGTTATATTTCCGTCCAGCGGGACAAAGGGGATTTGCGGATCGGTCGCCGGTGGCGTTAACCGTTCAGTTCGCAAAAAACAGATAAGCGAGCTGTTCATGCATCGGTAGTCCATCGAACAGGCGGTGAACAGGTCCTCCGTGGCTGAGTCGGGCACGATGGTCATCTCATTGAATACCGAGCTGCTGATCACCGGCGGGGGACCGCCCGTATTAAAGGATATCTCATAGGAGCTATGCCGCAGCCGGACCATAAACAGCTCCTTGTATAAGGTTTGGATGATATCCTGTTCCACTGTCATTGTTGAAAAGGGTTATCGTATATGGTATCGATCTCTTTTACTACGCTGCCCTTATCTCCAGGGATGCTGTCGATGGTCACCATTCGCATGCGGTAGAGCACAGAAGGCTGATATTTTCCACCCAGCACCGACCAGAGGTTGTTCAGCTGTTCCAGGCTCAGCGTCACCATATCCAGGATCAGCTTGTCTATCCCGGGGTAAACGGCCAGGGAAGGAGTATTTAAATGATCGAATACATATTTAGTCTGAAAAAACTGTACTACTTCCTGGACGTGCAGGATTGCTTTCTCATATCCTGCTTCATTTTTTGCGGAAGTAAACAGCAATGTGAGATACAAATGGACGGCGGGGTTCTTTAGATAAAGGTCCGTTCCTGACTTTAGGTAACCTTGAGGATTGCGGGAAACCCTGTTCTCTTCAATGTTGACGAGTGAAATGATGATATCCGCGTCACTACCGGTGATATTACCGGCAGGTGAGGCAAGCTCGCTGATATTGCCCAGCTCGGCAACCACGCCACCGGCATTTAATTCCTGCCGGATGACATCCATAGCGGGAAAGATCATAAAGTAGTATTATGATGAGTAATAAGATAATACTGTTAATCTCAATGCTTTGATAAAGTCGGTGGATCCGGTAGCTAAAAATCAGCGTAGTTAACCAGGAATAATTTTCAAGACTGACGGATTGAAGATTTGTTCAGGAGAGTTGATAAAGAAAATTAACGCAAATAATCGAAATCAGCAAGAAATAGAAAAAATATTTTGAAAAGAGGGCGCCTGTAAGGCGCCCTCCTGCATGAATCATAAACTATCCGAGGCCCGGCTCCTTTTTCTAACCGGGGATCCGTTGAGCCTTGTCCTGTCATAGGGCTCTTTTTCGTCGTTCTTTTCTTCCTCTTCTATTCCTCCATTGCCGGCAGGATTTTCCGGATCGTCAGGAGGTGGGGTAGGGGCTGGTTTTATGGGATCATTCTTTGGAGAGGATGCCTGCTGAATCATCCTCGTCAGCTCGGAATGAATGGTGATCATTTTGTACTCGGGGCAGGCTTCTATATACATCTTCTCTACCTTGTTGGACTTGGTAAAGGTCACGGGATGTATATTGCCTTTTCTAAGACTATAGAGAAGATTTTGCTTCATGTGATCGTCCTCCAGCTCCCTGATGGGATAGTTGGCCAAAGCCTTCTCCAGGTCATATCCGTATCTTTCCCCGAAATGACGGATCTTATAATTCGTATTGTTCGGCGTCCTCTCACTAAAAGACAGCTGCAGCCAGGCATTGTATTCCAGCCCATCGGGGTCTATAAGGTTCTTATACACTGCCCTCCCTTGCAGCAGATTGAAGGCTTCTTTTAAGGTGACCCCCTTGCCTTTGCTGATATAAAAGGTTTGCATTCTGTTGCGTTTGGGGTCGCCTTCATACATCAGGAACGCGTCGTACTTATTGAAATAATACATGTCGTAATTGTCCGCCCTTCGAAAATAGAGGGTCGCCTGTATCGTGCTCCATTCATCAAAGCAGGCGGCTGTCTTCAATTGGAACTCTTTGACCCCTTTTTGCATTTCCAGCTCCAGCTGCTCATTATGTGTCATGGCCTCTCCGAACCCCAGATATCGGATGCTCTGACGGATAAAGCTTAAATTATCGTTGTTCATACAAATGTTTTTTTGAATTTTAAAAAATACTGTTTCCATCCGGAACGGGCCGGAGGCCCGTTGTCCGGACATTGTTCAGACAGGTCTGGACCTCAATAAGGTGAAGTTGTCGACGAAGAGCTGCAATTTGCGGCCTCCATTCTTTTCTGTCACCTCGATGACCAGGCGTTTGCCATCCGGCAGCGTGAACTGCGGCAGCACGATCACGCTTTCCTCCCTGCTTTTCCCTCTTATCGAACTTGCATTTCCATAGGTGTACAGGGCCGGCAGGGAGCGGACCGTCGAAATACTGGTCTTGGTAGCCCTGCGGTCCCGCATCAGGAACCGGACACTGTCCACGTCATATTCCAGGTGGGAATGGTTGCCCAATGACAGGCGAAAGAATAAGAGCTTCTCCCGGGAATAGATGCCCTTTAGCTGAAGGTCCATGCGCGACCCGCGGCTGATAAGGTAGTATATCCTCCGGTGGTCTTTTTGCAATCTGGAACAACAGATCTGGAGCTCTTTTTCACTGATGCCGTTTGTGCGTTTCACGATAGCTGCCTGCGTGCGCCGTGGTATGGGTGTCATTCCGAAACGGGCGTGGGAAGCCGAAGGATGAAGGGACAGCAATACGGCGGGAATAATGAAGGATAGTTTCATTGAATAAAATTTAAAGATGAATGAATGTGATTACAGAGGCTCTTCACGCGGCCGCATAATGAGCACTTCAAAGCTAGATTGCCGTTAGGAAAAAAAGAGGACAAAAAAGAACCAAAAACTGGAAAGTTGGCCGGCGTCGTGACAAAAATTGGAAAATTGCCTATGTCTATTCAAAATAGCGGACAAATGTCCTGATCAGCCTTCCTTCACTCTGCGGATGCTCCTGCCGGAACATTTAAGCAGGGAAGCAATATGGTCAACGGATATACGATCGTTCAGGTAGGGGAAGTGAATCAGGTAACGATTGTAGCGTTGTCTGATCGTGCCTGATGTCAGCTCATCCCAGTAATCCATGAATTTCGTGTAGTATTCCCAGGTGAGCAAATGGCATATATGTTCGAAGGCGTGGGACTTTAAGCAGAGCTCATTTATCTGTTGGCGGGAGATGGAATACACGACACTATATTCCATCGCCTGGATACTGTGTTTGCTCGGTTCGCCGCTGTGAAAGCTTTTCGCGTCCGTCATCAGGTCATTCTCTTTCATGAACCAGGTATTCTCTTCCCTGCCTTTTACCTTTTTGTAGCAGCGGAACAAACCACTTTCGATAAACCATATACGATCGGAGATGGCCCCCATCTCCAGCAGGAGCGCTCCTTTTCTCACGAAGTTCCGCCGGAGGATGCGGCGTATGTGCAATTCGATGTCCGCTGGTATCTTTATCACGCTGTCCACCTCGTTAAGACGCTGGATAGGGTCGAATTGGGGGTCTTCGGCAGCATTTTTCTTCATCAGATAAGGTCTGTTTTGTCCGTTAAATATATTAACTGTCCGTATGCGGGAAACCGAAAAAATAATATCAGCCCGGGGAGCTATTTAAGTTTAAATGAATAACCTATTAGTAATCAATTCGTTTAAATTTTTAGTTTGTACCTGATATTTATTATGTACCTTCATTAGTAACAAGGAAACCGGGGCTGCTATCCCGGTCCCTGCTCCTTACTTCAGTGAATGAAGAATGGAGATTGCCAATTTAACTATCATTTACCTTGATGATATCGCCCAGTGTAACGCTGGGCTTTCTTTTGTCTATCTTGGAATAAAAACGAGTGTTTTGCCACTCGAAAACCTTACAATCATACTGACATTTTCTAATCGGTATACTGTATCGAATTTTTATCGATATGAGAGGTTTTTACTTTTTCCAATGGACATGGCGGTAAGATATAATCTTAAAAAGAGCTGAAGGGCGTTGTAAAAGTAATAAAGTCAGCCGTAACTTTGCAGATAGAAAAAATGCGGAAACTATGGCAGCAGGAACTAATAACAGGCAAAGGATCGTCATCCTCGGCGCCGGATTTGCCGGCCTCAGGCTGGCAAGGGCGCTCAATGGTACGAAATACGAAGTTTTTCTCATCGACAAGCACAACTATCATCAATTCCAGCCCCTCATGTACCAGGTGGCTACGGCGCGCCTGGAACCATCCAGCATTTCCTTTCCATTGAGAAAGGTTTTTCAACATTCAAAAAATGTCAATATCCGCATCACGGAAGTGAGCAGGATCGACACCGACGCGCGCATCGTATATACTCCTATCGGGGACATAGCGTATGATAAGCTGGTCATTGCCATGGGATGCACCACCAATTATTTCGGCAATATCCGTATACAATCCAATTCTTTTCCCATGAAGTCCGTTCCACAGGCGATGGCGCTTCGCAACAGGATCCTCAAGACCTTCGAGGACACCATCGTGGCGGGACCGGATGAGCTGCAATCCCTTCTCAATTTTGTCATTGTAGGTGGAGGCCCGACAGGGGTCGAACTGGCAGGCGCCATGGCGGAGATGAAAAAGTACATTCTTCCAAAGGACTATCCCGGTGTGGACTTTTCCAGGTTCACCATCTACCTGCTGGAGGGTTCGCCACACACGCTGAATGCCATGAGCGAAGCATCCAAAACAAAGTCCCGGCAATTCCTGGAGTCGCTGGGTGTCATCGTAAAGACCGGCACGGTGGTAGAAGATTATGACGGCACTATCGTGAAGCTGAGAGGAGGTGAGACCATCACCGCCCGAAACCTTATCTGGGCAGCAGGTGTAACGGCCAATACGCTGCAGGGGATCCCGGCTGCCAGCATCACGCGCGGGGGCCGGCTTATAACCAACCGTTATTTTGAAGTACAAGGACTTTCCGGCGTATATGCCATCGGCGACATCGCTTATATGGAAACCCCGAAATATCCTCATGGGCATCCCCAGCTGGCGAATGTAGCCATTTCCCATGCCGGCATCCTGGCGCGTAATTTCAAAAGGGAGCTGAAAGACAAACCCCGGGAGGAATTCGAATACCACAATAAAGGCACTATGGCCACCGTGGGTAAGCGCAAGGCGGTGGTAGACCTTCCTGGGTTCAGCTTCCAGGGATTGTTTGCATGGCTCACCTGGATGTTCGTTCACCTGATGCTTATACTCAGTGTCAAGAACAGGCTCTTTATTTTCCTCAACTGGATGATGAGCTATTTTGCCAATGACTCTACGCTGAGGCTGATGCTCAAGGCCGACACACAGGGGTAGATTGGCGGGGCTTCCACCCGGCAAGGGCCAGACGAGGTATTTTTCCATATATTTGTCCGCAGAGCGGGCCAGGGCCCGCTGGCCGAAGGCCCATCTTTAGACAAGCAACGGGAGGTGGGGTAAATTTCGGAAAACCCATCCCCGTTGCGAATGCACGTTACCATGGCCGAAATCATTGTCGAATTAAAGCACGCTAATATATACCAGGGCAGCAATCTTATCCTCCAGGATGTGAACATCGTGGTGAATAAAGGAGAGTTTGTATACCTGGTAGGGAAGACGGGTACCGGTAAGTCCAGCCTGCTGAAGACCTTGTATGGAGACCTGCCTTTGAAAGAAGGCGAGGGGACGGTGGCGGGCTTTACGCTGAAGGATATGGATTGGAAGAAGGTGCCTTATCTGCGCAGGAGCCTGGGTGTCGTATTCCAGGACTTTCAGCTCCTCACGGACAGGAATGTCAATGATAATCTCAAATTTGTGCTGGAGGCGACAGGCTGGAAGGACGTGAAGCTAATGAATGAAAAGATATCCGATGTGCTGGACAAGGTGGGGCTGAAGTCGAAAGGTTTTAAAATGCCTTTTGAGATGAGCGGCGGGGAGCAGCAGCGCGTGGATATCGCAAGGGCCCTGCTTAATTCTCCCAAGCTGATACTGGCCGATGAGCCCACGGGCAATCTCGACCCCGAGACGGCCGACGAGATCATGCAATTACTTTTCCAAATATCAAGGGATTATGGCACGACCATCATGATGGCGTCCCATGACTACAGGGTCATCAATAAATTTCCTGCCCGCATGCTGCGGACCGAGCGGGGAATGGTCAGCGACAATGCCACTATTTCCATGGATTGATCAGACCTCCTGCGGCGACGTCTCCCAGATGAGCTGCATCAGCTGCCGTGTATTCTTCTCGTTGTTATAGCGCCCCGCCAGCCGCGCTTTTCTTTCTGAAATATCTTCTTTTGTAAAGGGGCGGGTGTACAGCCGGGTGATAAGATCTATCATTTCTTCCGTATTGTCCGCGATGTGACAAGAACATTCCAGACCGGTGCCTTCCACTGCATCGCGGTTGACCACCGAGTAGCGCCCGTTGAACAGGGCGTTGAGCAATTTCATTTTTATGCCCGTGCAATTAAAGGAGGGGAGGATGTTGACCTGCGCCTTAGTGATGAGGTCCTGGATCTCCTGATCCGAGGGGTTGGGGATAAGACAGGCGTGTGGATGCTGCTCCACCATCCGGGTCAGGCGGGGAGAAGGGTTCTTGCCGGAAATGATCAGGGGCAGATCGAGGCATTGGAACACCCGTTTGAGCAGCCAGGCTACCGCCTGTTCGTTTTCGGCTACGGACAGATTGCCGTGGTACAGGCAAAAGCAGCCGGTGCCTTCCCTGCTCGCTACCTCCCCAAAAGGAAGGAACACAGGCAGCAGCTTTATATTTTCCGCACCGAACTCCTGGCGGTATTGCTGGCAATCCTTTTCCACCATGGCCAGGATCATTGCTTTGTCCGCGATCTTTTTTTCGTACGCCCGGAGGAGATTGCTCTCGTGCAGGTAATACATTTTCTTCAGCAGCGAGCGCTCGCAGTAATACAGCTGACGATAGTATTGATATTCCACATTGTGAAGACGTAAGAACACACGTCGCTGGCTGAAGCGCGGATCATTCAGAAGGTAGCTGCAATGAATGCCTTCCAGCAGGATGGGATAGTCGTCGCGCAAAAGATTTTCCAGCAGCTCGCTGCTGCTCCGGGAACAGACGATATAGGGCAGCTTGTGGGAAAACCCTTTATGGCCTTCCTTTCGCGCATAATATTTTACTTCCGTACAGTAGGCATCCAGCTCAGCCCTCGCGCCTCTGCCATATTCAAAGCAATGCAAATGTATCTTTACCTCTGCTGCATGAAGACAACGTATCTTATGAAAAGGATCGACCACCCCCCCGTAATCTGCCGGGTAAGGCACATCCATACACACTATATGTAGATGCTTGTCCACTGGATCAGTTAAGGATCTTTTGGTACAGACCGATCAATTTTTTTTCTTCTTCCTGCCAGTTAAAATGCCCGGCTGCCTTTCTGCAATTGTCTTGTAACGTGTTATATAAATCCATATTGTTTAGCAGGCTATTGAGGGCCCCCACTATGCTCCGGGTGTCCGGGTTGTCTATTAGAACAGCAATAGGGTAGAGATTGTTTATTTCCCTGTAGGCGGGATAATCCATGGCCAGCTGAGGGATGCCGGCGTGCATGTAGTCGAAGAACCGGTTGGCCAGGGAAAAGTAGTTGCTCATGCCCTTGTTTTCAAAGAGGGTTATGCCGCACCAGGCGGTTTGGGTCAGCTGGCGCAGCTCTTCCGGCGGGAGGGGACCTTTAAAGACCACTTTTTCATCCAGGGCATGCTCCCGGACCAGCTGCCGGGCCTGTTCCAAAAAATTACCTTTGCCACAGATGACCAGCCGGGCGTCTACCTGCTGCATGGCCGGGATCAGCGTCTCGAAGCATCTCCCCTCATTGACGGCCCCCTGGTAGAGGATGAACCGGTGATGGGTGACGGCTGAAGCGGGAGCGGGTCGCAGCAGGGGAGTATTGCGGATGACCTCATAGCGGACGCCATACATCTCTTTAAACGCAGCCGCAATAGGCTCGTTCACGGTGTAGCCATGCCGGAAGGAAGGGACAAAGGACCGCTCCACCCATTTCCACACCTTATAAATGGCCGGCCGGGAGACCACTTCCTTCATTTCGCAGAAGAGCTCATGGGCGTCGTAGACCCGGGGAATGCGTTTGAGCCTGGCGGCCCAGCAGCAGGGGATGATGGTGTCCAGGTCGATGGCGCAGATGCAGTCCATCCGTCTGATCAGCAGGTAGAACAGCAGCCGGAGGTTATATTCCAGGTAAAAGAGCTTTCCCTTATGGAACAGCAGGCGAAGCCGGTGCTGCCGGAAAAGCTGTCGCTGCAGGGGGAGGGAGGAGGACTCCTTCCGGCCCACCAATACCACGTCGTAGCCCGCCTGGGACAGGGAGGTGCAGATCCTGATCATTCGCTGATCATAGGTCAGATCATTGGTTACGGCGCAATAAATCGTCTTTGGCATAATGTGTGTCGGCCGACGGACCCTGGTCCGTTTGGGAGCCCCCGAGGCATAAAACGCTTATGTCTGTCCTTCGGACGAACCGCTTAGCGGTTCTGGGGCCGCCAAATTAACCATTTAGGCATAGATTTGTTATTTATTTTTAGCGAAAGTCCGGTTGGACACAATAATTTTTCAGAAATCTCAAAATAATCAGTACCTTCGCAGGCCAAATTATTCATTTGGACAGTTTAATAAATAAATAGAGATGCCTTATTTGACTCAAGAAAAGAAAGCGAGTTTCTTTACAGATTTTGGTGGGAAAGCCGCCAATACCGGTTCCATCGAGGGACAGATTGCGTTGTTGACAGAGCGGATCAACCGTATCTCTGAGCATTTGCAAGCCAATAAAAAAGATTTTTCCACCCATCGCGGTCTGATGCAGCTGGTAGGTAAAAGAAAGCGTTTGCTGACCTATCTGAGCAAACACAACCTCCAGGGTTACCGTCAACTGATCGAAAAACTCGGACTCAGAAAATAATCTCATTATGTATATGACCTCTATTCCCAACTGACCCCACGGTTGGGAATAGTTTTTTTATACGTGAAAGGATTTACATACATTTTCATTCATTTTTTAACATAAGGATCGCGGCCTTGCTATTTGTCCCGCCCGGCGAGCCCCGATCCCATAAAGACGAACAGCTATATGCTTTCACAACCCATCAGTGTAACATTTGATATAGGTGGTGGCCGGATGGTCTCCATCGAGACCGGCAAGCTTGCCCGCCAGGCCGATGGTGCAGTTACCGTACGTCAGGGCAATTGTATTATTCTTGCAACGGTTGTTGCCAATAAGGAGCCCAGGGAAGGACAGGATTTTTTCCCTCTTTCCGTAGATTATCAGGAGAAATTTGCTTCTGCCGGCAGAATTCCCGGTAGCTTTTTCAAGCGCGAGGCCAGACTGAACGATTATGAGATCCTGACCAGCCGTCTGATCGACCGCGCACTGCGTCCTTTGTTTCCGGAAGATTATTTCTGTGATGTACAGGTGCTGCTCAGCCTTGTATCCAGCGATGTGGAAGTCATGCCGGACGCCCTGGCCTGTCTGGCCGCCTCTGCGGCGCTGGCCGTTTCCGACATTCCCATCAAGGAGATCATCAGCGAAGTGCGAATCGGCCGTGTGGATGGCAAGCTGGTGGTCAATCCCAGCCGTACAGAGCTGGAGAAGGCCGATATGGAATTTATCATTGCCGCTACGGATAAGAACCTGATGATGGTGGAAGGAGAATCTTCCGAGTGCAGCGAGGAAGACCTCGTCAAGGCGCTGGAGCTGGCTCATGACGCCATCCGTATACAGATCAAGGCCCAGGAACAATTGCGTGCGAAGGCCGGTGTCACCGGGAAGAGGGATTATACCAAACCCGTTGTCAAGGAGGAGCTGCAGCAGAAGGTAATTGCTTTTGCCAAAGACCGTATCTATCAGATATCCCGCGCCGGCAGCAGCAAGCATGAGCGCAGCGATGCCTATGACCTGCTGAAGGAAGAGCTGATCGCCAGCCTGGGTGAAGAAGCCTCCGACGAGGACAAGAAGCTGGCTAAAAAATATTATGCGGATCTGCAATGGGAGGTGGTCCGGAACATGATCCTGGACGATCGTATCCGCCTGGATGGCCGTCAGCTGGACCAGGTCCGTCCCCTGGCTATGGAAGTCGATCCCCTGCCAACGCCCCATGGCTCTGCCCTATTCACACGCGGAGAGACTCAGTCCCTTACCACGGTGACCCTGGGTACGCCCCTGGATGAGCTGCTGGTAGAGAGCGCCGCCAAATCATTCGACTCGAAATTCTTCCTTCACTATAATTTCCCTCCCTTCAGCACCGGCGAAGTAAAGATGATGAGAGGTCAGAGCCGCCGGGAAGTGGGACATGGCAACCTGGCTATGCGCAGCCTGAAGCAGATGATGCCGGGCAGCGATTATCCTTACACCGTGCGTGTAGTGAGTGATATCCTGGAATCCAATGGATCGTCCTCCATGGCCACCGTTTGCGCAGGCAGCCTCGCCCTGATGGATGCGGGCGTGCCTTTCCCCAAGCATGTCAGCGGTGTGGCAATGGGGCTTATCACCCGTCCGTCCGATGGGAAATATGCTATCCTGACAGATATCCTGGGTGATGAAGATCACTTAGGCGATATGGACTTCAAAGTCACCGGTACCCGCGAGGGCATCTGTGGCGTACAAATGGATATAAAAGTCGACGGTTTGAGCATGGATACCATGCGGGCAGCGCTGGAGCAGGCGCGTAAAGGCCGTCTGCACATTCTCGATGCCATGTATGAGTGCATGCCCGCGGCGCGTCCCGATGTGAAACCGCATGCTCCGAGGATGGTGAAGATCTTCATCGACAAGGAATTCATCGGCGCCGTCATCGGACCACAAGGGAAGATCATCCAGGAGATCCAAAGGGAAACAGGTACTACCATCAACCTGGAAGAAGTTGGCAATTTTGGCGAGGTCAGCATTTTCAGCCCTGCCAAGGAAGGTCTGGACAAAGCCGTGGCCTGGATCAAGGGCATCGTTGCGCAGCCGGAAGTTGGCTCTGTATACGAGGCCAAGGTGAAGTCCGTCATGCCATACGGCGCTTTTGTGGAATTTCTGCCCGGCAAGCAGGGGCTGCTGCATATCAGCGAAGTCAGCCACAAGCGGCTTGAAACACTGGATGGTGTGCTGAAAGAAGGCGACACCGTGAAGGTGAAGCTCATCGGCCTGGACCAGAAGACAGGTAAGTTCAAGCTGAGCCGTAAAGTGCTTATCCCGAAGCCCGACGCTCCTGCCGGTGCCGGCAAGCCAGCCAGCGGTCCGCAAGCTCCTCAAGGCACCCAGCAATAATTTATTATCTTTTATTTTAAGGTCTGCAGCCAAAAGCTGCAGACCTGTTTATTTATGCATCTTCATATTACCATACCTGCCGCTGATATTTCTGTCCAGGAGATACTGATCGCCCGGCTGGAGGATCTCGGATACGATGGTTTTCAGCAGGAAAGCAGTCACCTGGATGCCTATGTGCAGGAAGAAAAATTCAATGCGGCCGGGCTGGAGGAGCTGCTATCCCGGTGGCAGCTGGGCTACACCAAACAGAGTGTTCCTGAAAAGAACTGGAATGAGGAGTGGGAGAAAAACTTCCAGCCTGTGATCATTGGCGACTTCTGTGCCGTGCGGGCATCTTTTCATGCGCCTGTTACCAATGTGGCGCACGAGCTTGTGATCACTCCCAAAATGAGCTTTGGCACCGGGCATCACGCCACCACCTATATGATGATAAAAGCCATGCTGCATCTGGATATGAAGGGAAAAAGCGTCCTGGATTTCGGCACAGGCACGGGTGTCCTGGCGATATTGGCTGAAAGGCTGGGAGCGGGGGAGGTGCTGGCCATCGACCTTGATCCATGG
>Ga0068852_100000217_pt1 | contig 39173 bp, 40 predicted proteins | sample KBSCornC22_FD_66594 | JGI IMG/M metagenome (GOLD analysis project Ga0068852, IMG submission 66594) | Corn rhizosphere microbial communities from Kellogg Biological Station, Michigan, USA - KBS Corn C2-2 | ecosystem: Host-associated > Plants > Roots > Rhizosphere > Soil ... | reverse complement strand
GACGATCCCACGGGTGCGCTTCGCTTTCCGCCCCGCGAGGCTTCGGCATGAGGATGGTCGGCACCTCGCTGATTCCGCAGCGCCGGCGCCCCGGCACGTTCGCGTTGCTGATCGCCGCAACCTGTCTGCTGATGCTGCTGGCAGCCGCGCTGACGCTTGCGCTGCAAGGCGCCGCGCATGAGTTGGCCGGAAGTGCCGCCGACCGCGTGCTGGTCCAGGTGGTCGATGCCAATCCGATCCGACGCGATGCCACGACCGATGAAATATTGGCACGGCTCGACCGGCTTGCGGGCTTCGGTTCAGCGCATCGCGTGCCGCCGGAAGAGGTAAAGGCGCTGGTCGCACCTTATATTGCCGGTGTGAGCATGGACGACCTGCCTTTGCCTGCCATGATCGAGCTCGATCACGGCGATTCGGCGGCGCTATCCCGCGCGTTCAAGGATCTGCCGAACGTGCAGGTCACCGCGGCGGGAGCGGAGCTCAGGCCGCTCGTCCAACTGGTGGGGGCGTTGCGCGGCGTGTCGCTCGGCATTGCGCTGACTGCGGCTGCGGCCACGGCCTTGATCGCCATGCTGGCGGCCAGATCCGCTTTGGCGCGCGAGGGCCCGACGCTGGGCATTCTTCACGCGCTCGGTGCGACCGATGGCCAGGTGTCGCGCCTCGTCACGGGCAAGATCGCGCGCGATGCGGCGCTCGGGGCAGGTGGGGGGCTGGTTGCCGGGGCCATCATCATCCTGGCGATCGCCTCGCGTCTGGCGGCACTTGGGGCCGGCATCGATGCGCATTTGACGCTGGGTGCCTGGTCGATCCTGATCCTGCTTCCCATGGCACTGGTCTTACTGGCAACCGGCACCGCGCAAGCGACCCTGCTGCTGACTCTTCGGCGGACGCCATGATCCGGCGGTTGTTCAGCGGCATGTTGATTGTCTGGGCGCTGGGCTTCGCCTGGTTCGCGATCGACCTTCCGCAGCCCGCAGGCAATGAGAATACCGACGGGATCGTCGTGCTGACCGGCGGGCCGGGCCGCATCCAGCGCGGGCTGAACATACTCGCGGCCGGACATGCCCGGCGCATGCTCGTCTCAGGCGTGGACCGTCGCGTGCGCCTTGCCGACCTCGAATCGGCTTATCATGTACCGTCCGCCTTGCTCGGCCGCGTCGACCTCGGCCGTTCGGCGGTCGACACGCGCTCCAACGCGCTCGAGACGCGCCGCTGGATCGCCGCACACCGCTACCGGTCGATCCGGCTGGTCACGACCGACTGGCACATGCGGCGGGCGCGGTTCGAGCTGCGCCAGGTGCTGAGCGACGTCACGGTCGTGCGCGACGCGGTCAAGAGCGAGCCCGATCTGACGGATCTGCTGCGCGAATATCACAAATATCTGCTGCGCAAGGCGGCGGCTCTGGTCGGCCGCTGAGCTTTGTTTTGCCGCGATTTTCGAGACGCCAGATGATCCATCTGGCTCAAATCGCTCGTGCTATTCGTGCGTGCGTCCGAAATCGGGCCGCGCGTCGTCCTGGCCCTGCTCGATGATCGAACGCCGGATCGCGCGCGTCTTCGTGAACAGGTTGAACAAGGTGTCGCCGTCGCCCCAGCGGATCGCGCGCTGGAGCGCGGTCACATCCTCGGTCAGGCGCTGCAAGATCTCGAGCACGGCTTCCTTGTTGTTGAGGAAGACGTCGCGCCACATGGTCGGATCGGATGCGGCGATGCGTGTGAAATCGCGAAAGCCGCCGGCTGAATATTTGATCACCTCTCCCTGGGTCACATCCTCCAGGTCGGACGCGGTGCCGACGATCGAATAAGCGATCAGGTGCGGCACGTGGCTGGTCACCGCCAGCACCAGGTCATGGTGCCGTGCGGTCATGATCTCGACATTCGAGCCCAGCCGCTCCCAGAAGGTCCTGACCCGTTCGACCGCCGCCTCGGGCGCGCCCTCCTCCGGGGTCAGGATGCACCAGCGCCCATGGAACAGGGTCGCGAAGCCGGCATCGGGGCCGCTATGCTCGGTGCCCGCCACCGGATGGCCGGGCACGATCACGGCATCAGGCAAGGCCTTGCGCATCGCCTCCAGCACGCTCAGCTTCGCGCCGCCGACGTCGCTCACGATCGCGTCGGCCGGCAGATCGGCCGCGATCGCCTCTGCCGCCGCGCCGATCGCGCCGACCGGCACGCACAACATCACCAGATCGGAATCGATCACCGACGCGCCGACCGTGTCGGTCACGTCGTCGGCGATACCGAGCTCGGTCACACGCGCACGCACCGCCGGGTCCGCATCATAAGCCGTCAGGTGCACGGTCGGCATGTGGTGCCTGACCGCGCGCAGGATCGACGAGCCGATCAGCCCGAGCCCGATGACTGTGACGCGCGAGAAAGGCAGCATCAGGCGGCCAGCTCCACCATCTCGCGCAGGCCCGCGGCGACGCCCTTGATCTCATCCTCGGTGCCGACCGTGATGCGCAAACCGTGCGCCAGCCCCTGATTGGGCAGCCAGCGTACGATATAGCCGCGGTCCATCAATCCCTTATAGGCTGCTTCCGCGGTCAATTTGCCTTCGAACAGGACGAGGACGAAATTGGCCTTGCTCGGCACCGCACGCAGGCCGCCATTGCCGAGCGCCGCGATCTCGCCCTCGAACCAGGTGCGCCATTTGAGATTATGGTCGTGGCTGGCGGTCAGGAATTCGTCCGCGGTCAGCGCCGCGATCGCGGCCTGCTGGCCCGCGGTCGAGACGTTGAAGGGAGCGCGGATCTTGTACATCGCCTGGATCACGCGCGCGGGCCCATAGGCCCAGCCGATCCGCTCGGCGGCAAGCCCATGGATCTTGGAAAAGGTGCGCGTGATCAGCACGTTCGGCTCGGTCCGCGCCAGCTCGAACGCGCCGTCGTCATCCTCCGGCTCCAGATATTCGGCATAGGCCTGGTCCACCACCAACAGGCAATCCTTAGGGAGAGCCGCATGGAGCCGCTTGAGCTCGGTACGCGGCGTGTAGGTGCCGGTCGGGTTGTTGGGATTGGCGATGAAGACCAGACGCGTCTTCGGTGTCACGCGCGCAAGCAGCGCATCGACGTCGGTCGCATAATCCTTGTCGTCGGCCTCGATCGGCTCGGCGCCGACCCGGCGTGCAGCGATCGGATAGACCGAGAAGCCGTAGCGGACATACAGCACCTCGTCGCCCGGCCCGGCAAAGGCACCGGCAGCCAGGTGCAGCACGTCGTCGGAGCCGGTGCCGTGGATCACCCGGTCGGCCTCGATCCCGTGCCTGGCCGCGATCGCCTGGCGCAGCGCAACCGCGGCGGCGTCGGGGTAACGGTCGAGCGTCGCAGCGGCCGCAAGGAAAGCATCGCGCGCTTGGGCACTGGTGCCGAGCGGATTTTCGTTCGAGGACAATTTGTGGACCTTGCGGCCATCGTCCGTGGTCGACCGGCCCGGCACATAAGGCGCGATCGCGTCGATCCAGGGCTTGGGGGTGAGCTCGTTCATGGCCGGCGCTTTAGGGCGCGGGACTATGCTCGGCAATGGTGGTGGGCCTTGTTTGACAGCACGGGCCTGGATCGCGTCACCCGGCCGCCGCCGGGCTGGCGACGACGGTGAACCTGGCCCAGCCGTCATTGCGAGCCGCGTAGCGGCGCGGCAATCCAGGCCCTCGCCAGAAGGCGCCCCTCACCGCACAAGCGACGGGCTGTTATTGACAATGAGCACGGCCCAACCCTAGCCCGCCCTCTCCCATGACGGACGACCAACGCTTCGGCCTTGCGCGCCACGTGACGCTTCCCGGGCCGCTCCGGCTCGACGGGGGCGGCCGGCTCGCACAGGTCGAAATTGCGTACGAGACCTACGGCACGCTCAATGCCGACAAATCCAACGCGATCCTGATCTGCCACGCACTCACCGGCGACCAACATGTCGCCTCGGCGCATCCGATCACCGGCAAGCCCGGCTGGTGGACGCGCATGGTCGGTGCGGGCAAGCCGATCGATCCGGCGCGCCATTTCATCATCTGCATCAACGTGCTGGGCTCGTGCATGGGCTCGTCGGGCCCTGCCTCGACCGATCCCAAAACGGGCAAGCCTTATGCGATGAGCTTCCCGGTCATCACGGTGCGTGACATGGTGCGCGTGCAGGCGCTGCTGCTCGACCATCTCGGCGTGCCGACGCTGGCGGCGGTGATCGGTGGATCGATGGGCGGCATGCAGGCGCTCGAATGGGCCGCTGCCTTTCCCGATCGGGTGCGCGCCGCGATCGTGATCGCCGCGGCCGCGCGGCACAGCGCGCAGAATATCGCCTTCCATGAGGTCGGCCGCCAGGCGATCATGGCCGATCCGCGCTGGCGCAATGGCGATTATTATGACGCCGGCGATCCGCCTTCCGCCGGCCTCGCGGTTGCGCGCATGGCCGCTCATATCACCTACCTGTCCGAAGCGGGGCTGCACGAGAAGTTCGGGCGGCGGCTGCAAAATCGTGGCGAAAAGGGCTTCGGCTTCGATGCCGATTTCCAGGTCGAATCCTACCTGCGCCACCAGGGAATCAGCTTCGTCGACCGGTTCGATGCCAATAGCTATCTCTACATCACCCGCGCGCTCGATTATTTCGACTTGGCCGAGGAGCATGGCGGCCTGCTCGCCAACGCCTTCCGCGCGAGCAAGGCGCGCTTCTGCCTGGTGAGCTTCGACACGGACTGGCTCTATCCGACCGCCGAATCGCGCACGATCGTCCATGCGCTCAATGCGGCGGGCGCGCCGGCCAGCTTCGTCGAACTCTCCTCGCCGTTCGGGCATGACGCCTTCCTGCTCGAAGTGCCCGAATTGTTCGCAGTGGTGGACGGCTTCCTCAAGGCAGGTGAAGCATGAGCAAGTATCGCCTGTCCGACGATCGAGCCGAACTCGATCTGGACGTGATCCACGGCTTCCTCAGCCAAGCCTATTGGTCGCCCAACATCCCGCGCGAGACGGTCGAGCGCGCGATCGATGGCTCGCACGTGGTCGGCGCTTATGACGATCAGGGCCAGATCGGCTTCGCGCGCGTGATCACCGATCATGCGACCTTCGCTTACCTTGCCGACGTGTTCGTGCTGCCCGGCCATCGCGGCAAGGGGATCGCGACGGCGATGGTGCGGCACCTGCAGGACCATCCTGCCCTCCAAGGCCTGCGCCGCTGGCTGCTGGTCACACGCGACGCGCAGCCCGTCTATGCTCGCCTCGGCTGGACGCCGATCACCGGCCCAGAGCGCTTCATGGAGCGCCACGATCCGGACGTGTACGCCCGATGAGCCTTCGTCCCGACCTTGCGATCATCGCGCGTCATGTCGCGGAGGGCGCGCGCATCCTCGACATCGGCTGCGGCGACGGCGAGCTGATGGCTGAGCTGCGCGACCGACGCCAGGTCGACGCGCGCGGGCTGGAGCTCGATCCCGCAACGTCAGCCTCGCGGTCGCCAAGGGCCTGTCGGTGATCCAGGGCGATGCCGACAAGGACCTGGTCTATTATCCCGACCGTGCCTTCGATTATGCCATCCTCAGCCAGACGCTGCAGACCGCGCGGGCGCCCGACAAGGTGCTGGGCGAATTGCTGCGCATCGGTGAGCGCGCCTTCGTCTCCTTCCCCAATTTCGCCTACTGGCGCGTGCGCTGGGCCTTGTTCTGGGGCGGACGCATGCCGGTGACGGCGGCGCTCCCCATCTCCTGGTACGAGACCGAGAATATCCACCAGCTCACGATCGACGACTTCCGCGCCTTCGTCGCCGAACGCGGGATCGCAGTCGAACAGGCCTGGTTCCTGACCGGCAACCGCCGCATCTCGAGCGCGGCCGCGAACCTCCGCGCGGAGCATGCGGTGTTCTTGCTGAGGCGGTGAGGCTTAGCCCTCTCCCGCTTGCGGGAGAGGGTTGGGTGAGGGTCTTCTTGTTCTTCGTCTAGCCAGAGTTCGTTAGGGCGCCGCCCACAGCCTCAAGAACGCCCTCTAAATTCTCTAGCACCTCGTTGTTCCAGAAGCGCAGCACCCGATAGCCGCACGCTTCCAGGAAAGCTGCGCGATTGGCGTCGACAAGTTCATCATGCTGGCCGCCATCCAACTCGACGATCAGCATTTTCTCGACGCAGAGAAAGTCCACGACGTAGTTGCCGATCGTGGCCTGCCGCCGGAACTTGCAGCCTTGGAGGCGGCGATTCCGAACCGCCATCCAGAATCGCTGCTCAACATCCGTCTGGTCACGTCTGAGACGCGCTGCGTGCGGGCTGATCTGACGGCGGACGAGAGCCATGGATCGTGGGTATAGAAAGTTAGACCCTCACCCAACCCTCTCCCGCAAGCGGGAGAGGGCTTTAGCGTTCATGCCCTCAAACGCGCGCCTGCCTTCGCCGCGGCGGCGACGATCTTCTCGGAAATGGCCTGCAGCTCGGCATCGGTGAAGCTCTTCTCCACGGGCTGGAGCGTCACCTCCACCGCCAGGCTCTTCTCACCCTCGCCCAGGCCCGTACCCGTGAAGACGTCGAACAACGCCACATCGACGATCGCCTCCTTGTCCGCCCCCCGCACCGCGCGCAGCAGCGCATCGGCCGGGGCATCGCGCTTCACCACGAACGCGAAGTCGCGCGTGACCGGCTGGAGCGCGGGCGGCGCATAGGCCGTGCGCATCCGCCCCGTCTCACGCTTCGCCGGGATGGCGTCGAGGTAGATCTCCGCCGCCACCGCGGGTCCATCGATCCCGACCGCCTTCAATGTGGCGGGGTGGAGTTCGCCGAACTCCGCCAGGACCGTCTTCGGCCCCAGCCGCAGCGAACCCGAGCGGCCCGGATGCCAGACCGTCGACAAAGCTTCCATCACCTGCAGGCGATCGACCGGCGCACCCGCCGCCGCGACCAGGGCAAGCGCCTCCGCCTTCGCATCATACGCATCCACGCGCTGTCCACCCGCGCGCCAATCGCGCGCCGGATCGCCCGCCAGCACCAGCCCCAGCGTCGCGCGCTCGCCATCGGCCAGATAGCGCCGTCCGACCTCGAACAGCCGCACTTCACCGGCACCACGGTCGATGTTGCGCCGCGCCGCCGACAGCAGGCCCGGCAGCATCGACGGGCGCATCGCCTTCATGTCCTCGCTGATCGGGTTGGCGAGCACCCAGGCCGCGCCGCCGAAGCGCGCCGCCTCGGCTTCGGGCAGGAAGCTCCAGGTCACCGCCTCGTTGAGGCCGCGCGACGCCGCCGTGCGGCGGACAATGCGCTCGATCTTCTGATCGGGCGTGGCGGTCGGCCGCGCGACGCCGTCCGGGCGCGGCAGCGGCACGGCGGGAACATTGTCGATCCCTTCGATCCGCACGATCTCCTCGACGATGTCGGCCACGCCCTCGACGTCGCGGCGCCAGCTCGGCACGCGGATCGTCCAGGCGCCATCGACGCCGAAACCGAGCCGGCCCAATATCTCGCGCTGCCGCTCGGGTGCGACCTCGAGCCCGCCCAGCCGCGCCGCCGCCTGCGGATCATATTTGAAGGTCGGATGACCGAGCGGCGGTTCCCCAGCCTCGATCGCGTCGGTTGGCTGGCCGCCGCAAATCTCGACCACCAGCTGGGTCGCGATGGCGAGCCCGTCGCCCAGGAAGGCGGGATCAACGCCCCGTTCGAAGCGCTGGCGCGCGTCGCTGGTCAGGCCGAGCTTCTGACCCGTGCGCGCGATCGCCTCCGGCGTGAAATAAGCACATTCGATCAGCACGTCGGTAGTGGCGTCGGTCACTCCCGATTCCTCGCCGCCCATGATCCCGCCGATGTCATGCACATGTCCGCCCTCCTCGGCGGCATCGGCGATCACGGTCATGCTCGCGTCGAGCACATATTCCTTGCCGTTCAGCGCGACGAGCGACTCACCGTCCTTGGCCTTGCGCGCGACCAGTCCGCCCTCGAGCTTGGCGACGTCATAGACGTGCAAGGGCCGGCCATGATCGAGCATCACATAATTGGTGATGTCGACCAGCGCCGAGATCGGGCGCTGCCCGACCGCCTTCAGCCGGCGCTGCATCCAGTCCGGCGAGGCGCCGTTGGTCACGCCCTTTACCACTCGGCCGAAGAAGGCCGGGCAGCCCTCCGGATCGTGCGTCGCGATGTCGATCGGCGATTTGCCAATGCCCTTGATCGTCGGCACGTCGAGGGGCTTGAGCGTGCCATAGCCGCCTGCCGCCAGATCGCGCGCGATCCCGCGCACGCCCATGCAATCCTGGCGGTTGGGGGTGATCGCAATGTCGATCACCGGATCGGACAGACCAGCATAATCGGCAAAGGCCGTGCCGATCGGCGCATCGGCCGGCAGTTCGATGATGCCGTCATGGTCATCTCCGAGCTCCAGCTCGCGCGACGAACACATCATGCCGTTGGATTCGACCCCGCGGATCGCCGCGACGCGAAGCACCATGCCGTTCGCCGGCACGGTCGCGCCCGACTGACCGAACACGCCGACCAGCCCGGCGCGCGCATTGGGCGCGCCGCACACGACCTGCAGCGGCTGGCCGTCGCCGGCATCCACCGTCAGGACCTGCAGTTTGTCCGCCTGCGGATGCGGCGCGGCGGTCAGCACCTTGGCGATGGCGAAGCCCTGCAGCCGCGCTGCCGGATCTTCGACGCCTTCCACCTCGAGGCCAAGCTTGGTCAGCCCGACGACGATCTCGTCGAGCGTGGCGTTGGTCTCGAGATGCTCCTTGAGCCAGGACAGGGTGAACTTCATGCCCCTACTCCCCCGCTGAGCGTGGGCACATCTAGGGCCCGGAATCCGTAATGCCTGAGCCAGCGCAGGTCGCCGTCGAAGAAGGCACGCAGATCGTCCATCCCATATTTGAGCATCGCGAGCCGGTCGACGCCGGTGCCGAAGGCGAAGCCCTGATATTGGGCGGGATCGAGCCCGCAGGCCTCGATCACCTTGGGATGGACCATGCCCGAGCCCAAAACCTCCATCCAACCTTCGGATCCACCGATCACGCGGCGGCCCTTTTCGATCGAATAGCCGACATCGACCTCGACCGACGGTTCGGTGAAGGGAAAGTAGGACGGCCGCAGACGCAGCACGATGTCGTCGCGCTCGAAGAAAGCCTTGAGGAAGGTCTCGAGCGTCCACCGCAGATGGCCGAGATGGATGCCCTGGTCGATCACCAGCCCCTCGATCTGGTGGAACATCGGCGTGTGGGTCGCGTCGCTGTCCGAGCGATAGACGCGGCCCGGCGCGATGATCCGGATCGGCGGCTTCTGCTTCGTCATGGTGCGGATCTGCACCGGCGAGGTGTGCGTACGCAGCAGCATGCGATGCTCCGCGCCCTCGACTTCGGGGAAATAGAAGGTGTCGTGCATGGCGCGCGCGGGATGCGTCTCGGGAATGTTGAGCGCGCTGAAATTATGCCAGTCGTCCTCGACCTCCGGCCCGGTCGCGACCGCGAAGCCCAGGTCGGCGAAGATCTCGGCGAGCTCGTCCATGACCTGAGAAACCGGATGCACCGAGCCCTGCCGCCCCGCCGAAACGGGCAAGGTCATGTCGAGCGTCTCGGAGGCGAGCTTCGCCTCCAGCGCGGTGCCCTCCAGTGCTTCCTTGCGCGCGGCGATTGCGTCGGCGACCGCGCCGCGCAGCCCCTGAATGGCCGGTGCCCGCTCGCTGCGCTCTTCGGGCGACATGCCGCCCAAGGTCTTGAGCAGGGCCGTGATCGTGCCGCTCTTGCCGAGCGCACCCACACGGATGCCTTCGAGCGCGTCCGCGTCGGCGGTCGCGATTGCGCCGAGCAGGTCGGCCTTCTGTTGGTCTAGGTCGTTCACATCTCACCCGTCATTCCCGCGAAGGCGGGAATCCATAATCCTGTCGTTCCCGGATGACGGGCCCAAAGCCGAGCCCTTTCCCCAGATCGATCCATTCGGGATTTTCGCTCTCGATAAGGTTGAGCTTCCAATCCCTGTTCCACTTCTTGAGCTGTTTCTCCCGAGCGATGGCGTTGGCCATGTCGTCGAACATCTCGAAGCGGACGAGCCGCGTGACGCCGTAGCGGGACGTGAACCCCTCGATCAACCCTTCGTGATGCTGGTGCAATCGTGCGGCAAGATTGGATGTTACCCCGATATAGAGCGTCCCGTGCCTTCCGCTCGCGAGAATGTAGACACAAGGTTGACGCGCTTCGGCCATTCGACGTCAATCCTTTCTCTCGATGGTCCAGAATATGGATTCCCGCCTTCGCGGGAATGACGGTGGACCTGGGAAGCGACAATTAACAAAAAGGGCGCGGAAGCCTGTCAGCTGCCGCGCCCTTCGAATGGCTGGATCGGGTTCGGCTTACGCCGCGACCCGCGCTCCTTCCGGAAGCGCCGCCTTCGCTTGGGCGATGATGGCGCTAAAGGTTTCCGCCTCGTGCATGGCGAGATCGGCCAGGACCTTGCGGTCCAGCTCGACGCCGGCCAGCTTCAGACCGTGCATGAACACGCCATAGGTCAGGCCCTCGGCCCGGACCGCGGCGTTGATGCGCTGGATCCAGAGCGCCCGGAACGAGCGCTTCTTCACCTTGCGGTCGCGGTAGGCGTACTGACCCGCCTTCTCCACCGCCTGGCGGGCGATGCGGATCGTGTTCTTGCGACGGCCGTAATAGCCCTTCGCATCCTCGAGGATGCGCTTGTGCTTGGCGTGCGTGGTTACACCGCGCTTGACGCGTGCCATGTCCCGCTACTCCTTAGTTGAGGCCGTAGGGCGCCCAGCGCTTCACCGTCGCCGTATCGGCGTCGGCGAGCACGGAGGTGCCGCGGTTCTGGCGGATATATTTCGCATTGTGCGAGATCAGGCGGTGGCGCTTGCCGGCGACGCCGTGCTTCACCTTGCCGGTGGCGGTGAGCTTGAAGCGCTTCTTGACGCCGCTCTTCGTCTTGAGCTTGGGCATTTTCGTCTCCTTTTCGAGAGCGATCAAGAACCGCCACGGCAGCCCATACAGCCGGGCGGTTCGTCCAAAATCGCTGTGAAGCGCGGGCCTATAGGTTAGTCCGTCGCATTGCGCAACCATCTCGAAGGCCGTTGCGGAACCGGCCCTAACCATGCGGGTTTTCGCCCTCATGGCCGACGCATCCGCCGCTGAGCCGGGGACGATCGCCCGTCCCGCAGAGCCGGAACCCACGCACGAGCGCGATCTCGGGACGCGCACGCTGGCGGTCGGCATTTCGCTGCTGGCGACCCTCATCGGGCTGATCTTCATGGCCTGGCTGGTGCTGTTCGTTACCAAGGGCCGCTTCCTGAAGCACACGTTCGAGCGGATCGCATCCTACCATACCGGCCGCACGGTGAAGGTTGCAGGCGATTTCAACCTCTATCTCGATCCGTTCGCGGCCAAGTTCCTCGCCGAAGGCCTGACCATCTCCAACCCGTCCTGGGCATCCAAGCCCAACCTCTTCTCGGCCAAATTGATCGATACGCGGATCGACACCTTCTCCTTCCTGCTCGGCGATCAGTCGAAGGTGAACTGGATCAACCTGCTGAACGGCGATGCCGATCTGGAATGGGACAAGAGCCATAAGCAGAATACATGGACCTTCGGCGGCCCCAGGACCGAGGGCAAACCATTCCAGATGCCGCTGATCCAGCGCGCCGAGGTGGACGGAACCACCGCGCGTTATCGCGATCCGCGCATGCAATTGTCCGCCGACATCGCCTTCCAGGCGGTGAGCGCCGAAAACAACAAGATCGCGAAAAGCATCCAATTCTCCGGTACCGGCTCGATGCGCGGCATCCCGTTCCGTATCTGGGGCAATCAGACTTCGCCCAACCAGCTGCTCGCCGGCGGCAACAACCAGTTCCAGCTGCACGTGAACGGGGCGCGCACGCAGATCGACGTATCCGGCAATTTGCCGGGAGCCACCGTGATCGAAGGCGCGGACCTCACGACCGCGGTCCGCGGCGAGAATATCCGCGACCTGTTCGACCTGATCGGAGCCGCGGTGCCGGAGACGCGCGCCTATCGCCTGCGTGCCCACCTGATGAAGACAGGCGAACATTATCGCTTCACGCGCATGGTCGGCAGCTACGGCAATAGCGATCTGGCCGGCACGCTCACCGTGACCATCCCCGCCGATCCCAAGCAGCGCCTGTTCCTCAAGGCCGATCTGGCGTCGCGCCATGTCGATATCGTCGATATCGGGCCGTTCATCGGCTATGAGCCGCACAAGCTGGCCGCGCAGGGCCCGACCGCCGCGGCGACGACGCAGCATGCGGCCGACGGCGTGCCCCACATCCTGCCCGACGCGCCGCTTCGGATCGAGGCGATCCGCGGCTTCGACGCCAAGGTCGATTATCGCGTGGCGACGATCAAGCAGCCCTTCGTGCCCGTCCGCAACATCGTGCTGGGCCTGGACCTGAACCACAGCCTGCTCAAGCTCAGCCCTCTCAATTTCGACATGGCGGGCGGCCATCTGAAGTCGGGCGTCGTCATCAACGCGCGCTCATCGGCGGTGGTTACCGATTACGACATTCGCCTGTCGCCCACCCCGATCGGCAAGCTCTTCTACAAGAGCGGGGTCGAGGATGCCGGCACGACCGGCGTGATCACCGCGCGCGTGAAGATGCATGGCGTGGGCGATTCGTTGCGCAAGAGCCTGGCCAATTCGAACGGGCGGATCGCGATCATCCTGCCCAAGGGCAGTTTCTGGACCAAATATATCCAGCTGAGCGAACTCGACCTCGGCGTCTTCTTCCAGAAATTGCTCCAGAACGAACTCAAGAAGCCGGTCGACGTGAATTGCGGCCTGATCGCCTTTACGGTCCGCGACGGCGTCGCCGCAGCCGATCCGATCCTGATCGATACCGACAAGAACGTGATGACCGCCAAGGGCGGGTTCAGCTTCAAGGATGAAAGCCTGAGCCTCGCCTTCCGCGCCGACGCCAAGAAGTTCAGCCTCTTCTCCGGCCAATCGCCGGTCGGCATCGAAGGCCATTTCGCCAAGCCGGAAATCCAGGTCGTCACGCCGCAATTACTCACCCGTGCGGGCGTGAGCGTGGCGCTGGGCGTCGTCGCCAGCCCGATCGCGGCGCTGATCGCCTTCGTCGATCCCGGCGATGCCAAGAGCGCCGCGTGCGGCCCCGTGCTGGCCGGCGCGCATGCTGCCGCGCAGCGCACCATCAAGGGCGAACCGCGCAAGGATGTCGGGACGGGCAGGAGCGGCGACGTGAAGGCCGAGAAAAAGGACAAAAAGTTCCTCAATCCCTGAGGGGGGAGAGAGCGCCGTTTGCACCGAAACGGTTCGATCGGAGCCTATCGGCAATCGCCGCGTTACGAGAGCGTAACGGAGCTTGAACGGCGAGGAGAGAGGGGTGGCATTCAAGGGGATGCCTGGCACTCGACTGTCGAGAGCCGCCTGCGTCATGGCGGGGCTGATCATGGCGAGGCTCATTGCGGGGGCACCGGCCGCGGCTCAGTCGGTCGAGGACCTGCGCGACCTGTCGCTCGACGAACTCGCCAACGTCAATATCTCGTCGGTCAGCAAGTCGGACAAGGCGCTCGCCGACGCGCCCGCCGCCGTCTTCGTGATCACGCGCGACGACATCCTGCGTTCGGGGGCGACCACCTTGCCCGAAATGCTGCGGCTCGCGCCCAACCTCTACGTCGCGCAAAATTCGAGCAGCAGCTATACCATCACCGCCCGAGGCCTGAGCGGTAATCCCGGCCTCGTGAATTTCACCAACAAGCTGCTCGTCCTGATCGACGGGCGCAGCGTCTATTCGCCTTTTTATTCGGGCGTCTTCTGGGATATGCAGGATGTCCTGCCGGACGACGTCGAGCGGATCGAGGTGATCAGCGGTCCCGGCGCCACTTTGTGGGGGGCGAACGCCTTCAACGGCGTGATCAACATCATCACGCGCCGCTCGAGCGAAACGCAGGGGCTGCTCGCGAGTGCCGACGCCGGAGCGCGCGAACGGTCCGGTGCACTGCGCTACGGCGGCAAGCTGGGTGGTAACATGACCGCGCGCTTTTACGTGCGGGGTCTACGCCGCGACGAGACGCTGACGGCAGCCGCCGCACCCGCACATGACGCCTGGTGGCGCGTGCAAGGCGGGTTCCAGCTGGACTGGACTCCGAACGATCGTGATGCCCTGACGCTCCAGGGCGATATCCTGAACGGGCGGATCGACGCGCTGCAGGAAGGCGATACGCTGACGCGGAACCGCAATCTCCTCGCGCGCTGGACGCGCACCGCGCCCAATGGCGGCGCATTGGAGGTGCAGGCCTATTTCGACCGTACCGATCGCGACCTGCTGCAATATGGCCGGTTCCGGGTCGACACTTACGACCTTTATCTGCAGCACAATATCGCACTGGGCGCCAAGCATGATCTGGTGTGGGGCGCCGGCCTTCGCGCCTATCGGTTCGATACGATCGGTAGCGACCAGATCTATTTCGTCCCGCCCAAGCGAACGTCGCTCCTTGCCAATATTTTCGCCCAATATGGCTGGACGTTCGCGCGCGACACCGAGCTGACGCTGGGGATCAAACTCGAAAAGGATCCCTATGTCGGGACGTCGGTGCTGCCTAATGCGCGACTGGCGTGGAAGCCCGTCCATGCGCTGCTCTTGTGGGCCTCGGTTGCTCGCGCTGTCCGTTCGCCGACGCCGTTCGACCGCGACGTGGTCGAGGCGCGGAACCAAAAACCGCTGCTGATCGGCGGTGCGAACTTCAGGACCGAGAAATTGACCGCGTTCGAAGCGGGCACCCGCCTCCAGGCAAGCTCGATCGCGACCCTGTCGCTGTCGGCCTATTATAATCTGTACGACGACCTGAAGGCGCTCGAGATCACGCCGATCACCACCCTGCCCTTCTATTGGGCGAACGCGATCAAGGCGCACAGTTACGGGCTGGAGGCGTGGGGCGACGTATCGCTCGCCCGCTGGTGGAAAGTGCGCGCGGGGCTTAGCCTGTTGCACGAGCGTTTCGACTTCAAGCCCGGTGCGACCCGTTTCATCGGCGCCAACCAGGTCGGCAACGATCCGCGGCGGCAGGCGACTTTGAGCTCCGCCTTCAATATCGGCCGTCGCATCTCGATTGACGCGAACCTTCGCTATGTCGGCCCGCTGCCCAAGCCGGCGGTGCCGTCCTATTTCGAACTCGGTGGCAAGATCGGCTGGCGCCTGACCGATCGGCTGCAAGTGTCGGTGAGCGGCACAAATCTTCTGCACGACTGGCATCAGGAGCTGCCGCCCGATGTTGCCAGCCAAGTCCCCCGCACCGTTCTTGCCGGGTTCAAATGGCACATGTGATCCGTTCGATCGCGCTGCTTACCCTGCTGGCGGCCGTCCCCGGCGGCTCGCGGGCAGAGCCGCCGATCGAATATGCGGTCAAGGCCAGCTATTTGTACAAATTCGCGCCGTTCGTGCAGTGGCCTGCCGCCGCCTTCGCCGGTCCGAGCGCACCGCTCATCATCTGCATCGCGGGCCAGGATCCGTTCGGACATATGCTGGATGACGCGGTGCGCGGCCAACGCGTCAATGGCCACCCCTTCGAAGTCCGGCATGTCGATAGTGTCCGCCCGAGCATGCCCTGTCACATCCTGTATGCGGGCGGCGGCGCAGCAGAGGCGCTGCAGGCGGTGGCGAGCGCGCCGGTGCTGACCGTCACCGATGGCGGCCAGGGCGGCGGCATCATCCAGTTCGTGACCGTCCAGGGTCATGTCCGCTTCGCGATCAATCAGGCCGCCGCCGCCGGAAACGGAATCGAAATCAGCTCCAAGCTATTAGGGCTGGCGGTCAAGGTGACACGATGAACGCCCGCTTTCTGCTCCGCCGCCTGATGACGGCATTGGCAAGGACGCCGACGATCGGCATCGGCATCGCGTCGCTGCTGCTGGTCGCCAGCCTCGCGCTCGCTTATCACAACGAGGATCAGGCCCGCGTCGAGAAGATCCGCGAGGTCGAGGCGCAGGCGCGCGTGCTCGCCGCCAGCCTGACCGGCCCGCTCGCCTTCGACGATCAGACGGCCACCTTCGAATATATCGAGGCGATGAAGGCCAGCCCTGAATTCGATGCGGTCGGGGTCTACGGGCTCGACGGTCGCCTCGTGGCCGGATTTGCGCGATCGGGCGAGCCGCTGCCGCGCACCAACACAGTCGCCCGCTCGACGGTGCGCGGAAACGAGATCGTGGTCGCAGCCGAGGTCGAACAAGGCGGCACAAGGCTGGGCTCGGTCTATGTCGGTGCCGCGACCGAAAGCTGGGCCAGGCGCGCAGGCCGCTATCTCGGCATCGCGATCGTGCTCGTCATGGCCTGTCTGCTGGTTGCGGTGCTGGGCGCCTTCTATGCATCCGTCAGCGCCGCCAACCGCCGGCTGGAGGCCGAAATCGCCGGACGCGAGGAAGCCGAGGAAGCGCTCCGCCAGGCGCAGAAAATGGAGGCGATGGGCCAGCTTACCGGCGGTGTCGCGCACGATTTCAACAATCTGCTGATGGTCGCCTCGTCGGGACTGGAATTGCTCGAGCGCACCACCGATCCGATCCGCCGCGATCGGCTGAAGGACGGGATTCGCCAAGCGATCGAACGCGGCGCGCGGCTAACCCAGCAATTGCTCACCTTCGCCCGGCGTTCGCCACTGTCCCCGGAGGTGCTGGACGTCGGCAAGCGCATTCGAAGCCTGCAGGACCTGCTCGAACGCTCGCTGCGCGAGGACATACGCGTGCAGTTCGACCTCGCGGCCGACCTTTGGCCGATCGAGGTGGATCCGTCCCAGCTCGACGTGGCCATCCTCAACATCGCGATCAATGCCCGCGACGCCATGCCTGATGGCGGGATGATCCGGATCGGGGCGCATAACCAGCCCGCCGCCGGGGATCAGCGGCATGACATGGTCCGCATCTCGATCCGCGACACGGGGAGCGGCATCGCGCCTGAGCTGATGGAAAAGGTGTTCGAGCCCTTTTTCACCACCAAAAGCGTCGGAACCGGCACGGGGCTGGGTCTGAGCCAGGTCTATGGTTTTCTGCGCTCGTCGGGCGGCGAGGTGCGGATCGAAAGCAGGGTCGGCGAAGGCACCACCGTCTTCCTGCTCTTCCCACGGTCGAGCCAACCGCTTCCGCGCACCGCCGCGCGCGACCTGTCGTTCAACCGTGCGAAGCATCACGCCGCCGTGCTGGTCGCCGAAGACGACGAGCATGTCGCCGAACTCGTCTGCGAAATGCTGCGGGAGCTCGGCTATAACGCGAAACGCGGCGCGAGCGCGGCCGAGGCGTTGCGTATCCTCGAGGAATCGGGGCCTTATGGCGTGGTGCTTTCGGACATGATCATGCCGGGTAAGATGAACGGGCTCGACCTGGCGCACGAAATCGTCCGTCGCGAGCCAGACCTGCCCGTGGTCCTGATGACGGGCTATAGCGAGGCCGCGGCCTCGGCGGCGGCAGAGGGATTCCCCTTGCTGGTCAAGCCCTACACGATGGAAACGCTCGGCGAGGTTGTCGGTCAGGCGCTGCGCCGCGCCCCCCCGCAACCCGTTCCCTAAGGCGAGGCCTTGCTGCGCTTGCGAAAGCCCTGCCTGACGCCCACATGGCGGCTATGGACATGCCCCCGACTCAGGACAGCGCCAACCCCACCTGGCGCGCGATGAAGCGCGGCCTTCGGCTGCACTGTCCAAGCTGCGGTCGGGCACCGCTTTATCACTCCTATTTGAAGGTCGAACCGACCTGTCCCGCCTGCGGCGCCGAAAATGGCGAGCACCGCGTGGACGATGCCGCTTCTTATTTCACCGTGCTGATCGTCGGCCATGTGGTGGTCGCTCCGATGCTGGCGTTCGAAGTGCTGTGGGATGCCTCGCTCGCGCTCGTCCTCGCCATCACTTTGCCCATGGTTGGGCTGGTCGCGCTGGGCGCTCTGCCTTTCGTCAAGGGTGCGATCGTCGGCTTGCTGTCGGCCCATGCTCGTCGTGCCAAGGCCGAGGCGGTACGGCCGCCGAATGCCCCTCCGCCCGGCGGCCCCTGGGGCTGATTTCGAACGTCGGCACGAAGCGCCGGCCTCGATAAGGCTCGGCTCTTAAGCGGCGGCGACGCGGACCGATGCCCGTCCAGCCTGCTCGCCCAGCGCCAGAGGCGGCCAGCACGACTTCGCGCGCCGTTCAGGTTTTCCGACAAAAGCGCGAAATATTATGGCTGATCCGCTCGCTCTGCCCAGAAATCTCCACTGCCGACATTGATCTTTAACCGGTTAATTCCTAAATCAACCCAGCTAGCGTCGCCTGCGACGGGATTTGACGCCCCCTCTGAGGGGTAGGATTTTTCCATTTCACGCTTCCTCGGCTCCTTCGGCATTTTGCCACCGGACCTTTTTTGTTTTCGTGAAAGGGAACATCCCATGCCGATCGGCACCGTCAAATTCTTCAACGAGGCCAAGGGTTATGGCTTCATCGCGCCCGAAGATGGTGGCCCGGACAGCTTCGTCCACATCAGCGCGGTCGAGCGTGCCGGCCTGCGGACACTGCAGCAGAACCAGCGCGTCAGCTATGAAATCCAGGCCGACAATCGCGGCAAGCCATCGGCGGTCAACCTGCAGGACGCTTAAATGTCCAAGGAAGATCTGCTGACGTTCGAAGGTTTGATCGAAGAGGTCCTGCCCGACGGGCGCTTTCGCGTCCTGTTGGACAATGATCACCGCGTCATCGCCTACACTGCCGGACGGATGCGGCGTTACCGCATCCGCACCGTGCTTGGCGATCGCGTTCATGTCGAAATGACGCCCTATGACCTCGACAAGGGCCGGCTCATCTTTCGCGAGCCGACACCAGGCGGCGGGCCGCGTCGGAATGTCCGGCGCTAGCATCCCTGCCTTTCAACCAATGCGAGCCCTGAAGAGGCTCGCCCAAGGAAAACATGCATATTCAGAATATCAGAAGCGCGGATCATCCGCGCCATCGTCTTTCGCTTCTTTTCTCCGACGCGCCGACGCGGCGGCAGCCCCAGGCGCCTCATCCGCTGTCCCGCAAGGAATTGCAGCGCATTGTCGCCGAGATGCTCGGCTAGGCCTTCAGGGCTGCGAGCCCCGCCACGGAGTTGTCCGGATGAGCCATACCAGCGCCTTCTACCTCGCGTGCGCCGACGAATGCGCGCGCGAGGCCAGCGCGACCGCCCTCGAAAATGTACGCGAACGCCATTTGCGGTCCGAAGCAGCCTGGCGAGCGATGGCCGCGCGCTTGCTGCACGGCGAACGGATCCGGCTCGCCGCGGCTGCGGCCAAGGAGGAAGAGTGAAGATGAACCGACCATTCCAGAAACGAGTCATGACGCCACGCCTCTCTCCCGATCAGGCCGCGCGCCAGGGCCGCGTGTCGCGCCTCGCCTTCGACGCACTGCGCCAGCCTGCGGACGTCATCGCCTTTCTCAACACGTATGACGAAGCGCTGGGCGGCCGGCCGATCGATCTGGCGGTCGCCAGTCAGGACGGACTGCTCCGCGTCGAGCAAGCGCTCGCTTCATTGCCGCCGGCCTGACGCGCCATGAACCGCAGCAGCTTCAATGATCGGGTCGCGAACTGCATCGCACAGTTCAGGGAGGTGGAAACGCGCTCCCGTGAACTGAGCGATAGCCGGAACCCTCAGGCACGTCGGGCGGGCCCGAAAATTCGCGACGCGCGCGCCGGCCGGCGCGGTGATACCCCTGAAGGCTAGCCTGCCTTCCGCCCCGCTTTACGCGGTGCGGCGTCGGTCGAGAAACGATAGACGATGATGTTGTGGTAGGTCTGGCCGGGATCGAGCCGCGCCGACCCGAATTCGGGCTGGTTGGGCGTATTGGGGAAGACCTGCGGCTCGAGCGCGATGCCGTCCGACTGGCGGTAGCTGTGCCCGGACTTGCCGATCGCGGTCCCGTCGAGGAAATTGCCCGTATAGAGCTGCACGCCGGGCTGGTTGCTCGAGATCTCCAGCACGCGACCCGAATAGGGATCCTCGATCCGCGCATTCAGGCGCGGCTTGGCGCTGGGGCTGCGGGCGATCACGAAATTCTCGTCATAGCCCTGTCCGAACACGATCTGGTCGTCGCGGCCGTCGCGGATGCGCTCGCCGATTCTGTGCGGCGTACGGAAGTCGAACGGCGTGCCCGCGACGGGCCGGAACTGGCCCGTCGGGATCAAGGTGGCGTCGACCGGCGTGGTGGTTTCGGCGGGGATCGTCAGCATCTCGTCGAGGATCAGCCGCTGCGAGGCCTCGCCCGCCAGGTTCCAGAAGCTGTGATTGGTGATGTTGAGGATGGTCGGCTTATCGGTCGTGGCCGAATAGACAACCTTGAGCTCGTTCTGCTCGTTCAGCGAATAAGTCGCCGTCACGGTGAGCGTGCCGGGATAGCCCTCTTCGCCATCCGCGCTGACATAGCGCAGGGTCACGTGCGCACTCGGTCCGCTGGCGCTGTCGACGACCGTCCACAGATGCTTGTCGAAGCCGACGATCCCGCCATGGAGCGCATTGGGGCCGTTATTGGCGGCCAGATGATAGGCCGTGCCGTCGATCGAGAAGGTCGCCGCCTTGATGCGGTTGGCATAGCGGCCGACCGTCGCCCCAAAATAATTGGGCGCGACCAGATAGCCCTTCATGTCGGCATAACCGAGTGCGACATCCTCGCGCCGCCCATGGCGATCGGGGACGATCACCGACTGCAGGATCGCGCCATAATTGATGATGCGCGCGGTCATGCCCTTGCCGTTCGACAAGGTGAAGATGGTGACGGGGGAACCGTCCTTGAGCGTGCCGAACTGGCCTTGCTGCACCGTCGCCGCCTCGGCGCAGGAGGCCGCACCCAACACAGCACCGATCACACTCGCCCAAATCGCCCGCATCTTTCTTTTCCCTCTCCCGCGCCGGAGCGGCGCTCGTCGCCGGTATAGTCATACAAATAGAAAGGCCAAGCTGGTTTGGCCCTCGCAAGCGGGCCTCGCGACGGGACTATACGTCCGATGACGTATGACGCTTTTGCGCGGTCCCCGGTAGCTTCCCGTCGAAGACTCGGCAGGACGAGGCCAGGATGGACGGAATTCGCGTCGGTAACAGGGTGGTCGGAACGCAATCGCCGGTCACCATCGGCTGGGAGAATATCCCGAAGGTGGAAGGTGGCCCGGTGAAGCGGTTCGTCTTCACCTGGTTCCAGCCGACCATGCTCTTCGCCTTGCTCGCTTTCTGGTATTATGCGCCCAACAGCATCGCCACGACGTCGGTCGCGATCGGGATCGGCATCGGTTTTCGGGTGCTGCTGCTCGGGCTCGAATGGGTCAATCCGCGCTACGAAAGCTGGCGGCTGACCTGGAAGGAACTGGTCGTCGACCTCTTCTATGTCGGGTTCAGCTATACATTGCTGCGCATCGTCGACAGCTATATCGGCAGCGACGTCATCATCGAAAATGTCCAGCACCATTTCCACTGGGACAAGTTCGCCTGGTTCACGGGCCTTCCCTTGCTGGTGCAGGCCTTCCTGATCTCGTTCATCTTCGATTTCGGGCAATATTGGATGCATCGCGGCATGCACAATTGGTACCCGTTGTGGCTGCCTCATTCGGTGCATCACTATATCACCCAGCTCAACATCAATAAGGGTGCGGTCGGCAACCCGGTCGAGCTCTTCCTGATCGGGCTCGGCATCGGCGGACTGTTCGATTTCGTGCCGCGCGCCTTCCTGCTCGCGGGCACGTTCGGGCTGACGATCGGCACCTATCAGCATATCAATGTGCGCTTCAATTCGCCGAAATGGTGGCGCTTCCTGTTCAACACGACCGAGCATCACAGCCTGCACCATTCGCAGGACTATGAATCGACGCGCAGCAACTATTCGGGGTCCTACATCTTCATCGACAGGATGTTCGGTACCTGCATCGACGGCGAGGCCGAATTGCTAGGGATGGAAGGCGGCCGCCGCATGTCGGTCCGCGAGCAGATGACCTACCCCTTCACCGAGGGCTGGAAGACGCTGAAGGAGCGGTTCGGCAGGGCGCCGGTGGCGCTGCCGGCCGAGTGATGGGCAGCGCTTCAGCCGCCAGCACCGCTCTTCTCTACGCGGGTGCCGACCCCGGCTCGCAGGCACAACCGATGCGGCCGGACAAATCGAAATGGTCTCCCGATCCCTTCAAAGGAACATCCGTGAACCTGCGTTTCATCGACTGGATCTGGCACGTCCGGGGCAGCCTGGAACTCGCGCCCGGCCAGTCGAGCCAGGAGGCTCTGGAACGGCTCGACCCCTTGTTCCACGAGACGGGCACCAGCCACGAGCGTGCCGACGACACGCTCACCTTCCGCAAGAAGGACCAGCCCGCCCAGGACAAGATGTCCGTGTTCGATTCCGGCGTGTTGCGGATCGAAAAGCGGGCGGCCGGTTCGGTATTGCGCTATCATCTGGTCAGCCGGACCTTGCTGTTCTGCTTTCTGCTGCCGTTCGCGTTCCTGGCCATCGCGCAGCTCACGATCGCGATCGGTAAGATGGAGAACCCCCCGGCCGCGAAGGCCGCGGACGCGGCGCACAAGGCCGCCGCCAAGGCGCCCGTTCCGCTCAATCCGATCGACAAATTCCTCGGCGCGCCCGCGCCCGAGAAACCCAAGAAGGGCGAGGCGGAGAAGATGGGCAAGCGCGGCAAGAAGGCCTCGCCGACATCCGCCTATGTCTTTGCCAGCATGTTCGCCATTCTCTACCTGATCGGCCGCATTCTCGAGGATCGGCTGGTCAAGAGGCTGCTCAGGAAGAAGCTGCAAGCCCCCTGACCCCCTGTCCCGGCTGATGCCGGGTGGGTTGTCGCCGATTGCGCGGATCGGCGGCTCTCTGCCGTTCAATCAGTCATTGCGAGCCCCGAAGGGGCGCGGCGATCCAGGCCTGCGGGTCTGGCTCGGCCCGCGGGCCTGGATCGCCACGGCGCTTCGCGCCTCGCGATGACGACGGGAAGAGCCGCGCGAGCTCGCCCGCGACTCCCGCTTCCCGCAAGCGCCCCTGCGCCAGGCCGCGCTCAGGCTTCGGGCGCAATCTCGACGCTGAGGCCATCGAGCGCCGCATCGAACGGGATCTGGCACGACAGGCGGGAATTGGGCCGGCGATGCTCCGAGCTGTCGAGCAGGTCGCTTTCGTCCGCGCTGATCGCAGGCAGCCGATCGACGAAGGCCTGGTCGACATAGACGTGGCAGGTCGCGCAGGAGCAGACGCCGCCGCACAAGGCGAATGGCTCATCCGCGCCGGCATCGCGAACGATTTCCATCACGGTCAGGCCGGTGCCGGCGTCGACGGCTTTCTGCTCGCCGGTGCGGCTGGTGATGATCAATTGGGCCATGAAATTTTCCTGACAATAAGGTCGGCGGAACCGGCGAAGCCAGCTGTCGACCAGGGTTGAAACGGATCTTTGCGAGGCCTGATCGGCGGCGAATGCCGCGACAAGCCGGTCACGCGAGAGGAAAAGCTCGCCGGATCATTTCGGCGGGGCGGCCAGGCTCCACCATGACAATGTGTGGATGTCGTGCGCGGTGACCCACAAGCCCGTGCCCGCAAAGCGGAGCGCGCCACTGCCCGACGGCTTGCCGAGCCGCGCCAGAACCGCCAACGACTTGGGGTCGATCATCGCGAAGGTCTGGTCCGACGTGGTGCGCAGCCAAACCGCGCCGCCGCCCGCGTCGATATCGCCATAGAGAAGGTCGGCACCGACCTTGACCCGGCCGGTCAGTTCGGCCGTGGCCGGATCGATCCGCGCCAGCGTGCCGTCGCCTTGCTCCTGCACCCACACCGCGCCCTCGCCCGCGGCAAGGAAGCCGGGCTGCTTGCCCAGCTTGAGCCGCTTGACCACCATGTTGGTCGCGGGGTCGATCTTCTGGAGCGACTGGTTGACGCTGCTCACCGCCCAAAGCGCATCATAGCCGAAGGCGAGATAATAAGTGCTGGGGTCGACCGCGATCGAGGCGATGACGCGGTTGTCGGCCGGATCCACCCGCGCGATCTTGCCGGCATCGTCGCTGCCGACCCAGATCGATCCCGCGCCGGCAACTACGTTCAATTCGCCCTTGGGATTGGCGATCCCGGTCGGGATGGCGGCAATCAGGTGCGCGGTCTGCAGGTCGATCCGGTTGAGCGTGCCATCCTTGCAATCGGCGATCCACAATGAGCCGGCCGCGATCGCCATCGCGCCGCACGGATGCGCCATCGCCAGCTCGGCGAGCTTGCCCTGCCGCGACCAGCGTTCGACCCGGCCGCGATTGGTGGCCCAGACACTGTCGCCGTCCACCGCCAGGAAGTCGGCAAATCCCGGAACGGTCAGGACCTGCGCCTCCTGCGGGACCGGGACTGGAGCGGCGGCGATGGCGGCGGCGGCCATGATCTGGAGACCGAGCATCGGGTCAGTGCTGCCTGGACGCAAAGATGGCGATCGCGATCACCGCCGGAAATTGAGAAAGACGTTGCTTGTCCATGTCCCCGGCACCCCGCTGTTGATGACGCGAGCGTGCGTATGTTTCTTGCACCCAACGATACGTCAAATGCCCTAGAAGTGCGTCACCCCGGGGCAGGCGAGCCGGCACGACGGCGGGGGGGGGGTCGAAGCCGCCAGCTATTCCGCGCCGCCTGCAAGCAACAAAGCTTGGGGCACCCACCCCGAAGGATGAGCGCCCCGCCCCGCGAGAGGACCGTGAAACCAGGGATTTGCGCGCCGGGTTCGCCTCAGCCGGCGGCTGTCGCCCGACGTGCCTTGACCTTCTCGATCAAGGGTCGGGCGGGGAAGATGAACTGCTCCCAGATCGACAGCCGCTTGCGCTCGGCCTGACCGACGATTGCGGATTCACCTTCGCGATAGGTGCCGAAGATGCGGTCGAGCAGGATCAGCGAATTGCCGTAATTGCAGCGCGTATCCTCATAGCGCACCGAATGATGCAGGCTGTGATGGCGGATGGTGGTGAAGAAGAAGGAATAGAATTTGGGCGGATCCGACCGCACGTTGGCGTGCGCGAAGGTCGAGATCACGGTCAGCACGTTGAGCCCGCAGAAGATTGCCGGGGTCGGAAGATCGAACAAGGCCACCACGCTGAGGCTGATCAGGAACAATTCGATCGGGTTGCCGACCGCGCCCTTCATCGCATTCAACTGGGTAATGTGATGATGCGGCGCATGGGTCAGCCAGAGCGGTGTCCAGTCATGCATCCCACGGTGCATCCAATATTGGCCGAATTCGATCAGGAGCACCACCAAGGCGACCTGCGCGAGGAAGGGCATGTGCATCGCCCATTCGGTCGAGATGCCGAGCGAATGCTTCGCCGCGCGCAGCGGCTCGTCGGCGAACTTGGCCGTGGCCCAGGCAATCGCGCTCGCGCTCAGGATCACATAGAAGAGGTCGGTGAAGAATTCGCGTTTGTTCAGACGCCAGCCGGAATGCCGCTCCGCCACCCATTCGAGCGCCTGGACCGCGGCAGTGATGAGCCCCGACGTGACGACGATCGTCCAGTCATTGTTGATCAGGACCGCCGGACCGAACGCCCAGAACAGGATGACCAGCACGACCATGATCGGCGGCAGCAAGTTCAGGAAAGTGGTCCGCATTCGATCTCGCCTCGTACGACGTCACGGCGAGGACCGCTTTCGCTCGGCCCGAAACCGTGGAAGCCACCCTCGGCGGTAAAATTAGGATTGCAGCCGGGCAGGCGCAGGTGTGCGAATGACGTAGGTTGGGTAGTGGGCTGGTGCCGACCGGAAGAGCTTCCCGCCGAACGACCGCAAAATGCGGTGGCGTGCGCGATCGTGTTTCATGTCCTTGCGAGCCCCGCAGGGGCGCGTCAATCCAGTCCGGCGGGCCTGGATCGCCACAGCGCTTCGCGCTTCGCGACGACGTGCTTCGGAGGTCCCAAACGCAAATCGGCCTGATCCGGGAAGCCGGATCAGGCCGATCATGATCTGGTTCTGAAGATCAGCGCAGCGAGGCGAGCTGCACCGAGCGGGCGTGCGCCGCCTCCGCCGTGCGGGCTTCGATGCGGGTGCGAACCTGCTCGGCAACGTCGGCACGGCAGGCGCGCGCCTTCGCCTCGAGATCGGCGTGGATCGTCGCGAGGCTGTCGCCGCAGACCGCACGCGCCGCCTGATCGACGCGGATCGCAAGGCGCTGCTGGCCTTCCGCCGTTGCCAGGTTGAGCCCGGCGAGCGAGAGGACGACACTGTCCTTGCCGAACGGATTGTCGGTGGTGCCGGCATATGCGGCGGACCCAAGCGAGATGGCGGCAATAGCCGCGATGCCGATCTTCATGATCTTCTCCTGCGAACTCATTCCGCCGTCTTCGTGCGGATGAGTGGCATCTAGTCGCAGAGCGACATTCTGACAAGATTTAAAGTCGAAGACGACACAAAAAGCCCCGCACCCAAAAGACGAGTGCAAGAGTCGCAACGGATGGTTCCGTTTTAATCAATGCGGAGGTTATATATCGGCCTTCTGTTCGCTCATAACTCCCATCGGTTATTACGTTTCAAGGCGCTTGTACTACCAGCGAAGCCAGTTCGAGGTTCTGGCCGAGCAGCCCCACGGGCAGTCGCACCACCTCGGTGCGCTCGACCGATCCGGAAGGGCCGACCACCGCGACGGAGAGCGTCCGCGCTAAAGGCGCCGACCAATTGCGAACGGTCTCGACCGGCAGGCGCACCCGCCAGGACCGGCCGCCGCTGGCCTCGACCGTCCGCTCGTTCACACGAACGGTCTCCTGGCCCGAATGGCGATGACCGCGGACGAGAAGACAGTCGGCCGCGCCGCAGCGGACCAATTTGGCGGTCGCCGACCATGCATGACCTGGCAGCGAAACGACGGCCAAGGCCATCAGGACCCCACGAAGTCGGACGATCGCCATCGCATCAGGCTGGCCCGCCCCGCCGGGCCGCGCCATGAGGCATTTGACGTAGCGGCGGCCTGCCCCGCGGCCGACGGGAGCCGGCAGCTGCGGATCAGTCGATTGCGATACCCCGCGCCTCGAAGAAGGCCTGGACCGGGGCGAGCGCGGCGGCATGGGCGCGCCAGCGGGCGACTGAATCCCGATAGATGGGGCGCCGGACCTGGGCCGCGCTGGGGGTGGAGACCGCACCGCCATGGGAATGGAAATCGAGGCAGCGCTCCGACCATTCCAACCCGCAATGACCCAGCAGGCGGCGCGTCTCGCCCTCCTGATCCGCCACCAGGGCTTCATAGCTGAGCTCGAGGATGCGGCCGGGCAAAGCCTCGCGCCACAAGGCCATCAGCCGGTCGAAGCGCGCATAATAAGCGGCGATGTCGAGCAGGTCGTAACTATAGTCATAATAACGCGATCCGGTCGCGAACAGGTTGCGGAAATTGGCGAGCACCGTGTCCATCGGATGTCGCCGCAAACAGACGATCGCGGCATTGGGCAGGGCGCGCGCCGCGATCCCCGCATATTGGAAATTGCCCGGAAACTTGTCGACGAAGCGGCGCGCGGGATCGCGGCGATGATGCGCGGCACGCGCCAGATAGTCGCGGCCGATCGCACCCATGTCGCTTCCCGCCGCCGCCGCGATCGTCTCGGGATCGAGTACGGTCCGGCTGCGTGTCCCTGATGCCATCTTGACCGCGAGTGGCAGTGCCTGGAGTTCGCCCACGCTCTCGACCGCCGGATGGGACGCCAATATGCGATCGACCAAGGTCGTGCCGGTGCGCGGCATTCCAATCACCAGGATCGGCGCATCGGTCGGGCATCCATTTGCCGGCGCCCGGGCCACGGCGGGCCAGGCCGCCTCGATCGCGTCGAACACCGCCGCATCGCGCGCGAAATCATAAGCGAGCTGTGTTCGATGCGCCCGATTGACGCGGATCAGGCAATCCAGCGCCTGCTCGCCCTCGCCGACATCCTCGAGCTCCTTGGCCAAGGCATAGCCGGTGAGCAGCCGGTCGGGCCCGGGTGCAGCGCGATCATGCGCGCCGCGCAATCGCTCGACATGGTTGCGAGCAGGCGTCTGCTTGCGAAGCCCCGCCAGCAGATGATGCGCGCGCGCATCGCCGGGCGCGCGGGCGAGGATCGCCTCCAGCGCCGCATCGGCCTCCTCGACGCGACCGAGGAAGCTCAGCGCCGCTGCCTGATTGTACCGGAACTGATTGTTGTCGGGCGCGCGTTCGACAGCGGCGGCAAAATGAACGAGCGCAGCCTCATGGTCGCCCAATCGGGCATAGACGCATCCCATCGTGTCACGGCCGAGCGCGTCGGCGGGCAGCGCATCCTCGGCCGCGCGAAGCGTGGTGGCGGCATCGCCATCGCGTCGCACCAAAGTGTAGAGCCGGGCGAGCTGCGCGCGATATTCGCCATGCGGCGCGAGCGCGATCGCCTGCTCGACCTGCCTGATGGCATCGTGGATCCTGCCCGATTCCGAGTCCGCGATGCCGAGCAGGAAATGACCCTCGGCCTTGCCCGTCGCCTGGCCCATCCGCGCGGCGGCGAGCTCGCGCAGCGCGATCATGTCGCCCCGCTCCAGCGCGGATTGGCCTTCGGTGCTGAGCGCTTCGGTCATATCCCGCGCATCCACCGGGTTCGGGGCCCGCAATGTCATTGCGCGAGCGTCGCCACCGCAATCGCCGTGGCGGAGGCGCGATTTTCGACGCCCATTTTCTCGAAAATCTGCTCGAGATGCTTGTTCACGGTGCGGGGGCTGATCTCCAATATCTCGCTGATCTCGCGATTCTGCTTGCCGCGACTGATCCAGACCAGCACCTCGGCCTCGCGTGAGGTGAGGCCATGGCGCTCGGCCAGGATGCGCTCGGCATCGCCCTCGCGTTTCTCCGTCAGCCGGAACAGCCATTCGCGCCCGCTCGCGTCGCGCAGGAAGCTGCATTCGACCAGGCTGTCGCCGATCTGGATTGACGACTGCGCGCCGGGTGGCACGTCCGGGCCCTGCATGCGCCTGATCGTGGACGCAAGCGGCTCGGGCAGGCGCAGGTCACGCGCGGTCCAGCCGGGGAACAGGCGTTCGATCGTGGTGGCGACGAGCGGCGTCATCCAGCTGATCGTGCCGCCCTCATCGACGGCGAAGGACGGCCTGCCGGCCGTATCCAGCGCCAGCTGGCTGCCTTGCGAGATGCGCGCATTGGCGAGGTGGACCGAAACCCGCGCGAGCAGTTCATCGACGACGATCGGCTTGTGCACATAATCCACCGCGCCCGCCTCCAGCCCGCGCACGACATGCTCGGTCTCGGTCAACCCAGTCATGAAGATCACCGGCAGACCGCGGAAGCGTCCATCCGCCTTGATCCGCTGCGTCGTCTCGAAGCCGTCCAGCCCCGGCATCGCCCCATCCATCAGGACGAGATCGGGCGTGACATGGTCGAGCAGATCGAGCGCCGCGAACCCGTCGACCGCGATCAGCACGGTCATACCGGCCCGTTCGAGCGTGGCGGTCAGGAAGCGCAGCGATTCCGGCGTATCGTCGACGACCAGGATCGTCGCGCCGCTGCTGCCGCCCGGCTTATCCGACATGGTCGATCGTCCGGCTCAGGGCGCGCAAGTCGAAATTGTCGAGATGCCGTCGCATCGCCGCCACCGCCGGGCCGCACTCCGGTATCTCGGCTTCCAGTTCGGTGAGGACCGTTTCGATCGCGCGCACATGGCCCAGCTTGATATAACGCCTGAGGTTCGCGAGGAAGGGCGCAGCCGCTTCCGGAAGCGGCTCCGGCGCACTCGCCTCCGCGGAACTTCCCTCAGCGGCGCTGACGATCCAGATCAGATCGAGCTGACGACCGATCATGTCCAGCAGCGCGTCGAGATCGACCGGCTTCGACAGGAAGGCGTCATGGCTGGCGCTGCCGTCGCCGCCCGCGCGGAATTCATGCGCGTTGGCCGAGACCATCACGATCCGCAGCCGCGCGCCGAACGCCGCACGCAATTGCGCAGCGACCTCCCAGCCATTGCTGCCGGGCATCTGGATATCCAGCAGAACCAGATCGGGCGAACAGCTCTGGGCGAGCGCCAGCCCCTCTGCCCCGCCGGTTGCCGTGAACACCGCAAAGTCGAGCGGGCGCAGGAGATGTTCGACCACCGTCGTCTGGGCGGGACTGTCGTCGATGACCAGGATCGTCTTGCGGTCGCCGCGATAGCCAGTGACGCGATCATAAGCTTCCGCGCTGGGCGGCGCGACCATCGGCTCGGGCAGCATGAGGCGAAGCCGGAAGCTGCTTCCGCGCCCCAATATGCTGGTCGCGGTCACCTCGCCCCCAAGGATGCCCGCCAGCACGCGCGTGATCGCCAGCCCCAGCCCGATCCCCGGCTGCGCCGCCGCCTCGGGCGCGCTGCCGCGCTCGAACGGCTCGAAGATCCGATCGAGATCGTCGGCGGCAATGCCGATTCCCGTATCGCTGACCTCGATCGTCGCCGTCTGGCTGCGATAGCGGACGGTCAGCGTGGCCCCGCCCTGCTCGGTATATTTGATCGCGTTGGACAGCAGGTTGATCAGGATCTGGCGCAGCCTCTTCTCGTCGGTGCGGACGAAGGGCGGGAGCTTGCCCTCGACGATATAATCGAGCGTGAGCCCTTTCGCCGCGGCCTGCATCTTGAACATGTCGACGACATGATCGAGCACGGCGGGAAGGCGCACGATATCCTGCCGGAATTTGAGCACGCCGCTTTCGACGCGCGATATGTCGAGCAAGCCCTCGACCAGATTGGTGAGATGCTCCGCGGATCGCCGGATCACGCCCGCGGCTTCGACCGGGGGCATCGCGCCGTCGCGCTCCAGCAATTGCGCATAGCCGTAAATGGCATTGAGCGGAGAGCGGATCTCATGGCTCACCGCGACGAGGTAGCGCGTCTTGGCCGCATTGGCGGACTCGGCAGCCTCCTTGGCGCGCTGCAATTCGGCGTGCGTTTCCCGATGCGCAGCGATCTCCTGTCGCAGCATCTCGGTCTGACGGCGATTCTCCTGCTCCGCCGCGCGACGGCTGCGGCGTGTCGCCACGAGCAGCCAGGACAGGATGGCGCCGAGAATGGCGACCGGCACGAACAGCAGGACGGGCCGGAGCGCGACCGGCGTCATCCGGCCACCCGCTTCAACCGCGGCATCCGTCATGAATTCGGATGGAATAAGACGGGCTTCGGACCGTCGCCGTCGCTGCGCCACGCCGAAACGGACGTGGCGGGGTGTGCGCGATTGCGACGGGCGTGACGATGCCCCGAATCCGGGGCTGGATAGTGCCCAAATGACGCATTGCAGCATCGCGAATTCGAGTCACACGCCTCATGGTGCCGATGCATATAATTTATTACGCTATTGATCAAACGTAATATCGCATGCATTGTCCGACCGCAGAATTCCGTGACTTTCGATTCACCGAATGGACGAACAAGGGGGTGAGTATGGTGCGCCGGCTGTCCAAAATACGGCTCATGATCGCGGCCGCGGCGGCGCTCATGACCGCCTCCTGTAGCGGCGGTGCACAAAAGGATGCGGCAAAGCGCACCGAATTCAATATCGGTTGGTCGATCTATGCCGGCTGGATGCCCTGGCCCTATGCCCAGCAGGCCGGGATCGTGAAGAAGTGGGCCGACAAATATGGCGTCAAGATCAACATCGTCCAGGTCAACGACTATGTCGAATCGGTGAACCAGTTCAACGCGGGCAAGCTCGACGGCGTCACGGTCACCAACATGGATGCGCTGACGATTCCGGCCGCCGGCGGCAAGGATACGAGCGCGATCATCCTCGGCGATTATTCGAACGGCAATGACGGCGTGGTGCTCAAGAATGCGAAGAGCTTGGCCGACATCAAGGGCCGCACCGTCTATCTGGTCGAACTGTCGGTCTCGCACTATCTGCTCGCGCGCGGGCTTTCGACGGTCGGGCTCCAGTTGTCCGACGTGAAGACGGTCAATACGTCCGACGCGGATATCGTCGGCGCCTTTGCCAATCCGGCCGCGACCGCGGTCGTGACCTGGAATCCGCAGCTGACCGAGGTCGCCAAGCTGCCCGGGGCCAAATTGGTGTTCGACTCGCACCAGATCCCGGCCGAGATCCTCGACCTGCTCGCGGTCGACACGGCGACGCTCAAGGCCAACCCCAATCTGGGCAAGGCGCTCGCCGGCATCTGGTACGAAACGATCACGCTCATGCAGCGCAAGGATGCCACCGGCGCCGCCGCGCGGGCGGCGATGGCCAAGATGGCCGGATCAAGCCCACAAGCCTTCGACGCGCAGCTCACCACCACCCATCTCTATGAGAAGCCGCAGGATGCGGTCGCCGCGCTCAACGCCCCCGCGCTCGCCAGCACGATGACCAAGGTGCGCGACTTCAGCTTCTCCAAGGGCCTGTTCGGCCAGGGCGCGAAATCGCCCGACGCGATCGGCATCGCTTTGCCGGGCGGCAAGACGATCGGCGATACCAACAATGTGAAGCTGCGCTTCGACCCGACCTTCATGGAGCAGGCCGCGGCGGGCAAGCTCTGAGGCGGCCGGCAATGCGCTGGGTCAATATCAGGCCGAACCGCCGCAGTTCGATCCTGCTGGGTGCGGCGCCTTTGCTGTTGGTTCTCGTCTGCTATCTGTTTGCGTCGGCCGCGCGCCACGCGGCCAATCCGTCCGACAAGGTCCTGCCGACGCCCGCCGCGATGGTGTCGGCGATGCACAGTCTGCTGGTCGATACCGATCCGCTGAGCGGCCATTTGATCTTCTGGGCGGACACGATGGCCAGCCTCGAACGGCTCGGCCTTGCGCTCGGCATCTGTACCTTGTCCGCGCTCCTGGTGGGCATGGTGCTGGGCGTGCTGCCCGCGGCGCGCGCGACCCTGGGCGGACTGGTCACGACGATCGCGGTGATCCCGCCGATCGCCCTGCTCCCCGTCCTGTTCATCGTCTTCGGGCTGGGGGAGACCGCCAAGGTCGCACTGATCGTGGTCGGGATCACGCCCTTCATGATCCGCGACCTGGCGGATCATGTCGCGTCGCTTCCGCAGGAGCAATTGATCAAGGCGCAGACGCTCGGCGCCAGCAGCTGGCAATTGGCCTTGCGCGTCGCCCTGCCCCAGGCGCTGCCGCGGCTGATCGCGGGCCTGCGTCTCTCGCTCGGGCCGGCCTGGGTCTATCTGATCTCGGCCGAGGCGATCGCCTCCGACATCGGGCTCGGCTACCGGATCTTCCTGGTCCGCCGCTACCTGTCGATGGACATCATCATTCCCTATGTCGCCTGGATCTCCTTGCTCGCGATCCTGATGGACATGGCGCTCGCCCAGCTGAGCCGCCGTGGCTTCGCCTGGGCACATCAGGCCGCCCGATGAGCGACCTCCTCACCTTCGACAATGTCTGGCTGGAATATGGCGAGAAGATCGTGCTCGAGCGCGTCGACCTCACCATTACCGAGCGCAGCTTCGTCTCGATCGTTGGTCCGTCGGGCGCTGGCAAGAGCAGCTTCCTGCGGCTCGTGCTGGGCCAGGAAGTGCCGACCCGCGGGCGGATCCTCCTCGATGACCAACCGCTCACGCCCGAATGCGGCCCCGATCGCGGCGTCGTGTTCCAGCGTTATTCGGTCTTCCCGCACCTGACCGCATTGCGCAACGTCATGTTCAGCCGGGAATGCGCGAAGGCGCCGTTCACCGCGCGGCTGTTCGGTGCCGCCCGCCGCGCCGCCGCGGAGGAAGCCGAGGCGATGCTGGTGGAGGTCGGCCTGGGCGACGCGCTCCATCTCTATCCCGCGCAACTTTCAGGCGGCATGCAGCAAAGGCTGGCGATCGCGCAGGCGCTGATGGCGCGGCCACGCGTGCTGCTGCTCGACGAGCCGTTCGGCGCGCTCGATCCGGGCATCCGCCAGGACATGCACCGCCTGATCCTGCGGCTGTGGCAGGAGCATCAGCTGACCGTGCTGATGGTGACGCACGACATCAGCGAAGCCTTCGGGCTCGGCACGCGCGTGCTTACGTTCGACAAGCGGCGCATCGATCCGCACGCGCCGCACCGCTTCGGTGCGACCGCGGTCTACGACCTTTTGCTCTCGCGCAAGACGCTTCCGAGTGTGCCCGATCCGCAGCAGAAAGTATTACGATTGACAGAATCGGTAATAACAAACACAGAGGATTCGCAATGACGGACGCGCCTTCCTCGGGCCTCGCCCGGCTCAGCATGAGCCTTCCCGCCGAACTTTCCCGCCAGCTCGACGTGATGGTGGAAGAACGCGGTTTGCCGTCGCGTTCGCAGCTGATCGCGGAGCTGATCCGCGACGAGCTGGCGGAGCACGGCGCCGCCTCGCGGCCCGAAGACACGCTCGCCGGGACGATCACCCTGGTCTATCGCGGCGACATGGGCCGCGTGCGGCACCAGCTCGCCCAGACGCAGGGTGAGTATCTCAAGGAAGTCATCTCCTCGCAGCACGTCTTCCTGGAAGACGATCAGTCTCTCGAGGTGCTGTTGGTCCAGGGGCCGGCGCGCCGCCTGCGCGACCTGTGCGATGCGCTGCGCAAGGTCCGCGGCGTCCAGCAGCTGCGCCTCTTCACCACCACCGCGCTGCTGCCCCCGCTCCACGAGCAGGAGCAGAATTGGCGCCGCAACAATGGCAGCAAGGCGGCATGAGCGCGCTCGCCGATCCCAACGCCGCGCGCGAGCATGCCCGCGCGATGGCGGGCACCGTCGTCGAGGCGATGCCGACGCTGCCGCCGCGCGCGGACGACCTGCCGGCAGGCGTCGGGCCGGACGATCTGCTGTGGGAAGAGACGATCGCGGCGGGCGGTTATGCCTCGCGCCTCTTGGCACGCGGCACGCGGCTGCGGCTGATCGACCTCAAGGGCGACGCCTGCGCGTCCTTGCTGGTCTTCAATGCTGCCATGCCGACCGAACGGCTCAACATCGCCGACACGGTCAAGGTCCAGTGGGATGCCTACCCCACGACCGGCAGCCTGCTTCTATCCGACATGGGCCGCGTGCTCGCCAGCATCGAGCAAGATGATGCAGGCACGCATGACGCCTTTTGCGGCGCCTCCAACGAGGCGTCCAACCGCCGCCATTATGGCGATGGCCGCAATTCGGGCGACCATCCCAATGCCCGCGACCGGCTGTTGCTGGGTGCGGCCAAGCATGGGCTCGGCCGGCGCGACGTCCACCCCTGCATCAACCTGTTCAAGGGCGTGCGGATCGAGGCCGACGGCAGCGTGAAGACGCAGCTCGGGCCCTTCGCGGCCGGGCGCTCGCTCGTGCTGCGTGCCGAAATGGAGCTGATCGTCGTGATCGCCAATTGCCCGCATGTGCTCGATCCGCGCCCGTGGAGCGTCACGCCGCTGCGCGCCACCGCCTGGCGCGGGCCGATCACGGGCGAAGACGACCCGATCCGCACCGCGACGCCCGAGCGGCTGCGCGCCTTCCTCAACACCGAAGATCTGTATCGCCGCTGATGACCCAGGACCTTCATGTCGCCGGCCTCCCCGGCCCCGTGATCCACGACGAGATCGTCCCCGCCCGCGCGCCCTGGCTGCACCGGGTGAAAGCGGGACAGACGCTTCGGGTGGTCGATCTGGAGGGCAATCAGGCGGTCGACTTCCTGCTCTACACAACCGCGGACGATGCCGAGCGCTACAGCGCGCAGGATACGATCGCCGCGCAGGCCAACATCTTCCTGCGCACCGGCAGCGTGCTGCGCTCGAACGAGGGGCGGCCGATGATGACGATCACCGCCACCTCGGTCGATTATCACGACACGATCGGCGGGGCTTGTTCGTGCGAATCCAACAGCCTGCGTTACGGCCATCACACCAAGGCGCAGCATAGCTGCGTCGACAATTTCCTGGAGGCCAATCTGCGCGACGGCCGCGGCAAGCGCGACATGGTCTCCAACGTCAATTTCTTCATGAACGTGCCGGTCGAACCCGATGGAGCGCTCGGCATCGTCGACGGCATTTCGGCCCCCGGCCTCACCGTAGACCTTCGCGCGGAGATGGATGTGACCGTCGTGGTTTCGAACTGCCCCCAGATCAACAATCCCTGCAACGGCTTCAATCCCACGCCCGTCCGCATGATCGTCGCCGCATGAGCTTCAACACGGTCCTGATCGCCAATCGCGGGGCGATCGCGTGCCGGATCATCCGCACGCTCAAGCGGATGGGGATCCGGTCGGTCGCGGTCTTCTCCGACGCCGACGAAGCCTCGCGCCATGTCGCCGAGGCCGATATTGCGGTGCGGATTGGGCCCGGCCCGGCCGCCGAATCCTATCTCGACGTCGCGCGCATCCTCGCCGCCGCGAAGGAGACGGGCGCGGACGCGATCCATCCCGGCTATGGCTTCCTGTCCGAAAATGCCGGTTTCGCCGAAGCGTGCGAGGCGGCGGGCATCGCCTTCATCGGCCCGGCGCCCGATAGCATCCGCGCCTTCGGCCTCAAGCATAGCGCGCGCGCGCTCGCCGAGGCGGAGCAGGTGCCGCTCGCGCCCGGCACTGGTTTGCTCGCCGACGTGGACGCCGCGCTCGAGGCAGCCGAACGGATCGGCTACCCCGTCATGCTCAAGGCGACCGCGGGCGGCGGCGGCATCGGCATGCGCGTCTGCGCCGATCCCCAGGCGGTGCGCGACGGCTATGCGGCGGTGGCCCGGCTCGGCGCGGGCAATTTCGGCGACGCCGGTCTCTTCCTCGAACGCTTCGTGCCGCGCGCGCGCCATGTCGAGGTGCAGATTTTCGGCGACGGCAAGGGCCGCGTCGTCGCGCTCGGCGAACGCGATTGCTCGCTCCAGCGCCGCAACCAGAAGGTGATCGAAGAGGCGCCCGCGCCGCATCTACCGGACTCCGTGCGCACTGCCTTGATCGAGGCGGCGGTGCGGCTGGGCAAGGCGGCCAATTATCGGTCGGCCGGCACCGTCGAATTCCTCTACGACGCCGAACGACAGGACTGGTTCTTCCTCGAGGTCAATACGCGGCTTCAGGTCGAGCATGGCGTCACCGAAGAAGTGACCGGCGTCGACCTGGTCGAATGGATGGTGCGCGGTGCCGCCGGCGACTATGGCTTCCTCGACACACCGGTGCCGCCGCCCGTCGGCTGGTCGATCCAGGCGCGCCTCTATGCCGAGGATCCTGCGGTCGATTTCCGCCCCGCCGCCGGCACTTTGACCGAAGCCATCTTTCCCGACGATGCCCGCATCGAGACCTGGGTCGAGCGCGGCAGCAACGTCTCTTCCTTCTACGATCCGATGCTCGCCAAATTGATCGTGCGCGGCGAGGATCGCGATAGCGCGGTCGCAGCGATGCAGGCAGCTCTGGACCGGACCCGGCTCGCTGGGATCGAGACCAATGTCCGCTGGCTGCGCGACGTCGCGCGCAGCGAGGATTTCGTCACCGGCGACGTGTCGACCCGCTCGCTCGAACGCGTGCAGCATCGCCCGCACAGCATCATGGTGCGCGCGGCGGGCACCGCGACCACGGTGCAGGATTATCCGGGTCGCGTCGGCCTGTGGGACATCGGCGTGCCGCCATCGGGGCCGATGGATCCGCGCGCCTTCCGCCTGGGCAATGTGCTGCTCGGCAACGATGCCGACGCGCCGGGGCTGGAGATGACCGCTACCGGGCCTACGCTCCAGTTCAACAGCGCGACGCGCATCTGCCTGACGGGCGCCGAATTCAACGCCACGCTCGACGGCAAGCCGGTCCCACTGAATCGGCCTGTGACAGTCGGCGAAGGCCAGGTGCTGGCGCTCGGCCGCATCAGCGGCGGCGGCATGCGCGGTTATATCTTGTTAGCGGGCGGGCTCGATGTTCCCGCTTATCTGGGCAGCGTCAGCACCTTCGACCTCGGCGAATTCGGCGGACATGGCGGGCGCCGGCTGCGCGTCGGCGACACGTTGCACCTGACGAGCCATGCCCCGGCGGTGATCCCGGGGCCCCGCGCAGTCGACCAGCCCGAGCTCGGCCCCGACTGGACGATCCGCGTCCTCTACGGCCCGCACGGCGCGCCCGATTTCTTCACGCCCGACGATATTGCGACGATCCTGTCGGCGGACTGGCGCGTCCATTACAACAGCAATCGCACCGGCGTGCGGCTGATCGGCCCCAAGCCGCATTGGGCGCGCAAGGATGGCGGCGAGGCGGGGCTTCACCCGTCCAACATCCACGATAATCCTTATGCAATCGGCTCGATCGATTTTACCGGCGACATGCCGATCATCCTCGGACCCGACGGCCCCTCGCTCGGCGGTTTCGTCTGCCCGTTCGTGGTGATCGCCGCCGATCTGTGGAAGGTGGGCCAACTCGCGCCGGGCGACCGCATCCGCTTCGAGGAAGTGAGCCTGACCGAAGCCGACGCGGCGAGCCAGGCCGAGGAAGCCTGGATCGAGGGCCGTCCGGCCGCGCCCCCGCCCGGGCGGATCGTCGGCGGGCATGACGCGGTCCTCGCCGAACTGCCGGCGCGTGGCCGCCGCCCCCGCGTCCTTTATCGTCGCCAGGGTGACCGCAATCTTCTGGTCGAATATGGCCCGATCAAGCTCGACCTGGAGCTGCGTCTGCGCGTCCATGCCGCGACCACAGCGCTCGCCGCCGCGGAGCTGCCCGGCATCATCGACATCGTTCCCGGCATAAGATCCTTCCAGGTCCATCTCGACGGGGTTCGTCTCAAGCAGGATGTGCTGCTGCAGCGGCTGACCGCGATCGAGGACGAACTGGGCGATCTTGAGGGTTTCACGATTCCCTCGCGCATCGTCCACCTGCCGCTCAGCTGGGACGATCCCGCCATCCACCAGACGATCCAGCGCTACATGGCGGTGGTGCGCGACGATGCGCCCTGGTGCCCCGACAATATCGAGTTCATCCGCCGCGCGAACGGGCTGGCGAGTGCGGACGAGGTCCATCGGATCATCTTCGACGCGAGCTATCTCGTCTACGGCCTGGGCGACGTCTATCTGGGCGCGCCAGTCGCGACGCCGATCGACCCGCGCCACCGGCTGGTGACGACCAAATATAATCCCGCGCGTACCTGGACCCCGCCCAACGTGGTCGGGATCGGCGGCGCCTATATGTGCATCTATGGCATGGAGGGTCCGGGCGGCTATCAGCTGTTCGGCCGCACCATCCAGGTGTGGAACACCTATCGGCAGACCGCGGCTTTCTCCGAAGGCAAGCCCTGGCTGCTGCGCTTCTTCGACCAGATCCGCTTCTTCCCGGTCAGCCATGAGGAATTGATCGAGTGGCGCCGCGATTTCCCGCTCGGCCGGCGTGATATCAGGATTGAGCAGACCGAGTTCCGGCTGGCGGACTATCGTGCCTTCCTCGCCGAGAATTCGACCTCGATCACCGAATTCGAGACG
>Ga0068852_100000216_pt1 | contig 39228 bp, 45 predicted proteins | sample KBSCornC22_FD_66594 | JGI IMG/M metagenome (GOLD analysis project Ga0068852, IMG submission 66594) | Corn rhizosphere microbial communities from Kellogg Biological Station, Michigan, USA - KBS Corn C2-2 | ecosystem: Host-associated > Plants > Roots > Rhizosphere > Soil ... | reverse complement strand
TCTCCGCATGAGGTGCGGAGAATGCCGGCCGCAATCTCCGCATGATCGTGAAGGTCCGACCCCAGACTCCAATGCGTGATGCGATCGCCGCAAGGCCGGCGAACGGATCGCAAGCCTTTTACCGGACCCCCGCCAAAAGCCCCAGCACCTCGTCCAATCGATCGATCGTCGCTCCCGGGTTTGGAGGCAATTCCCTCGGCCATTGCTGCGCCCCGCGAAACCAGGCGGTCCGCATGCCCGTCGCCGCCGCGCCCAGGATATCCGCCACGGGATTGTCCCCGACGAACAGGCAGCGCTCCGGCGGGACGCCGAGCTGCTCCGCCGCCCGGACGAAAAGCGCCGGGTCGGGCTTGCGCAACCCCTCCCGCTCGGAAATGAAGATCGCGTCCGTCAGCTTGTGCAGGTCCAGCGCTTCGATACTCTTCGTCTGGAATTCGGTCCCGCCATTGGTGACGATGGCGATCGGCAAGCCCATGGATCGGATGGCGATGAGCGTCGACAGCATCGCGTCGAACGGGACCGCGAAGGCCGAGCAGCGGGACGCATAGTCGGCGAACAAGGTCTGGTAGGCGCCCGCCTCACCCCCGAACTCCGCCAGGATCGCGGGATAGACGATCGTCTTGAGGACCTGCCCACGCCGATCAAGTGCCAGGAAATGCTCCCGCCATTGCTCCATGCCCACATTGCCAAGGCTTCCGGCATGCCGCCCGAACTGATCGGCGAGAAACGCCCTTAGCGATGCGGTTCGATCGAGGAGCGTTTCGTCGAGGTCGAAGAGAACGGCATCGATCATGACACAAGGATAAGAGAAACGCCGCGCCCTGCAACGGCCGAGCATTTGGGCAATACCGTGGCGGCACATTGCGCGGCCTGGCCCAGGGGCCTGCCCGCCACGGGCCGCCCGTAATTTCCTTGCTTGGTCGGACGTCCCGCGCGACACATCGCCGCGGGAGACGGGACGGGAGGGGGCAGACCATGCAAGCCAGTGTCACGGATAATAGCCAGCTCGCATGGCAGCATGCCCATCCGTTTCTGATGGTGGCCTTCTCGACCCTGGGCACGTTGGCGGTGCTGACCGGCATCCTGCTGGTGCGCTGGCTGGTGCTGCGCAAGGCGTGGCGCCATCATCCGCGCGGCGCGCTCGGCTTCCTCAGGGACGATATGGTTCGATGGGGCGTTGCCTTGCTGCCGCTGATCCTCCTGTTCATCCTGATCAAGACGATCATCTTCCTCTATTATCCCGCCTATAATCGCCCGCAGACCTGGGTCCTGTTCGGCGTGATCGCCATTGCCTACCGCCTGGCGGTGGCGCGGCTGGGATGGTTCCGCGGCTTCGGCGCCTCGGTCGATCAGGCGATCGGTGCGGCGAAGGCGCGATCCTGACACAAGAGGCGCGGCTTCATTCCAGAAGCTCGCCCTGCGCATCTTCGGCGCCGCCTGCCTCCTTCTTCTTCTGGATATTTTCCACCGCAGCAGTCTTTGCCGGATCGAATATCCCGCCAAAGGCCAATCCGATCGCCAGCACCGCCCCTCCCAGCCTGCCTTTGCCTTTGGCGGATTTCCTGGCGGCAATGATGGCGAACGGCAAAAGCAGCATCACGAGGATGGTGATCGCCAGGGACAGGATCCATTTCATCATCCCCCTGCTCGCGTGGATTTGGGATCAGGGCAAGATGGAAGCCGGCCTTATTCGATCTCGAACCGGAACCCGATCACGCGATAGGAGCGCACGGGTTGGCCATGCGCGTCCAGCGCGGGATCGAACCGGCCGCGCTTCAATATCGCCTTGCAGACGGGGGCGGCGAATTCCGGCTGATCGGTCCTCGCGACGTAGCAATCACTGATCGCGCCCGCGGCGTCGACATCCAACCGGATCCGGACGAAGCCGCCTTGCCCCATCCGCAGGGGGCCGATCGGATAATCGGCGGACGTCACCCAGTTTTTTTTCCATGCGGGCGTAATGTTTTTTGCTGCCGCTCGACTACCGTATTCAGCGGAGGGAGCGGATGGGACAGACCGGGAGCCACGACCAGAATAGGCGCTATGCCGAGGCGGCGCGACACTACGGTGCCGCGATCGAGCGGCTCGCCCGCGGCTATGAGGCAGACGCCGAACTACAGCGCGATCTGGTCCAGGAAATCCACGCCGCCTTGTGGCGCAGCTACCTCTATTTCGAAGGCCAATGCTCCGAACGGAGCTGGGTCTATCGCATCGCCCATAATGTCGCGGTCAGCCACATGATCGTGCGTCAGCGCGTGAAGCGCCAGACGCTCGCCGGGCTCGACGAAGTAGAGCTCATCCCGGACGGCCGCGACCTCGAGCAGGAGGCGGGCGACCGATGGATCGTCGAGCGGCTGCTCGCCACCATCCATCGGCTCGCATCGGCCGATCGGCAGGTGATGTTGCTCTATCTGGAAGATTTGAGCGCAGCCGAGATCGGCGATGTGACCGGGATGTCCGCTGGCGCCGTTTCGGTGCGGATTCACCGGGTCAAGGCGCTGCTGGCTAAACTTCATTCGGACAAGGAGGATATCGCATGAGCGATCCTGATCGGGTCAAGCAGGCTTGGCAAACGAGCGTGCGCGCGCCGGCGCTGCCCAGCCTCGCTGCCGTTCGTGCGGACGTCGATGGCTTTCGCCGGAAGGCTCGCCGCGAGAACGCCTCTGTCTTTGCCGTCCAAAGCGCGATGATTCTCGGTGGTCTTGTCGCCGCCTTCCTCGCGCCGACGGACTTGCTGCGCATCGGAGCAGCCATGGTCGCGGTCGGCGGCGTGGTTTCCGCATGGCAGTTTCGTCGCCGTGTTTCCACCGGGCCGGTACCGGAGGGCGCCGAGGCAGAACCGCTCCTTCTCTATCAGCGAGCGCAGTTGGCCGGTCAGCGCGATGCGGCCGCCAACGTATTCCTCTGCTTCCATCTGCCGGCAATCCCCGGGGGATTCATGGTCATGATCGGGCTTATGCTGCACGATGGCACGCGACCCCACCCCCACCTGCCGCCCACAGCCTGGATAGGGGTCATGCTCGCGCAGGCCGCCTGCCTGGCGGTGGGCTGGCTGGGCATGCGGCGCGGCGCCCGGCGGCTGCAGAAGAAGATCGACGCGATCGATCAACTCATCAAACCGGAGAGATGACAGGATTGGCAGCCATGAGGGTACGGCGCGACGGCCGCTTGCGACCCCATTGCCGGAGAGGAATACAGCTGTCGCTGCTGCGCCGGGCGTCAACAGCGACTAGAATGGCAATCGCCATGTGGCGATCGGGCCGAAGTGGCGTGCGTTCACCAAGTGTCCGTGAAGCTGCTGGGGGTAATTAGTGGGACTTCCGATTTCGATAGAATGGTTGCTGGCCGTCGTTCTCACCGGATGGACCCTGATGGCTTTGGTTCAAGGGAAGATCGACCTGGGGGATCGGTTCGGTCCATCCATGTGGATCGTCAAAAACTCCGATCCGCTGAAATTTTGGTTCTACGTCGGAATGATGGGTCTCGGAGCAGGCGCTACCCTCGCTCATGTGGTCGTCCGATCGTTTTACTGAAGCTTTATAGCGTCGGCCATTGACGAACGACACCTATGGGCCTGCGCCACGCTTAGGCGCTAAAAAAGCTACCGAAGTTAGCCGCCACGTCTGCTTTCCGCCAACTCTGGACACTCACCCCGGATCGGATGCAATGGCAGCTATCGCGCCTTCGCCGCCTAAAAGCTGCCTGTCGGCTAACCACCCGTTCTCGCCGCTCGCTGGGATCCGCGATGCTGATCTGCTCGCAGATCCTTCACGCGCGCCATCGTCCGATCCCCTGTCTCTCCCTCCCGGAAATCGCCTCCAGGATTGCCTGCTCGACCGGCGAATAGTCGCCCTCCGGTCGACATAAGGAGAGCGGCTCGCGCGGCAGCAAGGGCGGCTGCGCCATGAAGCGCGGCGCGGTCCCGCGATGGGGTTGCGCGGCGTGGACGAGGAAGGGATGGCACAGATAGACGGTGCCGGCCTCCCCTACCGCCAACACCTCCCGCCGATGCGCCGACCGTGCAAAGCCGTCGGCCGCCAGTTCGCGCAAGCTAAGCCCCGCCTCCCCCGCCGGCGCGAGTTGGCGGGCGATGTCGATGTGCGAGCCCGCCCGGATCCGGGTCGGCGCATCGTCGGCGCCCACGTCGGAGAAGAGGAACAGCATCAGCAGGGCGCGCCCCTTGCTGGCGACATTGGCGCGCCATTCCATGAAATCGGGATTCTCCAGCCCGAAACTCACGTCGATATGCCAGCCATCGTCGCCTGGCGCCTCGTCGGAGGGAAAGCGCACCGGGAAGGTGCCGAGGCTGTCGCGCGGCCACCAGCGGCCGGGGCCGACAAGCTGATCGAAGGCGCGATGCAGGATCGGCGCATTCGCCGCCTCGCGGAACGGCGCCTGGCCGAACTCGCCGAGGCGGATGACGGGCCGCGTCCAGGTCGACCGATCGTCAGGGTCGCATCCTGCCGCCTTCCAAAGGATGGCGCGCGCCTGCTCCGCGGTCTCCCGGCTGAAGGCGTTGTCGATCCGCACGAATCCGTCTCGGATGAACGCGGTGATCTCCTCGGCGCTGAGGGGATGGGACATTTCAGTCGGCATGATCGCCCGCTCAGCCTCTCATTCGCCGAGCCGCAAATGAAATGTCACGGCGAATACGTGCCTCCGTATCGCGCATTTGGCGCCTCGCGCACCCAGGATGCGCCATCCCGAAACATGGGAGGCCAGCGCCGGACCCCGGGCATCGTGCAGGTCGGATCTGCAGCCCGCGAGATCGCCTTTCGGGCCGATCGTGCAGGTCACTTTCGCCTTCGCGTCCGGAAAGGGTTCGCGGTCCCGCCCGGGCAGCGACAGCCTGTTCGGACGGGACAGGCGGACATCGCCCAGGTGATAGGCCATGGGGCAGGCCGGCCCCTTTGCGCCCTGCGCTCCGCCGGCAAGAAGGCCCCCTGCCACCACCAGGCAGATCGGCGTGCGGCAACGGCCGACAGCGCGTCCCAAGGTCATGCCGCCAAAGGAAAGCCGCCAGCCTCCCGGCCGGCGGCTGTTCCTCGATTTGCAATGTTCAGGCGAAACGGACCTGCGTCCCGCGACGGGCACGCATCGCGCCGCCGACCAGGCCGAAGCCTGCCAGCATCATCGCCCAGGAAGCGGGCTCCGGCGCCGGCGCGCCGGGGACGAAGGGAGCGATGCTGTAATAATTGGCAGTCAGATGCAGCTCGTCGCCCTGGGAAAAGAATATTCCGCCGGCGGGGCCATAATAAATGCCGCCAGGAGTCTTGGCCGGCAAGCCTCCGGCCCAGTTGAAGGGCGATGTTGCCCAAGGGGCATGCCCCGCCCCGTTGGAAAGGCCAAGACTCAGCTGATATCCGGAAATATTCGTGTTTGAGCTGACCTCCGAGGTGTAGCTCTTGTCCACGATATAGAGTTCGGCGAGGTCCGGGCTGGAATATGAGAAATTGTGCCCATTGATCGTCAGGCTGGTGAGCAAATTGGGGCTCGGCACCGTACCGGACCAAATGTCGCCTTCGAGGTCCCAACTGGTCGCGTCGGCCGTGATCGTCCCCAGCGTGTCATCCCACAGATAGGTGGCCGTGAACGTGGCCCCGGCAAGATTACCGCCGCCAAACACATTGTCGTAATCCGTCGTGTAGGTCGGATCGGAATCGGTGACGATTCCCGAGTAGATCTGCTTGTAGACCGTCGCGTCGGCACCGCTGGCGACGAAAAGCGCGGCCGCCGCGCAGGCGAGCAATGGCTTCATGATATTCCCCATTTTCGATGAATCGCGCGCCAACCCTATAGGATTCGTAGGCGAGTGCCATCATCCTCAATGGCTTATCAATCGGAAACGGATGCTTTTCCGCGCCGCGAAGGACCTGCCCCGCCCGCGGCGGACGGGTCGCACGACGGTGCAAGCCGCGGCCGCTCCGCCGCGGGCATGGTTGCCGCATAAAGGGCGTGGCGCAGCGGCGGAACCGTCGTCGCCGCCGTCGCCAGCGCCGCCGCCGAACAGACGCAGACGCCGACCTGCTTGAGCGCAGCCGCCCGCGCGGCGTGCAGGCCCAATGCCCCCGCCTTGGCCGATGCCCCAACATTGGCCGATACCCCAATCTTGGCCGACACCAATGTCGCGCCCGTGCCGGACTCAAGCGTCGCGGCCAGGCCCGTCGCGCTGCGGATGGCGCCCGGCATTCTCCCTTCGGTCCGCCCGCGCCGGCCGGATCTGATTGCCGCGCCGATCGCGCCGAAACCGAACAGCATCAGCGCCCAATTGGACGGCTCCGGAACCGCGCCGGGCGTCGGGCCTGGGTCACTGGGACCGCCCGGACCCACCGGCGCACCGGGCCGGCCCGGCAGCGGGCCGGCATATCCTGCGGTCATCGGAAAGATCGGCGGCACGGCATTGAAGCCGCTGCCGCGCGGCTTGCCCGGCTGCTGCTGCGAGGCGAGATCGGGGATGAGGTTTCCGGGATCGCGCGCCGGCTGCCCCGCGCCATCAAGGTTGGTCAGATCCTGAACCAAGTCATCGGCGATCGGCGAGCGGGCGGCGGTTTGCTGGCGTTCGATGCAATGACGGTCCGGCCGTCTGGCCGCGCGGGTCACCCCATGATGCGGCTTCGGCGCCGTCGCGCGATGCACGGCATGCCGCACCTGAGGCACGGCCTTCACGGCCGCCACGGCGACCAGTGGGGGACAGGCGCACAACGCCAACTGGGCAAGCAAAGCTGACTTCACGGATAGGCCCCACGGGAATCTGTAAAGGCGCTTTGCCACGGCCGCGCTTAAAGATCGAGTAAACGACTGTAAAATCTGATGGTTAATCAGCTCCTTCACACCTCGGGCACGATCATGGGATACCGGGCGCAAGCGGTCATCGTCTCCGAGGGGTGCGAATGATCGCTACGCCTCAGCGCAGGGTCCGCTCGAAGAACCGAACCACCTCCCGGTTCAGCATCAGATGGAATGCCGCGCGGTCGAAGCCCGGCGGTGAGGAACAGATATCGGGGATCAGATCGGGATGGCTGCAGGGCGGCAGGAAATCGAAATGGTCCGCGCCCATCACCTTGTGAAATTCGACCGATCGCAGGTGCTGCCGAACCGGCTCGACATAATAAGGCGCGGGCAGGACATGGTCATATTGCGCCTGCCAGAGCTGCACGGGCATGCGGATCGCGGCCAGGCTTTCCGGCGTGAATGCATAGCCCAGCGCCGGCGCTGCCGAGACCACCGCCTTGATGCGCGTGTCGGCCGCCCAGGCCCAGGATGCCGGGTTCTGCTTATGCGCGGCGACCAGCTGGCAATCATATAGTTCGGGAAGGATCCGGCAGTGCCGCGCGATCGCCGCCGGATCGGTCTTCGCGCCCGCCGCCGCCAGCACGGTGAAGCCGCCTGAGGAAAAGCCGAAGGCGCCCACGCGCGCGGCATCGATCCGGGCATGATCGGGCCATGATTGCAGCATGTAGCCGATCAGCACGGACAGTTGGCGCGGGCGATTGGGCATGTCGGTCGCACGGCTCTGATCGGGGTAGCTGTCGCCGCTATGCGTCAGCGCCGCGGCGACGAAGCCCGCTTTCGCCAGCGCCTCGGCCGTGTCGGAATGCCCGCCGAAGAAACCGCCATTGCCGTGGGAGATGACGACCAGCGGCAGATGCTCGCCGACCAACGGCGCGCCCGCCGCGACGGTCTGCGCGGCCAATCCCAGCTCGGTCGTGGCCGGCGTGGCCTTGGCCGGATACCAGATGCCGGCTTCGATCGTGCCGCCCGCCGGGTCGGGAATGCGGACGACCTGGAACCCCACGCTTGCCGGCGCGGGGGTCGCGCAAGCCAGGATCAGGCAGACGAGAAGAGCGAATATGCGCACGGATCACCTTTCAATTGGATCGGCTGCCGTTATTCTTCCCGCCGTTCAGCGAATGCGTTCCTTTTCGCGAACGGGCGAACGCGTTCGCGAGCCGGCGAGCGGGCGATGGCAATGACGGTGATGGATACGACTATCGGAGTGAAGGGCCTTGGCCGTTTCCCGCGCGGGAGCGGCCTCCTGGTCTATGCCGCGATCGGCGCCTGCCTGGGGGTGATCGGGCCGTTCGGAAGCTATCTCAACGACGGCGGACCGGCGACGCGCATCCTTTATTGGACCGCGACGTCATTGCTCGGCTGGGTCCTGTTCGACCTGCTCGTCGACAGGATCGTGCCCCCGGTTGCGCGGATCCCGCGATGGGCGCTGACGGGAATCGCGGTCGTGGTGGCGACGCTGCCGTTCAGCGTCGGCATCCACGCGCTGGCCCGCCTGATCTGGCCGCATCTGGTACGGATCGGCTGGCTGGAATGGTATCTCCAGGCGCTGTTCGTAAGCGCGGTCTATCTGGTCGCCAGGTCGCTTTGGCCAAGGGTCATGCCGGTGATGCGCGTGCCGGCCGAACCGGCGCGCCTGGGCCGCGAGGTGCTCTGCCTGCAGATGGAGGACCATTATGTCCGCGTCCATTCGCGGGAGGGATCGCGGCTGGTGCTCAACTCGCTCGCCCGCGCCGTCGCCGAGCTCAAGGCGGTGGAGGGACTCCAGGTCCACCGGTCCTGGTGGGTCGCGCGTCATGCGGTCGACGCCATCGTCGAAGACGGACGGAACATCCGGCTGCGGCTGACCAATGGGCTCGAGGCGCCCGTCTCGCGCACGAGGATCGCGATGCTGAGGGCCGCCGGCTGGCTGTGATCCGCCTCAAGCGGCCATGATGGCCCGAGACCGATAGCGCAGGGATGCGCCGATCGCGCCGAAACCAAACACCATCAGCGCCCAGGCGGCCGGCTCGGGGATTCCGGGACCGATGCCCTCGATCCCCAATGTCAGGTCATCGATCGCGAAAGCCGCGTCGGACGAGAAGGTGACGTAGCTGATGTGCAGGGGATCGGCGAATGAACCGATGGAAAGATAGACAGGGATGGCGCCGCCCGTGATCGACACCGACCCAATGGCCTCCTCCATCTGACTGCTCACGTTAAATTTGAACGCCTCGAGCGTGATCGTGTCGGACCCCGAAACCCAGGCGCCGACACCGGGCCAGGTGAACTGGTCCTCGTCTTGGGTCCTCAGCTCGATCGGTGTGCCGCCTGTGCCGGTATAGACCTGGGTGCCGGAATAAGGCTGCCAATCGGGCGCCGCCACGGCGACCTGCCCGCCCGAAAGCCTCGTCTTGAACATGAAGGCGGCGTTGGAAATATCGAAAATGCTGGCGCCGACCGCCCGGCCATCGAACGTCTCGACCGTCACGTCGTTCGAAGCCTGTGCCTGAACCGAAACGAGAGCCAGCAGCGCCCATAGCATCCTCATGATCCCGTCCTTTCGATATTGTGCCCCAATCATCCGCCGTCGGCGCACGGACGCCGGCTGACCATGCAACGATTTGGATCCGTGCCGCTTGATATCATGAATGGAGGGGGTCGACGTGCTGATCTTCCTCCATTTTGCTTTGGGATCATGACCAATGGCGGTTTCGGAATGTGCGGGCTGCGGCGAACGGAGGCGAATTTGGGCGCGGAGCGGCCTTGGACTTGGCGGCTTGGCGAAGCGGCTATCGAACGGGGGGTCTTCGCTCGGTCGCCAGCTTGGGTTAGGCGGTGACGATGGCGAGCAATCCAGCACTTGAACGGGCATTTGAACTGGCACGATCGGGCCAGTGTCGCAGCGTCTCGGAGATCATCCGTCACCTGCCGGTCCAGGATCGGCCGGCCGTGGAAGCGCATCTGGCGCAACCGGAGGCCCGACGGGAACTCATCCTGATCTGCAGCGCCGCCTGGCTCGAGGCCAACTGACGCGTCGCGCGGACCCTGCCTCGCGTCCCTTCCCGGGTGGACGCAACAAGGATGCGGGCTCCTCCCCACTCCCCTTGAGCGGCTAGAGCAATCTCGAGCCAGATGGACTCGTCTGGCGACTCGGAAATCGCGGTAAAAACAATAGGCTAGAGCCCGCGCACCGATGCAATCGGAGCGTGAGAGGCTCTAAAACAGCACCAGTTGATCGGGATCGGCACCAGGCCGCTCGCCCAGCCGCTCGACCACAGCCTCGGCCAGACGATGCGCCGCGCGTTCCCGCATACGCGGATGGCGCACCCCCAACCCCAGGCGCGCCCATACGGGCGCCTCGGCCAGAATGTCGGCAATGTGGCGAGCATCGAGTCGTTCCATTCGCCAATGAGAACAAATCAGGAACGAATATGCAAGCCCCTTAAGGCCCGAACCAACGTGGCGCCCTTGATCGGCTCTGCAACCTTCGGTGCGATCCGCTGGAATGCCGCCGCGTGCGCAAGACGCGGCGGCACCTTCGACAAGCGAACTCAGCCGAAGCGGAAAACGGCCCTGCGCCGGCTCCGCATCGCGCCGCCGACCGCGCCGAAGCCGGTCACCATCATCGCCCAGCTCGACGCTTCGGGGACGGGCGGGGCGTAAGGCCCGGGGCCCGCGGCGAAGGTGCCGCTGCCGGCGAACCGGATGCTCCGGCCGGACTCGCCGATGGTCGCGCCGAACGTCGGGCTGGCGCCGCTGAATGACAAGGAAAAAGCCTGGGCAAGCACCGTGCTGAAATCCAGGAAATCGGACGTGTAGCTGATCGTCGCGCTGTCGAGCGACTTGAGCCCCAATGCGCCTGCTCCCTGGCTTGCGTCGAGCTCCGCATTGGTGAAGCTGACCGTCAACAGGTTGGTGCGGCTGCCCGTCCCTTCCGCCGCGGCCGTATCCCGGGTGAAGCTGATCGTGCCGGTCACGGTCGTGTCGAACAATTGCTGGCGGCTGCTGCCCGAGCCGGTCGTCCCGACATTGGAGACCAGATCGACCGTCAGATGCGCCGCTTGAAAGCCCATCAGATCGCCGGGCAGGCCGCTCACGGAGGACAGGTAGTAAACGGGGATCGATGCCTTCGTCGTGCCGTCGATCGTCGTGTAGATCGACGCCTTCCTGTCCGATCCGCTATCTTCATTCAGGTAACGGAACAGCCGCGCCGACACGTCGCGTTGCACGAACTGCCCGAAGGTCGCGGTGATGGTCGCCTGGGCGGAGCTGGCGACGCTGGCCGCGATCAGACCTGCGGTGACGATTGCCAAAGATCTCATATGTTTCCCCCAAAGTGATGCTGCCGCAAAGGCGCGCAGCCCCGGCGCCATAGCGCGATCTTCGCGGGGCGGAAAAGCCCGTTCAGTGCCGCGCCTGGCCGGACGACCCTGGTGTCCAACATGACAGGATTTTATGCCGGCTTTTCGGCGCAACTGACCCGTTCGTGCTGAAGGGCATTGCCAAGGACGTGCGGCTCCGCCCCGCCTGTGCGCCCCAAGCGGCGGCGCTCAAAAAACGTGGATCCGGCTCGGAAAGATCGGCGCGGTCCCCAGGCCCTGGCGCCAAGAGGTTTGCCCTCGGCGCGCGCCGCATTTAGCCTCGCCCTTTTCGGGGAGAGCATCGGTGCGGCCATTCATCTCCAGCCTGGCGTTGCTCGCGTCGTCGGCGCCCGCGCTTGCCGGGCCAATTCCGGTGCGGACCCCGATCGACAGCGTGTCGATCGCCCCGGCAAAGCCGGTCACGCGCGTCGAATTGACCCGCGTCGACTTTCTGCCCGGCCAGGACATGCCGGAACATATGCACCCGGTTCCCGTCGTCTGCTTCGTCGCCAGAGGAAGCTTCCTGGTGAGCATCGGCGCATCGCCGGTGCGCCGCGTCGACACCGGGGACGCCACGTTCGAACCCGCCGGCACGGTCGTCCACTTTTTCCGCAACGCCTCGGCGACCGACCCGGCACAGCTCGATTGCGCGATGCTGGCCGGGCCCGACGACAAGGTGCTGAGCGTGATGCTGCCGGGCAAGTGAGCTGAGGTGGGTGAGTGCTTTTGGGTGGGTTGCTTCCGGACCGCTCTCGGGCACCGATGCTGTGATAGCCGTCGTTTGATGGGTGCCGCTCATGCGGCAGCTGTGCGCCCCACTGCAGACTTGAGGCTTGTTGCTCGAAATCCTGAAAGCCGTCGTTCATTGGGGCTGATACCGGCTCGGCACCGCATCGAGATTGGGCTCTTCGTGAGCGCCCCCCGACGAGGGAGTCCGATAACTCCACCGGCCACTCTTGGGACGGTCCAGCACGATATCATAATCCCGGCTGTCTTGGTGGTTGTGCGTTAGCGGTGCTCTAATCGCGACTTCAACACAGCGCGCGGCGGGGCGAATGAAAGAATTCCACCGGTATATCGCTCGATTACAAAGCTGATCGGAAACCCATCGCTGACAGTCAGAACAGCGCGGTTTTCGAGGACATACTGCGGGATTTGAATAGCAGTCTCCGTTTCCCACTCAGAAGACGGACGATCTTCCCAGTGAGCCGGCAATGGGGACCATAGCGGGATGCTGGAGATCGTGCGTCGCCGGAAGCGCAGCGCTTGGATCACTCTCCCAAATGGCACGTCCGTAGCGGCGAGCTGAGTATTCATGGCCGGGGTCAGCCTGCTGGGAACATACCAATTCTCAGCGTCGGAAAGCAGGTGCGTGCCGCATTTCAACCGGACACGCCGATAGACCAGCGGCTCACCCTCAGAAACCTGCAGGACGCGCCTGATATCCTCCGGAACGGACGGCGTCTCTGCCGGAACGCGCTCTGCGATCACGGTAGGATTGCTAGCCATGTGATGTATCGTGCACCATCGATCCAAGGTTGACGTGGCGCTGTCGCGGCTAAGCAATTCCGTCGATAGCGACCTCAATTCCACCTCAGCAGCGAGCCGCCCCGCGATCGAGCCGGGCCAAGCCGCGGGCGCAGCCACTAGCGGCAGCGGCAGGGATAACAGCCACGTGGAGAGGACACGCCGGATCATCGTATTGCGCCTAGCAAAGCCGAAGCGAGACATTGCAAACTCCATGTGGATCGTGAGTGGTCCAACCGACCGATTTTGAGCGGACTCCGCCAAACGGCGGGTGCTAAAGACATTCAAATACATTGGCATCCATCCGCGCATTGGAATCGACGCCCGGCGATCTGCGGAGCGGACGGCGAAGCACCGAAACTAAACCCGGCCGCACCCTGCGGGTATATCGGCAAGGGCATGCTCGACAGCGGCGGTCGCGTGAAGCGCCTTGGTGTCGAAGATCGGAACCGGGCTATCCTCGGCTCCAATGAGCAACATGATCTCTGTGCAGCCGAGGATAATCGCTTCCGCGCTGCTCTCGAGCAGTCGCCCGATGATGTGTCGGTAAGCGTCGCGCGAGTCAGGCAGGGTTTTCCCGCCACGAGCTCCTCGTAGATGATCCGATGAGCGGTTGAACGATCCTCCTTGTCCGGCACGATCACATCCAAGCCGTGTGCACCAGTCTGCCTTTGTAGAAGTCCTGTTCCATCGTGAAGGCGGTGCCGAGCAATCCAACCGTTGCCTATGGAGAACGCTGAATGAGAGAGCTCATCCTGCAAATGCAGATGAGTGTCGATGGCTTCATGACGTCAGGCGAAAGCAGACCTTGGCAAGTTTGGGACTGGACGAATTCCCCGCCACCCCAGCCAGCTTTACGAAGCGGCGCTGGAAGGCGTCTTGATGATGATTGTGCTGGTCTACCTGTTCTGGCGGACCGATGCGCGACTGCGGCCGGGGCGACTGCTCGGCACCGGCCTCACCATCTATGGCACGGCGCGGTTCCTGCTCGAGTTCGTGCGACAACCGGATGCCGGCCTCGACCATCTGTGGTGGGGACTGACGATGGGGCAGACGCTCAGCCTGCCGATGATCCTGGTCGGCGTGATCATATTGGTCCGGTCAACCCGCGACAGCTCGCTTGCAGGGCCTGATTTGGCACAAACCGTCTCGCCGCCGGGTTGAGGGTTTCCCACGAATAGCCGCCGAGGCTGCAGGACGTGACGCGGCAATGGCGTTCAGCGGCTCGTGATCACCTGACCAGTCCAATTACCAGCCGGCGCTTGACCAATAAATCTACATATGGCGTATTACCTGCAATCCGGGGCGCCCACTCCGATGCAATCGGAGTGCCGAGCGCTTTAGCCGATCAGCGGTGCCGCCAGGGAGGCGGCCAAAAGCACCAACTCTGCCTGCTTGCTGGTCCCGGTTTTCTCGAACAGGCGCAGCAAGTGGGTCTTGACCGTGCTTTGCTTGACGCCGAGCCGCTCTGCCGCCTGGGCAGTGCTACGACCCAGGCTGATCTGCTCGTAGACCCGTGCCTCGGCCGAGGTGAGGTCGAAAAGCGCGGCAACCAGTTCCGCCGGCGCCGCCGCGGGTGCATCCGCCTCGGCCATGAAGATCGCCGCAACCGCATCCCGGTCCAGGCCTAGGCGGCGACGCCGGAGCGGCATGACATGCAAGGCGGCATGCGCCGCGCCGATCGCGTTCTTGACCGGGATGCCGAAACCGCGCCGCTCGATCCGGGATTCGTCCTCGGCCGCGCCTTCCACCGCTGCTGTCAGGGCCGCCCGGATATGCGGGGATCGCGCCTTCAGCCTGCCTTGCGCGACCTGAAGGATCGCCCCATCATCGAGCACGGCAGCCGCGGCCGGATTGGCGTGAAGCAGGCGCAGATCGCGCGTCACCAGCATCACCGGGGCGCGCAACGTTCCCAGAACTTCCTCGAACGTCGCGCCAGCCGCACTCGCATTGTCGTAGAGGCGCGCGATGGTGGCGGCGCGTTGCAAATGCGGGATGAACAGGCGCGCAAGCTCGATCTCGCGATCGCCGACCAGGCCATGGCGTTCATGCCGTCCGAAATTGAGCGAGCCGAAGGCATGCGAATCCTTGGCGAGGCCGCAGGCAATCGCATCGACGATGCCCTGCGGCTTGGCCCATTCCAGCACATAGCGATTGGTGGTGGTCGCATAATCGGTGAAACCGCCCGGTGCGCGGCTGACGACAAGCGGCTGATCGAAATCCATCGCCATCACCGCCTCTTCGCCGCCCCAGAATTCGATTGAATCAGGGGCAAGCTCGGCCATCAACGTAACATAGGGGTCGGGAATATTATTGGTCAGGTTGAGGATCAGGCTGCCGTCCTTGACCGATTGAAGCGCCAGCACGGCATTGCAGCATTCCAGCTCGATCCGCATCGCCTCTATCGCGACAGGCCAATGGTCGCGATCGAGCGCGCTGTCGTAGATCATGCCGATGATGTCGGAAAGACGAGACGGTGCAATGGTTTCGGTCACGCGCATACTCCCATCCGCGAATCGCATCAGGCGATAAGGGATGCCGCACTGCACAATCCAAACAAGGGCTCCAATCGCGATAAATGCTCCATTTTGCTTGCTAATCCACCATTTGGTGGATGCTGCGCCGCGAGACACCAATCAGAAGCCGCCATGACGTCCCCAGTGGAGTATGGTCATGCGCGAACACCCCCGATCCGATGCCCGTCCGCCTCTTCATTCCGGCAGCGCCTTCGGCTGCCTGCGCCTCGCCGCGATCGCGGCCGCCGCGCTGGTGGCCGGCAGCGCCTATGCCGACGATCCGATCCTGCCCCATTATCAATTCCAGCTCGGCGCCTGGGGCCCCGATACTCCCAATCAGAACAAGACGGACTTTTCCGAGATCGCCCCGGTATCGGGCGCCTTGGGATTTCCACAGGGCTATGCCAGCGCCTTCACCCGCAATGACAATGGCGGCCTCGCGCAGGTCAATTTCAAGCTGACCAGCTCGACCGCGGGCATGGGCAACAACCAGGTCAGCGCATGGGCGTCGTTCGACTATCTACTCCGCGTCGAACCCCGGACCCCGGACGCGCCGGCCAATGCGATCGTGCCGGTCCACATCGTGGCGCATGGTGCGGCAAGCGTGACCCTTGACGGCGGCAATGCGGCGGTCAATGCGGGCGCCTTCTTCAAGGCGTGGCAGAATAGCAGCCTGGTCGATCTTTATGCGGTCGATACGGACGGTAGCGACAGCGCCGGATCCGGCTTCGCCTTCGATCAGGAGGTCAGCGCGTCGACCGGCTCGCTGATCGGCGTGTCGCTCGTGGCGTCGGCCGGGATCATCTCCTACGGCTCCTCCATCGGATCCGGCAGCGCTTACGTCGATCCGATCTTCGTCATCGACGACCCGCATTGGGCATCCTTATACAAGATCGTCGGCGTACCGGGCGACGCGCCCACTCCCCCCGCCTCGGTTCCCGAGCCCGCCGCATGGAGCATGATGATCGCCGGCTTCGGCGCGATCGGTGCCGCGATGCGCCGGCGCGCCACGCTACGGGTCGATCGCCGGACACTGCCCTGCTGATCATCGCGGCCCCTGGGGTCGACCAGGGGCTGGGCAGCTCATCCGAGTTCCGATCAGGACGACAATGCGCCGCCGGTCACAACGAATATTGGAGAATCCTCATGGACAATTCTGAAAACAATCCAGGCGTCAGCACCCTGGATACGCCGATAGACTGGAGTCAATTTCCGGAATTATTTCGGGCAACCAGGCTTGGAAATGACATCGATGCTTATTTGACCGACATCGGCGTCGATCCATCGCTCATTACCGGTGACACGCCGGGCATTGCCTGAACCAAGGGGAGCTATCTGATGGCATGTCTTGACGAAAAGATCACTGCCGGTCTTGCCGGAACGGGCGTTGCGGCGGGCGGTGTAGGACTGATTGCATCGACGGCGACGGGGCCGGCTTTTTTCGCCGCCGCGGTGGCGTGGCTCGGAGCCTGTGCCGGCTATGGCGTCGCGCTTGGCAAACTTGCGCTTTGCCTGGCCGCGAACGGCCAGCCCGAAATGGCTGACTTGATCAGGCAAAAGGCTGACGCGATCGAGCAGGAGATCGAGCAGTTCCGGGAGTGGGCGCGGTCACTGGGCGCCAACCTGTAAAGCGCGGCCTGCAACGCTTCGTACCGTCCACGCGGGCGCAGGGAGGCTCCTGCCCCCGATGGGACGCGAACCGGCGAATAGGCCGGAACGATCTGCGGTCCCGCCGGGAATGCAGATTTCGATAACCGAACACAGGCAAGGGCACGATGGCGACAACGGCAAACTTCTACATCGTCGACAATGATGCCGCCTGGGGGCGGCTTCGGCAGATCGCGGCGGCGGACTGGCTGCCGGGTTCGCCGGGCGAAAGGCTGTATCTGAACGCCCAGATCGGCGAGGCCGCGACAACCCATGGCGCCACGCCCGATGAATGTGGCGCGCGTCTTCGCGGCCTCATCGCGCACATCGATGCCGCCGGCGAGATGAACGGCCTGCACGGTCCGTTTCTGTCGCTGATGGCTGCTGCCGAGCTCCGGGGCGATCAAGCTGCACTGCAGGCCGCGCAGGCGACCTGGCAAAAGTTTGGCAGCGGACAGGCGGCCCGCCCTGTCATAGGGTCGATCCCGATCTATGATCTGAGGACCCGGGATTGGGCCTTGGCCAAGCCTTCCCAGCTCGCGGATGCGCTCCCGCCCTTACCGCAAGGCGGGTATAATCCAGGCGCAATCTCCAATTTCCTGAATGGGATCGATCAACGCATCAACGACGCCTTCGGCAACCCGCATTCCAGCAATCCCGCTTTCGATGCGGGTGTGTCGGTGGCGGTTTCCGACCTGAACGAGGCGGCGGTGGCGCTTGCCAGTGCCGCCGTCGTCGGGTTTGCCGTTCCGGGCGGCCAGGCGATCGGTGCGATCCTGCTCGTGGGCGCAGGCGCCGCCGCCATCGGCGCGGCAGCGGCCCGGCTATTCGGCACGCTGGCCGATCTGTTCACGGGCACCAAACCGGTTCGGGTCGCTGTCGCGGATCCGAACCCTGGTACAGCCGGAACACCCGGTACATCCGTTCCATATGAGCCCGGCGCTCCGGTTGCTCCGCCCCCGTCAACAGGGCCCACACAGCCTTCGACGCCACCAAGCACGACGAACACGGAACCCGCACAGCCGGCGGACGATCAAAATGCCAATCCCGCCAGCCCGGAAGAGACGCAACCAACCCCCACGAACGATCCGGCGCCGGAGCAGGGAGGGGATGAAAGCACGACCGCCTCGACCCCAACCGAAGCAGCGGGAGGCGGCAGGCCTGCAAATCCCGGTTCGGATGCAAACGAGCCGAACGACATTCCGGAGACACGGGAGACCGGGCCGGCGCCGAACCAAGAGACCGCCACGTCAAGTCCGGAGCCCACGTCCAGCCCCACCCCCGGCGCCGGCCCCAGCCCCGGCGCCGTGGGCATACCGGACGATCGCGAACCGTTGAGGGTTGCAGATGCCCAGGGAGACGAGTGATGATTGATGACGACCCGCTGCGCGATGCGGCTATTCGCTTCGGCAACTTCGTCGACAGTTGGAGCAGCGATGAAGAGCCCGTCAGCGGATTGACGCGGGAAGAAGCCGAAGCGATTTCCGAGCACGTCGATCGCGTGCTGGCTTCTCGCGGACCGGAGGTGCCGCCGCTTCTGCTGGTGCCGGAAGACGGCGACCTGGTCGCCTTCGCCTTCGATCACCTCTCTGCGCTGGCGGCGAGCTGGCCGGACGATCGCGTGGATCCGGCGTCCAGGCTGACGCGCGCCGATCTCGGCCTGCTTTTGTCGGCGCGAGGCGAGCCGGTTCCGGAGCTCGAAAACGGGCCGCCCGAGATTGTCGACCAGGGGGGCGCGGGCGGATAGGACGATCTGCGAGGGGAATCCATGACGGGACGCGGCAAGACCTGTATCTGGTTTCTGGTCGGGCTTGCGGCGATCGTCGCCGGCTTCTGGCGGACCTTGGCGATCCACTCAGCAACGACGTCTGGCGCCCATGGCGTCGTATCGGCGGACATCAGCTCTGGTTGAGCGCTCGATCGAGCCGGCGTCCGAAGAGCAGAACGAGCACAGCGCCGGTCGCAGCGATGAGGGCGTCCATCAGCCAGAATGCCGCCGGCCCCATCCTCTCGTAATAGCTGCCGACCCAGCCCATCAGGATGTTGCCGACGAAGAGCGAGAGATAGGCGCCGCTGACCATGGTTGCATTGATGCCGGCCGGCGCCGTGCGGGAGATCAAAGCGAGCAAAGGCGGCCAATAATAAAGGAACGCGATCCCCATCCCGACGCAGCCGAGCACAGGATAGATCGCGCCGACCTTGCCGCCGCCCGCCAGGAATATTCCCAGCACGATCACTCCGGCGGACGCGGACGCGATCGCGGCACCGATCCCGACCTTGGCGATATCGTTCGGTTCGCGCCCCTTTTTCTGCTGCCGGGTCCACAGCGAAATCAGCGGCGGCACCGCGATGATGCTGACGAAGGCATCGATCGATTCAAACCAGGGAACCGGAATGCGCCCGATCGGGGTCGCGAGGTCGACATGCGCGTCGATCCAGACGAGCCCGACATTGTAGATCTGGTAGTAAGCGATCGACTGGAACACCGTGATGGCGGCAGCGACGACCAGCAGCACGACCACGCGCCGTTCCGCCGGCGACAAGGGCTCGACGGTCACGCGCTTGTGCCGGGGCGGCCGCTGGTCGGGCAGATAGCGCTGCCCGGCCAGATACGTCACCGTCGCCGACAACATCAGCAAGCCCGCGCAGCCGAAGCCGACATGCCAGCCATAGAGCTGCGCCAGCAGGCCGCAGACGATCGGCCCCACCGTCGCGCCGACATTGATGCCGGTGCTGAAGATGGTGAAGGCGCGGGTCCGGCGCGACATGTCGTCCGGGGCATAGAGATGCCCGACCTGCGCCGCGATATTCCCCTTGAGGCAGCCCGATCCCGTGATCAGCAGGATCAAGGCGATCAGGAAGCTCTGGTCGAACGCCATCGCCAGGTGACCCGCGCTCATCAGCAGCGCGCCGATCACGACGGTTCGTTTGGCGCCGAGCAGCCGGTCGGCGATCCACCCGCCGACCAGAGGGGTGAAATAGACCAGCCCGGTGTAGAAACCGAACGTCTGCGATGCCAGCGCTTGCGGCGACATCGGCCCGAACACCGATTCCAGTGCCGAACGATAGGCCGCCATGCCGACGACATGTTCGACATGGCCTGGCAGCAACAGCTGCTGGACCATGTAGAGCACGACCAAAGCGGTCATGCCGTAATAGGAAAACCGCTCCCACGCTTCGGTGAACGCCAGGAAGGCGAGGCCTTTGGGATGGCCCAGGAAAGCGCGATCATGGGTCAGGGCCAGATCCCTGGCGGACGGCACCGCTGCGGCTGTGGCCATGAAACGCCCCTCCCATCGGGAGGGTAGGCCCTTTCCGCCATTATGCCAGCGTAATGATCGCCTGGTCCTGTCCCGGAAGCCCGTTCAGCCGCACCGGAATCCTTCGCGGATGGGTGGATGCCGGAACCAGTCCGGCATGACGGTCGGGAGGTGGCCGGCACGCAGCACCCCGTCCGTAAGGCCTGCCCCAAGCCTCTCCTTCGTGGGCGGCTCGACTTCCCGCGCGCCGGACCGCAGAATGGAGCCGATGGCAGCCGTGCGCGGGGATGACGAAGAACGCAGGGTGGGCGACGCGCGCGTGCGAGCATGGCTGGAGATCAGGGAGCCGCTCCAGCGCCAGCTCGGGCCGCTCGGATGCGCTGCCATCGAGGAGCTGCGGCCTCGCGCTGGCGATCGGATTCTGGATATCGGGTGCGGTATCGGGGATACTCCGGCCGAATTGGCGCAAGCCGTAGGACCAGGCGGTGCGGTCGTCGGAATCGACCCGCTTTCAGCGGCGATCGAGACAATGCGGTCCGATCCGGCCCAGCCGCCAAATGTCCACTTCATGCATGGCGATGCGGAGGTGTATCCGTTCGCCCCGGCCAGCTTTGACGCGGCGTTTTCGCGATTTGGCGTGATGTTCTTCGCAGACCCGGTCGCCGCGTTCGCCAACATCCGGCATGCGCTGCGTCCCGGCGGTCGGCTCGCCTTCATCTGCTGGCGGGAGTTCGTCGAGAATGAGCTGGATTGGCTGCCGATCCGCGCGGCGTCAGCCCATCTGCCGCGGCAGCTCATTGCCGAGGCCGAACGGGGGCGCCATTTCTCCTTCGCCGATCCGGTCTTCCTTCGCGAAACGCTGACCCGTGCGGGCTATGTTCGGATCGACATTCGCCGGCACGACGAGGATGTCAGGAGCGGCGACCTTCGGTCCACGGTGGAGATATGCTCGCGCGTGGGCTCGCTCGGGGCGTTATTGCGCGCGCACCCTCAGTTTCGCGATGCTGCCGTCGCAGCGCTGATGCAGGCGTTGATGGACCGGGACGGCCGCGGCGGCCCGGTCCTGCGCGCCTCGACGTGGATCGTACGGGCTTTTGCACCGGAAGCGGGCTGATGGCAGCCAGGTGAATCCAACCCGTCCGCCGCAATTACCAGCCGACCGTACTATCGCTTTTCAGAAACCGGTCCTACCCAATCGCGGATGGAGAAAGGTGACGGGCTCGCCAGGCTGACCGAGCGGGAAAAATTGTGCTTGCGGCAATGGCTGCAGCACAAGTCTGCCAAGGAGATCGCGGCCGACATCGGCATTTCGCATCATGCGGTCGAGAAACGGCTGAAGATGGCGCGGATCAAGCTGGGTGCCGCATCCTCGCTCCACGCCGCGCGCATGCTGGGCGAGGCGGAAGGGTACGGCCGGACGGGAGCCCATCCGCCGGACCTTCCCTCGCCCCCTGCCCCATCCCAATCGTTGGTCACTCGACCACTGATCCTGGGAGCAATCATGATGAGCCTTGTCGCAGGCGCGCTGCTGACCCTGCTTATGGAGCCTGCAGGGAAAATCTCCGCCTCTGCGGAGAGGGCTGCCCTCACCCGCGAATATGATCAGCAGCTCGATGCCCTGCTGAGCTTGATCACCACGGCCGAGGTCGACGCTGATGGAGAGGTTCGTCTCAACACACTCCTTGGCGATCAGCGCTTCCTTCAACCGAACAGCGGCTTCTATTGGCAGATCAGCGGCAAGGGGCACGCAGACTTCCGGTCACGTTCGCTGTGGGACCGCACGCTCAGGGTCAGCGATCGCAAGGGGTCGACCGAATTGATCCACTATGATTCCGACCAATTCCCAAACGAGCCGCTCCGGGTCGCCGAGCGCACGGTCATCCTGCCGGGAAGCCGTGTCGAATGGCATTTCGTCGTCGCCCGGGCGCGCGGCAAATCCGATTAGGAAGCTTCGCTACACGCCTTGGGCCCAAATCCCGGACCAGAAAAAGGCGGCGACGAATGCCAGTGAAGAAGAGCCGACGATGACGCTTCCCGGCAGAGGCCGCCGCCTCGCCGCGCGCGCAAGGATCAAGGTCAGGCCGATCATCGAGAGAGGAATGCCCAGCAGCGGCAGGCTGTCATAGTTGAAGCCGACCCCGTCTTCGGAGAATCCGAAGCGCTGGAAAAAAGACAGCGCGAGAAGGAGCGGCGCCAGCCAGAACAGGCACCCCAACGCCGTCAGGATGTAAGTCTTCACGTTCCCGACTTAACCCAAGCGACATGATCTGGAAATGGGCCGATAGCAGCCATCGCTCCGATCATCGGATCGGACTTCACCGTACATCGCTAGCGGTGGGACACTGACGCCTGGAAACCTGTCATTGCGAGCCCCGCAGGGGCGCGGCAATCCAGTCCCGCAGGCCTGGGTCGCCACAGCGCTGCGCGCTCGCGATGACGTGGAGGAACGCAAGACAGGGGCGTGGACGCTCAATGCGATCGAACGCAGCTTCGCCATGCCGCTCGAGGCAGCGGGGATCGATGCGACGGTGATGGCAGCTTTGCCGGCGAACGATCCCGCCGAAATCGCAGGAGATGCCTGGAGCCCCGCCACCTCGGCATCACCTGCCCCGGCGGAGGCCGGGGTCCACCTGGCCGCACTGAAGTCCTTCGTGGATGGGCGATGCCGGAACCAGTCCGGCATGACGGCCGGGAGATGGATGGCGCGCGGCGCTACGCCTCCTGCAAAGGCCAGATTTCGATCACCCCATGCGCCACCGCGCAGGGCGATCGCGAGACCAGGTCGATCGCTTGCGTAAGGTCCGCGGCTTCGATCAGCGCGAAGCCGGCGACGGGCAGGGAAGAGGCCATGAACGGGCCGTCCCGCGTCTCGACGCCCTGCGCATCGGGGTTTCGCACCTGGACGGGTTTGCCGGCGATCCCGATCACGGCCCCGCGCCGTTTCAGCGCCTCATCATGGGCGTGGGCCGCGGCGCGCACTTCGGGCGCGGTTCGGTCATAGCCGGCCTGATCGCCATATCCGATCGTCACGAATTTGGGCATGGGCTGCTCTCCTGTGACGCACCAACCATGCCGGTCTTCGCCCGTTCCCCGGGAACCGATAGGCCGCCCCGCCCTTTTGCCGGCGACAACGGCAGGACAGGAAGACGGGTCATGTCGAAGATCAACGCGGACTGGAAGGTCGAGCCGCACGGCAGCCTTGACGCCGTGGGTGACGGGATCTGGTCGGTCGAGGGCAGCATCACCATGCCGCTCGGCCGCTTCCCGCGGCGGATGACGGTGATCCGGCTTTCGCACGGCGCGCTGGCGATCTGGAGCCCGATCTCGCTCGACGACCGGGAAATGGCCAGGCTCGACGCGCTGGGACCGGTCGCCTTCCTGATCGTGCCCAATGCCGGCCACCGGCTGGACCTCAAGGCGTGGAAGGATCGCTACCCGAACGCTCGCATCGTCGCGCCGCCGGGGGCGGCCCGAAACGTGGCGGAGGTCGCGCCGGTCGACGATACGGCCAACGTCCTGGAGGATCCCGGCGTCGCACTGCAGCGCGTTGCGGGCACCAGCGCGGATGAGTTCGCGATGATCGTCTCCCGTGGCGGCGGCGTCACCTTGATCCTCAACGACATCCTGTCGAGCATCCGCCATCCGCACGGGATCGGTGCGACGATCCTGGCGCGCCTGTTCGGCTTCGGGGTCGATCGCCCAAGGACCTCACGCCTCATTCGTCATCGCTATGTCGACGATCCGGCCGCGGTCGCGCGGCAATTCCGGACCTGGGCCGCGATCCCGAACCTGCGCCGCCTGATCGTGTCGCATGTCGACCTGATCGAGGATGATCCCGCGCGGACGCTGGAAGCCGCAGCGGCGGATCTGGAACGGTGATGGGTCACGGCTTATGATCCACGGATGCACGTGACCGCCCATTTGCGGCGGCAGGATCCACCAGCTACCAGATCCGGATGAAGGCTGGCCTTCCCTTCGCCTTGTGGTCGATTGCGAGCGCGGTCGCCGCGCAGCCGCCGGCGGCGCCGCCGGACCTGAGCCAGAGCATCGTCATCACCGCCTACCCGCCGCACTGCCACCCTCGGCCCGACGACGCGCAGGACATGGTCGATCTGGCGCCTGCCGCTGCCCATGCCCTGCAGCAGACGATCCGGCTCGATGCCTCGACCGGCAGCTACGCGCTCGTGCCCGACGATTATCCGAGCGGCGATCCGCTCCAGTGGCAGCGCGCCGGGACGCGGATCGATCAATTTGTCTTTCGCGTACCGGCCGACGACAATCCGGTGTGCATCGGATCGCGCGCCCGCTCCGTTTCCGGTTTCGCGCAATTGCGGCGGGCCTTTGCCGCCAGGCCCTTGTGGGGCAAAGTCATGCGGCTGACCGTCTTGGTCGCGACCCGTCAGGCCAAGGACGTGCGACTGTGGGTGGCAGGCGGCGCGGGCGGCCCCGAGGCCGGCAAGAGGTTCAAACCCGGCTCCAACATCGTCGTCGGCGGCGGCCAGTGGCCGGCGATGAAGGGGGATCGCGGCTGGACGCCGCTGTCCTTCACGATCGGCCCGATCCCGTGCATGACGACGCAGATCAGCTATGGCGTGACGCTGGGAGGCGGCGGCGACGTCTGGCTGCACGAGGCGACGTTGGAGGAGGTTCCGGAGGCCGAACTGTCGCCCATGATGAAAGCGCGGGACCATGGCGCCGCCTATCTCGCTGCCGATCCGATCTGCCGTCATTTCATCCGGGGCGAGCCGCTGTACGTCCAGGCCGGATCGAAGAACAATCTGCGCTACGCCAGGCTCACCGACGACAACCTCATCGCGCCGGGAACGACCCTGTTCGTGAAGGCGGCTCCCAGCGCGTCCGCCGCCTATCTGGGCGTTCCGACCGGGACGTTCGTTCGCGTCCCGTATGAGAATTACATATACAAGGGACTGAATTTTTAGAATTTTTCGAGAAAGAGCGCTGCATCTGATTTCCGCGGCCTTCCCCCTTCGCTCCGAAGCGGGCTCGAACAGAGCGCGGCATGCCGCGGAAGGGATGCGCTATCAAAACCCCGCTCGCGCGATGAGCCGATCCGCCGCGCCAGGAGCAAGCGGCAGCGATGCCAGCACGACCGACGTCGCGACCTGCCGCTCGGCGATGGTCCAATAGGTGCGTAGAAGCGCGGCCGTGTCGCGATCCGCGACGCGGACGAAACCTTGCCGCTCGTAGAAGCGGATCGCCCAATCCGCGGCCGCCCAGGTACCGATCAGGATCGGCCGGTCGGCGTCGTGGCACAGATGGCGCAGCAATCGCGATCCGATACCATGCCCCTGCCATTCGGGCCGGACATACGCGTGGCGGATCAGGTCGACATTGTGCCGGCGCTGCATCCCCATCACGCCGATCAGCCGAGCGTCGGCCAGGCAGCCGCTGAACAGGACCCCGTCGGCCAACTCGGATGCCAGGTCCTCAGCGGACATATAAGGATCATGCCAGCAATCGGGTGGGATGACGCCGCGATAGGCCTCGGCGGCGGCATTGATGATGGCGAGCATGTCCTCGCTATCGGCGAGGCCGCATCGGCGGATGTCGCCCCCTGTCTGATCCCGTCCGTCCATGTCCCTGTTCCTCCGGCTTGATGCCAGGGGGGGCTTAGCGAGCGCGTGGCGCCTCGCTCTTGGACGAAATTGCATCGCCACGGCGGCAGGCGCCGGCATAGACGCCCGGCGTGAAGCCATGATGGGTGAGGAAGATGCGGTGCATGTGGCTCTGGTCGGCAAAGCCTGCCGCGGCCGCCGCGTCGGCCAGGGCCGCGCCATGCCGTATATGCCGGCGCGCCGCGTCCAGGCGGCGCTGCAAGACGTAAGCGTGCGGCGTCAGCCCGGTCAGGCGCGCAAATCCGCGCAACGTCTGATAGCGGCTGAGCCCCGCCAGCGCCGCCAGCTCAACCAGCGGATGCGCGCGTTCGGGGGCATCGTCGATCCGCTCGCGCACCTGCGACAGCCGCCCGATCGGCCCGACCGACGGTTTCGGCATGCCGAACAGGCTGGCGAAGAGCGTCAACAGCCGCTCCTCGAACGCGGCATCGCCGTGCGGCTGCAAAGCCGCCTCGCGCGCCGCGGCGAACAGGCGGGCCAGACGGCGATCGTCGACCACCGGGGCGTGGAGCTCACGCGACGACAGCCGGCCTTCGTGGAGATCGGCGACGATGGTGCCGACCATCCGCTCACCGAAATAGAGCATCGACCAGGATCGCGCCGATCCGATCGGCGCCCCGTCATGCATCTCGCCGGGATTGACGGTGATGAGGTTGCCGCGAACCGCCTCGACCGGCCCCCGCCCGCTCCAGGATCGCTGGGCACCGTCGGTCACGAGCCCGACCCCGAATTCGTCATGGGCATGACGCGCGAAGGATCGTGCGGAACAGGCGTCAACCGCGGTGATGGCCCCCGCATGAAGGACCTGCACATGGAAGCTATCGCGCTTCATTCACCCTCAACGTCGCTGCTCCGGCTCCGCCATCGGCCGCTCAAATCACGAGGCGGTGTGCCAGACCTTCGAGGCGCGGCCTGGCCCGCCCACCCGTAGCGGACGCGAAAAGCAGGGCAAAGCCCATTGCTCGTCAAGGCTGCGATCCCACGTCTCCGTCCCTGGATCGAACCCGGGCAGAAAGGATGCATCACCCCTCGATCGACGGCTTACCGCGAAGGACTAGTCGGCTAATCGCGGCCGCCAATACCCTCGAAATTGCACCGCCCTCCTGTAAAAATAAAAATCCGCCGTACTCACCATATTCCCGCTAAAACATCCAAAGTGGATCGAATGGATTGAATCAAATCTCCATAGATTATACGATTTGTCGGCCCTGATTCGGGCTGAACAATTGTTCGATGGTGGAGATCGACATATGATGAGGATTATTAGCAAAGCTAATCTTTATATTTTGGCGTTTGCGTCTGTTCAATTCTCCATTCCGTCTGCCGCCCAAGCAGACTATTCTTCGCCGCAAAGCCCGACAACATTGTTCTGGCCGTGCTGCGGTGGCCAGGGCCCTGTTTCCGGCTCGCTGGTTTCGAACGATGGCCGCTTCAGGCTGACCTATCAGAATGACGGGAACTTCGTGCTTTACCAGGGCAACACCCCCCTCTGGAGCTCGCACACCGCGCTCAGCGTACCGACGGGCGGCTACACCGCCTATCAGGCGCGGTTCCAGGCCGACGGCAACCTGGTGGTCTATGATTATTATGCCGGTGCCGAGACCCCGGTCTGGGCTTCCAATACCGACGGCAATCCCGGATCCACCCTCAATCTCCAGAACGATGGCAATCTGGTGATATATAACGCGTCGGGCAAAGCCATCTGGTCGACGAAGACCTGCTGCCGCTGACGTTCAATCCAGACCCTGATGTGCCGCAAATCGCGATGTTTGCGGCACATTTCCTTCGCCTTGTACGGGACCTTCATTCTCCCGCTCCGTCCAGCACGGTGATCGGGCAGCGCGACGATCGACCGGCGACGGTCGGGTCGTGATCGTCCCATCCATCTGCGGCGCTGGCTTGGGTTGCGGGGCGACGGCGTGAAATTTCATATGGCGCCACTCTGGTTCGGCCTGATCAGTGTGTCATGCCTGGCTACGGACGTGGGCAAGACCGATCCCGGGAGCCGATCGGCCTCGAGCCCAGGCGGCACGGACGAGGCGTCCCCCGGCGAGATCGTCATCACGGGCGGACGCCCGGGCGACGCGCCGGTCCCTTCGGAAACGGAGTTCGACGAAAGCGAGATGGCTGCCCAAGGGGTCGATACGATCGAGGCCCTCCTGTCCCGTTTTCAACCCTTCATCGACCCGAACGGCGACGAGCCGCTCATCCTCATCAACGGCAAGCCGGCCGGATTTGATCGCTCGATCCTGTCCTATCCCCCTGAAGCGTTGAACCGGATCGCGGTTCTGAAACCCGAAGCGGCCGGCCTTTACGGCGCGAAGCCAGGCAGGCGCGTCATCAATCTGATACTCAAGAACCGGTTCGCCAGCACTGACCTGGATGCCGCCACCGATTTCTCCGGTGCATGGGGGCAATATGGCGGCGCCATCGGCGTCATGCGGGCCGCGGTCAGCGGCGCCACGCGCTGGAATGCGCAGGCACGGGTCAGTCATCAGCGCGCCCTTCCGAGGAGATCGCGTGATACCTCGCCAAGCGTGGCATCCCTCGACAGCCTCGGTTACGTCGGCGGACTGGATGGCGGGGAGATCGACCCCGCGCTCAGCCTGATGGCGGGGGAGACCGTTACCGTAGCCGCCATTCCTGCCGAGGCGGATCGCAGACTGTCGCTCGCGGACTTCGCGGCGACCGCGAACATCCCCGATCCCGTCGACCCCGGCGGGTTCGAAACCCTTCAACCATCGACCCGCGGCATTTCGCTTGGATTTGGCATTGCGCATCCGGTCGGCGGCTTCTCCACTTCGCTCAACGTCAATGCGAGCCGCAATGATGTCCACGGCTCGAGCGGACTGCCGATCGTGTCGTTGCTGGTGCCGGCAGAGAGCCCTTGGTCGCCGTTCGGCAAGCCCGTCGCAATCCATCGCGCCCTGGCCGGCTCGCGCTCGTTGCGCTACGGCAACCGGTCCCAATCGCTTTCGGGCTCGCTGACGCTGAATGGCAGGCTCTTCGGCATGCAGAGCAGCATGTCCGTCAGCGCGTCGCGCTACGATGGCTGGGACACTCGCGAAACGGGCATCGACGGCGCCCGGCTTCAGCACGCGATCGACGCGAGAGACCCCACGATCGATCCCTTCGGCACACTCGACGAAGGCCTTCTCCAGGTGAGGCGCGGCCGTTCCCACGCAAATAATATCGCCGCCAATCTGAACCTGCAGAAAAATGCCGGCAGCCTGCCCGCGGGCCCGATTGCCTGGAGCATTTCCGCAAATGGCGGGCGCGCGGAGAGCGTCGCCGCTCAATATGGCGCCGACGCCGCGCCGGCGCGTTACCGCTCGACCAACGCCCAGGCGGATGGCCAGATCTCCGTGACCCTGCCGATGTCGCGACGCGGCTCGAAGTTCGCCGCGCTCCGCGATCTCTCGGTGGGCCTCACGGCCGCCACCCAGAAAAGGTCGGGCAGCGCTGCCCAGACCAGCTTCGGCGGCAGCGTCTCGTGGGCACCGTTCGAGCCGATCCAGCTCGGCGGCGCGTTCACGCATGCCGAGCTCGCCGCCTCCGCCGGTCGGAGCGACGCTCCGATCGTCACCACGGTCACACGCGTGTTCGATTATGCCCGGCATCAGATCACGGAGGTGAACTGGACCAGCGGAGGGACCCCGCCGCTCGGGCGCGGCAGCCAGCAAAGTCTTTCCTTGTCCATGATGCTGCGGCCGCTCGGCCGGCAGGCGCTGACGCTCAATATCGGCTACCGTCGGCTGGTGACGCACGGCGGCGCGACGGGCTTTCCCGAGCTGACGCCGACCGTCGAGGCGGCCTTTCCGGATCGCGTCACGCGTGACCGCGACGGTCGTCTGGTCGCGGTGGACGCGCGTCCGATCACGATCGACCACGAGGAGAGTTCGGACCTCGGCTCCAGCCTCACCCTGCACCTGGGCGGCAAGCGGCTGGACGGTGCGGTTGCCGGACCTGCCAGGATCGCGGCGGATCCGGTCCAACTCGACCTCTCGCTTAGCCATCAAATGCTGCTGACGAGCAGGATATTGATCCGACGTGGCTTGCCGACGATCGATCGGCAGGATTTCGACAGCGGAAACTCGCGCACCGCGCTGACCATGAACTTGGCCATCGGCAAGCGCGCCTTCGGCGGCACGCTCGGCACGAGTTGGAGCAGCCCTACCCATGTCACCAGCAGCGAGGGGGAATTCCGGGTCGTGCCGCCGCTCTTGTTCAATCTCGCCGCATTCGTGAACGTCAACCAGCTGTTCAAGTGCCTGCGGAACCAGCCGCTGACCAAAGGCCTCAAGCTCTCGCTCAACGTCCATAATCTGCTCGATGGATATCGCCGCATCGCTCTGGCCGACGGCAGCACGCCGGTCGGCTATGGCCGTCATGACGTCGCCCCTCTCGGCCGCACCGCGACGGTGACGATCAGGAAGCCGTTCTAGATGGCTGACTGGGGGACCGCACACCGCGGCCCAGCCTGGGTATCGCGTCACGCCATCCGGAAAACGGGTTGCCGCACGGTGCCCTGCGCTCGGCGACCGCGCGGTCGTCAGCGGCGTGACGGCTGGTCATATCCCGCGACCGATGCCTCGGCGATGGCGCGTTCAAGGCTGGGATAGAGGACCGACTGGCCATAAGCGCTGAGATGGTCGCCATCGAGGAAAAGCGGCCGGTCGCCGCGAAAGGCGGGGCAGCGCCGGCCGGGGCAGAGCACATCGAACGCATTCCAGATCCGCACGCCTGGAATCTGCCCGGCGATCGCCCGCATCTGATCGAGCGGGGCGGCGCGCAAGGCATCCATCTCGGCTCGATCGATGTCGAGCCCGGCAGCGCAGACGGGGTTCATGCGATTGAACCAGTCTGCGCACCGGAACGGCACGGATCGGAAGATCGGCGTCGGACTCTCGAACAGGATGGTCACGCCGCGCGCCGCGACCGGTCGCAGAAGGGAAATAGCTTCCGCCGTGGCACGAGCCCTTTCCTGCGGCGTGACGGACCAGCTCTGCACCGGTCCCCATTGGTCGACATAGCGCGGAACCCGCAGGTTCGGCAGGAACAGAACGTCGCCCTTGCGTCCGTTCGCCGCGATTTCGCTCAGCGCGTGCCGATAGAATGCCAGATGGCATCCCTGGAGCTCGCTCATCGGGGTCGAGAGCGGCATGAAGCTGCAGTTCGGGATGAAATAGGCCCGCGCGTTGACGCCCGTATCCTCGGCGAGGCGCCGGAACGCCGGAAGATAGGGCAGGCTGTGGGAATCACCGATCATGAAGACGGTTCGGGGCACGGAGGGACCCGGCGACCAGGTCCTGACGACGCCTTCTTCCACCTGTGTGCTGGCGAAGCTGACCGGATGACGCGGTGATGGGCCCAAATGGCGATCGCCCCTGCCGGTATACCATGTGGAAATATCGGAGGTTCTGCTGAGACTGATGCGGTTCTTCGCCAGCAGAAGTCCTGCACTGGCCAGCGCCGCCGCCGCCAACAGCAACAGCTGCAGCAGGATCTGCCGCCCTGAACCTCCTTTGCGCAGCATCGCGGAATGCTGCGTGGGACGCTCCACCAGGCGATAGGATGCGAAGCCAAGGATCAGGGCGGCTGCGCATGCGGCCAGGCGATGCGCCGCATCCTCCATCCCCACCGTCCACCGCATCAGCACGATCAGCGGCCAGTGCCACAGATAGATCGAATAGGACGCTCGTCCCGTGGCCGAGATTGGGCCGGCGCCGAGCACGCGTGCGGGCCAAGTCTGCGGCCTGGCGACGGCAATCGCAATGATCGCCGCTGCCCCAAGATCGCACAGGATCGCCATCGGAAAGGGAAAGCGCGCGCCCGGCGGGGAGCAGAGCGCGACGATGATAGCCGCGCTCCCGACCAGGGCCACAAGATTTCCGGCGAAGGCGGACATCCGGGAGGCCGCCATCTTCCAGCGGCTCTCCGTGAGGCAAAGCAGCACGCCAAGGCCCAGCTCCCAGAAGCGGCTCGCGATCGAATAGAAAGCGATCCGCGGCGCGCTCCGCGACAGAATGATGCAGGCCAGCAGGGACAAAGCCGCCAGGATGCCGACGAGGACGGACGCTGCCCGGTTGCGCCCGCGCCCAGTGGCGCGCGACAGGATGAGGATCGCGGGAAGGACCAGATAGAATTGCTCTTCCACGCCGAGCGACCAGCTGTGCGTGAACGGGTTGAGCGTGGCGATCGGGGAGAAATATTCGTCGCCATTCAGGCTGAGCACCACGTTGCTGAGACCGGCGAATGCGGACAAGTCAGTCCGCTCGACCGCGTTGCTGAGCCACGCATTCGGCACGAACAGGCAATAGGCCAGCGTCGTGGTCACGAGCATCACGACAAGCGCGGGGGCGATCCGCCGCAGCCGCCGGGCATAGAATCCGGCGAAAAGCGTGCGGGCGCGGCCGCCGCCGTCCGCCAGGATCGACCGACTGACGACAAAGCCGGAGATCACGAAGAAGATATCGACGCCGGCCAATCCCCCCGGCAACTGGGCAAAGCCGGCGTGGTAGACCAGGACCGAGATCACGGCGATGGCCCTGAGCCCGTCGACGGCCGCGATCCTTCGGCTTGAGGTGCCATGGACAGCGGAGCCGGGTGGTGAGATCTGCCTTAGAAACACGTGTCAGCCAAAACCTTCTGCGAAGAGCCTTGCGGTCGGGGAAAAGGCGTGCGCCAGCCAGGCGACGGGGTGGTGGCAATGAGCGGCGGGACCATCGGGAGCCCAGCTTCCCGACCTATGCCGAGGTTCGGACCGGGGGCGCTTTCATCTGCCTTTTCTTTTGACGCAGGCCCTCCCCTCCACATGGACCCGACGTCGCAGACGCCGCCATCAATGTTGAAACGGAACCGATGCCGCGCAGCCTTGGATGCTGGCTTGCTTCGCCTCCGATTGGGTTCAGCCCGAACCTTCGGCCGTTTTCCAACGCGCGATCCTGGAATCTCAGGCCGTGGACCAGCGACCCACACTGCCCGGCTATTGCGGGACCAGAGATTGGACGCTTGACCGCGATGAAGATCGCTGGCCGCGGCAAGGGTTGAAGCAGCCGCTCAGAAAAAACGAGCGGATAAATTTCATGCAACCATTTCGTTACTTCGGCGTTCTGATCTGATCGTTCGACCCGTTTCGAGCGCGATCACTCCACCGGCCTGTGGGGAGGCCGGTGGAGTTTTATCGGGCGACCAACTCAGCCGGGATGAAGCGCAATGTGCCCGCGCGCCGAGCCACGCCGCCATTGTCGTTCGGGTGGTTCATGCCATCCAGCACCGGCACCTCGAGGAAGTCGAACGGGCTGACCCCATCCAGGCAGGCGACGTTCACGCCATATTGGTTCCGGTTCGATCGGCGCTGATGGTGTGGGGGGCCTGCTGCCCGGCATTTTCCGCATCCCTCTCTGCCTCCAAACCGGATCTAATGGCTGGAGAGCGTGTGACGCACGGACGTCCTGGGCGAAGGCAAAGATCCCCCAAAGTGGCGGCGATTATCATTGCGGCGGCGGTATATCTTCCGCAGGCTGCCCCCAAAAATCGGGACTCATCGGCCGCGTCTTTTGGCTCCGGGGAGGTGCGCTCGATGTTGCGGGTGCGTGTGGCTTTGCTGGGCGAAGTTGCGGTCTGGATCGGCCGCAGTGAAGCGAGCATCCCGCGTACCTTTACCGCCATCCTCGGATTCCTGCTCGTCCAGCCTCGCTTCTCGGCCTCACGTGATCGCCTCGCCGGCGCGCTTTGGCCAGCCGCCACCGATGCGGCCGCGCGAAGCGCGCTGTCGACCGCCCTCTGGCGCGCGCGCGCCGCAGCGATCGAGTGCGACAGCTTGATTGCAGCGAGCGGCGATCGCTTCACGCTCACCCCGGCAGCGTTGCGCGCGATCGACCTGGTGTTTTTCGAACGCGCACTCGACCGCCTGTTCGCATTGCGCGAGGCCACGCTGGCAAGCTGGCGGCGAAGGCTCGGGCGCGCGCTGGTCGCCACCGAAGGGGCCCTGTTCGCCGAGATGGACGATGAATGGGCGGTGCTTGCGCGCGAGCGCTGGCGCTGGCGTCGGCTCGATGCGCTCGTATTGCTTGCCGATCTTGCGCTGGCCAACCGCGCCTGGGCCGACGCCGCCAGCCTGGGCCGCGCGGTTTGCGCTGCCGAACCGCTGCGCGAGGACGCCCAGCGGCTACTGATCGAGGCGCTCGCCCGCTCGGGCAACCGTGCGCTCGCGCTGCGGCAATACGACCATTGCGCCGCCGTGCTCGAGGCCGAGCTCGGCATCGCGCCGATGGCGGCGACGCGGGAGCTGGCCGACCGATTGCGCGCGCCGGACCCTCCCGGCACCGCGCGCCCACCGGTGCGCGAGGGCTTGGTCACTGCGCGGAAAGCGCTGACCTCCGCCTTGCACGAGGTCGATCTGGCGATCGCAAGTATCTGAAAAATTTGTGTCTATCGGGCTGTGACAGGCTCGTGCCCGAACGGTGACAGCTGGGTGAGGCTGCCGCTGCATGATCGTCGCGACTCGGGAGGACCGCCCGGATGGGACGATGGACGGAGACCACACACATGGCGATCAACACATCCGCCTTCCGCTGGCCAACGCGGCCACGCTCACCGTGCGCGCCTGGCTCGAACCGCGCCCCGATGGCCCGCCGCGTCTGCGCGGCACGGTGCAAGTGCTCGGCGGTCCGATGCTCGGTGCATTCGACTCGCTTGAACGGCTCGTGGAGCTGATCTCGACCCACGCGCCGGCCGGACCGGCTCCCAGCATCCTGATCCAATCGGAGGACGACGATGCGTGACGATTTCCCCCTCTTCCGCGCCAGCCTTGCTGCCGAATATAGTGATTCCAGCCATGCCGAGCTGAACCGCATTGCCGAGGCCATCTACGGCCCCGGCGCCGACGCCGAGAGCGTCGAGAATTTCTTCGGCAACATCGGCCACGGGCTGCAGCAGGCCGCGGGCGCGGTCGGCCACTTTGCCAAGCAGGCATTGCCCGGCGTCATCCAGGGCGCGACGGCCGGTTCGGCGCTTGGCCCCTGGGGTGCGCTCGCCGGGGCAGTCGCGGGCGGAGCGGGAAGCATTCTTTCGCACAGCGACAATCCCACGGCACGCGCGATCGGCGGCGGGCTCAATACGGTCACCGGTCTCGCCTCGACCGTCCGGGGCGGCGGGCCGATGGGCGCGATGGGTGCGCTCGGCGCGCTGGGTGGCGGCGCCATGCAGGGGGCCAGGCTACCCACTCCAGCGGGCGGCGCGAGTGGCGGCAGCGCCAACGCGCTGATGGCCATGCTCGGCCGGCCGGAACTGCTGAATGGGCTGCTCGGCGGCGCGCTCGGCCAGTTCGGTCGCCAATCGATCCCGGTCGGCGGACAGAAGGTGCCGACCTCGCTCATCCTCAATGCTCTTGGGACGCTCGCCAACCGCGCTGCGCATGAGGCGGCAGAGCTGGAAGCGAGCGAAAGCCTGCCCGGCGAGTTCATCGCCGCCAGCGAAAGCCTTGGCCTCGATGCGCAGGACGCCGAAGGGCGCACGGACACGCTCCTCACCTTGCTCGCATTACAGCCGATGCTGTGGGGCAACCGTCCGCCCGTCGTGGTCAGCCAGACCACCCCATCGCCCGCGCCGCCGACGCCCGCTTATCCGCCGGTTCCGGTCGCCGGACCCGAACCGTCGCGCGAAACCGTATGGATCGCCGACAGCGCCGAAGATTATCGCGACATGGAAAGCTGGGAGAGCGGCACGAACTGGGAGGCGGCCTATGCCTGACGGCGACGCGCCCGATCCCGCCGCGCTTTCGGCGCAGTGGATGGCTGATCTCCAGGCGAGCAATCCGCAGCTGGCGATGCTGGCGCAGATGATGCAGGCGCGTACGCTGGTCGCCCAACCGGCGAGTGCCGATCTCAGCGACGAGATCGCCGATCTGGCCGAGCGCCTTGCCGATGCCGAACGGCGCATCGCCTCCATGAAGCGTCAGGGCCAGCGGCTCTACGCCGCACACCAGGAAGCGAGCGGGCGGCTGGCAGATCTTGCCGCCGCGCTTGGCGCCTGCGGACTATGCTGGGGCGAAGACGACGACTGTCCAAGTTGCCGTGGCCGCGGATACCCCGGGGCCATGCGTCCGGACCCGCTGATGCACCGCCGGCTGTTCGAACAGCGGACGAGCCGCCCAGCCGAACCGGCGCCGACCCCTCATTGAACGTGAAGCCGACAGTATCAACCGAAGGAGCATGCCATGATGGATACCTATGACAGCTTCGCCGACCTGATCGGCGACAGCATGGACTATTCCGATTTCGCCACGGACGGGGAATCGTCCGACTGGTCGGACGCGGCGCCGCGCGGCCGTGGAGGTCGCCAGTTCGGCCGGGTCCCGACGGCACGCAGCGGCCAGCCAGTGCCCCAGCAGGCCGCCAGCGGTTATGCCACCAAGGCAGAATTGCAGGCGACCGCGCAGCGGCTCGACAGTCGTATCGCCACCAATTCCAAGGCGATCGCAACCGTCGACGGGCGTACGCGGACGCTCGCCACCGACATCGGCAAGCTCGGCGCCGAATTCCGCAAGGAAGTGGCCGAACGCAAGGCGGTGACCGAGGCGCTCAAGAAGGGCCTCGATGAATCGCGCCAGTTGGCGCTGCTGCTGCCGCTGCTCAGCACCAGCACGACCACGGACATCGCGACAGCCTCCGGCACCGTGAAGAACGTCATGGTCGACGACGGTGACCAGATGTCGAAGATCCTGCCGATCCTGTTGCTGTCGGGCGGCCTGGGCAGCTCGAGCCCCGGCACGAGCGGCTCGGGCGGGATGTTCGGCGGCGACAATTCGATCGCCCTGCTGGCGATCGCCACAGCGCTATCGAACAAGAAGTGAGCCCAGCCAAAGCGGGAGACCTCCGATGATCGATAACACAAACCTGGCGCAGGGGCTGGTCGGCGGACTATTGCTTGCACGCGGTGAGAACGCGCCGAAGGCGGGAATGCGTGCCGGCCTGCTGATGGGCGTGGCGGGCGGGTTCAACCCGGTCGGCGTGCTGCTCGCCCAGACCACGATCCGCAGCCAGCTGCGGGCCGACGAGGCGGCCACTCCGATCACGCCGCCTCCGTCCGGCCAGCCCAATCCACCGCCGGCGTCCGCGTCTCCCCCGGCGCAGCCCCCCGCCCCGGCGGCGCCGGACAACAAGCAGGTCCTGGCTGAAATGGAGAAGCTGAAAAACGCGTTCGGCGAGGAAATCGGCAAAGTCCTCGGCGTCCTCGAACGCATCTCCGCGCAGCTTGCCGACCGGCCCGCTGCTCAGCCTCGCCAAGCCAAATAGCGCAAGGAAGGGAGCGCAGAGCCAATGGACCCCGCACTGCGCGAACTGATCGCCGAAGGGCAGGATGACGACGAGGTGGCGGTCGTCGTCCGGCTGCATGACAAGGCCACCACGATCCCCCGGGCACTTCGGATCGTGGCGCGCTTCGGCACCGTCGTCACCGGGCGGACCCGGCGCGGCGCGCTTACCGCGCTCCACGCCGATCCTGCCATTGCCAGCCTCAAGGCGCCGCGCCTCTATTCGGCCGAGCTCCACATCGTCCACGAAGAGAGCGAAGCCGACCCGCCCCGGCCGACCGACCGCCTGCGGCCCGAGGGGCTGCGGGAAACCGGCCGCGGAACGGTGGTCTGCGTGCTCGACTGGGGACTCGATTTCGCCCATCCGGATTTCCGCAAGCCGGATGGATCCACGCGATTGCTCGCGCTTTGGGACCAGCGCGCTCGTCGGACAAGCGTCGCCCCCTACGGCTATGGTCACGTTCACGATCGCGCGGCGATCGACCGCGCGCTCGCCGCGAGCGATCCTTTCGCGGCGCTCCATTACCGCCCGGATCAGCGAGCGCACGGCACCCATGTGACGGGGATCGCGGCGGGCAATGGCCGCGCCGGCGGCCCCAGCGGCGTCGCGCCCGAGGCCGAACTCGTATTCGTCCATTTATCGGGCGGGGGACAGGATGATCTCGGCAGTTCGATCGAGTTGCTCGAAGGGATCGACTTCGCGGTCCGCACCGCCGGGGAGCGCCCGCTCGTGATCAATATGAGCCTCGGCCGGCATGCGGGCCCCCACGACGGCACGCTGCTGGTCGAGCGAGCGATCGACGCCCTGCTGATCGAGCGCCCCGGCACGGCGGTGATACAAAGCGCTGGCAATTATTTCGCCAAGCGCGCGCACATGAGCGGACAGCTCAGCGAAGGCCACAAGGCTTTGCTCCCGCTGACCCGCGCGCGCGCCGACGGCCAGCCGACCCAGGTCGAAATCTGGTACAAGGGCGCCGACGTGCTCGGCGCGAGCGTCGCCGGGCCGCAGGGTATCGCCGGTGTCGCCGCATTGGGCAGCGACGCATCGCTCCGGGTGGGCGGACGTGAAGTCGGCAAGCTCTATCATCGCCGCAACGACCCCAACAATGGCGACAATCTGGTCGAACTGGTCCTGCGCCGCGAGGCACCGACTGGCGATTATACAATCGAACTGGAAGGCATCGACACGGTCGACGGACGCTGGTTCGCCTGGATCGAGCGCGACACGCTGTGCAATGCGTGCCAGGCGCAGTTCCCCGCCGATCTGGTCTCGACCAAGTCCACCACGGGCAGCGTGTGCAACGCGATGCGTTCGATCGCGGTCGGCGCGTATGACGCGCACGATCCGGCGCATCCCATCCCTCCGTTCTCCAGCTCGGGCCCGACCCGCGACGGACGGCGCAAGCCGCTGCTCAGCGCACCGGGATTCCGCGTCCTCTCCGTACGGTCGCGCGACGACGTTCACGATGCGCCGGGATACATCCAGATGAGCGGGACCAGCATGGCCGCGCCGAGCGTCACCGGAACGCTGGCCCTGATGTTCGAGGCGGCGGGCCGGCAGCGTATCAGCCTGATGCGCCGTACCTTGTTCACGACGCTCGATCGCGTCGAAGGTGACGAGGACCGGCGCGGCTACGGCCTGCTCGACATCAATGCCGCCGTCGCCGCCGCACGCAGCTTGCGGCGACCGAGCGAAGCGGAACCGATCGCGCTGCCGATCCCGCCGGCACTTGCCATGCCGGCATTGATCGATCCGCGCACCGCCTTGGCGCGCGCCGTCGATCCGTCCGATCCGGCGCTGCAGGTCGTCGCCTCGCCCGGCCAACGTCCGCTCGACATGCCGCGTGGCGGCGATCTGATGCTGCGCCAGGGGCTCGGCGGCGCGCCGCGGCTGATGCGCCTGGCCGATGGCACGTTGCTCGATTCGCGCGACCTCGCCCGGCGCGGCATATTTGGCGAGAACCAGCTGCCTGGGCGGTTCGTGGAAATCGACGACGGCAGCGGCATTGCCGGCTTCGCGCGCCGGTTGATCGCGCCCGACGGGCTGACGGTCGCCGACACCTGGCTGTTGCGTCCGGCCGGGCCGGGATTCCCGCTACGGACCGAGGCGCTGGGCACCCGTGCCGCCGACACCGACCCGCCCGATCCGCCGCAGCCCCGGCCAGGCCCGCCGATCGTGCCGATCGCCGCCAGCGG
>Ga0068852_100000206_pt1 | contig 40002 bp, 29 predicted proteins | sample KBSCornC22_FD_66594 | JGI IMG/M metagenome (GOLD analysis project Ga0068852, IMG submission 66594) | Corn rhizosphere microbial communities from Kellogg Biological Station, Michigan, USA - KBS Corn C2-2 | ecosystem: Host-associated > Plants > Roots > Rhizosphere > Soil ... | reverse complement strand
TCCCCGCCGACACCCGCGCGCTCGACGAGCGCCATGCCTACCTATTCGGCCGCGCGCTGCATGTGGCACCCGTGTTGGCAGAGGGCGCGACCCGCTGGCCCGTTTACCTCCCCGCATCGGTGGGCGGCTGGTACGATGTCTGGACGGGCGAGCATCGCGAGGGCGGGCGCGAGCATGACGTGCCGGCGCCGATCGAGCGCGTGCCCTTGCATGCCCGCGCGGGCAGCATCCTGCCCTTGGGGCCAGTGCTCCAATCCACCGCGGAAGCGACGGGCGAGCGGATCGACATCCACGTCTTTCCCGGACGCGACGGCAGCTTCACCCTCTATGAGGATGACGGGCTGACCAACCGCTACGAACATGGCGCGGGCAGCCGCATTCCTTTCACTTGGGACGATAAGAGCGGGGAGCTTCACATTGGTGCACGCCAGGGTGCGTACCCGGGCATGCTCGCGCGCCGCACGTTCGTGCTGCACCGGCTACGCCCCGGCCGATCGCCCCTCGATGCGCGGAACGGGCAGGCCGTGACCTATTCGGGCCGCGCGCTCAGCGTCAGGCTCGGCTGAGGCCCCCGACACGCCGGGCGAGCGGCGGCATTGATTGATGGCTTATTGTCAGACTATTGGGCCGCAGTCCGATCGTCGGCGACAGGAGAATCCATGCGAGCATTGATCTGCGAGGCGCCGGGCCAGCTGGCTTTGGCCGAGCGGGAGCGTCCCGCGCGCGCGCCGGGCGAGGTGCTCGTGCGGATCCGTCGCGTCGGCGTGTGCGGCACCGATTATCACATTTACGGCGGCACTCAGCCTTACCTCTCCTATCCGCGCGTGATGGGGCATGAGCTGGCGGGCGAGGTGGCGGAGGCCGATGCCGACAGCGGCTTCACCGCCGGAGATCGCGTCTGCATCCTGCCTTATCTGGCCTGCGGCGAATGCGTGGCTTGCCGGCGCGGCAAGCCCAATTGCTGCATGCGCATCGCCGTGCTCGGCGTGCATCGCGACGGCGGTTTCGCCGAATATCTTTCGGTGCCCACCGCCTACGTCCTCCCGGCGGAAGGCTTGACGCTCGAGCAGGCGGCGATGGTCGAATTCCTCGCGATCGGCCGCCATGCGGTGATGCGCGGCGACACCAAGGCCGGCCAGCGCGCCCTGGTGGTCGGTGCCGGCCCGATCGGCATGGCGGTGGCCCTGTTCGCGAGCGATATGGGCGCCGAGGTGAGCGTGGTCGAAGGCCGCGCCGATCGTGCGCTGTTCTGCCGCGAGCGGCTGGGCGTGCGCGAGACGTTCGCGCCCGGCCCCGAGCTTCGCGATCAGCTCGCCGCCGCCACGGATGACGAATTTTTCGACATCGTCTTCGACGCGACCGGCAACCGCACCGCGATGGAAGCCGGCTTCGGCTTCCTTGCGCATGGCGGGACCTATGTGCTCGTCTCGATCGTGCAGGGCGCGATCAGCTTCGAGGATCCCGAATTCCATAAGCGCGAGACCAGCCTGCACGGCAGTCGCAACGCCACCCGCGCCGATTTCGAGGCGGTGATCCAGGCGATCCGCGCGGGCCGCGTGCCGACCGACGCGCTGCACACGCACAGCGCGCCGCTCGACGCCGCGGCGGGGATCCTGCCGCAATGGACCCAAGCGGGCGCCGGCGTAATCAAGGCGATTGTCGAAATGTGATGATCGCCGCCATCGGCGGCGATGGTGACGGGGCAAGGATCGCCATAATCATAAGAAGATCGCAGAGAGGCAAGTCGACATGCGCGGTTCCCCCATTTCAAGGCGCCGTTTCTCACGCTGGCTGGCGGCGTCGCCGCTCGTCCTTGCCGGGACCGGAAGAGCCTGGGCGGCCTGGAACAATGTCGAAACCCCGCCGGTCTTCGCGCGCATCGATCCCGCGCCGATCCGCCCCCTCCCCGCGCGCACCAGCCTGTTCCGCGCGCGCGACGTCACCTTGCTCGACAGCCCCTATCTGCGCGCACAGCAAGCCAATATCGGCTATCTGAAGCGGCTCGACGTCGATCGCCTGCTGCACACGTTCCGGTTGAACGCCGGCCTGCCGAGCCAGGCCAAGCCGCTCGGCGGCTGGGAAGACCCGACCTGCGAACTGCGCGGGCATTTCGTCGGCCATTATCTCTCGGGCTGCGCACTCGGCTTCGCCACCACCAAAGACGAAGCATTGCGCGAACGCGGCAGTCAGTTGGTCGCGGGGCTGGCCGAATGCCAGCACCGCCTCGACGCGGGCGGCTATTTGAGCGCCTTCCCTTTGTCGTTCTTCGACCGGCTCGCCGCGGGCAAGGAAGTGTGGGCGCCCTTCTATACGCTCCACAAGATCATGGCCGGGCTTGCCGACATGCACGAACATGCCGGCGACGCGCGGGCGCTTACCGTGCTGGTCGGCATGGCCGAATGGACCGACCGCTGGACCGCCGCGCGCGACGAAGCGGCGATGCAGAAGGTGCTGGAAGTCGAGTTCGGGGGCATGAACGACGTCCTCTACCGGCTCGCGGGGCTGACCGGGGATGCGCACTGGATCGCGGCCGGCGATCGCTTCACCAAGAAACGCGTGTTCGAGCCGCTCGCCGGGCAGAAGGACATGCTGCGCGGGCTGCACATGAACACGCACGTTCCGCAAGTGATCGGCGCGGATCGGCGTTATGCCATGACCGGCGATCAGCGTTTCGGGGACGTCTCCGAATTTTTCTGGCAGACGGTCACGGGCGTGCGCACCTACGCGACGGGCGGCGCCAGCAATAACGAGCATTGGCTGACTGAGCCACACCAGCTGGCAGTCGAATGGGAAAGCAGCCACGACCATCAGGAAAGCTGCTGTTCCTACAATATGCTCAAGCTCGGTACGCAGCTTTTCACGCGCGAGCCGCAGGCGGGAATCGCGGATTATTATGAGCGGATCCTGCTCAACCAGCGGCTCGCGACGATCCAGCCCGACACCGGCCTCTCGGCCTATTTCCAGTCGCTCTCGCCGGGCGCCTGGATGACCTGGGGTACCGAGGAGACGACCTTCTGGTGCTGCAACGGCAGCGGGCTGGAGGATTTCGCCACGCTCAACCGCATGATCTACGCGCAGGACGACCAAGGCCTCTGGGTCAATCTGTTCGTGCCCTCGCGGGTCGACTGGAGCACGCGCAAGGTGCGGCTGCGCCAGGACACGCATTTCCCCGATCGGCCGCGCACCAGCCTGGTGATCGAGCAAGGCGACGGCACCCCCTGGACCCTGCGGCTGCGCATGCCGGCCTGGCTGAGCGCCCCGGCGACAGTCCGCGTCAACAACCGCCCGGTCGATGCCATAGCGGCTACCGGCAGCTATCTGGAGCTGAGGCGCGCCTGGCGGACCGGCGACCGGGTCGAGATCGAGCTGCCGATGGCGTTCCGGTGGGAGCGCTTCCCCGACCGGCCCAACGTCGCCGCTTTGATGTACGGCCCGGTCGTGCTCGCGCAGCAACTGCCGCTCGGCACGGTTCCCGCGGACCTGATGGCAGAGCATGGTCCCAAGATCGAGAAGGCACCGCCGCCCGTCCAGCCGGCGATCCTGCCTGCGACGCTGACGGCCCGGCTCAAGCCGACGGGGGATGCCCCGCTCCATTTCGAAGCCGAGATTGATGGCAAGCGCGTGCTGTTCCGGCCGATGAGCGACAGCAAGGAGCGGTTCGCGGTCTATTCGCAACTCAGCTGAGCCCCGGCACCGACCTATTCCGCGGCGCGCCCTACCTGAGGTCCGGTTCGCGCTGGACTGCTTTGCCTTCGGGTCGCAAACGTCATCGCGAAGCGCGCAACGCTGTGGCGATCCAGGCCGCCGGACTGGATTGCCGCGCCCCTGCGGGGCTCGCAATGGCGATCATGGCGACCGCCAATTGTCTGACTTTTTCACAGCCGCGACCTCCCCGATCGCTTCAGAACATTATGCTTTTGTCGGACCAGTTGACGATCATATAGGATATAGCTTAGGCATCCTTCTCCCGGGGGAGCGAGGGCTGCGGGCGCAGGTCTAGCCTTCCGAGAGCATCACAAGACTGGTCGCCGCCATCAGGCGAGACGGCCGCGCTCTGGGAGATCAGGATGACCGAGAAAGCTTCAGGCCTCGACCGGCGACAGGCCTTGTTTGCGACCGCTCTTGCGGGCGCGGGTCTGGCGGCACCGCTCAGCGCCGCCACCGCGGGTCACCGTCCGGCAAAGCCGGGCACGGCGGACACCTGCCTGACCCCGCGCAGCGCGATCGCGCGCACCCAATATGGCCCGGTGCGCGGTTACGTCGACGACGGCGTCTACATCTTCAAGGGCGTGCCTTATGGCGACACGACCGAAAGCGCGAACCGCTGGCTGCCGGCCAAGCCGCCCAAGCCCTGGACCGATGACTATAATGCGCTCGCCTACGGCGCGAACTGCCCGCAGACGCTGCACAATTTCCGCGCCAAGGAACATACCTTCCTCCAGCAATGGACCGACGGCTTCCTCGGCGAGGACATGCTCAAGCTGAACATCTGGACGCCGTCGCTCAGCGGCCACCGGCCGGTGATGGTCTATTTCCATGGCGGTGGCTTCAGCTTCGGCTCCTCCTACGAGCTCGCTTCGCACGACGGCGCGCAAATGGCGCGCCACCATGACGTGGTGCAGGTGTCGGTCAATCACCGGCTCAACATCCTCGGCTTCTTCGACGTGGCCGAGATTGGCGGGTCGGCTTACGAGGATTCGGTCAATGTCGGCATGACCGATCTGGTCGCCTCCTTGCGCTGGGTGCGCGAGAATATTTCGCGTTTCGGCGGCGATCCCGATCGCATCATGATCTACGGCCAGTCGGGCGGCGGATCGAAGGTCACCACCCTGCTCGGCATGCCGTCCGCACAGGGGATGATCCATCGCGCCTCGATCCAGTCGGGCGGCGGCGGCAATCCCCCCACGCGCGAACAGTCGCGCGAGCTCGCGCGCCAGACGATGAAGGAATTGGGGCTCGCCCCCAACGACATCGAGTCCTTGCAGAAGATGGAATGGTCCAAGCTGATGGCCGCAGGCAATGCCGCCGTCGCCAAGATCAACGGGCCGGCGCGCGGCCCGGGCGGGCTTGGATTCCCGGCAGGTGGGCCGCCGCGCGTGGGCTGGGGACCGACGCTCGACGGCAAGATCATCAATGTGCGCTCCTATCTGGACGTGGCGCCCGAGACGTCGCGCAACGTGCCGGTGCTGATCGGGTCGGTGAGCGAGGAAGGCACGTCCTGGAGCCAGAATCCGACCGAAGCGCAATGGCGCGAGAACCTCACCAAGAGCTTCGGCGCGGAGAAGGCAGACAAGCTGATCGCGGCGATGAAGCATGCGCATCCGGAGAAGAGCATCCGCACCCTCTCCTACGGCGTCGGCGGCTATGGGCAGCGCAACAATGTCCAGCGCATGGTCAAATTGAAGCACGACCAACAGGCCGCACCCGTCTATCAATATTGGTTCACCTGGCAGTCGCCCCAGCTCGATGGTCAGGCCGGCGCCTGGCACACGGCCGAACTGGCCTTCTGCTTCGACAATACCAAGCTGTGCGGCCAGGGTACCGGCAATACCCCCGAAGCGCAGGCACTCGCCAAGAAGATGGCGACCGCCTGGGCCAATTTCGCGCGCACCGGCAATCCCAGCCAGCCCGGCCTGGCCTGGACGCCAAGCGATCCGGTCCGCTGCCAGACCATGGTGTTCGATAATCATTGCCGGATGGTCGACGATCCCGACGGCGAGGTGCGGCGCGTCCTGCTCACCTGAGTACAGGGATGACATGAATTCGAAGGGCCCGGCGAGCCTCCTCGCCGGGCGAACATTGTTTGAAAGCGGAGCTCGACGAATGCTGCGAACCGGATTGAGGATGTTGCCGTTGCTGGGCGCCTGCCTGGCCGTGCCGGCGCTGGCGGCGGATACGCCGGCCGCGGCGGCGCAGGGGCTCGCGCCCTTCTTCGAGCCGGCCACCGCCGCACCCAAGGCCCCGGATGCGGACGGTTTCCTCCAGCGCTGGCTGCTGCTCGAGCCGATCGTCAAACCCAATCGCAGCAATGCGGGCTTCACCGGCACCTATGTGCGCGACGCGCTGACCCAGGAATACTTTCCCGGTCAGTTCAAGGTCGTGCCGCGCGACGGCGACAAGACCAAAAGCAAGGATCCGCTCCAGTGGCATGCGCTGGATGCCAAATTGTTCGACGTGAAGCTGTTCAACTTCGCGCAAGGGTTGAGCAAGCCGGTCTATGGCGTGATCTTCTGGGCGGTGACGATCGTCAACAGCCCGCGCGAGATGGAGAATGTCCGTCTCGCGGTCGGATCCAACTCCGCCTCGATGTGGTGGGTCAACGGCAAGGAGGCCGCGGGCCTGTTCGGCGACCGGCGCATGGTGATGGACGACGTCGTCTCGCGCCCGCTGACGCTGCACAAGGGCAGGAACATCATCCGTGGCGCCGTGATCAACGGCCCGGGCCTGAGCGATTTCTGCGTCCGCTTCATCGACGCGGACGGCCAGCCCGTGCGCGACATCACGCTCAGCACCAAATGACGCAGATCCGGCCAGCCGGTCCTCACCGCTCGCCGAACCTTCCGGAGATATTATGAAGTATTTAGGGTCCGAACCGACAGCCGGCGATGGCCGGGACGGAGCGCATTTTTGCGCACAGGTAGGAGCAAGGAGGGAACGATGAAGACCTATCGAGACCGACGCGCGACGCCGCTGTGCGCAAAAAGGCGCCCGCCCCTGCGGGGTCGTCCGGAGAAGGCCTCCGGCTTCGTTGCTTGCTTGCGCGTAGCTTGGGCTACGCGACTGCGCTACGCGCCTCGCCGGCGGCCTTCTCCGGACGATCACGGCCATCGCCGGCCGTCGGTTCGGACCCTTGCCGCCGCCATCCTCTTCGCCGGCCTCATGTCCGGCACCGCCAGCGCGCAGCTGGCGGGCGAGCCGTTCATCCACGATCCGTCGACGATCGGCTTTTCCGACGGCAAATATTATACGTTCGGCACCGGCCGCGGCGGACTCGTCTCCGAGGATGGCTGGACCTGGCATGCCGGCGGCGAGCGGCCGGGCGGCGGCGTCGCGCCCGACATCATCAAGATCGGCGATCGTTATTATGTGGCCTATGCCGTGGGCGGCGGGGGCATGAATGGCGGGCATGCCAGCAACGTCAAGGTGATGTGGACCAAGACGCTCGACCCCAAATCACCCGACTTCGGCTATCATGACGTCGGCGTGGTCGCGTCGAGCAACGGCAATGAGGATTGCGACGCGATCGACCCCGCCTTCCTCTATGTCGATGGCCGGCTGTGGCTGAGCTACGGCACCTATTTCGGCTATATCCGCATGGTCGAGCTCGATCCCAAGACGGGGCAGCGCGTCGCGGGCAACGAGCCGGTCGACGTCGCGATCGACATGGAAGCGACCGCGCTCATGTATCGCGACGGCTATTATTATCTGCTCGGCACGCACGGCACCTGCTGCGACGGGCCCAATTCGAGCTACAACATCCGCGTCGGCCGCTCGCGTAACCCGACCGGGCCGTTCGTCGACAATCTCGGCGTGCCCCTGCTCAAGGGCGGCGGCAAGCTGGTCATCGGCGCGCGCGACCGCGGCATCGGTCCGGGCCATTTCGGCCTGGTCGACCTGGGCGACGACATGCAGAAATTCTCGATGCACTATGAATCGGACATGGTGCGCGCGGGCCGCAGCGTGCTCGCGATCCAGCCCTTGCTGTGGAAAGACGGCTGGCCGGTCGCGGGCGACAATATCAAGGCCGGCACTTACGAGATCCAGTCCGAACGCGGCGGCGGGGCGCTCGAACTGGCGGTCGATTTCAAGCGGATCGACTTCGACTTCCGCCGCTCCTTCGGCGCGCCGCCAAGCGGTCCGCTCACGCCTTTGCCCGAGCAGACGCTGGAGCAGGATATGGCAGTGTGGCCGACCGGCCCCATCAAGGTCGACCTCAACGATTTCATGGTCCGCCCGCACCAGAAATGGACGATCACGCCCGTGGCGGAAGCCGGCGGCTATATGGGATCGCCTTATTACAAGATCGTCATCGCCGGCACCGAGCGCGCGCTCGCCGCGACCCCCGACGGCGATGTCGTCACCGCGCCCAGCTTCACCGGCGCGCCCGAGCAATTGTGGCGGATCGACCAGCTGACCGACGGCACCTATCGGATCAGCCCACGCTCGGCCAAGGGCAATGACCCGACGGCCCTGGTCGCGATCGGCGCGAGCACGGTCGCCCTGGTCAAGTTCGATCCCAAGAGCGACGCCGGCCGCTGGACCTTCCGGATGCAGTAAACCGACCGGCTCGCCGCGTCAGCGGACGGTGAACAGGACTTGGTCCTGAAGCCGTCCATCGCTGCCGATCAGCATCAGGCGATGCGCGCCGGGGGTCGGCAGGATCGCGGGCGCGGCGGTGGCACTGCCCAGATCCCGGGTGTCCAGCCGCCAATGCTGTCCCGCCGCCGCGCCGATGGCGGCGAAGCGGATCCGCTGGTTGGCGACCGGAATGTCTGGATCGAGTGCGTAGACCGCGCCCGAAACCGGGCTCGTGATATGCGGTCGGCGCGCAGCCGCGGGGGCCCGGCCGATCTGCGCCTGGCTCGTGCCGCGCAGGAAATAGTCCGTCCGTGGCGGCTCGACATTGGCGGCGAAGCGGATCGGGCGTGCTTCGATATCGCGCAAGCGTGTCGGTGCCTTGCCCGGGCGGTCGCGGTGCAGCGCGAGCATCGTCTCGCGCCAGACCGGGGCGGCGCCGCTGGTGCCGGAGACGCGCGTCATGCTGTCGCCTTCGGCATTGCCGACCCACACCGCGACCGTGAAGCGATCGGTGAAGCCGATGCACCAATTGTCGCGCATCGCCTTGGAGGTGCCGGTCTTGGCCGCCGCCCAGAAGGGCAGGCGCAGCGCGGAATCGAGCCCGAACGTGACCGCGCGCGCATCGGCGTCGGCGAGAATGTCGGAGATGATCCACGCCGCGCCCGGCGCCATCACCTGACGGCGCGCGCCCGCGGACTCGTCCATCCGCAAGCGCAGCGGCAGATAGCGCCCGCCGTCGGACAAGGCGCGATAGGCGGCGGCCTCCTGGAGCAGGGTCACCTCGGCCGAGCCGAGCGCGAGGCTGTAGCCGTAATAATCGCCATCCTCGGTCAGGCCGCGATAGCCCATGTCCCACAGCCGATCGCGGAAATCCTCGACGCCGTCGACCAGCAAGGCGCGGACCGCGGGCACGTTGAGCGACCCCGCCAGCGCGGTGCGGACGCTCACCGGCCCCTTATAATCATGGTCGTAATCCTTGGGCACGTAGAGGCCCGAGGCGGTGTCGAGTTCGACCGGGCTGTCGTCGAGGATCGAAGCCGCGGTCAAGAAACCGCGCTCGATCGCCTGGCCGTAAAGGAAGGGCTTGAGCGTCGATCCGGCCTGGCGCGGCGCGTCGGCATTGTCGACATGGGCGGCGGTCGAGAAGCCCCCCACCCCGCCGACATAAGCGAGCACCTCGCCGCTTCGATTGTCGACCACGATCACCGCGCCGTCGCGCGCGCGCTCGGCGCCCAGCCCGAGCAACTGATGGCGGAGCGCGGTGGCGGCGATCGCCTGCACGCGCCCGTCGAGCGTGGTGACGATCGTCTGGCCGGGCCGGGTCAGCAGCCGCGCAGCCAGATGCGGCGCGAGATCGGGATCGTCGGCAAGCGCCTGCGCAGGCGCGGTCATCGCCTCCGCCTCGGCGAGCATCATCGTGCAATCGGGCAGATGGCCGATACGGCAGGCGCGGCGCGCGACCGTGCCCGGATCGGCCTGGGGCGCGGGCAGCAAGGCGGCGAGCAGCAAGGCTTGGTCGCGATCGAGCATCGCGGGCGGCTTGCCGAACAAGGCGCGCGACGCCGTACCCACACCCTGGCTCTCGCCGCGGAACGAGGCGAGGTTGAGATAGGCTTCGAGGATCTGGTCCTTCGACCAATGCGCCTCGATCGCGTGCGCGGCGCGGATCTGGCGAAGCTTGCTGCGCAGGCTGCGCGTCCCCGGATCGCCGAGCTCGGGCGCAAGGAAGCCCGCCAATTGCATCGTCAGCGTCGACGCGCCACGCGCATGACGGCCATGCAGCCTCGCCCAGCCCGATCCCGCCAGCGCGCGCCAGTCGACTCCGCCATGCGTGCGGAAGCGTTTGTCCTCGCCTGCGATCACCGCATCGCGCAAGGCGGGCGCGATATGGTCGAGCGGCACCCAGTCGAGCCGGCGCACCGAGTAATCGACGCGCACCGTGTCGAGCAGCCGCCCGTTGCGATCGCGCAGCCACGCCTCGCTCGACCGCCACGCGCCGCGCGCCTGCGAATAAGCCGGCATCGACGGCGGCTCGGTCCACAAGGCCAGGAACAGGACCAGCAGGAAGGGCCCGGCAAGCCACAGGCTTGGCCGGCGCCGCAGCCAGGCCAATGCCGCTTTGCCCCGGCCCATCATGGCGCGATCGAGAGCGGCGCGTTGGGCAAGGCCGCGTGGATTTCGGGCGAATACATCGCCTCGACCCGCGTCGGCGGCAGCTGGAGCCGGCCCGTGCCGTTCAATCGCACCGCATATTCCACCGTGGTCCGTCCCTTGGGCAGCCAGCGGAAATAGCCGCGCCAGGCATCGAAGCCCTGCTCGACATAGGAGGGCCAGCCATCGCCGCCATTGGCCTGCCCCGCCAACATCGCCGACTGGCCCCCGCCTGCGCCCAGGATCGACGCGCCCGCGGGGATCGGATCGTCGATCACCACCCAGGTGCGCTCGACCGGCGCCTCGATCGTGATCCGCACGCGCATCACGTCGCCGCGGCTGATCCGATCGGGCCGCTGGCGCTGGAGGAAGGACACCTCGCGGCTGATCCGATAGCCGGCGAAGACCGGTGCGGTCAGCGGCACCGCCGCGCGCACCGAAACCGTGGCCCACGGCCCCGCGCCGCCATCGTGCGAGAGCATCAGCGATCCCGGGGCGCCCGGCAAGGGCAAGCGGAGCAAAGGCGGCCGGAGTGAATTGCTGGTCAGGCTCTGCGCCCCCATCCGCACGGTCGTCAGCCCGGTTGCACTCCCCGGATAGGCGGCAGCGAAGCGGCGCGCCGCGACCGTGCCCCACGCATTGGCCGGCGTCGTGTCCCAATGGCCGCGCATCTGGCGCAGCGCGACGCCGATCATCATGCGTGGCGCCTCGCTCTCCCAGCCGGGACGCCCGGTCACCGCGAGCAGCGCCTTGAGCGCCATTTCGTCGTCGCTGACCATCATCCACCAGGGCGCGTTGCGATTGTCGGTCAGGTCGAGCCTGGTCCCTTCATAGACGATCCGCCCACGCAAGGCCGCCTCGGCCGCCTGGAGGCGGCGCGGATCCATGCCGGGCACGCGCCCGAGCGTGTCAAGCCAGTCGGCAAGCGTGACGGTCGGCATGTCGCCGAGCGGGATCGCCACCTGGTCGACCATGCCAGGCGTAGCCGCGCCGTTGCGTGCGAGCGCGGCGAGCGCCGCGAGCCGCAGCAGCCGCGTATCGCCCGGGCCGCTGCCTTGCTCGCTGAGCCGCCCGTCGACCACGTTGCGCAGCGCCTGGATCAGACCGGCCTTGGCCGCGTCGGGCCAGGGCAGCCCGGCCTCCGCCGTGATCGACAGCGCATAAGCTGTGAGCGCGATCGACCCCGGCTCGTCAGGCAACGGCCAGTAATGGAGCAGCCCGTTGGCGGCGACATAGGTCGGCAGCGCGTCCATCTGCTTGGCCCAGGCGGCGCGATCGTCGAGCGCCACCGCCTTCGACAGGCGCTGCTCGAAACAGCCATAAGGGTAGGACAGCATGTAAGCGCGCACGCCGGTGAGCGGCGGTGCGGGCGAGGCCATCAGCGCGACGTCGATCCCGCCGCGACCGGGCAACGCACCCCTGGGCGGGCCGACCGGGATGCCGGTTCCCGACCCGACCCGGAGGAAGGTCGCCGCCCAGACCTGCTCGGGCACGGCCGGGACCAATTGCTCGTCGACCGCGATCCGGTCATGCGCGCGCCCGTCCGCGGATCGCGCCGTGACCGTCCAATGCAGCTTGTCGAGCCCGGCGGGGGCAGTCAGGCGCCAGGTCACCGGCGCCGCGCCGCCGGCCGGAATGGTGACGGTCAGCGGCGGGCCATGCGCGACCGCGGGATCGAGCGCGACATTGGCGGTGACGCGCATCGGCCGGTCGGTGCCGTTGCGGAGCGTGAAGGTCGCGCCGTAATAATCGCCCCAGCGCACCAAGGGCGGCACCCCGGCATAGATGGTGAGATCCTGCACCGTGCGGATGTTGGTGCTGCCGCTGCCGAACAGATCCTCGCCCGCGGTCGCGATCGCCACCAGGCGATAGGAAGAGAGCGCGTCCGCGAGCGGCACGTCGAGCAACGCGCGCCCCTGCGCGTCCAGCTTCACCCGCCCGCGCCACAACAGCACCGGCCTGAAATCGGACCGGGTGAGCGAGGACAGATCGCCGCCGCCGCCACCGCCGCTCGCCACCGCCTTGAGCCCGTAATGGCGCTTGCCGACCACCTGCATCTGCGCGGTCGAGGTCAGCACCGACAAAGGCCGCTCGCCCATCATCCTGGCCAGGATGTCCCAGCTGTCGTTGGGCGAGAGCTGAAGCAGGCCTTCATCGACCGCGGCGAAAGCGATCTCGGCGTCGCGCGGTGCCTTCCCGTCGGGGCCCAGCACGCGCACCGCGACGCGGGCATGATCGCGCACGCGATAGCGTTGATGATCTGTCTGGACCGCCACGCGCAACTGGTGCGATTCCCATCCGACCGTGACCTTGGCGATGCCGATCCGGTAAGCGGGCTTGGCGAGATCGACCAAGGCGGTGGGATAAGCGCCATCCTGGCTGAAGAAAGGCAGATGCCAGCGCCGCGCGAAATCGGCGAGCCATAGCCGCCAGCCCGAGATGCGGCCGCGCACCGCCATCACCGAAATATAGACGTTGGGCGCATCGGTACCGGGCAGCGGCACGTCGACCACCGGGTCCTTGCCCGAAATCGAGGTGACGAAGGAGGAGAGCACGCCCTCGCGCTCGACCGTTACCAAAGCGGTGGCGCTGCGGAAGGGCATGCGCACCTGCACGTGGGCCACGTCGCCGGCATGATAGGATTTGGCGTCCGGTATGACGTCCATCCGGTCGCCATTGTCGCCGCCGAACCACCAGTCATTGTCGCCCGCCAGAAAGACCGACGTGACCGCGCGCGCCTCATTCCCCTGAGCATCTCGCGTGGTGGCGACCGCTATCACTTCCCCCGACACGCCGGGATCGAGTTCGCAATCGGCAAGGCCGTGCGCATCGGTGCTGGCGCTGCAGCGGGCGGAGATGCGCGTCGTTTTCGCGCTATTGTCGTAGGCGTAGAAACCGCCGATCAACCGGCGCCGCGCGGACAATATCTCACGCGTATAGAGCGCGACCGATACGCGCTGGCCCGCGATGACCTTCCCCTCGGGCGTGAGCGCGGCGAGCTTGAGCCGCATGTCGCCCGCGCGCTGCATCCAGCCATCGGGCTTGATGCCCACGCGCACCCCCGCCGTGTAAAGCGGGATCGAGGTCGATGTGGTCAGCGTCTCGCCATTGGCGTCGTCATAATCCATCTCGACCGTCATGCGGGTGGCATCGGCCAGCGTCGGCACCTCGAGTGCGGTACGCAGCGCGCCATGGGCGTCAAGCGCGAGCGGCAAAGTGATCGCGGCCGGCGGCTTGGGCGCGCTCAGATCCTCCTGATCCTCGTCGAGCGCGACCGTGGCTTCACGCACCGCCGCGCCGCCGAAGGTCCAGCCATCCCAGCCGGCGGGCGTGTCGTTGAGCGCCTCGAACGCCGCGCGCAGCCGCACCGGAGCATGCGCCGCGCCGCCGCCGGAGAGGTAACCGACATAGAGGTCCAGCGGCAGCTTGTTCGGGCGCACCGCGGGCGTGCGCGGCCCGCTCACGCTCGCGCGCATCGTCGGCAGGCGATATTCGTCGACGCGGATCGACTGGCCGGTGGATTGGGTGGTGTTGCCCACCTGCAGCACGACATCATAGTCGCCGGTCGGCGCCCCTTTGGGCGGGGTCCACGCACTCTCGCCCACCCCCTTGCGATCGAGCGACACGGGCACGTCGAACTCCATGTCCGACCCGCGATGCTTGAACTGGATGACGCCCTTGATCGCCGGACCCCGCCGGAAGCCGCTGAGCGTCGGCTGGCGATAGATGTGCGTCATGTGGACCGTCTCGCCCGCGCGGAGCAAGGTGCGATCGAAGATGGTGTGGAAGATCGGCTCGGGCGCCTGCCACCCGTAGGGCAGATCGAAATTCCAGGGTTGGATGCCATCGCTCCAGCTGGTGAGGACGAACGACATGTCGCCGTCCTTGCGCGCCGCGACGATCAGCGGCGCCTGCGTCGTCATGGCCTGGCAGCCGTCTGCATCGGACGGATCGGGCAGGCCGTGGATCAGCAGACGGCCGGCGGAATCGGTCCGCGCCGCGGCGAACTTGTGGCCCGAGCAGCTGTCGGTGACGCTGACCAGCGCCCCCGCAACCGGCTTGCCGCTATCGAGCGCGGTCACCCAGGCGAGCGAGCTGCCGCGCCCCCATTTGAAGTGCACCGCCATGTTGGTGACCAGCGCCGCCGCGGCGACGTAGCGCGTGGCCGGCCGCCCCAGCAGGGCGCGGCCAAGCCTGGGGCTTGCCAGCTCGACCACGTAGAAGCCGGGCTTTTCCAACGGAATGCCGACGACCTCCATCTTATGGCCGCCGCCGGGAATCCGGAGCGTCATCTTTGCTCCCGCGCCGCCGCCCAGCAGGGACCGGTCGCCGGTATGATTGACGCTGATCGTCCTGGCGCCCTTCTTCTCCTCGCGCATATCGTCGGCCTGGGACTTGGTCAGGCGCCGCAGCCAATCGGCGATGGTCGCGTCGTCATCCGCATCGATGCGGGCCCGCATTCCGGAAATCGCGGCGACATTGCCCATCAGGCGGGGCTCGACGCTGCGCACCGTGACCGGCAGCACGCCGCCTTCGCGCGCTTCGAGGATGCCGAAGGGGGCCGCGAACTTCACCAGCGGCGGCGCATCGGCAATCTCGACGTCGAGCGGGAAGCGCCCCGCATTGGCGAGCGTCCGTCCGCTCTCGTCGCGCAGCCCCGCCGGCATCAGCAGGCGTGCGGTGATCGCCGGCGGGAAGGGCGGCGCGAAATTGATCGTGCTGAGGGTCGGCGTAGTCCCGCCCTCGGCCTTGGGTGTAAGCGGCCGGCCGGGCGCGACCTCGAGCCGCAGCGCCATCGCCGCGGCGCGCGGCACCGGTGCGGTGAATTCGACGCTGATCGGTTCGATCGGATCGCAGCCGGCATGGGCGTTGGCGCGCGAGCAGGTCAGCCGCGCCGAAAATTCCTTGCGCACGGTGAAGTCGAGCCGGTGATCCTCGCCGACGGCATGACCGCTGGGGCTGCGGATGGAGGCGCCCCACACCAACGCCATGGCATGGCCCGGCGGCAGCGGCCGGCGGCATTTCAGCGCGATCACATTGGCGAGCGCCGCCGCGCGCAGCTTGGCCGATGCGGGCAGCGGCTGCGGCAGGCCTGCGCTTTCGAGGAAATTTCGTGCCGGCCAGCTTGTCCCGACCGCCGCGAGGACCTGCGAGGGCAACGGCGGGGGCAGCAGATCAACCGGAATCCGCTCGCCGATGCCGTCCACCGCGCAATAGGCCCCGGTGGCGACCGACGCACGATCCACCGGTCCGTTGGTAGCGACCAGGAAGGCCTGATCCTCCTCGATCGCGTCCGAGCCGCTGGCGGGCAGCAGCACGGCGAGCGCGACCGGCCCGCCGCTGTCGATCGGGAAACGGCGTGTGCCGACCAGATCCGACCCCGCCGCATCCTTCAATCCGGGATTGAGCTTGGCGGCGCAGGACAGGCTCGCCGGCAGGGCATGCGCAAACTCCCAGACGAAGGTCTGCGGATCGACCCAGCGCCCCGTGCCGGGCACCGCGCAGGCCATCGCAAGCGGCGCGCTGCCCTGTCCCAGCGGCACCATCGGACCGGAAAAGCGCAGCGTGAAGCGGGTGATCCCGCCTGCATCGCGACCGACGATCGCGCCGATGACGCTGGTCGGCGAATCCCCGAATACGCGTCGCGGGCTGAACAGGACCAACGCGACGACGACGACGATCCACGCCAGACCCTTGCGCATCCGACTCTCCCTTTGCGCGCGTTGTGCGCGGAAATCGGGACGGCGTCTAGCGGCGAACCGTTACATTTTAGCGGTGAGCTGAGTATGCAACACTCAGATCAGGCCGGCACCTTCGATCCGTACCATTGGTACGAATTGGTCCCCTGCCGCTGGCGGCACGGTGAAGATGGCCGCGTCCGCATCCTGCCGCACCTCGACCGGCCCGCCGCCATACAGCGTCGCGCGTGCGATCTTCGCGCCCTTGAGCGGACCGAGGCCGAGCGACGGCACGCGCACCGGCCGATCGGGCCAGCGCAGCATCGCCATGTTGAGCGCGCCGGCTTTGGTGGTGAAGCGCACGTCCTCGGGCTGGAAGCCCGTGACCTTACCCTCGCCGAACATGCCGCCGTCGACCTTGGTCGGGCCTTCGCCATAGATGCGCCATGGGCGCGATCCGTGGATCGCGTCGCCATTGACCGCCATCCAGGCGGTGATGCCCGCGACGATCTTCTCCTCCTCGCTGTCGATCGTGCCATTGCCGCGCACAGGGATGGACAGCAGCAGATTGCCGTTCTTGGAGACGATGTCGCACAGGCGTTGGACCACCTGCACTGCGGGGACATAGCTTTTGTCGAGGAAGCGCTGGCGGTTGTAATGCCAATCGCCGATGCAGGTGCAGGTCTGCCACGGGTCGGGCCGCAATTGGTCGCTATAGCCGCGCTCGATATCCTCCATCACCGCACGGCGCTGCAGGTCGGTCAGCTTCTTGCCGGTGGCAACGACGTCGACCTTGCCGTGCCATTTGACCGATTGCTCGTAATAATGGGCAACCGCCTCCAGCCCGGACCGGCCGAACGGAATGCCGGTATCGTCGAAATAGACGATGTCGGGGCGGTATTTCTCGACCAGCTCCTTCTGCCGCGCGAGCCAGTTGGCGACGAAGCCGGCCGGCGCGGGAGGCGAATCCTCGAGCCACTGGCCGTCATGCGCGTCGTGCCACGCATCCATCGCCTTGATCGAGGCGATGCCGTCGGGCGGCGCATACCAGGCGCCGGTATAGAGGTCCTGCGGGTCGAGCCCGTCCCACCATTTGCCCTTGCCATCGTCCTTGGTGAGCTTGAACGCATCATAGCGCTCGCCCCGGCGCGGGCCTTCGGCGTCATAGCCATAAGCGGTCTGCCACCAATGCCAGGCGTGCGAGCTGTGATTGCTCACGCCGAAGCGCAGCCCCGCCTTCCGCACCACTTTCTCCCACATGCCGATGATGTCGCGCTTGGGACCGACGCGGGTGGCGTTCCAGGGATGATGGCTGCTCGCCCAGGTGTCGAGATTGTCGTGATGACTGGCGAGCGCCATGAAATATTTGGCGCCGGCCTTCTTGTAGAGCGCGATCAGCGCCTCGGGTTCCCACGCATCGGCCTTCCACGCGCCTTCGATCTCAAGGAAGCCATGGTCGGCGGGATGGCCATAATGTTTGAGATGATGATCGTAGGTGGGATGCCCCTGAACGTACATCAGCCGTCCGTACCAGTCGCCCGCTTCGGGCACGCATTGCGCGCTCCAATGCGCCCAGATGCCGAACTTTGCATCGCGGAACCAATCGGGTGCCTGGTAGGCCTGCCCGAGCGAAGCCCAGTCGGGTGAGATGGAAGCGGCGCGGGCGGCGGCACCGATCGCGGCGCTGCCGGCGAGGAAGGCACGACGACCAATCTTCATGCTGCGCTGGCCTTTTCCGGATCGTGAAGATAGCGGGTGAGCGTCGCCGGCTTCATCTCGATCGAGAAACCGGGCGCGCTCGGCGCCTGGTAAGCGGCATCGGCCACCACGCACGGATCGACGAAATGCTCGTGCAGATGGTCGACATATTCGGCCACCCGCCCTTCGATCGTGCCGGCAAAGCAGAGATAGTCGATCATCGACAGATGCTGGACATATTCGCACAAGCCGACCCCGCCGGCGTGAGGGCAGACCGACAGTCCGGCCTTGGCCGCCATCAGCAGCACCGCGAGCACTTCGTTCACGCCGCCCAGCCGGCAGGCGTCGATCTGGACGATGTCGATCGCGCCGCGCGCGATGAATTGTTTGAACAGGATACGGTTCTGGCACATCTCGCCGGTCGCGACCTGGATCGGCGACACCGCGCGCCTGATCTCGCGATGCGCTTCGACATCGTCGGGGCTGGTCGGTTCCTCGATGAACCAGGGCTTGGCGAAGGCGAGGTCGCGAACCCGCTCGATCGCCGTGCTTGTCTCCCACACCTGATTGGCGTCGATCATCACCTTGACGTCGGGACCGACCACTTCGCGCACGATTGCGAGGCGGCGGCGATCGTCGGCGGGATCGGCACCGACCTTGATCTTGATATGACCGAAGCCCTGCTCGATCGCCTCGGCACAGAGCCGGCGCAATTTCTCGTCGGAGTAACCGAGCCAGCCGGCCGACGTGGTGTAGCAGGGATAACCTTGCGCCTCGAGCGTGGCGATCCGGTCCGCTTTGCCCTCCGCCCGCTGCCGCAGCAGCGCCAGCGCTTCTTCGGGCGTGATGAAATCGGTCATGTAGCGGAAGTCGATCTGCGCCACGAGCTCATCGGGCGTCATATCGGCGACATAGCGCCAGAGCGGCTTGCCGGCCTCCTTGGCGAGCAGATCCCACACCGCATTGACGATCGCGCCCGTGGCGAGGTGGATCACACCCTTTTCAGGCCCGACCCAGCGCAGCTGGCTGTCGCCGGTGACGTGGCGCCAGAAGCGCGCGCCATCCTCGCGGATCCAGTCCAGCTCCAATCCGACGACCAGCGGCTCGAGCGCGCGGATTGCTGCGCAGCAAATCTCATTGCCGCGCCCAATAGTGAAGGTCAGGCCATGGCCGCTCGCCTCGCCGTCCGTGTCGAGGATGCAATAAGCCGCCGAATAGTCCGGATCGGGATTCATCGCGTCCGATCCATCGAGCGCGAGCGCAGTGGGAAAACGCAGGTCGAACACCCGCAAGCCGGTGATCCTGGTCATGCGCACGCGCGCCTTGCAATCACGCCACTCTCTCCCCGTTCGCCGCGGCGATGCGCCGCAGCATATCCACATCATCCGAACGAAGGACTCGTTCGCTGGTGACGTAGGTTTTCATATGTGTAAAATATAGGATAAGCAAGCGCGTTCCGAGGCACCCCGCGGTGCTCGGGAAGACAGGAAATGAGGCTGGCCCCGCGAGGGGAGCTAGATGCGGCTGTCGCTCTGGATAAGCTGGTCCGCGATCGAGCGTGCGGCAAGCCGCACGCGCTCGGCGGCCTCGTCGCGAGACAGGTGCGGCCCCAATTTCTCGAGGAAGGGCACGGTCAGCGCGGCCGCCGCGACGTCGCCACGCATGACTGGCGAGGAGATATCGGTCACCCCGGAGACGAACTGGCTGGGCGTCAGTTCGACCTCGCGCTGGCGTATCTCGTCGGCACGCGCACGCCAGGCGGCGAGCTGCTTGTCGGTGAGCGTCGGATCGAACAATTGCTCCCACCGGCGGCGCACATCCTCCGGCTGGAAGGCGTAAAGCACGGCGCCCGAGGCCGACTTCACCAACGGCCGGCGATAGCCGACGCGGACCGAGAAGCCGAGCTGTTCGCTCGATTCCATGCGCGCAACCACCACCATGTCGCCCATGCTGTGCAGCGCGAGATGGCAGGACTGGCCGAGTTCCAGGGCAAGCTGACGCATGACCGGCAAGGCGACTTCGACCAGGCTGTGCGTCTTGGGGCGCTGCATGCCGAGCGAGAAGAGCTTGTCCGTCAGCAGATAGCCGTCGGCGCTGCTATCCTGTTCGATATAGCCGCGGAATTCGAGCACCTGGATCATCCGGAACAGCTCGCCGTGCGAACGGTCGAGCTGGTTCACGATCTGGGTCAATGTCATCGGCGACGAGGTGGTCGCGAGCAGCTCGAGCACGTCGAGCCCCTTTTCGAGCGCCGGCGCCCGGTAACGGCGCTCCTCGTCCCAAACGTCCCTGTCCGCCATGGCCACCCTTTCGCCCCGGGGTTTTGCCCGGCCCGGGCGCGAAGGGCAATATGGGCTGAACTCCCATTCGATCGAAGCGCTTCAGTCGCGGCGGCGCAGTGCCCGCTCGACGACGGGTTCGACCACCGACGCCATCAGCGAATAGCCTTCGGCCACCGGGTGCAGTCCGTCGCGCGTCAAATCCGCGCGGAGCAGACCCTGCCGGTCGACCATGGCTGCGTGATAATCCGCGAAGGCATAGCCCCGCCGACGGCAGAAGTCGGCGAGCCAGGCATTGAGCCTGCGGATCCGCTGCGGATCGCGGTCGGCAAGCATGAAGCGGGCATTGTCGGTATAATTGTTGACCGGCGTGATCGAGGCGAACACGACCTTGATGCGGTGCGCTTCGGCCATGTCGGCCATCGCCATCCAATTGGCTTCGATCCCCTCGTCGCTCTCGCGCTGGAGCGCGCCGTGCAGATCGTTGATGCCCGCCAGGATCACCACCGCGGCGGGCTTCAATGCCACCACGTCCTGCTGGAAACGCAGCACCATCTGCGCGGTTACCTGACCGCCGATGCCGCGATTGATATAGGGCTTGCCCGGAAAGAAGCGCGCGAGCTCCCATAAATCGGTGATCGAATCGCCGATGAAGACCACGCGCTTTTCATGCGCGCGCGGCGGTGGCAGCGCCTTGTCTGCAGCGGCATAGAGATAGCGCTCGCCGAAATCCTGCTTCATCGCCGACCAGAGCTTGGCGTAATAGTCGCCCTCCAGCTTTCCGTAGGTACGATCGTCGTTGAAGGTCCGCCGCTCGGGCGAGCTCTGATAGCGCGGCGGCTCCGCCGCGGCCGCCGCCAGCCCGAGCAGCAGTGCGATCATGCCGCCGCGGCGGGGAAGACGCCCTTGCGCGCGGCGAACCGCGCGAATAGCCGCGGCCAGATCGAAGCCGGCATGGCCTGGGGCAGACGCACGCCGAAGCCGTGACCACCTTCCTCGAACAAATGCATTTCAACCGGCCGTTTGTGGTCGAGCATCGCCTGGTGGAGGCTGATGCTGTTCGCGACAGGTACGGCTCCATCGTCCGCGGCATGGACCAGGAAGAGCGGCGGCGTGTCGGCATCGACCCGCCGATCGACCGACCGCCGCTCGCGCGCCTCGGCCGGAGCATCGGCTCCCAGCAGATTGTCGCGCGACCAGCCATGCACCGCCGCCCCGACCAGGGTCACCACCGGATAGATGAGGCCGGCAAAAGCAGGCCGCGTCGACAGCGTGTCGGCGGAATCGACCGGCGCATAGACCGGCTCGGCGTGGCGCGTCGCGAGCGATCCGCCCAGATGCCCGCCGGCCGAAAAGCCGAGCACGGCAATGCGCTGGGGATCGACGCCGAAGCGCGCGGCATCGCGGCGGATCACCCGCATCGCCCGCTGCGCATCCTGGAGCGGCACGTCGGCGCGGTTTCCCCAGCCTTCCGCCGGCAGCCGGTAATTGAGGATGAACGCCGTGACGCCGAGGGCATTGAGCCAGCGCGCCTGCTCGAGCCCTTCATTGTCGAGCGCGTGGAATTCGTAGCTGCCCCCCGGGATCACCAGGACGCCCACGCCGTTGGGCCGGGCCGGCCGGCTGACCAGCAGATCCGGACGCGAGGTGCCATAAGTCCAGCGATCGGGATGCACGGGATCGGACGAGTTTTCCTTGATGCGCGTCTTGATGACCGTGCCGATATCGCCCGGCACCTTGCCCGGCCAAAGCGGCAGAACCTCCGGCTGCTCCGGCTCTCCGGCCGCGCGGGCCAGTGCCGGGGCGAGCGCCAGCGCCGATCCCAGGCCGATCAAGCCTCTGCGCGACAAGTCCGTCATTCCCCCTCTCCCCTGTTCTCGCCGCGCCTGGTGCCTCATCTGCTGCACACGTGAAAACCACTTTTATATTTCACATAAGCCCCAGGCTCGTTATTTGTCGGGCAAATGGGCCCATGAGGGCAACCTACAGGAGGGGAAAAATGATGCAGGGCGGACTGGCGCATGGCTGAGGCGGGAGCAAGCAAGCGCGCACTGGTGCTGGTCACCGGGCTTTTCTTCCTCTGGGGGGTCGCCAACAATCTCAACGACATCCTCATTCCCCATTTCCGCAGCGTCTTCCAGCTGAACGACCTGCAGTCCGGACTGGTCCAGTCGGCCTTCTATCTGGGCTATTTCTGCTTCGCGATTCCCGCATCGCTGACCATGACGCGCTTCGGGTATAAAGGCGCCGTCATCACCGGGCTCGGTCTGTTCGCAACCGGCGCGGCTTTGTTCTGGCCGGCGGCGCTGGCGATCAGCTATCCGCTCTTCCTGCTCGCTCTGTTCGTCATCGCGAGCGGCCTCGCCTTCCTCGAAACCTCGGCCAATCCGATGATCGCCAGCCTCGGTCGGCCCGAGGACGCGGAGCGGCGGCTCAACTTCGCTCAGTCCTTCAACCCATTGGGTTCGATCACCGGGCTGACGATGGGCACTTACCTGATCCTGCCTGCCGCCGCTGGAGGCGGGCCGGAGGCGGTGCGCAACGTGCTCATCCCCTACAGCATCATCGCTTTGGTGGTGCTGCTCTGGGCCTTCCTGCTGGCAGGAACGCGTTTCCCCGCCGTCGTGACCGAGGAGCGCGAGGCGCATCCTTTGTCCGATTTCGGCGCGCTGCTCAGCCGCCCGCTTTATCTGTTCGGGGTGCTGGCGCAATTCGCCTATGTCGGCGCGCAGGTCGGCGTCTGGAGCTTCACCATCCGCTATGTCGGATCGGCACTGCCGCATCTGAGCCAGCGCGGCGCCGCCAAATTGGTGATCGTCTCGCTCGTCCTGTTCATCCTCGGCCGCTTCACCGGCACTGCGCTGCTGACGCGCGTGCGCGGTGCGCCGCTGATGATGGTCTATGGCCTGATCGGTGCGGTGCTCTGTCTGATCGGCGCGGTAGTCGGCGGTGCGATCGGTGTCGGCGCGCTGGTCGCGACCAGCTTCTTCATGTCGATCATGTTCCCGACCATCTTCGTGCTCGCGCTGCGCGGCCTGGGCCCGCTCACCAAGAGCGGGTCGGCAATGATCGTGATGGCGATCATCGGCGGGGCGGCCTTCACCGCGCTGATGGGCCTGATCTCCGACCAGACGCATTCGATCGCGAACGCGATGTTCGTACCGGCGGCCTGCTTCGGCATCGTCGCCCTGTTCGCCGCATCGCATCTGCGCGATCGCTTCGCCCAATGATCCATCGGTGATCGACGCGCACGTCCATATCTGGCGGCTCGGCCGCAACGGCTGCACATGGCCGACGCCGGAGCTGGACCTGATCCATCACGACCACGTCCTCACCGACGTGGCCGAGCTGGTGGCGGGGACCGGGGTCGGCCAGGTGATCCTGGTCCAGAGTCAGCCGCACGACGACGACACGCCGTGGCTGCTGGCCGAGGCCGCAGCCTCGCCGCTCGTGGCGGGGGTGGTCGGCTGGCTGGATCATGCGGCAGGGGGTGTCGGCGAGAAGATCGCGGCGTTCCGCGAACGCGGTCCGCTCGTCGGCTTGCGCATGATGGCGCAGGATTGCCCGCCCGGATGGCTCGACGATCCCGTGCTGCACGCCCAGTGTGCCGCCATGGCCGATGCCGACATCGCGCTCGACCTGCTCGTGCGGCCGCAGCATCTGCCCGCCAGTGCACGGCTTGGCCGTCTTTTCCCATCGCTGCGGATGGTGGTGGATCATTGCGCCAAGCCGCACGTCGCGGCCAATGGATTGGCCGCATGGCGCAAGGCGATGGCTCCTGTTGCCGACCTGCCCAACATGACGTGCAAGCTGTCGGGGCTGATCACCGAAGCCGCACCGGGTGCGCCGATGGACGTGCTCGCGCCTTATGTCGAGGCCGCGTTCGACTTGTTCGGGCCCGAGCGGCTGATCTGGGGCAGCGACTGGCCCGTGCTCAAGCTGAACGGCGCGTATCGCGCCTGGCTGGACTTCGCGCGATCGATGATACCGGCCGCGCACCAAGGGGCGGTGTTCGGCGGCAATGCGCGCATATTTTACAAGGTGACTTCATGAACGACGTGGCGCTTCCGCGGCTCGGGATCGGCACGGCCGCGCTCGGCAATCTTTATAAGCCGGTGTCGGATGCCCAGGCGGAGGCTGCGGTGCGGACCGCATTGGACCTGGGCATCACTTATTTCGACACTGCGCCCTTTTACGGCTTCGGACTCGCCGAACGGCGGCTGGGGCAGGCGCTGGGCGATGCCCAAGTGCTCATCTCGACCAAGGTCGGCCGCCTGCTTGATCCCATCGCCGACGGGCGCGGCCTGCGCCATGGCTATGCCGATGCCGACCCGTTCGAGCCGCGGTTCGATTATGGCGCTGACGCGATCCGCCGCTCGCACGAGTCCAGCCTCGGCCGCCTGAAGCGCGACCGGGTCGATATCCTGCTCGCGCACGATCTGGGCCAGCTGACGCACGGCGACGCGCATCCGCGCCATCTGCGCGACTTCCTCGACGGCGGCTATCGCGCGATGCGCGACCTCAAGGACGCGGGCGCGATCGGCGCGATCGGCATCGGCGTCAACGAGATCGCGATCTGCCTCGACCTGATCGAGCGGGTCGAACTTGATGTGATCCTGCTCGCCGGGCGCTACAGCCTGCTCGACCGCAGCGCCGCCGAACGGCTGATCCCCGAATGTGGGCGGCGTGGGGTCAAGCTGATCATTGGCGGTCCCTATAATAGCGGCATCCTGGCACGCGACGATCTGAGCACAGCCGAAACGCTCCATTATGATTATGCGCGGGCGCCCGCCGAGATGGTGGCAAGGGCGCGTGCGCTGGCCGACCTCTGCGCGCGTTTCGGCGTGCGCCTGCCTGCGGCGGCACTGCAATTTCCGCTGCGCGACCCACAGGTTTCGACCGTGATCGCGGGCGTGGCCAATGCGCACGAGGTGGAGGAACTGGTCGAGCGCGCGGCGGTAAAGGTGCCGGAGGATTTGTGGGAAAAGTTGCGCGAGGAGGAAGCATGAGCGGGCGGCTGGCGGGAAAAACCGCGCTGATCACGGCGGCGGCGCAGGGGATCGGCCGCGCCTCGGCTGTTCTGTTCGCCGCCGAAGGTGCGCGCGTGATCGCCACCGACCGCGCACCCGATCTCCTCGAAGGCCTTTCCAATTGTGACTGTCGTGCCCTCGACGTCAGCGATGCGGAGGCGATCGCCGCGCTCGCCGGCGAAGTCGGCCCGATCGACATCCTCTTCAATGTGGTCGGCATCGTCCCGGCCGGCACGATCCTGGAATGTGACGAGGCGACGTGGGATTTGGCCGTCACGCTCAACATGAGCGCCATGTACCGGACGATCCGTGCCTTCCTGCCCGGCATGCTCGATCGGGGTGGCGGCTCGATCGTCAACATGGCGTCGATCGCGAGTTCGGTAAAAGGCATCCCCAACCGCTTCGCTTATGGCGCGACCAAAGGCGGCGTGATCGGGCTCACCAAGTCGGTGGCGGCCGATTTCGTCGGACGAGGCATACGCTGCAATGCGATCTGCCCGGGCACGGTCGACACCCCGTCGCTCCAGCAAAGGCTGCGCGATACGGGCGATTATGAGCAAGCGCGTGCAACCTTCATGGCGCGCCAGCCGATGGGGCGGCTCGGCACCGCCGAGGAGATCGCGCAGCTCGCGCTCTATCTGGCGAGCGACGAGTCCAGTTTCACGACCGGCGCGGTGCATGTGATCGACGGCGGCTGGGTGAATTAGCGCCGAACCTGCGGACCAATGCTGGATCGGCCGCGCGGCGGCGTCTTGTCCGATCGGAGGGAACCGCCCGCCGTGTTTTCTTTTGGTGCGGCGGACACGCGCTTGCGTGTGGCGCATATCTCCGGCAATTCGCGCCGGCCTCGCCTCGAAGCGGTGCCGGGCAAGAGAGGGTGTCGAGCTTAAGGCATGGAAGCGCCGGTCTTCTACGATCCGAGCGGACGCCGCCGACGCTGGTCGAAGCGCATCCTGCTTGGCTTGATCATCATCCTGATCGGCGCGGCATTCGGTTTTGGCGCGACGATCCTCAACGTTCCCGCACCCGATCCGCTCAAGCTCGGCATCGAGCGTGAGCAGCCACGCCCGCTACCGAGCCAGGTCGGGCATCTTCGCCGCACCGTAAAGCGCGAGGTGCGCGCGCTGACATCCTGGCTGCCCGGCGCGAGCAAGAAAGCGGTACCCACCAACCAGGTCGTGGTCGGCTTTTACGTGCCGACCGACGACGGCAGCCGCGTCAGCCTGATCCGCAATATCGCAGAAATGGACTGGGTCGCGCCGGTGCTCGCCAGCGTGGTCGGACCGACGCACGACTTCCAATGGACACATGATCGCGTCTTCCATGCGATCATGGCGGCATCGGCGCGACACCCGTCCGTCCTGCCGGTGATCCAGAACATCCGCGAGGGTGTGTGGGACGGGGAGAATATGGGGCGGTTGCTGCACGATAAGGTGGCGACCGCGAAATTGCTCGATCAGGTGCAGACCTTGCTCGAAGCCGAGCATGCTTATGGCGTGGTCTTCGATTTCGAGGATCTGCCGCTCGGCGCGCAGCGCGACTATCAGCGCTTCATCGATACGGCCAACAAGCGCTTCACCAACATGGTCGTGACCGCGGCGGTACCCGTCGACAATGAGGATTGGGACCTGAAGGCCTATGCCAAGGTCGCCGACAAATTGTTCATCATGAACTATGATGAGCATTTTGCGGGTGGCGAAGCAGGACCGGTCGCGTCGCAACCCTGGTTCGTGCAGCATCTGCGTTCAGCCATGGCGGCGATCGGCCGCGACAAGGCGATCGTCGCGATCGGCAATTATGCGCTCGACTGGCCCGACGGCGGCAACCAGGCGGATGTGCTCACCATGCAGGAAGCGTGGGTGATCGCGCATGACAATAAAGTCGCGACCCGGTTCGATCCGGCCAGCGGCAATGCGACCTTCGACTATCGCGACGATGACGGAACGCTGCGTCACGTCTGGATGCTCGACGCGGCGAGCGCCTGGAACCAGCTGCGCGCGATCAAGATCGCCGCGCCCTCTGGCGTCGCCTTGTGGCGGCTGGGCAGCGAGGATCCGGCGATCTGGGACGATTTCCGTTTCATCAAACAGGGGATCAAGCCGCCCGCGTTCGGACTGGTGAGCTCGATCGGCAAGAATGACGTTCTCGGCGACGGCGAGATCTTGCGCATCACCGACGTGCCGACCCAGGGCATGCGCACGGTCACGGTCGACGCACACGGGCTGATCCGCGACGAACATTATGCGAGCTATCCCACCCCCTTCGCGGTGACGCGCACCGGCTACAAGCCCAAGCTGCTTGCGCTGACCTTCGACGACGGGCCCGATGCGCAATGGACGCCGAAGATCCTCGACATCCTCAAGCAGAAGAAGGTCCCTGCCACCTTCTTCGTGATCGGCGAGAATGCGTTGACGCATCCGTTCCTGCTCAAGCGGATCCTGGCGCAGGGCGGCGAGATCGGGAATCACAGCTATACGCATCCCAACCTGGCGCTCGTCTCCCAGCGCGGCGCGCATATCGAGATCAACGCGACCCAGCGGCTGGTCGAAGCCTGGACCGGCCGGTCGATGCGGCTGTTCCGCGCGCCTTATTTCGGCGACGCCGAGCCGACCACCAATGACGAACTCGAACCGGCCTTGCTCGCGCAGAATTCGGGCTATGCGATCGTCGGGCTGCACATCGATACCGAGGATTGGCAGCGCCCCGGCGTACAGGCGATCATCGACAATACGATCGCGCAGGTGCAGGCTTTCGATCCGCAGCTGAACGACACCGCCGACGATCCGCCCGGCCAGCGCAAGACCGGCAATATCATCCTGCTCCACGATTCGGGCGGCGACCGTGCGCAGACGGTGGCGGCACTGCCGGTGATCATCGATCGCCTGCGCGCGATGGGTTACAAATTCGTGCCCGTGTCCGAGCTTGCCGGATTGAAACCGGAGCAGGTCAACCCGGAAATCAGCGGCTCGGACCTGATCGCGGTGCGCTTCGATGTTTCGATCTTCCTGATTCTCGGGGCACTCAATCAGACGCTGAAATATCTGTTCTTCACCGCGATCTTCGTCGGCACCGGCCGCTCGGTGCTGCTCGCTTTGCTCGCGATCCGCTCCAATCTGCGGCAAAACCGCCCGGTCCCGCCGGAGATCGACACCGATCGCTTCGTCTCGGTGTTGATCCCGGCTTACAACGAAGCGCGCGTGATCGAGCAATCCGTCCGGCGCGTGCTCGCCAGCGAATGCGTCCAGCTGGAAGTAATCGTGATCGACGACGGATCGAAGGACGAGACGTCCGCGATCGTCAGCACCGCCTTTGCCGGCGATCCGCGCGTGCAGCTGCTGACGCTCGAAAATGGCGGCAAGGCGCGCGCGCTCAACCAGGGCCTCAAGCGTGCCAAGGGCGACATCATCGTCGCCTTGGATGCGGACACGCAGTTCGAGCCGATGACGATCGCGCGGCTCGCGCGCTGGTTCGCCGATCCGGAGATCGGTGCCGTCGCCGGCAATGCCAAGGTCGGCAACCGCATCAACCTGGTCACGCGCTGGCAGGCGGTGGAATATGTGACCGCGCAGAATCTGGAACGGCGCGCGCTCGACCGGTTCGACGCGATCACCGTCGTCCCGGGCGCGGTCGGCGCTTGGCGGCGCGAGGCGCTCGACATGGTCGGCGGCTATCCGCACGATACGCTGGCCGAGGACCAGGATCTGACGATCGCGATCCAGCGTAAAGGCTGGCTGGTCGAATATGATGTCGATGCGGTCGCCTGGACCGAAGCGCCCGAAAGCTTCGGCGCGCTCGCCAAGCAACGGTTCCGCTGGGCATTCGGCACGCTGCAATGCCTGTGGAAGCACCGGCGCATCCTGCGCGAACGCCGCCCCGCCGGCCTAGCCTTGGTCGGCATCCCCCAGGCCTGGCTGTTCCAGATCGGCTTTGCGCTGATCTCGCCGCTGATCGACCTGGCGCTCGCGATCAGCGTCATTTCCACGATCGTGCGGGTGCAGCAGCATGGCTGGGCGCAGACCCAGTCGGACGTGATCCGGATGCTGTTCTACTGGATCGGCTTCACCAGCATCGACGCCGTGTGCGGCTGGATCGCCTACAAGCTCGAACCGCGCGAGAAACGCTTCCCGCTGTTCCTGCTGCTCGCGCAGCGCTTCGTCTACCGTCAGATCATGTATTCGGTGGTGGTACGCGCGGTTGCGGCGGCGGTGCGGGGACCTTGGGTCGGCTGGGGCAAGTTGGAACGATCCGGACGCGTGGCGACGCCGCAAGCCTGAACGGAATCGCCCTCACCATTTCCGGATGCGCACGCGCGCCGGAGAGGGATCGTGGGGACGCAGCGCGATGAGCGTCGCCGAAATGACGCCTGCGACGACGAAGCCGGCTGCGATGCTGTCGAAAAAGGCTGCCAGAGCAACGGTGAGGATCGGCAACAGCAGCAGCAGGGCTGCGTAGATGCGCACCGCGAGAGGGGATCGACGTCGAAATAGCGCGCAACGCGTCTGACATGATATTTTGGAATGGCCATGATTCCGCCTGAGACTGAATGGGTGGAGGAATCAGCGGGCGCCGCCGCCCCAGGGCAGCCAGCGCCCGCCGCTGAAGGAACCCGGCGAGTCAGGTGCTTCAGAAGTGGAACACGATGCCGCTCAGCACCTGGTTGCGGTCATATTTGCCGTGGCCGTTGCTGAGATCGGAGTAGCGATATTCGACCCGGGCCGAGACCTTGTCGGTGATCGCGCGTTCGACGCCGCCGCCGACCAGCCAGCCGTCGCGGTCCTCGGAGGCAGAGACCGTGCTGGTGCCGGAAGCGAGCGTGGTGCGGATGCGGTCGTTGCTGTAGCCGGCGCGCGCATAGACGAGCGTCTGCGGCGTCACGAGATAGCCGGCGCGCGCGGTCAGATCGATCGACCTTTTGGGATCGATGGTCGCGGCGATCGCGCTCGTCCCGCCATTGACCTTGTCGCTGGTCCCGAAGCTGAGCCCGGCCTCGCCGCCGACGACCAGCCTGCCGAAGCGGCGATCATAGCCCAACAGGCCGCCCAGCGTCGCCGAATCCTGCGACGCGTTGACCGAAGTCCGGCCCAGGTCCGTCTTGGTGTTGCCGATCTTGTTCTGGGTCCAGCCGGCCTGGAGTCCGACCGTCGGCCCATTGAACATTTCCGCCTGGGCGGTGGCGACGATCGAGCTGCCGGCAATCAGGGCAAGCGCGGAAACAACATGGAACTTCATTTCAACTACCTCTGAGTAACTGGCGCGCGCCCGAAAGGGGTCAAAAGGCGCGCGCCACGGTTTGGAAAAATCACGCAATCGTCCTGTGATGGTACGGCTTTGCACCACCTCCCTTCTTCGAAATCGGGGCTTGGAATTCAGTGGGCGCCGCTGGTGTCGATCGGCCCCTTGGGCTTGGGGACCAGCCAGATGATGGTCGCGGCGAAGGCGAGACAGAGCGCGATCACGCCGAACATGTTGAGCGTGGCGAGCATCACGCTCTGCCCTTCGACCACCATCGACAGCATGTTCGTCGCGACATCATGTGGCACGCCCGAACCCGTCATCCCGTCGAGCGTCAGCTGGCCGTTCGACATCGCGCCGGCGAGCTGGGTCTGGTTGAAGCGCGCCGCATTCGACCAGCCACTCTGGATCAGCGAGGTCGCGAAGGCGCCCGCCAAGGTCCGCATGAAGTTGGAGAGGCCCGCCGCGTTCGCCTGCTCGTCATGGTCGACGCTCGCCATGGCAAGGCCGGTCACGGGCACGAAGAACATGACCATGAAGATGCCGGTGAGCAGGGTCGGCCAGGCCATCTGGACGAAGGTGACGTCGGGATTGAACTCCCACATGCGCCACACCATGATCCCGCCGAGGCCGATGACGCCGAGGCAGACGACGAGCCGCGGATCGACCTTCTCGACGGCCTTGCCGACCAGGGGCGAGGACAGCACGGCCAGGATGCCCATGATGCCGGTCGCGTAGCCCGCCCATGTCGCGGTGTAGCCCATGTTGGACTGCAGCCAGAGCGGCAGGATCACGATCGAGGCGAAGAAGCCGCCGAAACCGACCGCATAGGTGGTCGCCGCGCCGACGAAGCCGCGGTGGCGGAAGATCTTGAGGTCGACGATCGGGTTCTTCTCGGTCAGCTCCCAGATCAGGAAGGCGACGAAGCCGATCGCGGCGACGATGCCCAGATGCCGGATCTCAGGCGAGGCAAACCAATCCTGGTTACGCCCCTCGTCGAGCATGATCTGCAGCGCGCCGACCCAGATGACGAGCAATGCGAGGCCGACCTTGTCGATGATCGCGTTGCCCTTGGGATCGGCCTGCCCCTTCATCAGCATCATGAGGGTCAGTCCGCCGGCCGCAGCGATCGGAACCTTCATGAAGAAGATCCACATCCAGCCATAATTGTCGCAGATGATGCCGCCGAGGATCGGTCCGGCGACGGGGCCGATCAATGTCGTCATCGCCCAGATCACCGTCGCCAGCGTCGCCTTCTCCTTGGGAAAGACGCGCAGCAGAAGCATCTGAGACAGCGGCATGATCGGGCCGCCGAACAAGCCCAGCAGGACGCGCATGCCGAGCAGCATGGTCATGGAGTGCGACAGTCCGCACAGCAGGGATATGACCGCAAAGCCGAGATAGCAGGTGATGAAGGTGCGCTGCGCGCCGAACTTCTTCGCCAGCCATCCGGTCAGGGGAACGGTGATCGCCTCCGCCACCGCGTAGGAGGTGATCACCCATGTTCCCTGGGTCGACGACACGCCGAGATTACCGGCGATCGTCGGCACCGACACATTGGCGATGGTGGTGTCGAGCACCACCAGGAAATTGCCGAGCCCGATCAGAATCGCGGCGATGAAGAGTTTACTACCGGTCAGTGGGGCCGAAACCGGTTGTGCGTTGACGGCTGCCGCCATGGCTGTTGCTCCCTTGGGGACGGACGTCAGCCAGAGATCTGGACGTCGGCGTTCATCGACAGGCCAACGCGCAGCGGATGCTGGGTGAGCTCAGCGGGGTTGAGCCTGATGCGGACAGGCAGGCGCTGAACCACTTTGATCCAGTTGCCCGTCGCGTTCTGGGCGGGAACGACCGAAAAGGCCGCGCCCGTGCCGCCCGAGAAGCCGACTACGGTGCCGTGATAGACAACCTTGCTGCCATAGAGGTCGGAGGTCAGCTCGACCGGCTGTCCGGCGCGGACCTTGGCGAGCTGCACTTCCTTGAAATTGGCGTCGACATAGGCGGCCTGGATCGGAACCACGACCATCAACATCGCGCCGGCCTGGACCCGCTGTCCGACCTGGACCTGGCGACGCGAGACGATGCCGTCGACCGGCGCGCGGATGATTGTGCGCGCGAGATCGACGCGCGCCTGGGCGAGTGCCGCGCGGGCGGCGAGCACGTCGGGGTTGGTGTCGACGCTGGTATCGGCGATCAGGACATGATTGGCCTGCTGGCTGCCGATCGCGGCTTCGCGCGTGGCGGCGGTCTGGGCGCGCGCAGCCTCGGCCGACCGGAGGTTGGCGGAAGCGGTGTTGAGGGCGCTGCGCATCGCGGTGAGCTCATCGCCTGAGACCGCCCCGGTGGCGGCCAGCGCCTCGCGCCGTTGCAGATCGATCCGGGCCTTCTCGTAATCCGAGCTCGCGGCGGCGAGCTGCGCCTGCGCTCGCATTTCGTCCTCGTGCCGCGCGGAGACCTGCGCTTCGAGGCTGCCGTCATTGGCGACGAGGCCTTTGACGCGGCGGATGGTGGAGGCGAGTTCCGCTTCCGCCCTGGCCACCGCGATCTGCGCGTCGGTATCGTCCAGGCGGACGAGGATGTCGCCGCGATGGACCTGCTGCGCGTCCTGGACCAGCACGTCGCGGACGGGTCCGCCGATCAGCGGCGTGACCTGCGCCACGTCGGCGCCGACATAGGCATTGTCGGTTTCGGCATGGTGCGAGGCGACCAGCGTGTCGTAGCCGTAATAGCCGCCGCCGATCAGCGCGATGCCGCCTGCAAGCATCGCGAAGAGCCGCTTGCGCTTGGCCGTGCGGGCCGCCTCCTCGGCTGCGATGACCGAGGGATCAGCCTGGAAATCATGTTCGATGACAGACATGGGAAGTCCTTCCAATTAAGAGCGAAAACCGCCGCCGAGGGCGCGGATGAGAGCGACGTCGAGCGCGAAGGCGCGCGTCTGGAGGCGCGCGACAGCCAGGCGGGAGTCGAGCACCCCCTCTTCCGCCGACAGCACGTCGAGATAGGTCGACAGACCTTGGGAGTAGCGCAGCCGGGCGAGCCGGTTGGCCTCCTCGAAATCCGCGAGCGCGCGGCGCGAGGAGTCGAGCCGCGCCGCCAGCATGTGCTGGCTCGCGATCGTGTCGGCGGTCTCGTGCAGCGCCTGCGTGACTTGGCGATCATAGAGCGCGACCGCTTGATCATAGTCGCCGCGCGCGGCCCGATATTGTCCCTGCAGCGCGCCGCCATGGAAGATGGGAAGCGTGACCGCGGGGCCGACCCCGCCGAAGGTCGAACCGCCCTTGAACAGATTGTCGAGCCCGAACGACTGCATGCCAACCAGGCCGCTCAGCGTGACATTGGGATAGAAGTCCGCATGTGCCACCTTGATCCGTTGGCCGGCCGCGTCGGCACGGGTGCGCGCGGCGGCGACATCCGGCCGGCGGCCGATCAGTTCGAGCGACGCATTGTCCGGAACGCCCTGTGCCTGGAGCGCGGCGATGACTGGACGTCCGATCGTCAGCGCGCGGTCGGGCCCGGTTCCGACCAAAGCCGCGAGCGCGTTCTTGGCGAGCTGGATCGCCTCGTCGGTCGCGGCCAGATTGGCCTTTGACTGTTCGAGCCGCGCCCGCGCCTGACGGAGCGCGACACCATTGTCCAGACCTTGGCCCGCGCGTCCCGCCACCAGCGCGAGCGTCTGGGTGCGAATGTCGATTGCCGACCGATAGCTGTCATGCTGCGCATAAAGTGCGGCCAGTTCGGCATAGGTCGAGGCGATGCCCGTGGTCAGCGCCAGCCTCGCCTCCTCGGCATCGAAGCGCGTGGCCTGCAGGTCCAACTTGGCGGCGCGGAGCGCGGCGCGGTTCTTGCCCCATAGATCGAGATCGAGCGAGACGCCGAGCCCGACTGCGCCGGTGTCGTTCCAGCCGCTGGGCACGAAGGCCGCGGGCACGCCATCATTCTTGCTGAGCTTGGTCTCCTGCACCGAGGCGAAGGCATCGACGGAGGGACTGAGCGCCGCTCCAGCGCGCTGCGCCTGCCCCTGCGCGACGCGGATGCGCGCCGCCGCCACGGCCAGATCGGGCGAGCCGGCGAGCGCTTCGTCGATCAGCTGCGAAAGCTGCGGATCCTCATAATGCGTCCACCAGCCGTCGGCCGGCCACGCGGATGCCGGACCGACCAGCGACGCCTGACCCGCCGCGGCAAGCGCCGGTGCGCGGCTTGCCGGTGCCTTGCCGAGATCGGGGACGGAGGCGCATGCACTCGTGCAGAGCGCAAGCAGGAGTGCCGCGCGGCGGTGCCGCGCAGAAGAGAAGCGCATCATCGTTGAACTGTCCTGCGGTATAAGACTGTACGGTACGGTCTTATTTATGGGTGATTCGGCGCGCTGTCAATCCATAAATGGACCGTTACGTACGGTCTCGTTAAATGTCTGATTTTGGATGCGGCGGAATGGGAGGAGAGGGTTGGATGCCGCAACGAGAGGATCCTGACCGTGGGAGCCACGCAACGTGCCCGGCTCGACCGAAGAGTCGGCGGCGGATCAGAAACTCGCCAATACGGAGGCGAATCCGAGCAGGCCGAGCAGCATGATCGCGTAGGCCGTGAAACAGGTCAGTTGGTGAAGCGGGACATCCAACCTGAGCGAGATCGCCTCGAACGCTTCCGCTTGGAGGTAACCAACCGCCTTGAGATATTCCCAGGTGAATAAGGCGAGCGAACCGACGCCGGAAGCGATCATCAGCAATCCGACGTCACGTGGAACATGCGGTCCGAATATGTGCAGGCGGACCGGTATCGCCGCCTCCAGGTTGCGGAACATCTGGGCGACGGTGAAACCGAACGCGATCAGGCTCACGGCGGTACGCTCCGCCGCCATCAGCGTGCGCTGCAGCCCCAGGATCGTGTTGATCCAGGCCAGGTGATTGCCGGCGTGGGTTTGGACCTCGGGCGGTGGGGATAGTGCGGCCATGATTTCAGGCGGCTTGGCCAGGCTCGGGTAGGTTGGCGTAGATTTTGAGGAAGGCGTCCGCGGCAGCGGAGGCCGCGCTGACGATGTCGCTCGGATCTGCGCCGAGCGTTGCGCAGAGGAGGTGCTTTTCGAGCATGTCCCACTCGTTGAGGCCCTTCCAGTGCATCGCGGTGACCCAGGGATCGGCGAATTTGAGCCGCCCTTCCTTCATCATCGCGGCGAACCGGTCGGCCAGCCGCTCCCATGCGGGGCGAAGCACGTCCTGGTAGAATTCGGGTGCGATCGATTGATTGGCGACGGTTCGGATGCTGGCGGTGCGGGCGGGATGGCCCGTCAGATAGGCGATACCGAGACGGATGAGTCCGCTGCGCATGTCCTTTTCGGACATCAGTTCCTGCATCAATCGGTCGGCTTCGCGGTTGACGTCATTGTCGAGAACCGCGCGGAGCAATTCCTCCTTGGATTGGAAATAGTTGTAGAGCGTCGCCTTCGATCCACCGAGGCGTTCCGCGATCGCGGACATGGTAGTGCGCTCATAGCCGAGACGATCGAACAGCTCCGCAGCCATCTGGATGATCTCCTGCCTTTTCTTTTCGGTACGCACGCGCATCGTGGGTCTGGTCTCCAGTCGTGACGGTTGGTTTCAGTGAGAAATGCCGACCTGAAGGTCGCAGGTCGCCGCCAGATAGCGGTCGAGCAGTTGGCAGCCGGCGAGCGTGAGCACCGCCCGAACCTCATGGTCCGGGCTCGCCTGGAAGCCGGTGACGAGGTGCCGCCGTTCGAGCAATGCCAGCCAATCGCAGAGAATCAGCGGCGACACGCTGGCGAGCGACGCCAGCTTCGGCAGGGTCAATCCGGAGCGTTGATCCGAATGGAGCGCGAGAAGAATGTCCCAGGCCGTCTCTTCGAACGTGGGCGGCGGCAGGAATGTGATGGCCGTCGGCATGCCATGCCGTGGCGCCTGCGGGCAAAGATAGGTCATCGCGTGAGGCTCGCTTGCTGGTGTGGGGGTTGCCCGCGCGGCGTGGGGCAGCGCGGCGCGGGCAAAGCGGGGCTGAAGACGAGGCTGCGGGGGGAAACAGCGCTCCAGTCCCCGTCGGAGGAATTGTGCCGGAGGATGCACGGGACGAGGCCCCGGCAGCGCGCGACATGGGCGACGATCGCGCACAGATCCGCGATCGGGTAACCCGTCTCGCTCACGAGAAGCATGTCCTGGATCCGGATCAGATTCCAATGCCAGGCACGGACGCAGAAGCGGCGTAGCGCCTCCAGTCGCGGATTGGCCAGCGGAGCGCCATCGGCCATCCAAACAGCGCCCGCGCCATGCGCGCGATCCGCCCGGGCAGCAGAAGGCTGCGGCGTCCGTCCCGACGCGCCAGATCGACCACTTTCCAGTCGAGGCTGCTCAACGAACAGCGCGGAAAGGCGGCGATGTCATCCATCTTCAGCTCCAGAACAGACTGTACGGTACGGTCTAACGCGCTGAATCTGAGTCGTCAACCCTAAAATGGACCGTATCGTACGGTACCGTTATAAGGAGCGTTGCGGCTGTGACCCGCTGCCTTGGCACGATCAGGATATGCGCGCCGGCAGGCGCGCTGCTTACCCGCTAGCTGGCGGTCGTTGTCTTCGGATCCGCAGGAGCCACGCCGTAGATGGCGAGAAAGGCATCGGCCCCCTGCTCGGCCGCCGCTTCGATCTGCTTGCGGCTGGTCTTGGTCGTGGCACCGAGAAGCCGGCTTTCGAACAGGTCGAGCAGGACCAGCCCTTTCCACTGCATGGCTGCGAGCCACGGGTCGGCCTTTTTCAGCTTCCCTTGCTCCATCCATGCTTCGAACACGTCGCAGAGCCGGTTCCAGGCGGGACGAAGCACATTGTCGTAGAAATGCTCGCCGAAGCCGGAGTCCCGCGGTTGCGTGGACACGACCCGGATGTTGGCGATCGCCGATGGGGATAGCTGGGCTTCGAGATAGATGATGCCGCAGGAGATGAGCGCTTCGCGCAGATCCTTTGCGTCGCGAAAATGGTCCGACACCTGGTCAGCGACCTTGCCGACATCATATTCGAGCACCGCGCGCAGCAGGTCTTCCTTTGACTGGAAGTAATTATAGAGCGTCTGCTTCGAGCCGCGCATGCGCTCGGCAATCATGCTCATCGAGGTGCGCTCGAACCCGCATTCCATGAACAGGCTTTGCGCGGCCTGCACGATCGCCTCTCGCTTTTTTTCTGATTGGGTACGCATCGATTGCCTGATTTTTCTAGGGTGAGCCGTACCATAGGGTCCATTTTTGAGATAGCAAGAACCGACCCATTCCCTCCCAAGGGATGGCGGTACGGCACAGCTGAATCGCCCGTTTATCCAGAATAACGAGCCATTAACCTTCCGCCTTCATAATCGCGGCAACTCCCCGTCATCGTTGGACGAGTTGACCAGTGACGCTTAGCTTCAATCCCTCCTCCTACACGCAGGCCAGCGACCAGGTGCGTGCCGCGATCGGGCAGGCGGCGCAGACGACCGGCGTCAACTTCTCCTATCTGCTCGCCCAGGCGAAGAGCGAGAGCGGGCTCAATCCCAATGCCAAGGCGGCAAGCTCCAGCGCGACCGGCCTCTATCAGTTCCTCGACCAGAGCTGGCTCGGCGTGGTCAAGCAGCATGGCGCGCAATATGGCCTGGGCTGGGCCGCGAACGCGATCACCGCGCGCAAGGGTGGCGGCTATGCTGTCGATCCATCGCTCAAGGATGCGGTGTTCGCGCTGCGCCAGCAGCCCGGCCCGGCGGCGATGATGGCCGCGGCCTATGCCAGCGACAATGCCGCCAACCTCGGCCAGGCGCTCGGCCGGCAGGTCAACGGGACCGACCTCTACATGGCGCATTTCCTGGGGCTGGGGGGCGCGACCAAGTTCCTGCGCGCGCAATGCACCAATGGCGGCGCCTGTGCGGCTAGCCTTTTCCCGCAGGAGGCGCGCGCCAACCGGTCGATCTTCTACGACAAGGATGGCAGCCCGCGCAGCCTGGATCAGGTTTATGCGGTGATGGGCCGCAAGCTGGACCATGCGGTCGACGGCAGCGACAGCGCGACCGTCCAGAGTGCGCAGGCGCTGACGCCGGGCAGCCTCGTACCGTCGCTCCCGGGCGCACCGGATCTGACCCCCACCCCGCTCGCTTATGCCGACATGTCCGGCGGCGACTCCGCGCCCTCAGCCGAGGACCCCGCCGGCGTGGACATCAGCCAGATGCTCGCCACGATCGAGCAGAACCGGCTCAACATGCTCAAGCCGACGCCGGCACAGGCGAAGCTCGCTTATCTGATGCTGTCGCTGCCTTCGCCCGGATGACCATAAAGCCCGCGCGCGACACCTGACCGATCCCGGCAATGGAAAGCGCCGGCCGCCCGAAAAGGCGACCGGCGCTCAATTGCCCCCTTTTCCCGGCGTTCAGCCGGCGAAGCGCACCTTGGCACGGCGGCTGCGCATCGTGCCGCCGATCAGGCCGAAGCCTCCCAGCATCATCGCCCAGGTCGCCGGTTCGGGCACGCCCGGATCCGGCGGGGGCAGCTGCGCGCCGTCGATCGCCAAGGTCGACTTGGCCAGCGTCAGCTGCCAGCCGGCATTGGCAGTGTCGATATCGACCCAGACCTGCAGCCCGGCGGCGATATCGTTGTAGAAGTTCGCGCCGAGATTGAAGGTCGTGAACGAATAGGTGTCGTTGCTTCCGTCAAGATGGCCGAGAAGCGTGGCGACGCCATCGTCATAGGCATAGACATTATCGATTTCGCCGCTGCTCAGATCGACGTCGAACGCGCTGATGTTGAGCGTGGCCGTGGTGATCGAACCGCCATAAGCAGTATGCGTCCAGCCCCAATCCTGATCGGCATGGCGCCAATAAGGCGGGTCTTGATATTTCTGGGCATCCGTCGGCACGAAGAAGCCGGTCGGCGCCTGCTGGGTATCCGACCAGGCGGCCTGCGCCGGCGCGGCTGCCAAAGTAACTGCCGTCGCGAGTGCGGCACCGAGGGAAAAACTCAACCTTCTGGACATCTTACATGACTCCCCTGTCAAGCGACTCGACCTCCCCCCGGAGCGGCGAGTCGCGCAGTGGTGTATATAAAATTTATAGTAATGTAAGAGGTAACTAGCGCCGGTCCGGTTGAATCCAGAGAACTAAAGTCGTATTTCCGCAATAACTTGCACGCGGCCGCCTTAGTGCAAATCATTTCTTTCACGATATGTTCGGTTACGTTTCGGATACGCAACGATATTGGCGGAGATGGCCGACCCCGCATGCGTAACGATTGCCGGATTCGAGCCACGTCCGCAGATTGCTGCGTAACGACTGCCTATAGAAATCAATTGATCTTGGAGTCGCCGAAGGCGCGAACAGCGCCATCGACAATGACTGAGCGCGGATAGCGGACGGCGACCTGAGTTGCGGCCCCTCGCGGGGAACGCAATGCCCGCTGCGCTTAGTGCGCCGGGATCTGCACCGGCGGCACGCTCGCGGCAGGATCGGGCTGGTCGGCAGAGGGCTCCTGACCCGAATAAGCAAGCGTGATCGACATGCGGCGGTTGCGCGGATCGTAGCGATCGGTGGGAATGAAGGGCTCGCGGTCGGCGACGCCCTCGATCCGCACGAAACGATCGGCACCGATGCCGGCATCGGCCAAGGCCCTGCGCGTCGCCTCGGCGCG
>Ga0068852_100000203_pt1 | contig 40560 bp, 59 predicted proteins | sample KBSCornC22_FD_66594 | JGI IMG/M metagenome (GOLD analysis project Ga0068852, IMG submission 66594) | Corn rhizosphere microbial communities from Kellogg Biological Station, Michigan, USA - KBS Corn C2-2 | ecosystem: Host-associated > Plants > Roots > Rhizosphere > Soil ... | reverse complement strand
CCCGTAGTCTGTGGGGCCGGTAAAGACCAATCCTGGGATCTCTGCGTAGGCCAAGGGTTCACGATTGGCGGCCTGAAGGTTTCTCTTGGAAATGGATTCTGCCAAGGTGAGGTCTCGCACGCTTACCCCGTACTCCACCCATTCGCAGGCGCATTCAAAGACAGCTTTTTCAGCTCTGCGGAATTTCCAGTGCAGACCGCGCGTGACATTCACTACACGAGGAGATTTTGCCATTTTGGGAGAAATCTAGTTCCGGGGCCGAAATGGGGCACCCGGAATCAGTGCGGGAAACATCTAGAAAGTAGCACCGCTTACGATGCAGTCAAAGAAGATTTATTTGCAGGTTGTGTTGTCTTTTTGCGCCTGCGATATTCCCGCGCAATCAATTCATCGACAAATCCGCTGTAATTCCACCCTTCAGCCATTTTCTTCAGCAGCTCCATGTTGGTGAGATACAGGTTCTGACGGATCGCGGGCTCTTTTAGCTTGCGCTGCCATTTAGCCATGTCACAGTACCTGATTCCATCTCTTCCAGTAGGCAAGTAGGGTGCGGAGGAAAGTCACTTTGGCAGCCGTTGCGTCACCAGGTGCGTATAGCCCTCGATATCGACCCATGAATCTTGGTATGTCGGATCGCCGTTCAGGATGCGCCCAACTTTATGCTGAACCATCTCAAGGGCTTCCTTCATGTCGTCCGGCAAGGCGCTCCAGTTAGGGCTATCCACCATCGCCCGCTTGAGAGCCTGAGTTATCCGCGCATGTTCTGAAAACGCCCCATAACGATTTGCTCGCTCCGTGAGTGTCGCCTCAATTTCCGAACTCATACCGCCCTCCAAGACTCAATCCATCGCTTTTCGATCTCTGCCGCATTCCTGACTTTAAACTTCCGCGCCTCTGCATCGTCCTTGCTTGAATTCCATGGCAGCGCAGGATGGCACGCAATCAGCTCTAGCCCGCCCTCCCTGCTCCCCATGCCCATTTGGCATAGGGCAGCCTCAGTCTGAGCGTCTAAACGCGGTGTAGGCGTATCTGGCGCGAATTCCCACTTGTTCCTAGGGAGTATTCTTCCGTCTTCGTCGCGGTCCTTGAGTAATTTGCCATGAATTGGCTTTATTTCAGGGCCATGTAAGCGCATGATGCCCAAAATAAAACCTAACTCCGAGAGTGCTTTCTTCTCGGTGGGGTCTTGTATGCCCCTGTTTATCCCTGCAGCCTTGCGAATTTCAGAGATGTCTGGGCGGAACGGAGAGGTTTCCATGACATGCAGGAATGCCTGTTCAAACGCCTCTTTGCCTACCTCATCGACGGCCTTCGAGTACAGGTGCAGCAGGAGGTCCAAGGCCGGGTCGCTCAGCACGGGAGAGCCCGGTTTCAGTAAGTCCGCCTTGGTTATCAAGCTCAGCAGCCATGCGTCTCTCGCGGCGTTCGAGGTAGCCAGCTCGCGAGTCAATGAGTGCAGTCTCAGTGGGTTTGCCATGATTTCCCTTCTTTGTGGGTTCGTTCGCCCAAGTAAGTGCCCTTGCAATCCAGGTCGAGAGATTTTCCGCATGGGCAACGTCGCTGCGAGCGCGATTCTGCAACAGCGAGCGCCATTGCTCGGTCGTGAAATTAGGGTTTTTCTTGAGAAATCGCGCTAGGTTGGCCGCTTCCTGTGCGTCCCAGGGTGCTTCCAAGTGGTTCCTGTGAAGGAAATACTTCTCGAACGCTTCTCGGAACTCTCCGTGTCGGGGATCAGGAACCCGCACACCGCGAGGTGCTGCGGAAGGTTTTTGCTTCTGTACTTGTTCTTGTACTTGTTTCTGTTCCTGTACTTGTTCGTGTGTCGGCGGAGCGTTACGGTCACCGTCACGGTCACCGTGGTTAGAGCGTAACGCATTGGTTCTATTTGCAGCCGCTTGCCGCTTTTCGTACACTCCGCGAGCTTCATTCCACTTACGGAGCAATACGCGATGCGTTAGCCTGCCGCTCTCTGTGCGGTCAGAGAAGTAATCCATCACTTCCTCTTTGCACTCAGACCAGCGTGAGGCTATGCGGCTGCGCTTCGCCAGTTCCCTATCTTCCGCAGGTAAGGCGCAGTCCGGCTGCTTCCACATGTCCTGCAATAGATTGTGAACCGCTCGATAAGCTAGATCACTGAGGGCCTGCACATTCGCTGAACCCTGCCATGCATCGATATCATGCGGCATCCACTGTTGCCAACGCTCTGCCACGTTCACTTACTCCAGGTCCGGTACTTCTATTTGCAAATCTTCTTCTGTCAGCAGGGTGTCTAAAGGTAGAGGTAATGGTACTTGCGGGGTAATCAGCCGCCTTGCTTCTGCTCGCCGTTTAGCTAAAAGCGCAGTTTCTTCCTTGTGGCATCGGGTACAGAGGGTGCGGTAGTTCTCTAGCCCACACTCGCCGCCGCCTTCGATAACAGGGACAATATGATCGGCTTGCCATAAATCTCCAGTCCCGCGCGCTCGGGGCTTTCTCCCGGTGCCATCAAATACATTCTTTAGACATTTCGCGCATACACCCTTATCGCGTTGAAACACCATGAACCGCGCATGATCCGGGCTCGTCCGCACCCTGAACGAATCGGCGCACACCTTACCGCAGAATGTGCGGCGACGTTTCTCCGTGATATCGGATTTACATTCGAGGCATGCCGGACGGCCATTCGTGCCCATCTGCTGCGAAGTCGAATAGGTCTCGTGAAATCGCTTCGTGCTCATTTCACCAACCCTCTTTCCTGCACGGCTGCCGAGAAACCATCCCCAACTTCGCCAGACTCGACTTAGGCGTCTTGCCGCCCTTGGGGTGCAATAAGACCTCCAAAGCCTCTTCTGGCAGCCCCTTGAGCTTCCTGGCCCCACCTAAACGCAATACAAGCCTGTAGCCCACACCCATTTCGAGGGCGTATGCCTTGTCTTCAGATATGGGGCGGCCTACTGGCATTAGGCAAACTCCAGTACTTCTTGCCCGAGGCGCTGGGCGGCGATCTCGCAGTACTTCTCCTCGATTTCAATGCCGATAGCCTTGCGGCCTAGGTTCTTTGCGGCCAGTAATGCCGTTCCTGAACCAGCGAAGGGGTCTAGCACCGTATCCCCAGGCAGCGTCCACGTCTGGATATGGTCAGTAGCAAGCTGCAAAGGCATTACGGCGGGGTGTTCCACCACATCTGGGCGGTTGTGTATCAGCCAGTAGTTGTAGCGCCACCCTAAGGGCTTTATGAGCCTCCCTACAGCCGCACCCTTCGTCGGCGTGAGTCTCCCGTCCGCCTGCCTGTCCGTGCCGTGAATCGTGCCACCAGCCCACTTGTTAGGCCTGTCAGCTATCGGGTTGAATGTCTTTGGCGCACCCTTGGACGCCACAAACATGTACTCAAAGGCATTGAAATAGCGGTTCGTATCTGGGAACTGGACGCCCTCTTTCAGATAAATCATGGTGTCGTGCAGCTTGAATCCAACGCGCTTCATCTCGAGCGCCTGCCGGAATGAAGTACCCGTCTCGCTTCCGTCTATCGTCTGGTCAGCTACATTCCACACCAGCACGCCACCGTCATTCAGAACCGGGAACAAACCTGCAATCACGTCCAGCCATTCGGCCGCCGCGAAGCTGTCTTTATAGGAGCGCATCTCGCCATAGGGCGGGCTCGTCACAACGGCATCCACACCGCGCGATTGAGGGAGGACTTCCCGGCAGTCCCCGTGGTAGATGCTTATTCCCTTGTGCTCGTAGTAGGGAGTGAGCGGCATTAGCTGGCCTTGGCCTCGACTTCCTTACCATCGCGTTCCGCAAGTTCTTCTGCGGTCATGTGCCGTTCGGGGTAAAGGAAGTGCTTCTCATCCCAAGGGAATCCGAAGTATCGGGCCAGAACAGCAGCCGTTTCACGGCTGAAAGCTACACCCCGCTCCCCCCTTGAAAGGGTCGCCTGATCTATGCCTTTGGGGAGGGTTTCGGGGTCGGCGGTGGCTCGCTCAATCTCGCGCTGCGTGACGCCTTTTTGGCTGCGGGCTTCTTTGAAAGGGATCATCCTGACGACAAATTACCATCACACGGTAATTATTGCAAGACAAACTATCGTCACCTGTGCGATGATTACTGAACATACTTAGTCACGTATGGAAGAAAACATGGCTAGTAGGTTGAAGCGTTTCCGAGAAGAACGGAAGCTCAGCCAGCGTGAGCTAAGTAGGCTCACTGGAATCGAGCAGGGCACTCTTTCCCGCATTGAACGGGGGGAGATGCACCTTGTTTCGCCCCACGTAAAGAAGCTGTCGCAAGTTTTAGCAGTATCGGAAGCACGCCTGCTAGGTATAGTATCCAACATTACGCCTGGGCAGGTTGGCTCGCGCCGCATTCCAATTATGGATCTGACGCAGCTAGGGAAACCACCAGCATCCGAGCAAGACGCGAGTATGGGCCCTATGACCAGTTATGTGCTGTCCGATCTACAACATTCTCCTAATACTTTCGCCTTTCACGTGCGGGGCGATTCGATGGAACCCCTGTTTTGTGAGGGAGATAAGGTCGTCGTGGACCCCGATATAAACCTGCGACCGGGAGACTTCGTGGTGGCCGAGGTCGGGGATAGTGGAGAGAATGTGTTTCGCAGGTATCGCGATCTAGGGGTCGATGCGTCCGGTAATCGACTATTCGAACTTTTACCCCTAAATACCCTGTATCCAAGCCTGCGATCCGACCACCATAGCCTGACCATTCGGGGCATTATGGTCGAACACACGCGCTATCGCAAGTCATAGAAAACTAAACCCAGATAATCGTGATGAAAAAAAAACATCATTTATCTTGACATCCTCCGTGTGACGACATATTGTCTTCACATTGCTTGACGATGCTTTGTCGTCACACGGAGCGTACCAAATGGCAAGTTCCCTCCTGAAGTGCCCTACCTGCGACGGTCAGCGGCGCGCAATCAAAATCGAACAAACCCCAGAAGACTCACGCGGTTGGCGGCAAGTAGCTATTACCTGCCCTGATTGCAACGGAACAGGTGTCATCAAGAAGCCTGTAGGCCGTGTGCGGCGCTTGCTCGCCAGAGTAGGGGTGCGGGCATGAGCACCGTCCGATTTGCCGAACTCTGCGATGAATGTGGCCGTCGCTCTCCTGAGTATTCCCGCTGGAATGTCTGCGTCGAGTGCGGGATGGATGTCTGCACTGATTGCGATATGGAAAGCCAGCGCGATGAAGAGCATGCGCGGACGCTATGCCGCGAGTGCTTCAACGAGGTGGCCGCATGACAGCCCTCTCCGTCCTACCCGCCATCGTTGTCTTCGTTCTGCCGTTTGCGATCTATCGCGCAGAACAAGGTATGCAGCGCAAACAAGCTGAACGAGATGCTATGCAGAAGCGCATAGAGGAAGTGCTTGGAGGCCAGCGATGAGCTACCGCGATCCTGATTACACCTACCGCTGTGCTGGTTCCTGCGGGCAGTTACTTGACGAAGATGAGTACCGCCCCTTGGAAGTCAATGGCCTAAAGGTCTGCCCCGAGTGCTGCGAGATGTGCGAGTTCTGCGGCGAATGGCTTGACGATGAGCAGGCCAAGCTCTGGGGCCCGCAAATCAAGGCGGTCCTTCCTGAAACAGAGCACAGATACGCCGTGGGCCATGCCTATTGCGTAGGGCAGTGGATTCTCGGCTGCATCGCAGGCATACCGGCATCCTTTGATGTCACCGACTACACGAAGGAAGAGCTTGCGGAAATCTACGCAGGAAAGGTGGCTGCGTGATGGATAAAGCAGATAAGTGGCTCCTCTCAAACTCTAGGTTCAAGGCGTTACAGGCACTCCTCGCGAAGTCTAAACCGAAAGAAAAGGAATAATTCAATGCCCAAAGCATCAGAAGTTGCCGCCGAACTCCGTAAGTTCGCAGATTCCCTCGACACTAACCCAGATGCAGAGATACTGGCTGCAAGCGTTTATTTCTATCACTGGAACAAGAAAAACAAAGATCAGTTTATGGCTCTGGCGAAGCTCCTGCCGCGACCCCTAAAGAAAGAACTTCGTGGATCAGAAGATAACAAGGACTTGACTCTGTTGTACGAGTCCGACGCCATGAAGGTTTACTCAGAAATTCCTCAGGCGGCAACCTGCACCCTAATTGAACCTGCTAGGCCAGCCGTCTACCGCTGCGATCCAATCCTGAGCGATGAAGATCACGAAGCCTTAGAGATAGCGTGATGAACGTCTTCGATCCTACCGGCGAATTACATGCCCAGCAGAAACGCGCTGCAGCACAACGAGAGTTCCGCTACATGGCGACGTATACCGCAGCAATACTGGCGATCCTTGCGCTGGTGCTGATTATGGGAGGCGGACAGTGAAGTGGACACCCGGATCGCTTCGCGTCGCCACTGACAATGGCGGATTAGTGAAGGTTCGCAATCAGGATGACCTAGCGGTTGCTACATTCTGGCTCGATACCGATATAGCCGACGCCACCCTGTTCACTGCTGCACCTGAACTCCTCGAATCCATAAAGGAATTCATCGAAGACCCGCGCTTTCAAGTTGCAGTTGGCGGCAACCCAAATGCCGTGCAGCAGATGTACGACCGCGCTAAATCCGCCATACGCAAAGCAGAAGGAAAGGAATAACTCATGGCATCCCTTGCAGAAAAGACCACGGCACTTGAGTTTCGCCGACCCTCAATGTCTCCAATGGAGATGCTGCAGGAGGAGTTTCGCAAAGCTCCGAGCATCGAACTGGCCCAGCAGATTGTGGAGCTGCAAAAGGCTGCCTTCGAGAACGAGGTAGCTCGCCAGCGGTTTGAGTGGGAGGCCCAGAATCGTGCTGACATCGTCGCCTTCGGGAATGCCATGGCGAAGTTCAAGGACAACGTTCCTAAAATTATTCGTACTCGCCCTATCTATGACAAGGAGGGCACAAAGAAGTATGACGCCGTAGCACTTGAGGACGTGGCCGACCCAATCATGGCGGCTCTATCCAAGTTGCGGATTACCTACCGATTCAAGACCACCGATCTGCCCGATGGCAGAACTAGGGTCACCTGCTATCTCCGCTTGGAAGGCACGGCCTACGAGGAAGAGGGCTCTAGCCTTGCCGCTCCAGTGGATACGTCTGGAGGCAAGGACGCGCTCAAGGGTGTAGGTTCCACTGTCTCCTATCTGGAGAAGTACACCCTACTAGCCTCGGTTGGTGTGCATGTTCACGGAGCAGACCCAGAGGCAACTGAGGTAGGAGTTACTTCCGAACAAGGAGCAGATTGGGTTGCAGCGATTCAGGCAGCTTCTACGCCAGTAGAGACGATGGAGATGTGGGTCAAGGCCACCAACCTTGCTAAGAGCATGAAGCCGATGGATTACAAGGCTATGACCATCTTCACTGAGGCGCGCGATGAGCGCCTGAAGCAGCTTCGGGGGGCGCGATGAGGCTTATTCGCTGCACTCAGCAATCAGACCTTTGGATAGCAGCAAGGGTTGGGCGAATCACTGGCTCGCGTTTGGGCGACATGATGGCCCCGCCAACTACCAGGGCGTCGGTGCGCAATGGGGTATCGTGTGCGGCGGGTACTGAGGCTAAGGCGAAGGCGGATTATCGCAAGGAGCTGATAACGGAACGCATCTACCGTCGAGCAGTCAATCATCCGCCTACTAGGGCAATGATTGAAGGTATCGAGCGCGAGCCCTTCGCTCGGATGCTGTATGAAGCTGACACGACGCAGATCGTTGAGACGGTTGGCTTCGCCCTTCATCCCGAGTGGGATTGGTTTGGAGTCTCCGCAGACGGCCTCTGTGGTGACAACGGTGGTGTCGAGCTAAAGAGTCCCACAGAGCTGGTGCATGACTCCTACCTGTCTGACGTGCAATTGCTCGTCAATGAATACAAGTGGCAGGTGTTGGGATGCTTAGTCTGCTTCCCTAAACGCCAGTGGTGGGATTTGTGCAGTTTCAACCCCTACGCTCCAGATGCAATCAAGTTGCTCAAGTTCCGCTTCCATCGGTCGGATTGGGACAAGACTGTGGCCGCTATCGAATACACCGCCCTGGAATTCAATGCCGAAATCGAAAATGCAATCGCAAAGCGCGGTCTACCCCCGACTACGTTTGATGTGATGCCCGGCTATGACGAGGTGGGAGTAATAGAGCCTAGAGCAGTTGGGCTCAAGGAGAAGCTGCGCAAGTCAGTGGATATGGATGCCGAGCAGTTCATTACCGATTCTGACATTGAATGGGCGAAGGCCCAGCAGGGGGCGTGATGGCTCACGAATGCCCAGAGTGCGGACAAGCCTGCTACTGCGACATGGAAGATGTTTGGTGGGATGACTACGAAGACTGCGAACACGAATGCGATGAGGATGACGAGGATTGGGACGATGACGACTACCTCTAAGTACTTTGTCGCCAAACCCGAAGCCGTACAGATCACCCGTGACGGTCGGGAGATATGCAGCGAGCACGCCGCAGGCAAACGTGAGTACGACCGCCGCAAGAAGATCATGTGGCTGCGGCAGTTAGGCCGCTGCGCGATCTGCAAACGGTATACGGCATTGGAACTCGGCCAGTTTGGGCATAGTCACTCTCGCGGTATGGGCGGAGGATTCCGCGATGATCGTATTTGGGATGACGATGGCAACCCACTGAATGCCTTTCTCTGCGGTAAATGCAATTCAGCGCAAGGCAGCAAGCGGTACGAATGGCGGGATGGACTGTTTCAGGCAGTGGAGAGGAAGAGAGCATGAGGCGTGAGAGTAAGTCCGAGCGCGAAGCTTGGACAGCTCACATCGAGGGCAGAGAGGAAAGGGTCTCGAAGTATGGCAATGAGCGCGGCCAATACGACAGTAAACGGGAGGCCGATCACGCAACGAAGCTTTGGGCACTCGCCTCTCGCGGCCTCATCAAAGACCTGCGCGAGCAAGTCAGGATCACGCTGGTTCCATCGAATGGCAAGCTGCGGGCAATTACCTATGTGGCCGATTTCGAGTATTACGACCTGAACGGTAAGCGGCACATTGTGGATGCAAAAGGATTCAAGACTCAGGTGTACCGCCTAAAGAAGAAGATGGCTCAGTTGTTATTGGGACTGGAGATTGAAGAAGTTTAGACGTAGTCGCAGATGTAATGAAATTGGAGTTTTAGGAGAAAACATGAGTCCTTTCTGGATAGTAGTCGGAGAAAATAACGGTCCTTCACGATGGCCCTTCCGCCATCCGACCCAAGATGCAGCCATCGCAGAGAGTGTCCGTCTGGCACGCACAATTGGCGGGAATTTCTTCGTCATGGAAGCGCAAGTTTTCACACGGAAAAACGACGTAACCGTGACCCGCATTGCGGACGATAGCAACATACCCTTCTAATGCCTACCTTTCCCTCACTAGCGCAGAACTCAGCAGCAGAGGGCCTCCCTGCATCCGTGCACACCGAGATAGTCATTCTTGGGGCGATGATGCTGGATGCGGATGCCTTAGCTGAGGCTGTTGCAAAGCTACGCCCTGAAGACTTCAGCTTAGATAGCCACAGGAAGATATTCTCTGCAATCAGCTCTATTCAAGGGCCGGTCGACACTACCACCCTGCTTCATGAGTTAGAGCGGCGCGGCCAAGTGCAAGCTATTGGCGGGCCTGCATACCTCGCCTATCTGACCGAAGGCATTCCGCGCAACCTGAACATCGAGAGCTACATCCAGATCGTAAAAGATAAGGCTCTCGCCCGAGAACTCTATGCCTTCCACAACCAAGGCCAGCTAGACGCCTCCGACCCTTCCGAAGACACCCGCGCACTCATTGAACAAGCCTCCGAACGGCTCAGAGAACTACTGGACGACCAGACTCAAGATATTCAGCATGTAGGCGAGTATCTGGTCGAGCCGGAGAAGCTGTTTGACAAGCTAGCCACCGTCTCAGGCATTGACTTTGGCTATCAAGACTTGGACGAGATGATCGGCGGGGCTCAGCCTGGAGACTTGATTGTTATTGCGGCCAGACCCTCCATGGGGAAAAGTGCTTTAGCCTGCTGCATGAACTGGAATATCAGCTCTACAGGCAAAACGTCAGTCCTGTTCTCTCTGGAGCAAAAGCGAAGTTCCGTTATCCGCAGAATGCTCTCCTCTGCCGCGAGGATTGACTACAAATTGATCCGCGATAACACCCTGAGAGAGTGGGACAAGCAATTACTTATGGGGCAGATTCAGGCATTGGCATCCTTGCCGCTCTACATCGACGACACGCCCTCGCAGACGGCTACGAGGATACGCAGCAAGTGTGAGAGGCTGCGACGCCGTGTAGGGCTCGATATTGCGTTTATTGACCAACTCTCGCATGTATCCATGAAGGACTGCCGCGAGAAGGAATTTCGCTTGAAGGTTGGAGAGCAGACCAAGATGTTCAAGCGCATGGCGCTGGAAATGAATATTCCAGTGGTGGTCTTCAATCAACTGAAGCGCGGCGACGATGAACCAAAGCTTTCAGATCTAAAGGAATCAGGAAACATCGAGGAAGATGCGGATGTCGTGATTTTCCCACACAGACCTGAGTACTACGACCGCAACAATCAGTCTTTGCAGGGTTTAGGGCAATTCATTGTCGCAAAGAACAGAGAAGGCGCAACTGGAACGATTGACTGCACATTTCAGGGCAGAATCATGCGCTGGGGAGACTAAGTATCAAAAACACAGTTCCTATGACTGCAGAGCCTTGGCTTGATACGCGGCAGACAGCAGAAGGTTTGGGGCTCGGCTATCAGTTCGTGCGCAAGATGGCTATTGCTGGTTTGATCCCCTGCGTAGAAATAGGGTTTGGCAAGAGGAACAAGACTCGGCTGTTCAAGTTGTCGCAGGTAAACGCTGCGTTGGATGCACTCACACAGAAGACGGCATGAACGACATAGACCTCTGCCGCCAGTTAGTCCTCTGCATCGCAACCCATCTTCAGCACATCGAGCGCGACGGCCATGCCAACTCAAGGGGCCATGTAGACAAGATCGAGCAGGACAACAGGGCGCTATTTGCCATCCTGCAGGGTCAGGAACCGGAATTGATACCGCATATTTAGGAGGATTCGATGTCACAAGCTAGGGGAACAGAGGAATTTAGCGCGGCAAGAAAGAACTTCGTTGACGCAACGCAGAACAAGTGCTGCGATGAGTGGCCGGAATGCACGCACGTGCTTAACGCTTATGAGCGGATGAAGGCGTGCGAACCAGCCACCCCCAACCTACCTGCCAGTCAAGACGAGAGGGAGAGATAGAAGAATGAGCACCACTGGATACGTATCAACACTAGGCGCTTCGGAAGAGTCACCGAAGTATCGCAAAGTCGAAGAGGATCACGGCGCTACCCCTACATTCATGATTGTTTGCGATGAGGGTTGGCGCGAATCAATTGTTTGCAACGGCATGTATGGCTGGGCAGCGGATTGGTTGGTTGACCAGTTGCAAGGTAAGCCGTATGCGCCCACAACTAGGCCCGGATCGAAAGCGAGGAAGGCATGAAGACTGAGCAGGAATGGCAGAATCTAAACCCCGGCGTGAAGGTAATCCACATCGGACAGGGCAAGGTGGTTTCTAACTTCGGCACCCACTATGGAACCCCTGGCGTATTCATCGAACCCGTTCTTGGTGACGCTGGCCCTGTTGGGCAGAAGGTAGGAGATGGACGTGAGCCGCAAATAACCAAGGACTCGATCAGCGAGGGCGGAGTAATCCTGTGCTTCCACTCACCGGAAGGGGCCTCCGTAATCATTGAAGACATTCAGAGCGCACTCACTATCCAGCGTGAGTCTGCGGTGACTCCCCCCATCGCGCCAGCCGCACAGGATGAGTTGATTGAGGAGCTACGAGATGCGCTATGGGAAGCCGCTCAATCGCTCCGCATTATTGCGGATGGAGCAGGCAGGCGAGAGTTTATGGAAAACATGGATCAGGTGCGAGGCTACGCGAATAGTAGGGCAAACGTCGCCCATGAACGAGCCGCAGACCTGCACACAAAGGAGAACTCTAATGCCAGATGAGAGCACAGCAAGCAGGATCGCGGATATTGAGAAGCGGCTGAATGCATATCGGGATGGCGATATGTCGCAGTTTTGCTTTCTGGATGATGCACCCGAAGACATAGCCTTCCTGCTCAAGTTGGCCCATTTGTGGGATTACATGCAGGAAGATGCCTTTGAACACCTGACGGCTGCGTGTTTCAACAAACTCAAGACTCCACAAGACAAGGCCGAACTGCGCCGCCGCTGGATGGAATGGAAAGGATTGAGAGTATGACCCCCAACCATCAGCAAGCCGCAGAGACAGCCGAGACAGCATACGATCCCTGCCCATTCTGCGGGCACGATCCCGAGCCGACGCACGCCAACGACTTGAGTTACTACTATGTGGGATGCGCGAATGAGGATTGCATGGTGCAGCCCGAGACTGAACTATGCCCCACCGAGCAAGAGGCCCGTACCGCGTGGAACTGGAAACCCATCTCCCCACCAGCGGCGTCTCCCGAGCAAGCCAGCGATGGCCCATGCCTAGATTGCGGAGAGCCGTGTGAGGTCTGGTTCGCCCCAAACGAACTGTGGAATGCGGTCATGCCAGAACGGGCAGGGCTACTCTGCCTGCGATGTTTCGTAAAACGCGCAAACCCGCTGCATATCAATAAGGGCGCGTGGATGCTACGAACAGATCCGGTGTTCGATAATCCTCCCGAGCAAGCCGCAGGGGTTGCGTTGCCGCCGATCCCTGAATACCGCCCAGATTGGGATGGGGATAAAGCGGAATTTGAACTGACATACCGCCGCGACCAACTCCGCACCGCCCTAGCCGAATCCCAGCGTCTCCGCCAGGAGCTTGCGAAAGATGACGACACTCAGGCAGAGATGGCGAAGAGGATCGCGGAGCTAGAAACTACGAAGCAAGAGTGGGCGCTTCAGATCAACGCGCAGTCAGAAAAGGAAGTCCGGTTGCTTGCGAGGATCGAGACGCTAGAGGACATAGACAAAGCCTGCGAGGAACAGCGGGGTTGGCTAATCGACCAGAAAAACGCCGCCGAATCTCGTCTCCGCGCCGTATCTGAAGCCCTAGACGGATACGCTGAGCATAGACCGCTAACATCGGATGAGATTGCACTCGTGGCCAAGCTCCGCGCCATAGTGGAGGGCAAGTAAGATGCTGAACACAAGAGAAGCCGCTAAGTTCTTGGGAATGAAGGAGTCAACGCTGCGAAGCTGGCGCTGCAAGGGAATTGGACCTCGGTTTTACACACCCTCATCCCGGAAGGCCGTTTATGATGAGGCCGACCTCCAGCGATGGATGGCCGAGCGTCTATGCGTCCCCGTACCCCACACGACAGGACGGTATGCCGCTCTTCAAGCAGCCTCGTAGCCCTTACTACTACTACGTCTTTTACGTGGATGGCATACGCTACCGCGCATCGACGAAGAAAACCACCAGGACTGCAGCGGCCCAAGTCGAGGCCGAAGCCAGAACCCGCATAGCGAAGAGTGAATCCCCTTCATCTCCGCGATGCACAACTCTAAGACTATTCTCTATTGAATTCTTGAAATGGGTGGAGAACACAACCGAATTGGAGCCGAACTCCAAACGCTATTACAAATACGGCGTCCGACTCCTGAATATCAGCCCGCTGGCCCCAAGAAGGCTGGACACGATCACCCCAGATGAAATCGGCTGCACCGTGTTCCGCAGGCCAAGAAGAAAGGAGCCGAATACATTGATTCCATGCTCCACCTCTTATACCTTACAGGCGCTCAGAACGCTCAAAGTGCTGTTCGGCAAGGCTGTGGAGTGGATGGCTATCCATCAGCGCCCAAGAGTCCCTATGCCGTCCGCAATCGGAAGGGACTTGCTGATTGACGATCACGTAGGTAGGGCTCTAGATACTGCCTTAAATGAGCCAATCAAGCATCGCGGAATCAAGGTCCATCGTCGCCGCACATTGACGGTTTTGGCCTGTATCGAAGACGGCGGCATGCGCCCAAACGAGGTTTTTCCTATGCGGATCGAGAACCTTTATTTTGACAAACTTAAGATTTGGGTTCCAATCGGAAAGACTGCTAACGCGAGACGGTGGGTCAATATGTCAGACCGCATGGCGGAGCTGCTTAAAGAGCAGGTCGGAGATAGAAAGTCCGGCTTTGTTCTGGAGTCCAAGCGCTCCAAATGCGGGCACCTGACTACCATTGCCAAGGGATTCCAGGCTGCGAGAAGACGGGCCAAAGTCGCTGCAGCCATCGTGCCGTATTCCGGCAGACACACCTTTGGAACCTTAGCAATGGAGGCCACAGGGAACGTCTTTGCGGTCTCAAAAGCCATGGGCCATGGTTCTATTCGTTCAATGGAGCCATACCAGCATCCCAATCCTGACCTCGCCACATTGAACGAGGTCATCAACCAAAAGAATCGAGACCGCCATACTTTTAGCCATACTGATGGCACGGTCAATTAGCTAAGTAGTTGTGGGTACACATGTTGCAATGCGGAGCCAATTCGACTCTTAATCGACAGGTTGAAGGTTCGATTCCTTCCGCGTCCACCATTTCTATCCATATAAATCAACGAATTACAAACATCCGTGGGGTACGGGGCGATAGTCTGTTTTGGCAAAGCGTTGCGGTATGCGATTGTTTTTCACTGTCGTTATCCCTACTTTATCCATACTAGTTGGCCTGCCCGTAGTCTTGCCCCGGAAAACAGTGAAGCCCCATCCCGAAGGATGAGGCTCGGCTGTTGCTCTGCGATTCTCCGCGACCTCCTTCTTACGGGGTAGCCGTTGCTGGCGTTTGCGGGGCCTGTACGCTCTTCACAAGGTCTGAGACAGCCTGAGCTACCCCGGCGTCCTGCTGGGCTGCTGTGGCGATTGCTGTGGCCTTCTGATATGCCCCTGAGGTCTTGTGGATCAGCACGGCCTGATCGATGGCAACAGAGGTAACGGCACCTGCCGCCTGAGCTAAAGCTGCGTTGTCTCCAGAGAGAGCTGGGACGGCAGTCTGAAGGGCGACATTCAGCTCATCCTGTGCCATCTGCTTTTTGGTAGCTCCGCTGGCCTTATCGCCAACGAGTGTCTGAATGCCCAAAGTGATGCCTTTGGCGAGCATGAATGCTAGTGCAAACCAGTTCATTGTGATTCTCCTTTTGCTTTGGTGAGGGTTGCGCTGGAGCCACTGATTGTCCCGTCTGGAGCTACAGTGGGGTCTTTGAGGGTTGCTACGTCTCCGGGCCCCATGACGAGGGGCGGAAGCGGGGATTTCGCAAGGTAGGCCGCTGCATTGACCATCCCTGCAACAATGGCAACCATGCAGACGTGCCCAAAACCAACCAGAGATGTCAAATTGAACCTGTCCGGGGCTACAAGAATCGTCGCCACAGAGGAGGCAGAGGAACCAATAGCAGCAGCGCCCAAGCCGTGCAGCCAGATGCGAGTCGTGTTTGTCATTCGTTCTCCTAGTGCTTCATCAGAATCGCCAGCATAGACACCATCAGCGCATTGAGCGTGATGACGATTCCAACCCCGATGTAGATGTATTTCGCGTGTTTCTTCTGCTCGGCACGATTCTCTTCTGCCTGCCGCTGGTTCTCTTCGTGCTGCTGATCCCGCCTTGCTTCGGCTTTTTCTAGCTCATGGCGAACGTCCAAGGCGTCCTGCTTTGCGTTGTTGGCCTTATGGGTAGCTAGGTCATAGGCATATTGGCGCATTTTGTCTTCGAGAGTAGGAGGCCCAATCACAATACGTTCAATGTTTAGCAAGGCAGTCTCCACGCGCGTTACTCGCTCTTCCAACACTCCACCCCCTCGGTTCCCACCTCTCTAAACTGCTCAAACATTGCTCACGCTCCCCTCTGGGGGTGTCAAAAATAGTTTTCTCTCTGCCTCGCGCCGTCTCTGCAGACCTGGATTGACTTTCCCGTTTACTTTGTTCCATATCAAAATTGCCGCAGAAGCCGCTAGATATTGGTTCTCATTCAGGCTCCGCAGAACTGTCGAGCATGCAAAGTTCCCACGCCCGATGTTGTAGACCAGAGACACAAGCGCATCGAACTGGTTCTGTGTCAGTGGAACTTGCACCAGATCATTGATTGCGGCCTCTGCCGTCTTCAGGTCGTCAGCTAAGAACTGCTCGGCCTGAGTGATGTTGCAGGTATCGCCCATGTGCACGCCTGAGGTGTGACCGACTCCAATCGTCGGAATGCCGTTTTGGTCCTTGTACGCAGAGGGGGAGAAGCCTTCAAACTCTTCAATGAGCTTGCGGCCAATCGGGGAGGTCGTCACTGGATTGTGAACCCTCCTGTAATCGTCATGCCGCCCGTCATGCTAGGTAGGCTCGCAGGGGTCGTGATGGTGTACGCCGCAGAGCCAACCGAAGAATCCAGGAAGCCAGATTCCGATGCGATTGCCTTTAGCGTGAGCGAGGATGCGACAGATACAGCCGTGGAATAAGTCGAGCCGTGAGTGCAAGTACCTGCGCCGTTTGCAGTAGGGGTTGACCCGTCTGTGGTGTAGCAGAGCGTTGCCCCTGCGGTGGTGGAGGATAGGACAACGCTCTGAGTGCCGGTATACGTACCCGCCACAGGCAAGAAGGTGGGCGTTGCCGCAGTCGGGGTGCCTCCGGGCGAGATCACCACATTGCCCGTACCGGTTGCGGCGAAGGTCAGCGTTCCAGCGTTATCCGTAGTCGCAGAGGCCGGAGCGCCTGTGGCCGAGATGCTGTAGGTCGTGTTCGGGGTGAGGTCTGCAACGTAGTGGGTGGTCGCCCCGGAAGCCGGGTAAGTCACACCGGTAAACGTTGCCAGCGAGCGCATGAAGCAGCCCATCACGGTTTCGCCTGCAGTGAAAGCACAGTCGTATCCTTGGCCTGCCGTCGATTGCACCAGGGTCGGAGTGCCGGGAGTAAAGCCACTCGCTCCCCACTCCAGATCGTTCAGGAATTGTGCCGAGGTTGTGTTCGATGGTGGCGAGACTTTGAGAGAGGTATAAGGCTCCCAATCGTTCGGTTGGAAGTTGTCCAGATCGCCAGAGAAAGTTCCGCTCGATGCCCCGCTGATGACGGTGACGTTCCCGCCAGAGTTCATTGGGTTTGTCGCCGCGACAACGGCTCCGTTCCAATAGCAGCGGATGTTGGCCGAGCCGAGAGCTACGCCGGTTACTAGCCCCGTGCCGTTGACGGTCGCAACGCTCGGGGTGTCTGAGGTCCACGCGGCACTCGCGCTCACATCTGCCGTCGATCCATCGGCGTAATGTAGCGTGCAAGTCTGCTGCATTGATGTTCCATTTTGCAGAAGCGCAAACGTGCCAGTCTGGAAGATGTATTGAGGGAGTTTGACGTTGGTTAGTGTTCCGCTCGCAGGCAGGAGAGTGGTGTAAGCCGCTTTCTGCGCTCCAGAGCGAGTCAGCCACACAGCCTGGTTGCCGGTGATCGTCGGGGCTCCAGGGGTGTTGATCTGCACTGACTTTGGGTTGGAGGTCGTAGTCGTCGCGCGGTCGTAGGTGAGGATGTGATTCGAGCCACGCAGATAGAGGAAGTCCCGCGAGGAACCGAGGATGTCCAAATACCCGACGTACTCGTTGAATCCGCCCTTGGTGTTGATCTGTGCTGCTGCGTAGGTGGGCAACTCGGAATGAAGCAGCGGAGAGAAGTCCTGCTGTAGCCCGTGCCACCAGTCGCCACCTGAAGCGTAAGACCAGTAGTAAACGCAGGCAGGAGTGCCGCAAGAGCCTCCCGTGTTCGTGATGGAGGGCATGTTGGCTTGCGTGGCCGAACTCATCAGCGCGTTGTAGTCGTCGAACTCTGTACGGCCTTTGGTGATGTACTCATTGCCTGAGTAGACCTGGAATCTTCCACAGGTTGGGTGCTCGTGGTCGATTAGGGCGATGGCGCACCCAAAGTCTACGTAGGAGTTTGCATTCCCGCCTGTCCAGCCATTCCTCAGAATGAGGTGCTGGTTGTAGCTGCCGTTATAAAGATCCGTTGGAAGGGAAGGTCTCGGGTCTGCAGGTGGAGAGGTAACGGGATTGCCTGAAGGCAGGGCGAGGAAGAGATTGAACGCGACGCCTCCGGCAACGTCGTTCGAGAGTTCCGCCACAAGTCCGCAGTTGTCGGAGCAGCCCATCGCCGTTCCGTCAGGTCCGCCGAAAGCCGTATTGAGAATCGGCCACTCCAGTAGTGCGTTGCGGTCGGTGCGGCCCGTGTAGGTGTCAAACGTCAGGGTTGCCGCAGAGGTGCCAAACCAGCCAGGGAAGCGGTAGTACTGATTCGTGTCGCCAGAGTTGATGAATGCAAAGGCTGGAGAAGTCCCTGCGAGATTGCCGTTCTTCGGCGCCATGCCAGAGAGGAATTCAAGGTCAGCAACTCCATGCAAGTCCCACCAACTCGACGTTGCAAGGGACATCTGCGGCCCATAAGTCAGCGGATCGGTATACCCCGCAGTCCAGACCATATTCAGCGCGTCTCGGAGAGAATGAAGTTCCGCACCGTAGCCTGAACCTTCACTCGACTCTCCACCTCGGCCATCGCCAAAGCACGGAACCTGCCCTGGCCCTATCTCCGCGTCCCCCTGCCAGTTCGCGCACATCGGCTGCGTTGGGAGGTTGGCATACTTCGCATTGAGGGCTTGCCACGAGACGTTCGGGTCTTCGAGGTGGACGTAATCGCCATAGAGATAGACCGAAGTGAAGTAGTTGAAGAAAGCGTGGCGAGAGCCGGCAGTCCAGTCTGGGCAGACGGTTGAACGCGAGGCCGAGCAGGTATTCGAAGGTGGAGGGTCGTCGGTGTTGTTATCGTCGAACGTTAGGGACAGTCCAGCCAATAGCGTGTTGCGCGCAAGAGCGTAGTTATTGCCCATCGTTCTGACGCGGCTCACAGCTCCTCCGAGAGCTGCGAGAGAGTTGTAGGTTGACGTATCGTTTGTATTGCCGTTCGGCGGCAGCCAAGCCACTGCGCCAAACGTTCCGGTCACCGTATACCGGAGGGCGTTGTAGACATAGTTTCTGGCTACGGTGAGGTCTGCCGGGGATGTAATGGCTCCAGATCCGATCAGCCAATCTGTATCGACGGCATAGTAAACGTCATCCCCGCGCCATTCATCCTCACCCGGAGCCTGTGCCCCTGAGTTGAACTGGTTCATAAACCACACCCAGCCGTCATGGCCGTAGCAGTTCCAGTTGTAGGTTGGATCGGAAGGGTCTACCAGGGCCATCAGGGCGTAGTAGAAGACGTGGCGCTGCATGAACCCATCTCCACTGCCGCTGGGGGTGTGGGTGCCTCCGCACGCCCCGCCAGTGCCCCAGCCAAAGAGAGCGTTATCGGTGTTGAACCACGAGATAGCCTGATTCTTGAGAGCTGTAGCTTGCGGGCTGCCCGCTGCAAACTTGGCCTGCAGCGCTGTCAGATCGGAGGCGCGGATGTAGAGTCTTGGGTGAGTTGTGGCAGGGGTCGGTGAGCCGGTGATCGTGATGGTCGATGTGCCCGCGACGGCTCCGTTCGCGTTCGACGTTGCCGTGAGGTGGTATGTGCCTGCGGTAGTCGTATAGAGAGCGGCGGTGCACGGCTCGTTGACCACGCAGGGGTTCGTGCCGACGATGGCGCCGCCATCAGGGGCAGTCCAGGTGACCGTCTTATCATTGACGCCATTCACGATCGCAGTGACGGTCTGATAGGACCCGCGAGGCGCTGTCACCGTGGATGGATACACGTAGATCGACTGCCCATAGAGCCAGCCATTGCAGGCGTAGAGGGCGAAGAGCGCGGCGAGTTTGAGGAGGGCTTTCACAGTGCTGCCGCCTTGTACTTGAACTTCGGGTGAGACCGGATGTAGGCGTGGGCCTCACGCTGAGTCATGTAAGGCGAGAACATCAGGCCGTTGTTGATGAGCAGGATTTGGTAGTCGGTGAGTTTCATTTCGTCACCACCGTGCAGACCACGCCGGTAATCGTCTTGGTGCCGTCAGGATTCGCAATGACCGTAGAATCGGGTGCGAGGGCGCAGGTAAACTTCCCTGTAAGACCAGAGAGGGAGACTGACCCTGTGGCAGCCGCAGTCGTGCCGGTCACTGGAGCCTGATAGGCCGGAAAGGTAAACGAGCACGTTCCGCCGTTCCTCGGAATCTTGCAGGCCGCTGACTGACTTTGGATCGCAGCCGTACCTGTTACCGGGGCAGGAGGCACGGAGGCAGTCTGGGCAAACCATGGAGGGCAGAACAGGAGCAATAGAAGGAGTAGCCTTTTCATTGGTCTCTATAGCCTGGCGATGCAGATGTAATTCACCTGGTCAGTTCCGGTGCCGTGGATTGTGAGGACTCCGGCAGTGGCAGACACCTGAACGGCGGCTACTGCGGTCACGTCAGACGCGGTGCATACTGGGGAGTGGGCATAGGTGGTAATGAAGGTGTAAGTGGCCACGCCGCCAGAGAGAGTCAGGGTGCCCGCAAGATCGGAATTGGCGGTGGTCGTGGTGATGTGGTTAGGGAAAAGGTTGAAGGAGTCCAACTCTAATGCACTGAGAACGGCGGTATTATCGTTGGCGGTCCCGTTACCGAAATGGATAGTACCTGCCGAGTCCCGCCACATGCAGGTGTCCGCAGACGAAGGTGTCGGCGAAGGGTTGGCGATGTTGGTGACATTGGCCCAGCAGTATCCTCGGTTCGCGGCGGCGATTTCTCCTATTCCATCGTTGATCCAGAGGAAATTGGTGCCGCTGCCCAGGTCGCCGCCGTTGTTGAATATGAAATTTCCACCGGAGTTCGCAGTCGATGGAACAACGAAGTTCTGGGTTCCGGGCGTCAGTCCCCAGCCATACCGATGCGCCGCTCCTCCGTCAAACATCGTTAGGTCAAAGTTGCCGTAGTTCGTCCCGAAGTTGATAGTGTGGTTCAGGCCTCCGCTGCCGCCGATGGTCACGTCTCCGTTTGCGACGAGGGAGCCGACTTGTAGACCCCGGTCCGCCGTCACGACAAAGGCGCTGCGGGCATTACCCTGACTGGTCACACACAGGTCGCTCGATACCCCGGTGAACGGATTCAGGTTGCACGGGGTGAGGAAAGTTGGGGTAAGTCCTCCACCGGCAGGAAAATCAAACTCCACGCCCGCATGGTTACTAGCTCCATCTCCCGTCCCGGATACCAAGCCGGTGTGGGCGCTAAGAATCCCGGTGCTCCAAAACGAATTGCCGAAGATGTCGTGATCGAAGTGGAATCCGTCGGTCGCAATCGAGAAGATGCCCCAGCTCGGGTCGCGCCAGATGTTGTAGGAAGTCTGCCCCGGCTGGTGCGCGCTGAAGTAGAAGCCATTGGTCAGGGGCGTATAACTCGCCTGCAACGTGCTGTCGAATACACCCACCTGCTGCAGGAACCATGGCTCAGAGAGCGGCCCACCAAACGGCGTGTACGAAGAAGTCGGCTCGGCATTCTGGCCTATGATCGCAGTCGCCAGGCCGTTCGCCCCGTGCCCTGCAATAGCCGAACGGAATCCCAGCAGTTGCGCATTGGAGACAGAGGGCTGGTCCAGCAGCGCCGTCAAATCCAGCCCAATGATGTTCTGCGATTCATAGTGCGGAGACTGTAGGGCATCGCCAACCGAGAAGTACGAGTTAGGCGAAAGCGTGGGCAGCGATTCGCCTGGAGTCCACGCCGAGCCTAATGGGTTGGTTGTATCAACCTTCAAAATGCGAGCAGTGGCATAGAGGTGAATGCCCGAGCTGGCCCCACCATCAAATGTCTCCCAGGCATATCCAGGGCTCGGCCACTCCAATGCTTTGTCCGCCCCATAGTTTTCGAATGTAGCCAGCACGTGCGAGCCATCAATGGAGATTGCCGGCAGTGCAATAGGGGCAAGTTGCGCATCCATCGACAGCGCCATGCAGTCGCCCTTCGCAATCAGGATCGACGTGTTCGGCATAGACAGGGGAATGGTGATGGTCTGGGTGGGAGAAGTGCCGCTCACCGTCGAGATAATGTTCTGCTCGGTGAAATTCGACCCGATGACGCAGGCATGGTCTCCAGCCGCAAACGTACCCGCACCAGCTCCAAGGGTAAACGTCTGCGACACGGGAGCATCCCACGAGGTATTCGGCGTCAGGTTCGCGCTGATAGCCGTGCCCCAAGCCGTAGCCGCCGGTGGCGCAAAGTCGGTAGAGATCGATGATACCCAACTCACACCGGCCCCGCCGGGGGTCATTCCAGTTGCATGGCCGGACCCTCGCACCACCGAGAGATCGACCATCCATCCACCGCTAACCGGGGCGCAGGACTGATTCTCCAGAGCGCTGCAGCCTCCGTCGCTGGTGAACGTCGGCGCGGTGTTGGTGCCGCCCGTAATCGTCCCAGTCCAGGTGTTGATGACCTCCCCTATACGCCAGAAATTCTTGCAGCCTTCGTCGCTTGGATAAGCCACGCCCGTCTGGCAGTTGTGGTCGGACTGCTGCCCTTGGAAGTCTCCAATCCCAAACCCGGAGGTATTGCTTGACCAAAGTTGCTTGATACCGGAGGTGACGAAGGCTCCATTATTCGAATCGGCAAAGAGCTGCGAGCTGCGGCTCTCAAACCCTCCATATCCAGAGTTCCCGCCGTAGACATTATGGGTAAGGACGAACGCCGCCAGATTAGAAGTTGCGCCGGGTAGCCCGTGCATGGACCCGTCATCAGCACTATCTACGGCGAAGCACCCCCATTTAGTGAATGTTGGTCCCGTCAGGATGCAGTTCGGAGCCGCCACTGTCATTTGGAATGGGTTCTGCACTCCGCTGATACTGCTGGCCTCAAAGAAGTGCGAACTTATCGTGCTCGCCACAGAGGAAGTAGCCAGAGGGACAAAGTTTAGGGTCTGACCCGAGAGAGCCCCGCTCCCCAAGCAATTGAAACTTGCGCCATTAGCCGAATACTTCAGGCAATGCGACACAGAATCGGCATAGAGAATGTCGTGCCCTGCTGCCGCTGTGGCTGCGGTACCTTCTAAGGCATTGAGCGTCCCACCCTGCCCAGTACCGGTGTTGACCGAGAGCGGATGGGTGATAGTCGTAGTCGTGCCGTCATCGCAAACAGGAAGAGAGGAGGTTGAGGTCGTTCCCGATGCGGCTTTGGGTGCGCAGCCTGCAGTTTGCCCGGAAAGTGTTCCCGATCCCGCAGGTACGCAGGAATTCGACTGCGGCGAATAGACGTATCCCGGCGTCGTGCAGCTTGGAGCACTCTGTAAGAGATTGCCAATGTCGGAAGAGGTGCCCGGACGCGAAGTTGTGGAGCTGGTGCCATAAACAACCGCATTTGTCGGCAAAGTGGCCCCTGATCCCGCGGTTGTGCCTACTTGAACGCCTTTCCCAAGCTGAACTTGGGCGAGGGCAAGCGCAGAACCTCCCAGCAACGCGATAATGGCGAGCAGTCTTTTCATTGATTTCCTCTTAGTGGCCGAAGCAAACCCAGCCAACCGGCATGGAATTGGTGAAGTGAACGGAAGTCTGGGAAGTGTCGAGCGAGACTGTGATGTGCCCTATATCGAAGGCGGGGATCAGAGTAGCGACCATGTTCCAACCGCTTGTGGGGTTCTCCGATTGCACGTCCGCTGTGCAGCTAAACACTGCGTTCGGAAAGGTCAAAGGGAGAGCAGTAGAAGGCGAGCTGCAATGACTCGCCCCACATGCACTGACGGTAATGACGCCCCACTCGACAATGACTCCCCCTGGAAGAGAGGCCCAGCCATTCGTCGAGAGTCCTGAGCCTGCAGTCGGTAGAGCTATGCCGGTGTCCGTGGTGTTTCCAGAGGCGTCGAATACCGCAATATCTCCCGAGGTCGTCGTGCCAGTAGAGTGCTGGACCTTTAGCCCTGTGCCCTGGTTGTCTGTGATGGCCGTTCCGGAGGCTACTTGCACCGAGGTAGGGTTTATCGCTCCAGGAAGGGCTACATAAGCGGTCGTGGCTACTTTGGCGGAGTTGTCACTTGCAGGCTGAGTCGTCGCCGTGATCCCGTCAGGAATCGAGCTTGAGCCTGCGATATTGCTTCCCGCTGCGGGGTAGATAGCGAGCTGATTGATGGTCCCTGCAGCAATCGCCCCAGCCCCTAGGGAGGCCAAAGCCGTTGCGGGAGTCGTAGTATCGAACGTCCATGATGTCGGTGTTCCTAAGGCCCCAATCGTGACGTAATGCGCACCCAAAGTGCCGATGTTCAGCGTGTGGTTGGTGGTGTTGATGGTTATCGAGGAGTCGCAGGTAAGTCCACTTGCGGAAGGGTTTGCAATCTGCACCGCAGAGGCCGGGGAGCATGGGAATAAGTTCCCTGCGTTGACCTGATCCACCGACCAGATGGTCGATCCTGACTGGTCTTTCAGAACAAACTTGTAGGAATTGTTGCCAACCCAGATATTCGCCCCGCCTGCAGGGTCAAGGATGATAGGGTTGGTGTTCATACTGGTGCCGCTGGCATCCGTATAGGTCGCTAACGGGGTAGTTGTCCCAGCGACGAACGTCTGCAATGTGCAATGAGCGCATGGGGCGCCTGCACCATTCACAAAAGTCACATGCGGGTTCTGGACTGGGGAAACAGGCACCTGCGCCCCCAACGCGCAACACATCGCAGCCGCAATGAGCAGCAAACGTTTCATTTAGTGACCTTTCTGGGTAAAATGCGCTGGTTACTGCTGATTCCGCTGGTGTTTCTAGGGCAATGGCTCAGACGGAAGATTCGCGGCTGGCCTTACAGGTAACCTTTCGCCTTTTGTTCCACGTGGAACATTCGCGTGTAGCGGTGTACACTGCTTGCCCGTACCGTTGCTGCTGGATTGGGAAATCTAGCCGCCCCAAGGGTGCCAAGCTCACTGGTGCAACGGGACGGACCTGCTTGGAGGCCAAATGCTTGCGATATTCGCGGTGCTAGTGCTGTGCGGCTTTGTCCTATTTCTGGCAGACTTCATCCAGGGATTCATCGTGGACGCTAGGACTTCGGCTGCGGTGGGGCTGACTAGTCTGGGCGTTTGCGCGTTACTCTTGGTTGGCTTCTTCGCGTTTTGTCTTTAGTTACTGAGAATTCTTCGCGCCTGCAAAGCAAGGCTTTTCATAACGGCAGAGCCTGGCTTCATGCTGCTAGCCCTCAACAAGAGCTGCTGACCTTCTGGTTTCGCCTTGAGTGCTGATAAATCCTGTGAACTTAGCCCCTCGGTCGCTAAATTGGTCGCACCCTTATCGGTCCAGACCTGTGTCGCTGGCTGGCGTGCCTGAATCCTAGCCTTGAGGACATCCGCTGCAGTGGGGTCAGGGGTATATTCTGGACCGCTGATCCCCGTCGAATTGCCAGTCACAGGAGTGCGAGCCATAGAAGGCGGGGGAACGCCTGTAGATGTCGGCTGGGGAAGATTCAAAGGCTGAGGCCGGATACTTCTGAGTGCTGTATTGACTTGCCGGTTACCAATGATTTCCGGGCCGCCCTGTGCGGGTTGCAGTATCAGACGGTCTACTAGACCGGCCTTGCTTCCGATAGAACCAACCGTCGTTCCGCCCATGGCCTGCTTGCCTGCTGCAGCGGTATCCGTATTAGCAGACATCTGAGCCTCATCCGCGATAGTGCGGAGCTTTCCGGCCTGCTGGCGCACAGCAGCAATATCCGAAGGCTGTAGCCCTGTTGCCTGCGCGAGTTTGTTGTGCAGAATGTTTGTAAGTGCTTGCTTTTCTGCAATCAAATCAGCATCGCTGACGTTAGCTGCACTGGTCTGGGACGCCAGCCCCTTGCGATAGTTGGGGTTCAATTCCTGATTGATCGTATTGATTCGGTCATTGATCGACCCAAGTGTGGCGTTTGGGCCTTCGCCTACCGTAGCACCTCTATAGTTCGCCGGGACAGAGGTGATCTGCTTGGCGTTTGGTCCAAGCAAGGCATCGTCAAAGTGAGCCTGTACCGCATCAGCCGCCTGCTTCGCGGCATTGGCGAAATCAACTTTAGAGTTGATCGGAATGTTATTTTTCTGCGCATAATCGACGATTGTTCCCGCTTCATCCGTCGCCGCCCGAATGAAACTAGGTGCTGCCTGAGGGGAAACTACCAGAGCCTTCGCTAGATTGCGGGCCGCCATGGTCTGCTGTGTTGCCGACTGCGTTGAAGGATAGAAGCGCGATTTTGCAGCGGCAGCCGCATCGGATACTGTGCCAGGAATAGACCGCATCGCATTTATGCCTGCCTGCACTGGCGCGGGATTAGGAATTACAGGCCGCCCCGGAACGGTCGCATCTGCCACTCCCAAGACCGCTGGCGCAGCCTGTGCGGAAGCGCCGATCAGTGTGCCGAGCGAACCGGGATTAGTGAGCGTGTCGCCTACTTGAGAGAGGTAGGACTCTCCTGGTTTAGGGGTGGGCTGTTGGTCTGCCAGTTTATCCATCGCAGGCCCGACTATAGGAATGGCCGTCACTGCGTGCTGGACGACGCCAGCGGTGTTGCCCTGCTTGCCTGCCTGATAAGCTTGCTTGACCTCGCTCCCGGACCTCATAAGCCCTTGCGTGAGGCCGTCGATTGCGGTCTGCCCCGTAATTCCTTCGAGGAGCTGCTGGATGGGATGGGCGCGGAATTCATCTAGCTTTTGCTTGGCGGCTTCAGCAGTAATGCCTAATTGAGAGCCTAGCGAGTGCCAGAGGCCTTCAGGCGGAGCCTCGCTTTGTGCTGTCACAGGCTTGAAGCCTGCTTTCAGTGCGTCCTGCTGGCGGTCCATAGGGATATACCCCGCCTTGCCATCCGGCGAGGTCATCTCTACGGCCTGCTTGAAACCTTTGGCTATGGCCGCCTGAACCTGTTCTTGCGGAACTTCACCCGAGGTGCCGTCAGGGGCGAGCATGGGAACTGTCGGCATTAGTGAGCCTTTCCCCCAAACTGCGCGAATGGATCAGCGGTATTCCCGCCGTTTTGATCCCCGAAGTTCGGCTTACCCTGCTGGCCTTGGTTGTACTGTGCCTTGAGGTTGGCAGCCTTGGAATTCAATAACAGCCGGTAGGTGGCGATGGCACCCTTGAGCTGGATCGGGCTTTGTACGCGGCTGAAAGTGCTATCTACCTTGGCAATTTCCGGATCTGTAGCACCCGAAGCCTTCAGCGTCGCCGCTACTTCGCCAGCCATCGCGTTCTTAGCCGCCTCAAAGTTAGTCGGAGCGGGGTTTCCTGTCTGCTGTGCCCACGCCTGCGCAGCTTTGTTGAATACCTGAATATTCGAGTTATTGAGATCGGTCGCCAGTTTATCGAGCAAATTCAAGTGTTGTGTTGCGGTATTGAACGCAGTGAGCTGCTGGCCGCCCTTGCCGCTTGTGAAGTACTTCTCATTGGCTTGAACAGTCTTCACGTCGCCGCTGTTCGGAGCTTCTTTGCCAATTGCATCCTTGCGGGTCACAAAGACCGTGTTTCCTGGATTGTTTGGGTCGGCTACTGCCTGTGGCATCTGCAGATAAGTGGAGGCCCTGACTTCTGCAGGCTGAATCTTCGTCTCTTTCGTGTACTCCTTGAACGCCGCCAAACGGTTCTGTGCGGTGTCAGGCAGCCCATTAGCTTTCAGATAGTCCGACTCGAACTTGTCTACATCGGTACTCCCGCCGCGAGCCACGTTCATGTTCTTTTCGGCTGCGGTCGCTGTTTCCGAAGCCGTCTGCGCCTGCTTTTGAGCCGCATCCATCTGCTGCGACTCAGACATCAGACCCTTTTGCATTAGGGAAAGCTTCTGACGAATCGCTGCGGGATCGCCGGATTGAGCAATCTGCTGGGCCATCTGAACATGCGGAGGGTCCAGCAAGCCTTTCTGCGCCAAATCCTGAGCCGTCTGGACCAATCCTTGCGCCAGTTGATCGTCCGGCATATTGGAAACATTGCCCAACGCCCCGGCGATCATGTCGTTTTTGCCCTTCATCGTTTCGAGATTCTTCGCACCGGTGGTCGCGTCATCCGCAGCGATCTTGGAATAGGTCTGCTGCTGCTCCAAGACTTTGCTCTTTAGCCCCATGACGGCTTGGGCCGAGGCACCATTCTTGATAACCAGCGGAATGAGCGAATTTACGTCTTTACCATCCCAATCGTGCATGGCCGCTGTCATGGCCTGCTGGTCCTTCAGCGCCTGTTGCTGCTGTTGGATACCCAACTGCCCAGACTGAATGCTCTGCTGGGCCTGCTGCTGCTGCAGGGGTGCCATAGCGGCGCGCTGCTGATATTCCTGCTGCGCATTGCGCAAAGCGGCGAGCTGCCCGAACTTCTGCAGGATGTCAGGCTGCTGCGGGGTCTTTAGATCGAGCGCCGGTAATGCCATCAGACTGCCCATTTAGCCTCCAAGTTCGTTCGGGATGCCGAAGAGTCCGCCGCCACTGCCATACCCGCTGCTCATGCCGCGCAGCAGAGCTAGATTCGTCAGATTCCCTCCGATTCCGCTGATGCCCTGATTCCATGCATTCGCTCCGCCGACATAGCCCGAAGCCGTCGCAGCAGCAGCATTATTCAACTGCTGGCCCTGCTGGGCACCAGATGTCAGGAGATTGTTGGTCACGTTATTCGACGCAGCCTGCCCCTCTTGACCTAATTGAGCTGCCGTGGTCTGTCCGACTCCTGAAAGTGCAGCAAGCCGGTTGTACTGGTTCGCCTGATTGGTGTTGTAGGTGTTGTAATTCGTGTCAAACGTGTTCAGCGCCCTGTTGTAGACGTTCGAGTATTCGTTGGAGGCATAGTCCTCCCCAAACGCGTCCAGCGCCTTGGCGGTGCCTCCGGTGAGCACTGAGCCCCTGGCGGCTGCTGAATGCTGTAAGGCATCCGTACCCAACTTCAGTCTCGCCTGGAAGCCGGGGTCGTTTTGCTCGGTCAGTGCAGTGGGAGCGGTGAACGTTCCGGAATAAGGAGTGGTCAGTGACCCTTGGCCTACTCCTGATCCGTTTGCTGTCCCGCCGATCCCTAGACCGTACTGCAGAGCGTTGAGACCACTCTGTCCTGCCTGCAACCATGGAGCCTGTTGCTGTTGCGAGGTCTCGTACTGCTGCTTTTGGAAGTCGAGCGCGTCTTGTGAGTCCTGATGCTGAAGTTGGGCCGCGCTTTGGGCTGCCTGAGCCTGAGTAGACGCAGCATTTCCGGCAGCATTGGCACTGATGGCCGATCCTGCGATGCTCCCGGCTGCCCCGATTCCCCCGATAATCCCCAGCGTCGTTGCTGAAATCGCTCCGCTCATCGTCTAGTCACCAAGGCTTCATATTCCCCTGTAAATTCCTCTTCTGCCTGCTCCAAAGTCTCTGCATCTGTGCGAAAGGTCATGGTGATATGCGTCTCCTCCATGCCCACGAAAATCTGCTTTCTGCCTGCTTTTGCAGGGATGACGTTATAGCCCTCAAGCTCTATCCAGCCGTCGCCAGTGAAAACACGGCATTTCCCCGAGACAATCAACAGCGTAGGAACCTTGATCTGGGCACCCATCAGGACTATCTCTGGGCCAATCGTCACTGTTCTGACATACATTCCCGCATGCAAAAAGTGCTCGGTATGCACTTCCTCTTGCGGGAGGGTAAGCATGTGCTCCTGCACCTGCATAAGCTGGCTTAGGACAGCGGGCGATAGAACACTGAGTTGGTCTGCTGATATTTCTTGGCTGATAACACCCTCTCTAATTGCCCGCCAGCGGGAGATGAGTACAAAATGCCCTTACAGCCGACTTCGAGCGCATATTTCTCCAGTGCCAATAGCAGTTCCCGGCCAATGCCTGACCGTCTCGCATCCTTACTGACAAACAGCGTTTCCACTGTCGCCACACGTACCCCGTAATGGGGCAGAATGGGCGTCAGGACGTTCGCAAACCCCACTAAGCCACCGTGATATGCCGCGAAGCTCTGGAGCGTCCCTGCGGCCTCTAATGCGGCATAAATCTGAGGTTGCGGGTTGACTCTCCCAATGCCGGGAATAGAGCACTCATCGGCGTATTCCAGAATCAGCGGCTGGGCCTCTTCGCTGAGAAGCCAGTCGGCATAACTGACGCGCCGAATCATGTTGCTTGCACCTGCCCAATCAAGAGACCGTTTTGGAATGTCATCGAACCCTGACTTCCAAGCCCTGTGAGTGCCGCCGTGGTAATCGTCACTGTGATTCCGGGAGAAAATGCTGTTGCTATGGCAGAGGTCGCAAACGCCTGTGCATTCGCTTGTGCTGCATTCGCCTTGGTGGTTGCGTCTACTGCCGCCGCTGCCTGCGCTGTCGCTGCTGACCCTGATGGGTCAAACGCCGAACTTGGCTGTATCGCTGCCGTTCCTAGAGTGTTGCTCGATGCCCCTGCCGGGAGGATGACTGCGCCCTGCTCTGAAGTCGTCGCTGCGGGCAGACCAGCGGGCTTCATTACGCCCAAATCCGTCAAATGCTGGACGATGGTTGCTAGGGTTTTGCGCCCTACAATCGTTGCTAAAGCGCCAATCGGGCCTTGATAGTTCCCTGCAGGGTCAAAGGCTCCATTGACCGTTGAACCCACTGCCTGCATCCACCGAATAAGCGCATAGGTAGCTTTTCCATCACTGTCTACCAGGGGAACATTTGGCGTGTTATTCGATACGACTGAACTCATGATGCCCTGACAAAACCCTCAGTAATGCTGTAGGGAACTGGATCGGAAAAACTCAGCTCAAAGACTCGCCCATATCTGGTTTGGCCTAGCCGCTGCCATCTGACAAACGTTTGATACTGCCCGGCAAACCCAATCCCTCTGACGTGCTCGTTCGACCATGTATTTCCCGAATCGTCACTCCAGCGCAGCATGATCTGCGGAGGTCTATCGTTGCCGTCTCCGTCCTTAAGTGGCGGTTGGGGTCCGAGTCCTGCAGCGACCTGAAGTTTCAACTCGGGGAAATAGATTCGCTCTAACTCATTCATCAGTGTTGGAGCCCTTCGCAGTCTCCTGATCGTCGCCCCGTTGTCCGTTACAAAGGCATACACTCCCCCGCCCTTGTCGTAAGCCAACTTCATTTCGTACAGGTTGCCGGTCTGGTAATCCCCTACTAAATGCTTGCCGAACGCATAGACGTGATTCCACGACAGATGCGGGCCGAATTTACCATTTACTGGATTCCACTCTGCCCGCTTATGCCAAAGTCCTTCAGCCACGTCATAAACGAACGATGCATCGCTGTTCGGGATATAGAGAAGCCAGAATAGGTGTCCGCCATCCTGATAGGAATAAGACACCAAGTTGGCAAAGTCATCCTGCGACCATAAAGAAAGCCACGCTTCTACCGCATGCGTAGAAATTCTCTGCGGAGTATAGCCGTTGGCTCTCCAGCACATCCGCGCTCCGCGCTCATCCTCATTCACCCAAAGAACCGTGTTGTCGAGCTGGCAAGCACTGAATGTCGCCGCGCATCCTGTTTCGATAAACCCGCTTGGCGCTACGTCGAAAATCTCATCTGTCCCGGTGTCTTGATAGGGCTGGGCGTGTCTCGCTCCGAAAACCCACAATTCCCTATGACTGACCTCAATTGAGACGATATTCTCCGCAAACACCGAGACTTCATTGACCTGAATCCCCGGCCACACGGTTCCATCGAGAATGTCAGAGATTTGAAACTTATTCGAATCCTTGAAGCAAACAATAAAGTACCCATCCGAGTATTTGGTCTTTATTGGAACACCTGCGAGCGAAGCAGTTACGTCTACATACGTGTTTGTCGCGAGGGTGTAGCAGTAAGCCCTGCCACCAGCCACAATCAGCAGTTGAATGTTGCTTGCCGCTATAGAAACCGGAGCGCCAAACGTGTCCAGAACTCCGTCCATACGCGCAACAAAGCTCTTATCGGCCATGACTTCATAAAGAGTGTCCGCAGATGCCTCAAAAACTCTTCCATTGGCCTCGATTCCGCCTCTTGTCGGGCCATCGGTGAAGGTGCAGAACAATTCAAGCCCCGGAGTGCCGATATAAGAGAGCTTGGCTTGTGCTCCTGGGGTCTCAGCGGTCTCGGCATACTGGTTGATGCATTCTTCGTCCGCAATCGTGTTGAATTTGGCGGTGTAAGACGCGCCAATTAGGCCGAATTTACTCACTGGTTTGGCATTCCGCTGTAATAATTCCAGTCTCCCCGTCTATCGAGTCCCGGCATGCCCGCATCTGCCGACGATCCTCTGGGAGAGGCAATGTTGTTCGTCTGGATTGCCTTGATTGCCTTCGATTCCAACCGCAGGAGGTCTTGCGATGCGGTTCTTTCAAAGGACGGGCACAGACTCACTGCCAAGGGGTAGACAATCGCATCCCAATACGCCGGAGGCATGGAGAACGTCTGAGCGTAATCCGTGATCTGGCCCAGAATTGTCGCCATCTGCAGTCTCATGCCATTCGCTTGTGTGGGAATAGGCCAGAACAAGCATTGTCCATTCGGCCAATCAGGAGAGTAGTAGAGGTCTGTGGGGTACGTTGATGTAAGGTTTTTGACTCTCTGATCGGCCCACCATTGTTCATCGCGGATATTCAGCGGCACATCGACATTGGACGGGTCTTGAGTCAGCACCACGGCAGCGGAGATGATCTTGACCGGCCTCTGGTTTACGTCGAAGTCCTGTCCGGGCCCTATGGTGTGAGGTGAATGATTGGCCTGCAGCGTGAACAGAGAGAAGTTCACGTTGTAGACCATCGCTTCGCGGGCGTTATAGCGGTCAATCAGCCTTTGGAGCTTCTGTAATACCCACGCTTGATCGTCGCTGGACGGGGTTTCCCCGCCCGCCAAGGCCCCAATCTCCTGCATGGCTGCAGTGATGAGGTCGAGAGCCTTGACGGTGATGGAATTGGCGGTGGTTGGCATTAGACTGCGTTAGCTCCCGTAGTCGCCTGCGTGTTGTCGGTGATGCCTTCGCCCTGCGTCTGGGTCCAGTCGCCTGCGCCGTACTTCTCTGACCCGCTGCCCTGCGCTTCCGCCGCTACTTGGTCGTGCGTGGTCTTCTCGCCCTCGAAATTCTCCTCAGGCGGAACCACAGGGATGTGAGGTTCGAGCTTATAGCCCTTGCCCTCAGCGACAGCCTGCTCATCCGGGTTGTTCACCACGAGAGTTGCATGCTCGTGCGTCTTGTCCTCAGGATGGAGGTAGACCATCTTTGGGAATTCCTGCGGTTCGGTGACGTGATAGCCGTTGTGGAGAGCGGCGTCCAGCTCTTCCTGCGAATTGACCACTACGGACTCAGGACCGGGTGTTCTGTACACTCTCTGGGGAAACATTCATTTCTCCTTTTTGGTTGGGTCGTCCGTTGTCCAGCCAATGCGAAGCAAGGCCTCTAGCTCTTGAGGTGTGTTAGCCGTCAAGACCTTCGGCTTACCTTCGCGCGGGTAATAGACCTTCTTAGGCAACTTGATCCTTACGCGGGCGTCCGGGCTTACGGCGCGACTGCTCAAGCTGCTCTTGGAGGCGATTCGCTTCTGCCTCATACTGCGGAGACAGAGTCGGCGGCTGTTGGATTCCGCCGACCGGAGCCTGTTCGTCCCAGCCATCGTCAATCGCTTGGGCCAGCTCCTCTTCCGAATGCACGAGCATGGTCAGGTTTCCGTCGCCGTAGACCATTTTGGGGAACTTCTGGTACTTGTACGGCTCTTTGGGCGGGTTGTTGAGATCGATAGTTTTCATCGGCTGCCGCGAGACATCGTGATCTTTCACGATCTGCCGCATGCGCTCGATTTCTGCGTGGGAGAGTTCCATGTTCACTCCGTAGACAGCAGCTAACTGCTTTTGCCGCTGCTCTTTTGAAAGATTGGATGGGCGGTAAATTGCCGGTTCTGGTATGGGCATAAAAAAGTGGGGCGCTGAACAAGCCGCCCCAAGCTGCCTAGAAGACTACGGTTCCAAGGCTGTAGATCGTGATCGTGCCCAACGCGGTTGCGGTTGGGAGCGCAGTCACTACGGCCATGAAGGTCTTCTGGTTGTTCTGTGCGACCGTTACCGTATCGCCAGAGTTGAGAGTGATGCCGGTTCCAGCCACGAGGGTAATCGTGTTGGCCCCGGCAGACTTGTTCCTGACCGTGAAATAGACTGCCGTGCCTACCTTTGCGCCTTCGATAGCCTGAAGGATGTTGGTCGCGGTGTCTGTGGTGTAGTTCGCTGCGCCGGTGGGAATCCCGATGATGAAGCCACCGAGAATCTGCGCCGCAGTGAGGGTTTGATTCGTCCCAGCAAAGCTCGTGATGGTGACGATTTCGTTGATTTGCCCCGAAAAACTCGGAGACTGCTTCTCCGGGGTGTAGTCCTGAATGGGCTTGGGATTTGCGGTCTGCCCGAGAGTGGCGGATGCAAGATTTGCCATGGTTTACGCTCCTGCAACGGTGATGGCACCGTTGTCCTGGTAGAGATTGCCGAGCCCGAACAGTGAATCCATGCGGTTGACCTGCACCGACCGAACAGGGTCCCACGCCTTGACCTTGCGCACCGACAGTCCGGTGTCGGGGTCTTGCGCCACGCCAGCCTTCTCGACCGACTGCGGAACATACAGCTTCGCGCCGACGATTGCGAATGCCTGACGAGTCAGACCCAAACCAACCGTGCCAACCTTGCCATTGGGCGAGGTCGTACCGGGCCAGAGCGTCAGAGCAGCCGAGTTCGCGGGGAGCGCATCGACGTTCTGATACTGGCTGGTTGGGCCGTAGATTGGCGGCATGAAGTTCAGCACGTCCGCACCGCCGCCCGCAGCCGTAAGAGCCTGCGTGACGGTGAAGACCTTGTTGTATGCCTTGCCGGGGATTCTGCGGGTCATGGGATTGACGAGGTTCACGTTGGCGATGGAGAACTTGTCTCCAACGTTGAACGTGTCGCCTGCGGTCGCGGTGATCGTGATGGATGTTCCGGTTTGGTTGGCACCGTTCACCGTCACGCCTGCAGCCCAAATCCCAGCAGTGTGCGAGAACAATGACTGGCTCTCGTAGAACATGAACGCGCCCAGCTCACCGATCACGCCTTCTTTCCATGACTTCGTAATTTCGTCGGCGGGATGGAAGATTGTGGTGATGTTTGTTCCCAGAGAGGTCATCATGCTCGAAGAGATGAGCATGCAACGCTTCCCCAGCACTCCTGCGGCGTTCTCCTCAAGCCTCTGCCGTGCGGAGAAATAGGTGCTGACCGAGGTGGGGTCAGTGCCCAAAGCTCCAACTTCCATGGAGGCATTCTGGTAAGCCCAGCGAGCGCAACGGGAGTCGCACTCCTGCGCCAGAGCAGCAGCGGCAGGCTCGAAATACTGAGCCTGAAGCTCCGACTCGGAACGCTCCAGCTTGACTGCCTCTTCGTAGTCATCCCACTCGAAGGCGACCTGCATCCACTGGTCGAGATTGACCGGAGTCTGCAGACGGTTGATTCCCTGCGGATCGTAGCTCATGCCGTCAGAGACGGTGAACCGCTGCGGGAACTTGACGGTGACTTGAGAACCCGGCGCGAACTCTTTGGTGAAGTCCTTCTGCCAGGAACGGTTGAAATACTCCGCCACAATCAGCTTATTCAGCAGGAGGCGAAGTACCTGCATGGATACCCATGTGGTATTTAGAAAATTGTTTGCCATTGGTTACGCTCCGCGGCGTCGGGCGAGGTCTTTTCTGTTCTCTGCGTCAAGGAACGCTCGAACAGCTTTGGGATCGCCACGCTCGATTGCTTGGAAAGCGCGGTCCGCCTCATCCATCGGCCCGGTACCGCGAGAGCCGACTTCCAAGGGAGGTGCTGGTGCGCTTTCTGGCCCACGTTTGGCAGGAGGAGTTTTCGCTTCAGGCTCTGCGGCCTGAAACTGGCCTTTGTCATTGCGCGGTTTGGACAACTCAGCTTCGATCAGTGCTTCCATCTTGGCGACGTATCGGATTGCTTTGGTAGGGCTACTCTTCGCCATTTCGAGGAACTTTGAGGTTTCCGCCTCATCGCTGCCGATGGTGTAGAGCAAATCCGGCAAAACATCCGAGTCATTCAGGATGTCGAACACGTTCTGCGGGACAAGAGCCTCACCTTTGGGGGTAATGATCTTGCTGAGAAGCCCTGACTGAATATCGTCAAAGTTCTCATACCGCGCTCGTGCATCCTTCAGTTTCGCTTCGAGGGCACTCGCCTGCGCTTGTCGCTGCTGGTCAATCGACCTAAAGTAGTCCCGCGCATCCGCTAAGTGATCCACCATGGCCGCCTGAGCCTCTTCATAACTGGCATCGGGGTTGGCTTCCGCATACTTGGAAACCCACTCCTGCGCCTTGAAGCTCTTGCGGTACTCCTGGTAGTTCTGCGGGGCCTTGGGTTCTGGCTGTTTCGCCGCTTCCTTCGGCTTGCGGGCTTCCTCCAGGTCGCGTTCAACCTGCTTGAGTCGCGCTGTGAGTTCGCCAATCCGTGCTTCTGCGTCAGGCTTGCGACGCTCCTGCTTCTTTCCCGATTCCGGGTCGGGTGCGGGTTCTGGCTTGTCAGCCTCGGAGGTCACCTCTTTCGGCGGGTCAGCGGGGGCCGGGTCCGCAGGCTTCGGCTCGTTCTTGGGCAGCTCACCGGTTTTCCGCCATTCGACGTACTCAGGGCTGTTGCTGCGCGGAATCTCTAAAGTGGGCTCCGCGGCAGACGGGGCCGCGACTTCTAGCGTCTCTGGCATTGGTTTTCCTTTGTGCTCTTACGCCGAGCAGGCGAAAACTTACTCGGCTGGCTGCGCTTCTTGCTGTTGCGCCTGCAAGCCAGCCTGATTCTGTGCATTCTGGTCGGCTAACTGGCTTTGGTTATCGGCCTGTTGCTGGCCCTGCTCCAATGCCTGCTGATGCTGTTGCGCCGCCATATCGCGTTCGTGGGCTTGCTCTTGAGCCTGTAAGCCAGCTTCGTGCGCCTGCTCGTGGCCCTGAGAAACAATGTCGCTGAAGGTTTGAGTACGTTCGGACTCCACTTGCGCCTTCGTGCCAATCTCCGCGACGGCGATTTTGGTTTCGCGGTCCATCTGCGCTTCGGTGAGCCTGACTTGAGCGTCCTGCTGCTGTAAGGCCATTTTGCCCTGCATTTCGATGACCTTGCCCTGCTTCTCCAGCATGAGTTTCTGCAGCGCAGCCTGCATCTCCTGCATTTGCTGCTGCATTTGCGCGCCCTGCTGCTGCATTTGAGCCAACTGCTGAGAAGTTCCGCCCTGCTGTGGGCTGATAATGTCGGCAAGCTGATCGCCCAGAGGTCCGAGCTGCTTCAACCTGACAAGCAAGGCTAAGACCTGAGCTGCCTGCGGAGGCGCCAGAGGCAAGCCCTTCATGTTTTGCACGAAAGTATCGACGAAATCAGAGGCTTCCTGTCTCTGCGACTCGGTAGAAACTCCGGTAGAGATGGTTACCTGATAACGGCCTTTGTCATCTGCGATTGGGAAGTGGTAATCATGGCCATCTTCCTCAACTGGAGAGTCAGTGTTGATCTTGACGAGCTTATGTTTCCCATCTGCAAGCCTGACCGGTCTTTCGGTCTCGCCTAAATCCGTCTCTGCAAGCCAGCCATTGACGATTCTTCCGGTGAGTTTGATAGCTCTCTCATACGAATCCACCAGATGATAGCTACCAACAGACTGCTGGGATTGGATCTTCTCTAACGCGACTCCAGACTTCTGATTCTGCCTCTGCGCTGCAGTTGGGAGGGCGTTGATCCCCATCGCAGACATGATTGCTCTGCGGCAGATGTCCGTCCCTACTGAGTAAGCCGAGAAATCAGGCGTGGATTTCGCCCAGCCTAAAGGCATCATCGGCTGGCCCTGCCCATCCAGCACAGCATCCGGGTCTAACTGCAGATAAGGGTGAAAGACCTGATTCATAGTCTTCCATGCTTCCTCATCTGTCTCAAACTGGCCTTTCCAGCCAATGAATGAGGTTTTGGGTAACTGCCCGACATTCTCCAGCATGGAACTCATCACATACGCGAGAGCTTTTTGCGGGTCACGCGCCAATGAGACGAGAGAGAGTAGGAATCTTTCCGCTCCGCCTCCATAGTCAACCCACAACTCCTTGCCAAACACAGGAACAATCGGAATGTACGGTCCTGGTTGGGGGTCGGCCTTCCTCAGAATCTCTACGCCGTTCGTGATGTACTGCGTCACTGTGCGGGTATAGGTCTTTCTGCCCTTTTTGCCAACAGTCCTGGGGGTTTGCTTGATCTCCCAATACGAAGCAATCAGCAATGCCTTGCCGTCATACCAGAACGCAGCGTCTTCGCCAAAGTCATCCGCAGTAAAGCTTTTCTTCTCCGCGTCGGGATATTCGGCCTCAAAGACATCTACAGGAATGCGGTCCAACTCAAACGCCCAGCGAATGTCCGAGCCGTCCAGCTCTTTGAAGTCCGGGTCGATCACAATCGCGTCAGGATTCATGACCGGCAGAATCACAATCTCCTGCTCGTCCGAGTCATCCGCAACGTAGGTTCTGGATACTCTCCAGTAGCCCATATTGCGTTCTACAGCCGCTTGCAAGCCGTTCAGGTAGGCTTGGGCCGCATTACAGGCATACTCAATCGCCCTGATGCGATTCTCGCGGTATTCCGCCAGCTCCACCGTTGCCTGATCGCCTGCGGGGTCGATCTTGATCCCCCTTGGGGACATTCTGGCCGTGTTAACTACCGCATTGACATACTGGTTCAGCTCATCCGCGCAGACTGTCGGTCTTCCTTGACGGGCAGTCTTGTCTGCATCGTCCCAAGGATCACCGGAGACGTAGCGGATGTTCTTCTGGCCTTCTTCGCGGTTGCGCCGCCACTTATCCATGCCATAGCGGTACCTTTGGCGGATACGCTTTAGCAGCTCTTCGTTGTCAGGCATCGTCCCTTACGCCCATGCATGCGGGGCAGTGCTCAGTCATCGTCACAGGGTTGTAGACCCAACCTGCCCTGCGGGCTTTCATAATCACCGCGACAGGTGTTTCCTCGCCAATTGTGGGAAAAGACTCTTCCTTGGTGCATTTCGAGCAAGTCAGGGTCAGGGTTCTCTTGGCGATTGCCTGAGCCATAGCCTTCTGAGCGGTCAGAACGTCTTGTGCAGGCTTGAACTCCTGCAACGTCCCATCCGGCATCAGAGTTGGGAGTTTTTCTCGCTCTGCCTGCTGCTGGGCGTCGGCTATGTATACATCCAGAGGCTTAGCCCGGAACGTCAGATGGGGCCGCACAGAGTCATAGAAGCTCTGCCGGAACGATGGGTCTGTTTCGGTGATAAGCCTCTGGAAATGGGCATGGTCGCGTATGGTCGCAGACAGCGCAGCAATGGCCTCATTGATACTCAGAGGGATGCCGAGCTTTGCCATGATCTTCTTGAGAAAGGCTGAATCGCCTTGTATCTTGCCAAAATCAATCATTTGCCCAGCACCCGTGCTAGATAAGCAATCGCATTTTGCATAATTTCTTTACTCTCCCTCAGCAACCCGATTCCTTGATTGCACTTGTGGCATAAGAGCCCACGGACGGTTCCCGTAGTGTGGTCGTGATCCACAACGAGCATTTCTTGAGCGTCTCCACAAATCGCGCACTTACCAGACTGTGACTCGTACATGGAGCTGTACTGCTCCAAAGTCATGCGTGGATTGAACGGGACATATATCAGCGTGGAGCCGGTTCACTTAGACCGCTATGTAGATGAGCAGGTATTTCGGTTCAACAATCGCCACAATACAGAGGGCGATATGGGCCGCTTCAAGTCCGTTCTGAAAGACATTGTGGGCCGCAGACTCACATACGCAGAGCTGACGGGGAGGACGGCCTCAGCGGCCTTCTAACCCTTACCGCCGTGGGCGGGGGCGGAAGAAGGCTTCTTCTCAGCGGGCTTTACCACCTGCCGAAGCAGATCCTTGAATGCAGCGTATGCCGGGGGGATATGCTGCGCCGGTGATGAAGGTTTGCTTTTCATATAAATCCTACCGTTTCAGCGTTATACTTAGGCTGTGGGCCCCCGTAGCTCAGTGGATAGAGCGCACTCGTCGAACAGTTGAGGTCGTCGGTTCAAATCCGTCCGGGGACTCCACTTTACCTTGACAGATTATACAAAAAAGAGCATAGTATAAACATTCGACGAGTGTGCTCGGTGAACCCGACACAACGGAAACGGCCGAGGGTGGCGTAGACAACCTCCTCGGCTTTTCTCTTTTAAGTACCCTCTACGACGGGATCGAAAAGACCTGTCAACGCAGGCTGCTTTACCTCTGACACTTCCGGTATTTCCGGAGGCGGAGGCTCCGGTCTGGTGACCTTCAGCGCGTACTTCTCGATGATCGGATTCGCCAATTGCATGAGGTCGTTAGGACGCTTTCTCTTTCCGCTCCCATCGTATGTGTGCAAAGCGGTAGCTTTATATTGAATGGCTGTCGCTAGATGAATCGAATCCGGTACAGGGATTTTCACGCCGCGAGCCTGGTAGTAGTCGCGGATCTCCCGAGCCTTTATGGCAATTCTCGTTGTGCAACTGACGGAGGTTACATTAGACCGTTGAAGAAGAGCCTGAAACATCTCCTCTTGTTCAGGCGTGAGCATACAAGCCAACACCTCGATAAGCGTAATTGCAGCCGTTACTATTACGCAGCCGCCATTGTCGGATAGCTTTTCAAGCGCAAGCAAATTCTCCAGCTCATCATCTTTGCGGTCTTTCGTCAGCAGCGAGATGAAAACACATGCATCCCAGCAGTAAATTGGGGTCTTACCAGTTGGCATTTCGTAGTTTCCTCACAAACTCTTCGGA